>SXGU01446632.1_pt1 | contig 30507 bp, 16 predicted proteins | sample 3174531 | NCBI WGS metagenome assembly SXGU01 (sample SAMN11356863, study PRJNA531348) | freshwater metagenome | isolation source: freshwater sample F1-140 | place: China: Fuxian Lake, Yuxi | collected 2017-12-25 | reverse complement strand
CGCTCTACCGCTGAGCTATTCCCGCGAACGAACCGCCGAGGGCGGTTGCCGCACTTGCGCGACCCGGCTGGGGCGCGAAGCGGCCGGCAGTATAAGGTGGGTCACGCAAGCCGTCAACGGCGGGTGGACGCCGCCGTCTACTCGGCGTTCATGTCCACGCTGACGGTGGCCGTGCCGCCGGCCTTGACCGTGGCGCCCGCCGTCTTGGTGACCGTGCCTTTGATGAGTGTCACTGTGTACTTGCCGGCCGGCAGCGTGATCGTCTGCGGCGTCAGGCCGTACTCTTTGCCCTTGATCACCACTTTGGCCCAGGGCTTGGCTGACACGGTCAGCTTGCCGGGTCCCGCCGGGGCTTCTTTCTTTTCGCCGGGCGAAGTAGCAACCGAAGTTCCCTTGTCTTTTTCTAGCTTGAACTCAAAGGTCTCGTCCTTGGTGACCATGCGATCAACGGTCTCGGTTTTGTGACCTTCGGCCTTGATCTCGATCTTGACCGCGTCGCCCGCTTTGACGTTGGCGATCTTGCCGGTGCCGCCGACCAGGGCCAGCGCCTGGCCGTTGACAGTGACGACCGCATTGTCGGGCGCAACCTTGACGAAGACGTTGGGTGCAACTGCGGCCGCCTGCGGAGCGGCCTCGGCTTTCTTGGCGATCTCTGGCACCTTGAGTTCGACCACCTCGCCGCCCTTCTGGACATCGATTTCCTGGTCAACGCCCTTGCCGTCCGCGTTCTTGGCGATGACTTTGTGCTTGCCCGCCTCGACCTCGACGTCGCAGGAATCCTTGCTCATGCACTCGGGCTTGCCATCGACCAGGATCTCTGCGGCACCCGGAGCCTTGATAAAGAACTTGAGCTTGGGCTTTTCGGCTGGCGCCAGCGGAACCGCGACCGCCGCAGTGGAGGGCTGTTCGTCTTTCTTGCCGAGCAAGACGAAGGCGCCAATGCCGATCGCCACCGCCAACAGCGCGCCGATGCCAATCAGCAGTCCGGTGTTCGACTGCTTCTGCACGATGATCTGCGAGGCGCCCTGCATCGGAACGGCAACCTGGCTTTTGCTGCGCATCGCCGCCATTGCATCGGGGATTGCCATAGTGCGATCGCCATCGCCGGCCATCGCACCGTCAGGCAGCGCCATGGTGCGCTCGTCGTCACCGCCCATCGCTCGAGCTTGCGGCTGCGACCCGGTGCCCGGTTTGCGCTGGCCCGACAGCGTGTTGCCCCCGCGCTTGTGGGCCTCCAGCATCGCCGCCTCGTTGACGGCGTCCGAGCGCAGTTGGGCGATTTGTTCAGCGAACAGGTCCTGCATGTAACCGTTGAGGTTGATGGCGTCCGGGTCCGGCACGGCCGAAAAGAACCAGCGGTTCAGTTCGTTGACGAACTGCCCGACGTCTTTTTGGCGATCATTGACGTCCTTTGCCAGCGAGCGCAGCACAATCGCGTCGAGTTCCTTGGGCACTTCGGGGTTGAGCTCGCTCGGCGGCGGCACCTCGGCCTTGAGCACGTTGTTCAACGTCTCAAAGTCGGTCTCGCCGACGAACAGACGTTTGCCGGTCAGCATCTCCCAAATGCAAACGCCAAGTGCGAACAGGTCGCTGCGGGCGTCGAGATTCTTGCCGCGCGCCTGCTCCGGGCTCATGTACGCGCACTTGCCTTTGACAGTGCCGACTCGGGTCTTGGTCGAACGCGACGCCGCCTTGGCGATGCCGAAGTCCATGATCTTGATTTCACCGGCGAAGCTCACCATCACGTTGTGCGGTGACACGTCGCGGTGGATGATGTTGAGCGGATTGCCATCGACGACGCGCTTGTGCGCGTAATCCAAGCCCTTGCTGGCCTCGATCATGACGTAGACGGCCTGCGCGATGGACAGCGGCTTGCCGAGCTTGGCGCCGACGTCGAGCACGCGCTTTAAGTCATGGCCCTCGACGTACTCCATGGCGATGTAGAACAGGTCGTCGACGGTGTCGAAGTCGAACACCTGCACGACATTGGCGTGGTTCAGGTGCGCCGCTACGCGCGCTTCGTCTTTGAACATGGTCACAAAGCCTTCATCCTCGCTGAAGTGCGGCAGGATGCGCTTGATGACCACGACCTTCTCGAAGCCTTCGGCGCCAAAGCTCTTGGCGCGGAAGATCTCGGCCATGCCGCCCATGGCGATCTTCGCCGTGAGCGTATACTTACCGAAATTCTGAGGATATGCGTTGGTGATGCCGGTTGCCATGGGAACTCCGGGCCGATCTGCGGTTAGCGCGCAAGCTGTGGCGCTGCGCCGCGAGCGGCCGTCGACAAGGCAGGCGCAGTGGCGCCATCACGTTAGTGGCGCAAGGTCGCCATCGTTCAGGCACGCCCGATTGGTGCCCCACGCAGTGAGACGCACGAGGCGCGCGGCCGGCGAGGGTACCACGAATTTGCCGATACGGCAACGCAACGCGGCGTCAGCATTGGTGCACGGAACGCCAAGGCCCGGCGCGCAGCACATCGAACTCTGGCCACGATCGGCAGACAGCCCTACGACGCGACCGGGCACGTCAAGGATCAGGCCACGGGCTCGGCGTCTTTCATGTCGGAGATGAGGCGCGCCCAGATCTCGTTGTCCAGCAATCCCTCGGTGTCGGCGTCGGCGGCAAAAGCCTCGCGATTGGCGCCGCCCTGGATGCACTCAAAGCACACCATTGAGCGGACGCGCAGCGCATTGGCATTCATGAAATCGTCCAGACACACCGACAGCAGCAGGTTGCGGCCGCGGGCGTGACAGCGGAAGGCGTCGGACAGTCGGCGCGGGCGGTTGGCTTCTTCAAGAATGGTGACCGGCAACATCGTGGACATCGCACTCCTTGGCTGGGCCGCCCGCCTTGCGGCCAACGGCCGCTGACAGGTCCAGAGCCCGGGAACTCACGCAAAAAAACCTTCGGCTAGCGGCCGCGCGACCCAAAAAACGCTTACGGGTCGCGAAAGTGCGCGGAGTTTAGCGGCGGTTTGTTTTCCGTCAAGCGGTTTTTTGCGGCGCCACCGGATAAAACCGCGATACGAACCGCCAAGGTTGCCTTTGGCCGGCCTTTGCCTATGCTTGCTTTATGATCGCCGATCGCCTGCTGCATGTGCCCCAACCCTCCCACCGCTGGCTGGGGGCGCTGGCTGCGCTCGGGCTGCTTGGCGCTGCTCCGGTCGCCGCATTCGACATCGAGCGCACCAAGTCGGGCGCGCTGCTGCGCTATGGCGACCGGCCCGTCGCAGTCTACGTCGTCTACAAGGGCACACCGCTTGGCATCACGCCGGCCATGCTGCACAAGGCGGTGCTCGGCGCCATCGACGCCTGGGCGCAGGTGCTTGGAGTGCGCATCCCGCTGGCGTACGGCGGGTTGCTTGCCGAACCTGCGCGCTACGACGTGACCATCCGCTTTGACCCCGGGTACATCATCGGCGATGGGGAAGCCCTGGCGCGCACGGAGCGCCATTTCAATGCGGCTGGTGAGCTGGTGCGCACCGACATTGTGGTCAACGGCCACGACGTGCAATGGACCGGCGGCATGACTACAGGCACCGCCCAGGTCACCGCTGACTTGCAGGGCGCGCTCACCCACCAGATCGGCCATGTCCTGGGCGTGGGTCACAGTCGCTCGACCGAAGCCTCGATGTACTTCTACGCGACCACGGCGGCCGTGCGAACGTTGCACGAGGACGACCAGCAAGCCGTGCGCTTCCTGTGGCCAAAAGACGGCAAGCGCACCGTCACCGGCCGGCAATGCGATGGCTGCGACGGTGACGTCGACTGCACTCAAGGCCACGCGTGCCTGGCGTGGCCGGACGGTTCGCGGCACTGCGCTCAGAATTGCGCCAGCCACGACGACTGCGCCATCGGCACCAGTTGCGGCACCTATGGCAGTGGCGCCGGCGCCGGCCAAGCCTGCCTGCCCAACGAAGGGCACTGCAAACCCGATGCGGCCAGCGCCGGGCTCGGTGACGCCTGTGCGAGCGACTCGGCCTGCGTCGACGGCTACTGCATGCCGGGCGGCGACGTCGGCTTCTGCACGCAGTCGTGCACCAACTGCGCTACGCCCGGTCAGTGCGTCAAGACCAACGTCGGCGGCCTATGTCTGGTCGCCGGCAAAGGCCAACTGGGGTCGCAGTGCTGGCTGCCCGGCAACTGCCAGACCTTCTTGTGCAGCCCGTCGATTTTTGGCGGCGGCAACTGCGCGCGATCGTGCGGCAGTGGTTGTCCCGCCGGCTGGACCTGCGGCGAAGGCAGCGTGTGCGCGCCGACTAAGAACGCGAGCGGACTACCGGTCGGCTGGCCGTGCAAGAGCGGCTTCGACTGCGCGGCCGGCCAGTGCGTCGCGGTCGCCAATGGGCGGTTCGCCAGGCTGTGTACGCAAGCCTGTGTGGTCGCCACGGACTGCCCGAGCGGCACCGGCTGCGCCAAGCTCGGCGAAGCGACGCTGTGCTTGCCCATCGCCAGCGCGGCACCGACGGCCGGCGCACCTTGCCCGACGTCCGGCCTGTGCGGCAGCCAGCTGGTGTGCGACGAGGGGCTTGTGCCTGGAATCGGCGCCTGTCGCGGCTTGTGCGACCCGTTTGGCGCGACCAACCCGTGTGGTTCAGGCGAGATCTGCGCGTTCGTTGGCCTCAAGAGCGGGCTGCGTGGTGCGTGCCGCCCGGCAGTCGGCGGTTCGCGGCCTTGGGGCGCGGAGTGTACAGCGAGCGATCCGTGCCGCGCGGACCTGGTCTGCGCAATGGACCAGGGCGACCCGGCAGCGCCGCAAGCCAAGGGCGTGTGCCGGTTCGACTGCGAACTGAAGTCGGCGGCGGGCTGCGAGCCAGGCGATGTCTGCCTGGCGGTTGCCGGTCAGGACCGCGGCGCCTGCGTTCCCAACGGCAAGTCCGGCGCCAAGGTCAGCGAAATCGCCAGTACCGCCGGCAAGCCCAAGAACTTTGCGGCCCGGACCATTGCGCTGCCCAAGACCGTGCGCGCCAGCCAGTGGAAATACTCGCCGCCGCCCGTCGAAGCACCGCCCGCGCAAGACTGCAGCGCTGGACGTGTGGCGAGCGGTTGGACGGCAATGTGGGTGGGAATTGCCGCTGCGCTGGTGCTGCGCCGGCGGCGGCTAGCGGCGGCCTAAAGACTGCAAACTATACAGAATCGCCTTGAGGTGAGATCAAACCTGCCGCAAGGAAGGAGCGATGAGTCGGCTTGCAAGCCGCGAGTTTGCGACTCACTGAGCAAGCAAGAACAGCGATCGCAGATGACCTCGGGTCATCGCGATCCTGTATAACAACTAGGACGCGCTCGACAACCAGCGGAGCCGCGAGTCGTGCTCCGAGGCTGCGAGCTGGCGACCTCCCAATAGGCAGTCGGGTCACGGACAATGATTTAGACAATTATTTCCGGACCCTACAGCTTGCCTTCGAGCAACTGGCTGACGACCTTGTTGATGCGATCGGCGTTCATGCCGCCATTGTACTTGCGGCCGTTGATGTAGATGGCCGGCGTGCCGTTGACGCCCGCGGCAACCGCTTCGTTCATGTCCTTCTTCAAGCGCTCTTCGTACGACTTGGCGCCAACGTAGGCCTCGGCCTTGGCGACGTCCATCCCGATCTCCTTGGCCCAGCGCTTGAGGTTCTCGGTTTGGGCGGCCAACCGGGCCGGCATCTCGCCTTCGCGCGGCATCATGTTCTGGTAGTTCTGGAAGACGATATCTTCAAATTCCCAGAACTTGCCCTGGGCGTCGGCGGCAAACGACCAGTAGGCGGCCAAACACGCGCCCGGGTGCATCTCGCGGGACATCTTGGGGTTGCACTGGTTCGACAGCGGAAAGTGCTTGAAGATAATCGAGACCTTGCCACCATTGTCCTTGTGCACTTGCTTCAACGCCGGGATGACCTTGGCGCAGAACGGGCACTCGAAGTCTTTGTACTCGACGATCTTGACCTTGGCATCCTTGGGCCCCAGCGTCGGCGAACCGACGTAGTCGAAGTCGGCGACCTTGGCTTCCAGTGGTGGCGGCGGAATGAACTCCTTGCCGTCGCCAATGGTCTTGACATAGACGTCCTTGCGCGCCACGCCGGCCGCGACCTTGGCCTCGGCCTTGCCCATCTCTTCGTCGATGAGCTTCTTGAAGTCGTCAAACGGCCGGTTGCCGCCGATCTTGCGACCGTTGATGAAAAACGCCGGAGTGCCGGTCGCCGTGATCTTCTCGGCGGTCGCCTGGTCCTTAAGCACCTGGGCCTTGAACTTGTGGTCGGCCAAGCACTTGTTGAACTTGTCCAGGTTCAGGCCAACCTCTTTGGCGTGACCGGGCAACTTGTCCGCGTCTAGCTCGCCCTGGTTGGAGAACAGCCGCTCCTCCATTTGCCAAAACTTGCCCTGGTCGCCGGCACACAAGGCAGCCTCGGCGGCGATCATGGCGTTGTTGTGGAACGGCAGCGGCTGGTTCTTGAACACCAACCTGACTTTGTCGGCCGGATAGTTCTTCTTGACCTCTTCGAGCGCCGCGCGGACTTTGCTGCAGAACGGGCACTGAAAGTCGGTGAATTCGACGAGCGTCACTAGTGCATCCGCATTGCCGTGAACCGGTTCATCGCCGTGCAACTCGACTTTCCAGACCACGTTGGGGTCGTCGCCTAGCTTGTCGCGCTTGGGCGGCGCTGGCGCAGCGGCGGCTGTCTTGGGCGGCTCCTCGCCCTTGAACACGAAGCCGACGATCTGCGCGCCCTGGGCCGGATTGTTAGCGCGGGTCAGCTTCTCATTGATCTCTGCCAAGGCAGTACCCTTGCCGACCTCGTCGTTGGCTTTCTTGATTTGCTCATCAATGATCTTCTTGAACTCTTCCTTGGGCTGGGCGCCTTCGAGCTTGACGCCGTTGATGAAGAAGCCCGGTGTGCCGCTGACGCCCAGTGCGTTCGCCACGGCTTGATCGCGGTCCACGGCCTTGGCGACGTCGGCGTCTTTGAGGTCTGTCTCAAACTTGGCCATGTCCAAGCCGATCTCCTTGCCCCACTTCTTGTAGTTGTCGTCGTTAAGCTCTTTGGCGTTGGAGAACAACTTGTCGTACATCTCCCAGAACTTGCCCTGCTTGTGGGCTGCCAGCGACGCAATCGCCGCCGGCCGGGCCTGGTTGTGGAAGGCCAGTGGCTGGTTGACGAAGACGATGCGCACGTCGTTCGGGTATTCCTTGTGCAGTTCGTCGAGCGTGGCCTTGGCGCGGCTGCAGAACGGGCACTGGTAGTCGCTGATCTCGATGATCGTGACCTTGGCGTCGGCGGGGCCGAGCGACGGGTTACCGGCAAACGCAGGCGCAGCGGCTACCGGCGCGGCTTGGGCCTGCACCGGTTGCGCTGCGGCGGCGGCGTCGCCCGCTTTCTTGGCCGGTTTGTTCATCATGGTGCCAGCGACGAACGCGAGCACGGCAGCGCCGATGATCGCGATGATGGCGGTATCCTTCTTCATGAATTCCTCAGGTTGCGCGCGGATCGGGCCGATTCGGGGGACGCGGCGGGCCGAGTAGCTTACGCGCGTGTGGGGGGCCTTGCAATGCACCGAAGTCGCGCCACATTCCCGGCTCGCGGTGGTGGCGCTTGTGCCGTCGGCCGGCATGCGCTCCAATCCGCTGGCCGCGGTATGGCGGTGCACTGGGGCGCGCGTGACGGTTGGGCAGCGATGGTCGTTGGTGGTGGTGGTGGTGACGGTGACGCTTGGCCATTGCGGCAAGCCGGCCGCGCCGACCGAAACCAGGGACGCCATGCCCACCGTGACCGGGCCGGCACCGACACTTCGCGAGCTTGCCACAGCCGCCGATCCCGAACCGCCGGATGAGGGGCTGCGCGACGCGCTGCGAGCCATGCAGGACCGCTTTGCGTGCAATGCCATCTCCGGCTGCCCTGCGCACCAGGCTCTGGTTGGTTTTGGCTGGCAGGCACGGCCGCTGGTCGAGCAGGCCTTCGCTCGCGCGAGTTTGCAGGCGGGCTATCGGGCGCGGGCCGTGCAGGTCGTGGCTGAACTGCGCGATCCGGGGGCTGAACCCCTGTTTCTCCGCGTGCTCGACGACCGCGATCCAGAAGTGCGCGCATGGGCGCTCATCGGGCTCGGCGACCTGCAAGCGCGGCAGCACAGCGAGCGCGTTCAGGAGCAGGCGGCTGCGGATACGCTGTGGTTGGCACCGGCCCGGCTGGCGGCGCTGTGGACGCTGCATCGGTGGGGGCAGGCGGACAAGGGGTTGCAATTTCAACAACTACTGGGCGAACTCGCGACTCAGCAAATGGCGGCCACGGCGCTGGTGGTCGGCGCATGGCTGTGCGCACGCAACGATACGCCGGACTGCGGCGCGGCGCTGCCGCTACTGGCGCGACACCCCAATTTTCAGGTACGGCGCGATGCCCTGCACGTAATGGCCCGCCAGCCGCGGCGCAGCTACGCGGCGGCGCTGGTGTACCTGACCAACGATCAGGCGCGGTCGGTCCGGCAGACCGCCATGGACGCGCTGACCGTACTCAGTCGTGGCCACACCGCCACCGATCACGCCGGGTGGCAGGCCTGGCTCAGCGAACAAGCGACAGCGACCGCACGCTAGGCGGCCGGCGCATCGGCGTCGAAGTCCTGTAGTCCAGCGTCGGCGCGCGCCAGCGGCAGCGTCAGGCAGCGCGGGCCGCCGCGACCGCGTGACAGCTCGCTGCCGGGAAGGGCGACCACAAAGCGGCCCTCGGCGTTGGTCAGTCGTTCTGCATTGTCGACAACGTACTCGGGTGCCAAGACCTCGAAACCGTGGCGATTGAGCGCACGCAGCGTCGCGGTATTGCGGCCGTACAGCACGATGCCACCGGGCACCAGACAAAACGCGTTGGCGCCATCGGACCACTGCTCGCGCACCGCTGCCCGCGGATCGCCGTCGCCGCACGGCACCACCGCGACTTGCAGGCCGCGGTCGGCAAGCGCGCTTTGCAAAGGCCCCGCGATCGGGCAGCCGTCGGCGTGTAGATCGACCAGTGCCACGGCGTCGAGGTCGCTCGCTCCGCTCGACAGCGCCGGCGGATAGGCCAGCACCAAGTTGCGATCGATCATGGTGAACACGGTGTCCAGGTGCATGGTCGCGCGCGCCACCGGCAGCACCACGCCCAGGACATGGGTTACGCCGCGCGCACGGAACAGCGCCGCCAGCCGCAGCGCCGCCGGCAAGGTGGTGCGCTGACCGATGCCCACCAGCACCAGATCGCGGCGCAGCACCAGCACGTCGCCGCCTTCGAGGCAGCGCTCATCATCCAGTTCGGCGGGCGACAGCCCCGGCTGGTCGGCGCGAATATCGAGCTGATCGGCGTACTGCAGCCGCGGGTGGTGACGCGCGATCGCCCGCGCCAGGATGCCGTCGCGCTTGCGTGCACGGCTACGCGGCCACCCAAGCACAACGGCCGTGCCGACCACCGCGAGCAAATCGCGCGCAAACAGCAAGTTGGGGGCCGGATAGCTCAGCAGCGCTGCGCCCGATCCGGGGTCCGCACCTGCGACGAGCGCATGGCACAGATCCGAAGCGGACAGATCCGCCAGCACTGCGCGGGCATGAGCCAGGCGCGGCCCACTCAGACCCAGCTGCCCTTCTAAATCGAGCACTTCGGCAACGATCTCGGCGCGGGCCTTTGGCAGTGCCAGCACCTGCCCCAACAGGTCGCGGACGTCGAGGCAATTGCGGTCGCCCGTGAACGCGGCCACCAGCCGCCGCAGCAACGCGTGTTCCGCCTGCAGCTGTGGCAACAGCACCAGATCGTCAAACAGCAGGTAGTCGGGATTGGACTCCCAGCCGTAGGGACCCAAGCGCAAGGGCGAGATGTGGTCCGGCGCCATCGCGTCGTGCTCGGGTCCGGGCGCGCATAGGGCGCACGCCGTGAGCCTGCCGATTTCGCTACCGCAGCCTGGTGTTGGTCGAGGCATCCGCAGTCTGGCGGCGCTATTTGACGGTGAACTGTACCGGGACCTGGGCGCTCCACGCGTAGGTGGTGGCGTCGTCGGTCTTGACGCCCTGAACCTGGCACAGCACCTCATAGCTGCCAGGCTGATCCGGCAGGATCTTGGTCCAGCTCTGCTGATCGGTGCTCTGCTGCGCTTCGCTGATCCACGCGGTCGCGCCGCCTGGCCGTCCGGACAGCACGAATCGGTAGTAGAAGGTCTGATTGTCGAAAGTCGGCCCGCCTTTGACGCCCGCGGTAATCGTCGCGAGGTTGCCTTTAGTGACGCTGGTACCGTCACCGCCAAGTCCGCATGTGACAGCAGGCGGCGTGACCTTGTCGTCGAAGGCCACAGCGCCGGTCAGGTTGATGGCGCGCTTCTCGATGGTGCCGGTGCACTTGTCGCTGGCCCAGATGCCATTGCAGTACGAAACATGCAGCAGGTCGCTGATTTGCTTGGTGGTGGCCTTCGCGTCGGGCGCAAACTTGACCTTAAGCACGGCAACGCCATACGCCGAAACCGACACCGGGGCGAACGCCGGTTCCAAGCTGTGGTTCTTGGACGGCGCCTGACATGGCTCGTTGCCTTTGTAGGACGCCGGCGCGATGCATGCCGTGACCAGCTGCATGCCGGCGCACGACTGATTGGCGACCGCGATGCTGCCGGTGGAACTCTCGCCCGGCTTGGCCATCTGCCACAGCTCGGTCGGGCCGAATTCCGGACTCGGCGCGTCGCAGCCGCCGACCAGGATCGGGATGGTCATGGTGCCGCTGTTGCCGCCGGCGCTTGAGTAGCTAAAGGTGGCAACGGCCGCAGGCGGCTTGCCTGCGCCCTGCGGCGTATACTCGCAAATCAGGTCTGCAGATTTGCCGGGCTGGACCGCGTATGGATTTTGCGGCTTACCTTCAATGTCAAACAACTGGCACTTGAGCGCGGACTTGACCGCCTCCTCGTCGTTGCTTTTGACGGGTGCAGCGGCGACGTTTTGGACCTTGAGCGGCGGCGGGCCATCGTTGATGACTTTGCAGGTCTTTTTGCCGGGTTTTTCGGCTTCGGGAAAGAAGAACCCGATCTTGCCGTTGGGGTCACTGCAGTCGACTTTCCATTTGGCCTCGGCCTCGGTGGTGTGGCTGATGAGCGCTTTGACCTTGCCGCCGTCCGCTGACGCGTTGGTTGTGACTACCAGCGTCACGTCTTCATTGTCGGGCGTGTCGTCGGGGCTGTATCGAATGCAAACCTTGAGCTCCTTTTGACCGTCGGTGTTGGTCGGATCGCCTTTGGGGGCAATGGTGTCGTCCGCGTTGGGCTGCTCGACGATCTGGTACTGGGCGTTACTGGTCTCGAAGTCGGCGCCTTTGAAAACCAGCGGCGCCGTGCCACAGTTTTTGACGCCAAAGCACTGCGTTGGCGGATTGGCCTTGGTGGCGTTGGCGAATTTGTACTCTGATGGGAAAACAGCGGCGCAGGTGCCGAGCAGGTCAATCCCGAAGCACAGCTTGCGGGTGTTGACCTGACCGTTCTTGATGGCGTCGCTGTTGCTCTCGATGGTGACCGTCATCGGGTCGGCATCGCCACTTGCGTTCGACTGATAGTCGATCTCGAGCACCAGGGGCTTGCCGTTGACCGGAATCGCGGCGTTGTAGCCCGCATAGCCCTTGCTGGCGCAGTACGTCTCGTCCTTTTGGTCGCCGCCGGATTTGACAGTCAGCTTGAGCTGCGAATTGTTCTTTGTGAACGACCACTTGACGCACAACTTGGGCGGGTTCTTGCCGACGTCAGTCTGGGTGTTGCGGATGACCAGCTGCTTGTGATCGGTCAGCTGGCCGCCGGTCAGATCGGGCTTGAAGTTGGTGCACTTGGGCGCCGCCGACGGGGTCTTGTCAGCGATGGTCAGCGCAATCTTGGGCGCGGCGGTGGCTTCGAATTGGCCACCGCTGTCGCTGCTGCAGCCGATACACGCTGCCGCGACGCTGGCCGTCGCCACGCCAAGCAGGCCCGAAACGCGGGCGATCTGAAAACCAAAACCCTGATTCATCGGTTCACCTGTGTCTGCACAACGGGTTGCAGCGACGACGACGGCCAGCAACAGGACCGGTCGGCGCATGACATGCTTTGGCGCTACGATCGCCCCGGGGGGTGTGCGACCGCGCGCCTCTGCATGGTACGCCGGCCGCGCCTCGCCTTCCACCTCGACCGCTACGGATTGCACAGCATCTTGTAGTAGATGGAAATCTTGTCGCCTTTTTGGGGCATGCACGCGCTGCCGTCCGGAAAGATGACGCTGTTGCTCGGCGCGTCGTACTGCCAGCCGGGTGGCGGACACGGCTTGCCGTTGATTTTGACCACGATGGTCGCGGGCTCCGGGTTGCGCGTGAGGAAAAACTGCTGGGCGAGGCCGAATGCAACCGTGCCGATGTCTTTGAGCACCTTGGCAAAGTTGCCGTCGCAGATCGAGCCAAACTTGCCGCCTGTGGCCTGTGCGATCTTGATGTAGCGCTCACCGCCGTCGGCCTCGCCGCCCGGGCCCTTACAGCCGCCGCCAGGGCCGACGATGGCGTGCAAGTGGAACAGGTTCTTGTTGGCCATGCCCTTGAGCGAGTAGAAGAAATTGATGTAGTAGTTGACGTCGTTGCCGCTGCCGTCCTCTTCGTCGGACAGGATGACGACTTCCAACCCGGCGTTCTTGCGCAAAAAGGTCCGGTTGGTGCCGCCACACATCTTGGTGGCAGTGTCGTCGGCGTTGGGGATGCACTGGCCGCCGGCTTGCTTGCAGTCGCCATCGGTCGTGCACTTCTGGCCGGTGTCGGTGACCAGCGGAGCGGTGAGCGCAGCTTCCGCTGCGGCAAGACCTTGCTCATTGCCCGATCCGCCGGCGCCCGGTTTGGTCATCTTTTGCAGCGTATCGGCGCCATTGGGCGACTTGGGCGTCACCACGCGGATGCCGTCGGACAACCGCAGCTTGCCGGACTGGTCGGCAGCGTCCATGTCGGTGGTAACCACGCCAATGTGGTAGTTGGTGGCCCAGATATCCGCTACTTGCGTGAATTGCTTGAAGTTGGCCGCAAGTGCCTGCTGTTCCTCGCCCATCGATCCCGAGTTGTCGACCACGAACAGCACGTCACTCTGCTTGCCAACGCCCTGCTCGAACTCGTCGGTCCACTCTTTGTCCAGCGTGCCCTCACCGGTGATCGGCACCGTGAACAGCTGGCCAGCGCAGAACTCGCCAGCGCCACACTCGCCGTTGACGCTGCAGTTGGTGCCCGTCTGGGTGCCGTCGGCCTTGGTGCACACGCCGTTCAGGCTGGTGTAGACCATCAACTGGCACTGGTCCTTGCCGACGTTTTGCGGCGCGTACTGCACTTTGAAGGTCGCCGGTTTGGCCTGCGAGATCGGCAGCCCGGTTTTGGGGATACCCGGCCACGCCACGCCGACGACTTCCAGCCCGCAGCCTTGCAGCTCAAGCTTGTTGATGTACGCCTCGGTCGTACCGGTGTTAAAGACCATCACTTCCTTGGCCGGGGACTTGCAGCCGACCGTCACCACACCGAACTCCAAGTTGCCAGGCAGCACGGTGACGGCTGCCTTGCCGACTTTGGCGACCAGGTTGGGCTTAGCCTTGGTGACCGCGCTCGGGTCGGTCAGCTTGATGTCGGCGACGCTGACCAGGGCGCCCGTCGAGTCATCCTCGAACGTGGCGACCAGCAGGCCGCCAAAGTCGGTGACGGTATTGGCTTTGCCCTGGTTGAAGATGCCGGCACCCAGGTTCTCGGGCGCGCTGAAGGTCACCTGGAGCTTGCCGGTATCGCCGGGTCCGAGCTTGAACAAGGTGGTGCTCGGCGCGGCCGTCAAGAACAGGGTCTTGGCCGTCGAGCAGGTCAAAGTCTGCGGCAGCCCTGGGAATTGGAAGGGATTTGCGCTCTTGCAATCGACCGCGTGCACTTCTTTGAACTTACAGTACCCGGTGCCGACATTCTTGAACGTCACCGGCAAGGTCTTGCTACTGCCGTACGGCAGTAGCCCGAAGTTGACCACCGGCGGCACCATCGCCACTTTGCACACCGTACCGTCTTTGCGTTCTGCATACATCGGCAGCACCACGTCAGGTGTGCCGGGATCGTTGCTGTAGATGTGCAGCTTGGCGGTCGCCTTCTGCTCCACCGGACCCTTGGCCTCGAACTGCACTTCAAACGTCTGCGCCGCCGACCCGGGCAGTAGCGTCGCGAGAGCGCCCGTCGTCGGCCCGAAGTTGCCCGGCACGATGGTGAACTCGCCGAGTTTGTCTTTCTCGTCGGTGATCTCGATCTTGCTCACGTCAAGCGGCGATGAGCCTTCGTTGAACACGTGCACGGTGCGCTTGCTTTTGACGCCCTTGCCCACGAACGCAAAATCGACATAGTCGCTGGGCGTGACCAGGATCTTGGGCGCGTTAGTCTCGGCGAACACCATCAGGTTGTAGATCGGCTGCGCTTTGTCGTTGCTGGCGATCAGGATACTGGCAACCGGGCTGCCATTACTCGGCAGCGGCGTCTTGGTCTTGGCCGTCACCGTGAACAGCACGCCGGTGTCGCAGCTACCCGAAACCTTGGGCGACGGCACGGTCAGCGGTAGCTTGACGTCCCAGGTCAAGTCTTTGAGCAGCGAAACCGGCGCGAGTTCAAGGCTACTGACCTCCAGCGGTGCCATTCCCGTGTTGCAGATCTTGGCCTGGGCCGTGGCGGGCTTGTTCAACTCCATTTCGCCCAAGTTGAGCTTGGGCGGCACCAACTGGATGCGCGCCGCGATCTCGTTGCCCTGGATGCCGACTTTGTACTTCTTGCCGTCCTTGGTCTCGACCAGCAGATGCGCCTGGTCAAAGTCGCCGCCGGTCGGCGTGTAGCGCAGGGTCAACAGCGCATTGCCATTGGCCGGCAGCGGTGCTGCGATGTCAGGCATCTTGTCGATGGTAAAATCGGTGGTACCGGTCTTGCTGATCTCGATCGACACGATCTGCATGTCCAGCGTGCCGATGTTGACGAGCGTGGCCTCCAGGGTCGGGCTGGCGCCGCCCGCTACGTTGCCGAAGTCGAGCGGATCCGGCATCACCTGCAGCAGCGCCTGGCCTGCGGACACCTCGACTGGCACGGCAAGCTTGCGCTTGGTCGCATCTTTGTCGTTGTTGGCCAGCACCAAGTTGAGCTTCTTACTACCCGCGGTCTTGGGCGTATAGCGCACGGTGAACTTGTGGCTTTTGCCAGGCTGCAGATCGACGGTGGCAAAATCGACGACCTGGAACTCGGCGTTGGGCGGATCGAATGTCGCAGCCGACACCCGCAGGGTGCCATTGTTGCCGATGTGGGTGATCGTCAGCTGCCGGTCGACCACGGCGCCGGCCGCCACGTCGGCGAACAAGAGCTTGTTGGGGCTGACGCCAATGCGCACGTCGGCATCGACGCAAAAGTTGCCGGTGCAGATCTGCTCGTTCTTGGGCTCGCCGTTGGCACCGGTGCTGCTGCCGCCGCCGCCTGGAGTATCCGAACACGCCGCGATCCAGGCGCAGCACATGGCAAGAACACGTCGGGTCGTCATGCGCGCTCCAGTAGCGGCGGCAGCGAGCCGCCTGGCGGGTGCGTCAATCCAGCGCGGGCGCCGGGTATTTTTTGGTCACGAACGGCGACTTGTCGGTGGCGCTTTTCTGGGCCGTCTCGATTTCGGCCTGCGGCCAGCCGATCTTGGCCACGTACCACATGTCGCCCTTGACCAGATCGGGCGACGTGACCTCAAATTGCAGCACGCCGTAAATGTAGATGCGGATGATTGCTTTGGATTTGCCGTACCCGAAGTCATTGTAGTAGTGCACGCCGACGCCATAGGTCTTGCCGTCTTCGGGCAGCGTCAGGTTCAGGTTCTCCGGGCCTGCGCCGTCAGTGTCGTCGCGATCCAAGCTCGGGTCGTCGTCGACGTTGGGGTCGTAGCTGCCCCACTCGACGGTGTTGCCGTTGCCGCAGTTGAACCAGAAACAGTCGTACTGGCCCGCAAACCAAGGGTCGGGCTTGCCGTCGCCGTCGTAGTCCTGACCGGCCGCGTACTGGTGCGCAAAGTGCAGATCGAGATCGGTGCCGACGCCCGGGCCGGAGTCGGTCTCGTCCTTGTCGCCGGGCGTCTTCCACAGCAGTTCCACATGGATGGCCTGGTCGGGGATGACCTTGACCTTTTTTTCGGCCGGCGCGCACGACTTCTTGCCGCCCGCGTCCCAGACGTGCAGGCGGAACAAGTAGTCGCCGGCAACGTTGGGCTGCAGCGTCACGGCGCTACTGGTGGCGTTGGGCGCAAACAGACTGACCGACCCCTTGGCCTGCTCAACCTCCCACTGGTACTTACCGATGGAGCCGCCGGTGGCGTAGCTCTGCTTGCCGTCCAGGTGCAGGATGGTCTGCGGCGTCACCGTGTCGCCCTCGGCGATGGTAATGATCGGCGTCGGGCAGTCGGCGCTGGCGCCGTAGCCTTCGAGTGTGGCCTTGGCCGTTCCTGCGGCGGTGTTCGAGGTCACGGTCAAGGCCGCGGTGTCTTGGGTGACGGAACCGGACGCCGAAGTCGGCGACAGCTTGTCCGGCGAATAGCGCAGGCTCAGTGTCACGCTTTGGTTGGGTGCCAGTTTGAGCGGCGCTTCGGCAGTCGGTTCCTTGCCGTTGGTTTCCTTGAGTTGCGCCCACAACACGGAGAAGTTGCCGGGTCCCGGCGGCGTGTCGAAGGCAATCTTGCTCACCGACACCGGTTCGTCGCCGCAAGACTTGACTAGCAGCACCTGCTCTTTGCTCTGACCGACCGGTGTGGCACCGAATACCACAGCCTTGGGTGAGAGCAGCAGGCACGGCCCCGTCGAATTGACCTTGACCGGCACGCGCTTGATACCGGCGCCATCGGCCGTCAGGCTGGCGTCGTTGGTGTGCAGCAAGATGTCGTGGGCCCGGGGCTTGTCGTCCTTGGCAGTGAACAGCACCGAAAAGTCGATGGCGTCGTTGGGCTTGACTACCGTCGGCGGGTCCAGCACCACCGATGCGCCGGTAACGAACTCCTTGCCATTCCACACGATCTTGAAGCCATCTTTGTCGAGCGAGGTCAAGTCGATCTGCGAGATCACCAGATCCGAACTGCCGACATTGAGCACCGCGCCAGTCGCGACGGGAGATGTCCCCACCGGCACGTAGCCGAAGTCAATCTGCGCCGGCTGCACGGCAATCTTGGCCTGGCCACTGGTGGTGCCGAAGTTGACCACGAACTCCTTGTTGCCCTTGACGTCGTTGCTGGCGATGCGCAGCACCGCCGTGCGCAGCGCAGCGTCGTTGTACTTGAGAAACCGGACGTTGATCGAAAATGTCGTTGGCGAGCCCTTGCCCGGCGGAAACAGCGCCTGGTTCGCAAAGTCCTTGCAGGCGATCTCGGTATCACCCTTGACGACGACGCACGAAAACGCGGGCTTGTCGCCTTCGGCGGGCGTCGCCTGATACTCAAATACCAGCTTGGACACCGTCAGGGACTTGAACGTCGCGTTGTTCTGTACCTGCAGCACGCGCAAGGTGGTGCCGCCTTCGCCGATGTCGCCGGTCGAGATGGCCAGTTTGGCGCCGTTGGAGACGGGCTTACCGCCTTCGCGAACGGCAATCGCCTGATCGTCTTCGGTGGCGATCGCGCCCGAGCCGCCGCCGTTGCTGTTGCCGCCGGTGTTGCCGCCGCCACCGTTGTTGCCGCCGTTGGCGCCCTGGGCACCGGAGTCCGGCGTCTGGCCGGCGCAGGCGAGCGCTAGGGCACAGAGCGCGACGGTGGCGGCGCGATGCAAGCAGGCAACGGGATTCATGGGCAGTCCTCAAACGCAGCCCGCGCCAAGTCTGCCGGCGCGGGGGAAGCGGGCTAGTGTACCGAAGGCGCGGGACCGCGCAATGGCGAATTGCGCGCCGGGTGGGGCCTGCGCGCCGCGGTTCGGCCTCGCCGCCCGCAAGCAGGTCAAGGATGAAGGAGTATGGACGGCGGAGTCGAACGTCCCGGCGCAAACTACTTGAGCAGCCGCTCTTTGGCCGTGTCGAGCAGCGCCGGACGGAACGACTTCTTGAGCTTGAGCAGCTTGTCGAACTTGGCGCGCTGGCGCACGTCCATGACCAAGGTCGTTGGCTTCTTGATTTCGCCGTCGATGAGTTGATCCGAGAAGTCATAGAACTTGGACTTCTCTTCGGCGCTTGCGCTGCCGGCTACGGCAAAGGCCGCGATCGCCAACGCCAACACGGTGATTTTCTTTGCCATGGCGGTCTCTCCGGCCGGCCAACGGGCCGTGCAGGTCGGTCAGGATTGTAGGGGCGCCACAGCGCCGCGCAAGGCTTTTTTGCCGGGCTACTTCGGCGCTTCGGGCGCCGGCGCGCCGTCTTTGGGCTGGCCTTCTTTGGCCTGCTTTTCCAAAAGCTTGCTCTGCTCGATTTCTTGGATGCGCGACACGATGGCGATGAGGTTTTTCCACCGCAGATCCAGATCCTTGGTCTTCTTGAGCAACTCGGACTTCTTGGCCAGCCAGTCGGCGCCGCCCTTCTTGTTGGCGGGCATTGCCAGCAGCGCCGGAAGGGTCTTGTCCCAGTCCGGGTTGGGAATTGGCTTCTTGAAAGCCATGTGCACGCGCAGCGCCTCGCGCGACGCATCGCGATCGGCCTTGAGCTTGTCGGCCACCGCCTGCGCCGACTCCGGCTCAGTCTCCAGCGCCTCTTTGAGGTAGGCCTTCCATTTGGCCGTGGCTTTGACCGAGTCGTTGAAGTACTTGTAGTAGATGATGGCGAGGCGCACCAGGATGGCGTGGCGCTTGGGATCCTTGGCCAGCACCCGCTCGTAGTAGTTGGCCGCCTCTTTGGGCTCGCGCAAGCCTTCAAGCGAGAGGGCGTAGCCGGTCAGCGCCTCCAAGTTCTCTTTTTCCAGTTCCAGCGCTTGCTTGTACACACGGGCAGCATCGCGGTAGTTCAGGTATTCCAGATAGATAGCACCCAGGTTCAAGCGCGCCGACACGCTCGACTTGTTCAGCTGAACTGCATTCTTGAACGCCACCACCGCGCGGGCCTGGTCGCCCAAGTTGACGTAGACCATGCCCAGGTTGGCCCACCCCTCGGCGTTGGCCGGGTCGATCTGCAGCACTTTCTCTTCCAAAATCCAGCGCGCGATGTCGTACTTGCCCTGCTTTAGGTTGATGAGGCCACGAATATTGAGGGCAATGGTGTCTTCGCGGTTGACGCGCAGCGCTTTACGCACGAATTCTGCGGAGAGCTTCAAGTCATCTTGCTGCAGCCAGTACAGCGCCAGCGCCACGTTGTTCATGGCGTTGTCAGGATCCTGACCCAGAATCGAGTCGCAGATGCCCTTGGCCTGCTCTCCGAGCGCTTTAGCCTTGTTGCTTTCACCGGCTTCGATGTAGCGCTGGGCTTGCGCGAGCAGCGACCGCGCGATGTAGGCCTGTGCCGACAGTTGCAGTCCTTTTTCGCGGTCGTCGCGCGGTTCGATGGCCTTGGCGGTCTCGTACGCTTTGCGGGCGTCGTCGTATTTGCCTTGCCGTTCGTAGGCCATGCCCAGGTTGAAGTAGGCCTCGAAAAAGCGCTTGTCGGCGTCGATGGCCCGGCTGAACTCTTGCACGGCGCTGGTGTAGTCGGGTTCGCACTTGCTGCAACGGCCGTCGCTGGCCTTGCAGACCGCCGGGCATTCGTACTTGCTGCACTTGTTGGTGGCCTTGTCGATGTACTCGCCGACCTTGCACGGGCCTGCGCCGTCTGAAGCGCCTGATTCCAACTCCTTTTCACTGCACTCGCGCGGGATGAGGTCGCAACCCTCGCTGCCGGGCTTGCAGCGGATGTACTCGACATTGGGCGTACCCGGTACGGCCTTGCCGTCGGCGGCATCCGGGGCCGGCGGTGCTTCGAGCTTCTTCATCCAGTCGGCGCACCAACGCGAACCGGAGGCCTTGAACACCTTGTCGTCGCACTTCTTGGTGTCGAGTTCGCAAGCCAGATCGCGCTTGCCAGCCACCCAAGGTTCGCACGGCACTTCGACGTCCTTTTCGACCTCTTCTTCTTTGCCATCTTCGGTCTTGATCTTTTCCTTCTTCTTTTCGGTCTTGACGTACTTGGCGCAACGGTCAAGCACGCAAGCCTCCGGATTTTCCAAGGCCAGTTCGGCGCACTGATTGGGGCCGATGCGCTCGCAGGTGCTGCCCAGCGACACAAAGCCGCTAGGGCAGCAAGCGCCGTTGTCCAATATGCGGAACGGGCTGCACTTGGGCACCGCGCGCAAGGCATGCGACAGGCCGGCGCGCATCGCGTCTTGCGCCTTGTTGTCGATGCCCTGGATGTATTCCTGGGCGGCGGCGGGCGCGGCGGGCAGCGCGGCGACGAGGACTGCGGCGGCAGCCGAAAAAAGCAGTTTGGTCATCATGGTCTTTGTCTCCCCGCCCTACTTGCCGGCCTTGGCGTCGGCCGAAGCCGCCGCTTTGGGCTTGTATGACACCGTGAACTTGCCGCGCCGCACCGTGGTGACGAACGCCGCCGACGTCGCGGGGTCTGTGGACTCGTTGGCCGACACGGTCTCGGCGGCCTTGGGCAGGTTGGGATCCTTCTCGACCGTCGGATAGGCGTCGGGGCTGACTTTGGCGGCGTAGTCGCCGGCGAGCTTGCTCCACTTGTTGTAGACGCCAAGGTTGTGGGCGATCTTGATGGCGTTGCCCAGCGCGGCCAGCGACTGCTCTTCGATCGGCACGGCTTTCTGTTCGATAGCCAGCTTGTACTGGTCGGCCAGATCGGGGAAGCGCTCGACTTCTGGCGGCACTGGCGCCTTGAACAAGTCTTCCTTGAAGTTGTAGTACAGCAGACCGACGCGGAACATCGCCGCCGCCGCCCAACCGCGACCGCCGCCGGCCGCCGCCAGATCGAACACTTTGAAGTAGTCGGTCTCGGCCTTCTTGAGCGCTTCGGCTTTCTTTTGCAGCGTGGGGATGAGGCCCTTCATGTTCTTGACGGTCCTAAGCGACAGCACGTCGAAGTCGTCGAACAAATACTCGGTCTTATAGAACATGGCCTGCGCGGCCCACACACCGGCATTGCCTTTGCGGCCGTCGGGCTTGTCGTAGGCCTTGCCCGCGTCATCGGCCGCGCGCACGACGTCTTTGCGGTTCTTGAGCGCGTCAGCGAGGCGCAGCGTCTCGACCTTGCGCGACAGCGCTTCCACGTGCAGGTCCGGCCGGGCTGGGTAGCGCGTAACCACGGCGGCATACGCAGCTGCGGCTTGCTTGGCACCCTCTGCGCCCATCTTGTCGAAGACGTGGCCCTTTTCCATTTCGGCGTCGGCGACCAGGCCTTTGAGACGCTTGGTCTTTTCGTCGTCGCCCTTCAAGTTGTTGGCCACGCCAATGAACTTGTCGTAGGCCGCGGCGGCGTCTTTGTACTGGTTGAGCGCCACCAGGATGGTGCCGGCGTTGATGAGCGCCTGGGCGGCGTCCGCGTTGTCGCGGAACTTGGCCATGTCCAAGAACGCATCCGCTGCTTCGCGGAAGTTGGTCATCGCCTCGTAGAGCAGACCGACGTTGAATTTGGCTTCGGGCGCCACCTTGGACTTGGGGAACTCCTTGACGACGCGCTCGTAGGTCTCGATCGCCGTCTTGTCCTGCTGCTGCAGTTCGTAGATGAGCGCCTTGTTGTACAGCGCAACACCGGCCAGTTCAGGTTCCTCAGTCTTGAAGCGCGCCAGGATCTTGTCGTACTTGGCGTGCGCGCCGTCGTAGTCCTTCTTGTCAGCCAGTTCGCGCGCCTGCTCGGCGACCGACACCGCGACGTACTTCTTGAGGTCTTTCGGGTCCAGAATCAGGCGGTTCTTGCGCTTGAGCATCAGCTCCGCCCACTCTTCGATCTTGGGCCATTCCTTGAGGCGAGCGTAGATGTCGATGAGCGTCTTGACGGCGATCTCGGCGACCTTGTTTTCTTCCTGGTACTTGTAGACCCGCTCGTAGCCGCCAATCGCCTCTTTGTACTGACCGCGGTCGTAGTACGCAGACGCCGCCAGATACATGATTTCGGGGACTTTTTTGCCCTTGCCGCACACCTTCTTCTTGCCGGCGGCGCAGTCGGTCTTGGCCTTTTCCATCAACTCAACGTACTTGTCGGCGGCCGCGACGTAGCTCTTTTCCAGTTCGTGCAGTTCCTGGCGCTGCTTGGGCAAGTTGGCGCTTTTGATCTGCTCTTCGGTCAACTCCTCTTTCTTGGCGGTCTTGAACTTCGTCACCTTGACACCATCACCCGCGACTGACGCGACTAGCGGCGGACAATCTGGGCGCTCCACCCATTTTTGGTCTTTTTCTAGCCAGCAGGCGTGCTTATTGCGCATCAGCTCTTCGGTGGCATAGATGACACCCAGCGCCGCGTCCTCGACGAATTCGCCCTCGGGATCGAGGCGGATCACGCGCTCATAGGCCTGACGTGCCTTGTCGAAGTCCTTGAGGAAGTCGTAGTAGATTTCCGCGGCGTAGAAGCTAACCACGTAGGTCTTCTTGGCGTTGGGCCAGCGGCGCATGAACTCTTCGTAGTCAGCAACCGCCTTGCCGTAGAAGCTGCGGGCTTTTTCCGCGTCCTTGGTTTCTTCCTCGGTCTTTTGCGCCAACTGGTGATAGTAGTTCGAGATGTACAACAAGTAGGTCTCGCCCATCTTGTCTGACTTGTCCAACGCCTCGTTTGCCTTGTTGTCCTTCTTGCCTTTGAGCGCAGCGACCCACGGCGACGTGCGCGCATCGGTAAACGCCAGGAACTTGCGCATCGCCGCTTCGATGTCGGGGAAGGCGCCGAGCTTCTTGTAGACATCAACGATGTTCTCGTGCCAATCGACACAGCGCGGGTCGGTTGGGCGTTTCTCGATGAAGTGGGTCAAGAGATCCGTGGCATCCTTGTCCTTGTCGATCGAAATGTAGATTTCCGCCAGCTTGAACAGGCGCTCCCACATCTTGGCTTCGCCTTCGACTTCGGTGAAGTAGGCTTCGGCCTTGGGCCAGGCGCCGTCTAACTCTGCGTAGGCCTGCACCAGGTCCTTGAGGGCCTGATCGCGAAACTCGATGCTGCCGCGTTCTTTGGCACTGGCGCTCGCGCCGACTTCTTTGACGACCTGCTGGAAAGTTTCGATGGTGCGCTGAAATTCACGCAAATTGTAGTAGACCCAGCCGAGCTTATAGAGCGCGTAGTTGAAGAGCTCGCTCTTCTTATAGTTCTGCGTGATCTTCTCGTAGTTCATCTTGGCCAGGGTCAAGTTGTTGGCCTCGAAGAAGTACTCGGCGAGGGCCAGGTGCGCCTTGGGGATGAGCGGGCTGGTCTGGTGGTTCTGAATCAGGCGATTGAGGTACTGCACGCCCTTTTGGCTCAGGACCTTGTCGCCCAGCGCCTTGCCCTGCTGCATCGCGGCCTTGCCCAGGCGGTACAGCACTTCGGCCATGCGCCCGTAGCTCGGGTGCTGCTGCAGGATCTTCTCGTAAAACCCGATGGCCTTGGCGTAGTTCTCGACCGGCTGCACCGGCTTTTCCTTGAGAATGCCCTTTTCAAACTGGTCCTGGTCCTTGTTGTAGCGGGCCATTTCGACCAGGTACTCAAAACGCGTTTCTTCCCACCAGGCTTCGGCGAGCCGAAAGTAGTACTCGGGCCGGTTCTGGTCACCCGGCGCCGCGCGCTCCAGCAGCGACTCGATGGTCTTGATGGTCCGCTGGCGGATCTTGGACTTCTCCATCTCCTGGGCGCGCACCTTGTCCGAGAACCCAAGCTGGTCGAACTTTTCGACTTCAAAGCCGCCAGTCTGCAGCTTGTCTTCGTCGCGTTTGGGCTTAGGCGGCGCTTTCTTCTTTTCCTCTTCAATCAGCGACTCTTTCTTGTCCACTTTTTTGGTGGCGGAGCCGGCTTCGATGCCTTCGTCGACTTGGGCGCTGGCATGGGCCGCCCACAGCGCGACCAAAGCCACGGCGCCAGAGCGCAAAATAGCGTTGCGTTTGTTCATGTTGAACCTGCCTTGCGGCGGATAGGGCTAGCGCGTTCCCGCGACCTGCAAAAACTTCGGGCGGAACTGCCCCAACTTGTTCTCCTGCTTGCATTTGGTGCGCAGGAATGACCGGTAGGCGCCGATCTCGTCTTTCCAGAACTCGCCTTCGAATGGCCACGACATCGAGTCCGAGCCAGCGATAGCGATGGTGCCTTCTTTCTGAACGGAGTCACCAAGTTCCTTGCTGCGGCCCGCCTGATCGTCCTCGATTTCCTGGGTGCGGATTTCGTCGAGGTCCAGCCGCAGCTGCTGCAGCTTGTCGAAGTACAGGTCGAGTTCCTTTTGAGTCTGGCGCAGAGTCTGCTGGATGACCACGCCGGCTTCGGAGACACGTTCGGTGCGGCGCTGGCCGAGCTTTTGCAGCAGTTCTTGACCGACGGGGCCCAGCGCGGCGAGGTTGGCGCGGATGATCTTGTCTTCCTTGTCGATCTGCCGGACGGTCTGGTGCAGGTTGTAGAACTCGACGTTGCCCAACACCGGCGACTGGAGCGCGCGCGGCAGTCCGGTGCCGCCCTTGGGATTGCTCACGGCGGCCAGGAAGTTGTTGTAGAACTCTTCGGGCTTGCGCGAGCGCTTGAGGAAATCGCGCAGCGGCGGGCCGAGCACGAACACCTTTTCCTCAAACATCTTCATCGCCGCTTCGGCCTTGTCGGCGTGGCACAGGTTGACGTAGGCCGTCGCTTCGAGAACCCACAGTTCCGGATAGAACTGGTGCGCGAAGTACGGGCTGTGCAGCGCGTGGAAGGTGCCAAGCGCGCGCGAGACGTCGCCTTTCAAGAAGTAGGTCCAGCCCGACTCGTAGAAGGCGGTGGCCAGCTTGGGCGAACTCTTGCTGATCTTCTTGTAGTAGTAGATGGCGGCGTCGAACTGCTGGATGTCATAGGCCAGGCGCGCCAGGGCCAGATAGGCGAGATCGACGACCGACCGCCCTTCGGCCTGAACTTCGGCGGCCAGCACCGCTTTCTGGAACGCCTCGGACGCCTCTTTGACCTGAGCGCCACCCAGCTTCTCCTCGGGGTTGTCCGGAATCGACATCAGGCCGACGAGGTACTGCGCCCGCGGGTACTCTTTGGACTTGGCGCTGACCTTCTCCAGGTAGGGTCGCGACTGATCCTTGACGCCAAAGTCGTTCAGGGCCTCGCCGACCAGGTAGTAGTAGCTGTCCTGAAAGGCCTGATCGAAAGCGGTGACGGTCAGTTTGGTCAGCTCTTCGAGTTCTGGCGGCCGGTAGATGATGAGCCGGCGCAGGTCGCGCAGTTGCATGAACGCCTGGCTAAAGAACAGCTTGTCGCTGCCGGCGCGCACGACGTCGAGCAAGGTGTCGGCGGCCGACTGAATCAGCCCGGCGCGGGCCAGCGCATTGGCGATGCCGTACTTGGCGCTGTAGGCCTCGGCCGAGTCCGGCGCGAACGCGACGCCATCGACGCCTTCTTCGACGAACTTGGTGAAGGTCTGGATGGCTTTGACGAATTCTCCGTTATTGGCGTAGTTCTGGCCGGCAGCCAGCACCTTGCCTGCGAACATTCGCCGGCCCGCTTCTTCGCGCTTCTTCTGCTCATCCAAGATGCGCAGCGACTCTTCCTTGAGCCGCGCTTCTTCGGCGGCCTTTTCGGCCTCGGAAAGTTCACGCTCAGGCTTTTTGTCAACAGGTTTGGCGCCGCCTTCGCCGGGCTTGGCCGCGCTCGCGGACGCCGACGAGATCATGAACTGGATGAGCTTGGCCGAAGCACCGCGGCGCTTGAGCTCCATGATCTCTTTGGGACCCAGGCTGAATTTGCTGGCGTCCTTTTGGATCTTCTTGATGATGGTCTCGTCCGGCACTTCGGACTCGAGCAGCACGAACACCTGGTCGAGCGTGATCGCCCAGGCCGGCGCGGCGCTGACCGTCAGCACCAGGGCAAAAGCGCCCGTGGCGAGACGGCGCAGGGTGGTCGAGGGGACGGTCATAGGGCCTCCAGAGGGGGCGGGACCAAGAGCGGCAGACGCACGACCGAGGCGCGCGGTCTGACCCCTGGCCAAACCTGGCTACAGCGGCGGGCTGGTGAAGTAGGTCAGGCCGATGACGACCGACAGCGGGTGGGCGAGGCCAGCGTCGGCCTTGCCGTTCTTGTCGTTGAACTTGGGGTAGAACAGCTGGTGGTAGTCTGCGCGCAGTGCGAAGTGCTCCGACAGGTAAAACTGCGCCGATGCGCCAGCCTTGCCGGCTGCGTCGATGCGCTGTTCGCCCTGCGGATGCTCCTGAGTGGTCACGCGGGTCAGCACCGCGCCCACGCCAAAGCACAGGGCGACGTCGAACTCGCCAAGCATGGTGCCAAAGAATCCGATCTTGCCGTGCAGCAGGTTCCAATCCACGCCGGCAGAGGCATACGACGTCAGCGTCTGCGGCAGGCGGACCGTCAGCTCGAAGCCTTCGGGACGCTGGCCTTCAAGCTTGGTGCCCAGTGAAGTGGCCTGATTGTAGGTGTAAATGCCGTGGACGTTGAGCGCAAGGTCCTCAGACAGGTAGTAGTTGTAGCCCAAGCCGGCCGAAAGGTAGGTCCAGAAGTCGTCATTGGGTACGGCGCCGACCAGCAGCGACATGCCGTGGCGACCGTCTTTGACGACCGCGCGCTTCTGTACGACCTTGATGTCGCGTTTCTTGGCCCAGTCCAGCCGCGAGCCGGGGGGCACCAGGTCGTCGCTGATGCCGTACACATCTTGGTCAGACGCGCCACCACCGAGGTCGGGCATTGGCGCTGGCTTGGCCTTGGGTTCGGGCTTGGCCGGCTCCGCTTTGGGCTCGGGCGCAGGCTCAGCCTTAGGCTCCGGGGCCGGATCGGCGGCGGGAGCTGCCGGCGCCGGGTCGGCCTTGGGCGGGTCAACCGGCGGGTCATCGGCCCAACTGGGTGCAGGCACCAGCGCTGCCGCCAGGGCCAGGCTCCAAAGGCGCCCGCGAATGCTCATGGTCTTGTGCATGTCCACCTTGCCTGCCGGCGTACCCGGCAGCCTGGCGCTCAAAGCGCCACGTCGCGCGTGCGAACTGCTGTCCGCCGCTACTTGCTGAGGAAGCCGATGCCGGCCGAGAATTCGACGGGCGCCAGAAATGCGATGCTCTCTTGCGGATGGTAGACCGTCTGCTTGTAGTCCACCCGGATGTTGAGGAATCGGGTCAAGAAGAACCTAAAGCCAATGCCCCACGCACCGCCGACCTTGATCGCAGACGCCGGCGGTTTGTTGCCTTGCGACTCGTCGAGCTCGGCGTTCAAGATGCCAAGGCCCAAGTGGAAGTTGACGTCGAAGCTGCTGAGCTTCTTGTCAAAAATGCCGAGCTTGCCATGAAACGGGCTGAAGGCGACGCCCACCGAGCTCAGCCAGTTCAACCGCGGCGGCTGCTGGGAGCCGATGGTCAGGTTGGTGGTCTTGTTGCCGCTAGTCTCGACGTTTTTCAAGAAGTCCAGGATTTTGGACTCCTTGGCCATCATGTACGAGAAGTCGGCGTCTAGCGCCACCGTGTCGGTCAGGTAGAATTCGACCCGACCGCCCACGCTCTGGAACAGGTAGAAGTTGTCGTTGGGGACAATGCCGTAGTGGACTTCGCCTTCGACGCCGTGCTTGCGCTCGTAGAGCGGATTCTGCAGCGAAGGCACCGCGATCTCGGCGTCCCAGTACTTGGCCAGTTCGCGGTCGACCGCTTCTTGCGCATGCGCCGCAGGCTCGGCGGCGAACACGCCAACAAGGGCGGCGAGGACCAACGCGAAACGGACGGGCTGCCGGATCAAAGGATTGCGCATCAGGTGGTCTCCCTGGGCCTGGAGGTCGAGTCGCCGACGGACCGAGCCGCGGCGAGGCATGGCCTGGTCTATTTGCAAACGCCGTCGCATTTGGCGGCGCAGGTGCCCTTGCAGCACTTGCTGCTGCCGCCGCCACAGGGCAGCAGGTCGGGCGCATTGACGGTGCGGCACAAGCCATCCGGTCCACAAGAACTTGCGGAGCATTCCTTGCTGCCGCCGCAGTCGGCGTCGGTCTGGCATGCCAGGCGGAAGGTCAAGCGGGCGTCACGGCCGCCGTCGAGCAGCTCGAAGCGCCACTCTTTTTCGAAGCCGGACTCGAACACCTGGCTCAGCGACGCGAACAGCGGGTTGCTGATGGTCAGCCGGCCACGCGCCGCCCACATAGTGCCGCGCTTGACTGCGCCGCCCTCTTTGAAACCGTTATCCTGAAAGCCCGCGCGCCACTGGCCGGCCAGCGCGTAGCGCACCTTCAAAATGGTGCGGTTCATGGTCTCTTGCCACGGTGACGCATCGCTGCGGTTGAAGTCAGCGGTGTTAATGAACTGGTAGGTGCCCTGCGAGCGGCAGGCCAACTCTTGCAGGGTCGGGTCCGGGTGCAGCTTGCCAAGCGACTGGATCTGGATGACGTGGATGTGCAGAGGAAAGCGATCCTGGGCCATCTTCTTTAGCAGCTCTTGGTAGTTGACCGAGGCGAACTTGCATTGCTGACGGCACTGGCCGCCCGGCTTGGCGACCTTGCCCTTGTCGTCGAATTGGTCAAAAGTCGAAAACAGGAAGTTGTCGTTGTTGGTGCAGGTATCGGGGCCGTCGGTCAGCAGTACGATGTGCTTGGCATTGCCGCCGCGCACGGGATCAGGCGCGCCAGGTCCCGCGCCTTTGAGAAAGTCGTAGGCCTGCAACAACGATTCGTAGACCGGCGCCCGGCCGTTGGCGCTGTAGCGTGCCTTGAGTTCAAGGCCGTATTTGTTGTTGAGCTTGGTCTTGGTCGACGAGCCGTAGCAGGCTTTGAGGCCATCGCCGAGTGGCAGTTGCGCGATCTGATCCTGATCTATGCGGGGATCTGCGCCGCACTTGGCCGTCGCGCCGTGCGCCTTGATGCACTCCGTATCCGACTGACACTTGGAGTTCTCGATCGGGGTGCCGTCCTCCTGCAAGCACATCAGATAGCTCACGCAGCCCGCGTAGACCTGATTGGTCTCGTCAAAGCCCAGCGACACCACGCGGTCCATGGTGTTGAGTTGCTCGATGAGCAGCTTGGCGCCGTCGACCAGCACGTAGAATGGGTCAGAGGCCGCGTCTTTGAAGGCCGTGTTGACGACCGTGCCCGGCAGATCCTCGGCGAACTTGCTGGAGTAGTACACCTTCTTTTGGTCCATGGCCACAAAGCCGCTGACCGACCCGGAGTGATCGACGACCAGCGCGACGTTCTGCGCGGTGTCCGACTTGGTCTTGTCGCAACCGAAGGCTTCGCGACGGTAGTAGGCCGCTTTGGCAAACAGCGTGGCGTTTTCGCCGCCACCGGCGCAGTCGTTTTTGGCGTTGGTGGTGGCGTGCGGCTCGTAGCAGGCCAGCGTCATCTTGAACTGACCGGGCTTGACGGTCTGCAGGTCCTTGTTGGTGGACAGCGGCTGCGACTCAATGCGGTCGCCTTCCTTGACGCTGTAGTCCTTCTCGTTGTCGCACTTGGGCTTGACCACGCGCGCGTTGGGGTCGGTCGAGACCAGGTTGACGGTCAACTCGACGCCGTTGGGCTCCTTGTCGGTCTCGCCGGGCAGCAGATCGCCGGCGTCGTCGCGCAGCGGCGCACCGCAAATGCGCGTGATCGTGTTGGTGTTCGGGTCAATGAAAGCCGGGAACGCCGACACCACCTGCACGGTCTGGAACTTGAGGTCGTCCAGTGCAAAGCGCGCCGAGTAGTCGCACGACTGCAAGCCGCCCGAAAAGGCGCCCGCGACCGACAGCCACACCGCCGCCGTCGCGCCGCCGAAAAGGCTGAACGGTACCGCGAACCGGCCGCGCGGTGACTGCCCGGTCTGGTCCGCACGAATTTCTTGCGTTTTCGCCATGTTGCACCTGCCGCCCGAAGCCCCGGGCGCGCCCCGCGCGCGCCGCACCCCAGGCCGACGCGCAAAAACGGGGCGGATGATGTTCCCCGCACGCTGCACGCAAGTCAAGACGGTTGGGTCGCGCTTTTGGGCGACGCCGCGATTGCGGGGCGTGCAGGCCCACGCCGCACCCGCCTGACGTGACGAATCCACTGTACGGGGGCCTAGCTGGACACCCCGCGGGTCGACGCCTACCTTGCGCGCCCGGCCCCGATGGGCCCTTAACGATCGCGACCATGACGCCCGATTCCGCCGCAGCCACGCCGTTGACCGCCACCGCTGGTGCCCCGAAAGACTGGCTGGTCGTCAGTGGCGCCGCTCAGCACAACCTGCGCAATGTGCACCTGCGGCTGCCCAAGAACCGGCTGGTGGTGTTTTCGGGGCCGTCCGGGTCGGGCAAAAGCTCGCTGGTGATGGATCTGCTCACGCCAACGCTTCTCCAGTTGGTTGGTGGAGGTACGAGGCGGCAACCGGCTGCCGTGAAACTCACCGGCTGGGAGCAGTTCGACAAAATCATCTGTGTCGATCAGGCACCTATCGGTCGCAGCGGCCACTCGAACCCGGCGACTTACATGGGGCTCTTCAATCCACTGCGCGACTTGTTTGCGCAAACCCAAGAGGCGCGCGTGCGCGGCTACGGCCCTGAGCGGT
>SXGU01182203.1_pt1 | contig 30513 bp, 26 predicted proteins | sample 3174531 | NCBI WGS metagenome assembly SXGU01 (sample SAMN11356863, study PRJNA531348) | freshwater metagenome | isolation source: freshwater sample F1-140 | place: China: Fuxian Lake, Yuxi | collected 2017-12-25 | reverse complement strand
GCCGAAGACGGTTCCGCGTTGCACCGCGAAACTGACGCCTTGCAAGGCCAGGTTGCCGCCGTATTTTTTGGTCAGCCCGTGGGCTTCGACGGCGTATTCCGGCTGTCTCGAATTGCCCGAGGACTCGGTCATGGTCGCAGTATGGCTCATGATCGGGACTCCTTTCGTGGATTGCTCGTCGCGGCCAGGGTTTCCCGGGCCGCCTTGAGGAAGGTGTCGTCTGCGTAGAGGCCGTGCGTGTAGAGCTCCAGGCTGGGCAGTGCCATCCGCCGCATGAGTTCCGGACCGATCGCCTCGAAGCCCAGGGTCCGGCTCAAATAGCCCGGCATGGTCAGGATGGAAAGGCTGGTCATCACGATCATCGCGGCCACCACTCGGATGTCCGAGGTCGGATTCATGCTGCCGTCGGCGATTCCGGCTTTGATGATCGCCTCGGTCTCATCGGTCATGATGTCCGCGAATTTCCGGCCGGCCGGCGAGTCTTCGGCCAGGGCTTTGCCCAAGTACGCGACATCGACGTTGTATTCTTCCGGATTCGCGAGGTACTCCCGCATGATCGCTTGCAGGCCGATCGGATTGGCTTTGTTGTTCGCGCGTTCCACCATGGCCTGGAGCACGTAGTCGTCACACGCTTCGCGCAGTTTTTCCTTGCTGCCGAAATGATGGATCACCAGTCCCGGGCTGACCTCGGAAGCCGCGGCGATGGCCCGGATGCTGGTCTTGCGGAAGCCGTCCGCGGCAAAGCAGCGAATCGCGGCGTCCCGGATTCTCGCCGGAGTATTGAGATCCTCGTCCGGAGTCCTGGGCAATGGAGCTGAACGCATGTTTAACATGCTAAACACGTGTTCAACTCTTGGCAAGAGGCCGGCTCCCGTGCCCGGCTGGCGGACTCGATGGCACCAAGCGGCGGCACCAGGCGGCGGCACCAGGCGGCGGAAATGCATGATCCGGCCGGATGCGTCCGCTGCGCAGGCCCGGTGCCGGCGCGGGGTCTTTGCAATTCCTTGACGGAGGAATAGTTGACGCAGCATAGATTTCTCTGTCACCCTGGAAGAGCAGCACCTCGTTAGGCGAGGCTCCTGCGCGAACACAGGCCACTGATCTGACGACATCGAGAGATGCCCAAGATCAGGACAGGCCGCCTCGGCTTAAGGGGCGGTCCCAAGTGGCTTCCGGGTAGCTCCAGATACGTCGCGTAGTGCCGAAGCTCTACGTGGGGGTGACTTCTTCACATTTATGGGCGCGTCCGGCATGCGCCCAGGTCTCCCGCGCTGTCGTTCCCGAACGATCGATACGGAGGTGGACGCCATGGAATTCTTCGACGTGGTTCTGCGGATTTTGGCCGGCCTGGGCTTCGGCGCCCTGGTCGGATTCGAGCGGCAATGGCGGGCCCGGCTGGCCGGGCTGCGGACGAATGCCCTGGTGAGCCTGGGTGCCGCCCTGTTCGTGATCTTCGGCGGTTACACCTTTACCGGCCCTGGCGCCGATCCCACCCGGGTGGCCGCGCAAATCGTCTCCGGCATCGGGTTCCTGGGCGCCGGGGTGATCATGAAACAAGGCGCCAACGTCACCGGACTCAACACTGCCGCCACGCTCTGGGCGACTGCCGCCGTCGGCGCCTTGGCCGGTGCCGGGGAGTACGCGATTGCCGCAGCCGGCACGGTGGCGATCATGATCGCCAATATGCTGCTGCGGCCCTTGGGCCGATTCATGGACAAAGCGCCCGAGGGCGGTCGGGAACCGCAGTCGGTCGACTATCTTTTCGAAGTGCGTTGCGCCGAGGAGGCCGAAGCCCATTTGCGGACTTTGATCGTGCACGCGGTGACGCTGCCGGAATTCAAGCTGCGCTCGGTGCAGTCCTCGGACACTGCCAACCCCGGCGAGGTGCGGATTTCGGCCGAATTGACCGCACACGAACGCGATGACCGGCAGCTCGAGGCAGCGGTGAGCCGGCTCAGTCTGGAACCCCGGGTCACGTCGGTGCGCTGGACCATCGCGGAGCCGGCGATCCTGGACTAACTTCTCCCGCCGAGTGGCCAGCTCTGCAGGTTAACGGCACGTTTTAACCTGCAGAGCTGGCCACTCGGCGGGAGGTTTGCGGGAATACCCGGGCAGCGTGGGCTGTTGCCCGAAGCAGAAGAAAGGATACGGTTGAAATATGGCGACTATTGACATCACAGGTGAAACCTTCGGCCCCACCGTGGAGGGCAATGACATTGTCCTGGTGGATTTCTGGGCTGACTGGTGCCAGCCCTGCAAGCGCTTCGCGCCAACTTACGACGCGGCTTCGCAGAAGCACGAGGACGTCGTCTTCGCCAAAGTCGATACCGAGGCGGAGCAGCAGCTGGCTGCCGAGGCGAATATCAGCTCGATCCCGACTCTGATGGCGTTCCGCGAAAAGGTCCTGGTCTTCGCGCAGCCGGGTGCCCTCAACCCGAGCCAGCTCGAAGAGGTGATCACCGCAGTCAAAGGCCTGGACATGAAAGAGGTCCATGCCCACGTGGCGGCCCAGGCGGCTGAAGCGAAAAACGAAGAGGGCTAGACCCGCTCGAGTTTGACCGGCTCGGCCAGCAGGGCGGAGAGCGATTCGTTCAAGTCCTGCACGGCCGAGCCTTTTCCATGCGCGGCGAGTGCTTCTTCGCTGGCCCACTGCTCAGTCAGCACGATCCGGTCCGGGGTGTCCTCGGTGATTTCGTACTGCAGGCAGCCGGGTTCCCTGACGACCTCTTCGATGGCGATGTCCAGCGCCAAGCGGACCCGGAACTGCTCGCCTTCATTCGGCACGAAGGTGGCACGCAGGTTGATGATTTCGCTCATGGATTCAGCCTAGCTGCTGCGGCGGGTCGACGAGCACTCCGCGGCCGGCGAGATCAGGTTCGGCTCAGATGTCCCGGTAGTCGCGCACGCTCATCCGAGGCCCGTGGCGTTCCTTGCTGATACCGGAGAGGTAGAGCATCCGCACTACACGTTGCCGGTGTCCACGCCACGGCTCCAAAAGCTCCAGCATGGTGTTGTCATCCACCGGCTGTCCGGTCAACGCCAGGCCCACAAACCCGGCCAAATGGTAATCGCCGACCGCCACCGAGTCTGGATCGCCGTGGCTGCACTGGGTGACTTCCGCCGCAGTCCAGGGGCCGATGCCAGGAATGCTCATCAGTCCAGTGGCAGCCGTGGAGGCATCGGCTGAACCTAGGCGTTCCAGCCCGGCGGCTCGCTTCAGCGCGCGCATCACGGTGTCCGATCGCTGCGGCCCCACCCCGGCTCGGTGCCACTCCCAGGACGGAATCGACGCCCATTCGGCGGGACTAGGCGCCAATCGCAGCCTGGCTGGAAAACCCGCACTTCCTGCGCCCGGCGGTACTGAACCATAACGAAAAATCAGTCGGCGGTACCCGGCGAAAGCTTCCTTGCCGGTGACTTTTTGCTCCAGAATGGCCGGAACCAGGCTGTCGATCACCCGGCCGGTGCGCGGCAGGTGCAAGCCGGGATGACGACGTCGGGCGGTTTGCACGTGCTCGGGAAGCGATGCTTGGAATGAGCGCGAATCGAACTCCGTCCAATCGTCGTCGGCGCCGAGGAGCGCTGGCACCGAAGCAAATGCCCGCTCAGCACCCGGTCCGAAGCCAAGGAGGTTCACCCCATCGGGGAGCTGCTGCAATCGCAAGCTCGCAGCGCCCTCCGGGGTATGGAACGCAAACCACCAGGCGCCATCGTGGAAGATCGAGCACGGATCTGCCGGTCCGCGCCGCAGGATGCCGACTGTAGCGTTCAGGTCGTAACTGCCAGTAGGCACCCAGCGCATTTCGAGCGGCGTCATTGTGGCGCTCCGGCGCCAAGCCACAGCGCCGCGACGGAAAGCGGCAACAGCAGCACCACCAGCAGCAGGCCGAGGACTGCGAAACGAGCCCAGGAGATTCGAACTCCCATGCTTTTGAGTCGTTCATGCCACAACAGGGTGGCCAGCGATGCCCACGGAGTGATGAGCGGGCCGAGGTTGACGCCGATCAGCACCGCGGCCAATCGCAGCGGCGAACCGGAAACCGGTTCCAGGGCCAAGTATGCCGGAAGGTTGTTCACCGCATTGGCCGAGCCTGCGGCCAAGCCGGCTAGTTGGAGCAGGGCCAAGAAGCCATTACCTTCTCCCGCGGCGCCGGACAACAATTCAGGCAAACCGTGGGCGTGCAGGGTTGCGATCACCAGGAAAAGGCCGATCGTCAAGATCACCGGACGCCAGGGCAGCATCCGCCAGGACAGGGCGGATCGACGTCGAAAGACAAACACCAACAACAGCACGACGGCGGCCGCCAACGCCGGGTACTCCACCGGAATTCCGCTGACTAGCGCGGGCAATAGCAGCAGCACGACAGCTGCGCAGATGATCAGAAGCGCGCGGTCTGCCGGTTGACGCACGGCATCCGGCCGATAGCTGCCGGCAAAGTCTTTCCGGAAAAGCAGCCACAGCGCCGCGGCCGGAATCGCGACGCCGACCACAGCGGGCGCCCAGAGCAAGCCCGCGAACTGCCAAGGGGTCATGGCCAATTGATGCTGCGCCAGCAGGTTTGTCAGATTGGACACCGGCAGCAACAAGGAAGCGGTATTGGCCAGCCAGACTGTGGTCAAGGCAAACGGCAATGGCCGGATTCCGGCATGTACCGCAAGCAGCACCACGACCGGTGTGATGAGCACCGCAGTGGTGTCCAAGGATAAGAAAATCGTGCTCAGCGTGGACAAGGCGACCACTAGCAACCAAAGCAAAATGACCCGGCCACTGCGGGTCTGACCGGCTGTTTTGGCCGCCAGCCAGCCGGTCAAGGTGCGGAACACCCCGGCGTCGTCGGCCATTTCGGTGACCAGCGTCATCGCTATGACAAAAAGCAGGATCGGCACGGTGCGCTGGGCCAAAGTCCAGGCATCTGCGCTTGGCAGGAACCCGGTCAGCAGGAAGGCGAGGCCCAACAGCAATGCCGTACCCGGCACTGCCCACGACCGCACTGCAACCTTCACCAGCCACATCTTGCCATGCAGCTGTGACAATTGGCTCAGGGACAATCAGAGCTTCACAGCACTCGCGGTTGCTGGTACGGTGATAACTCCGCCACCAGGCGGAGCCCGGATACTGATGCGAAAGGACCGTCCGATGACTTTTACGAACAAGCCCACCGGATCGCTCCTGGGCGCCTCGGAACAGTTGTCTGAGCAGTTGTTCAACTCAGAGCAATCGTTCAACGGCGTTCGCTTTGACGCATCCGGGTTACCGGCCACGGTCTAGATTCACCAGACTTGCAGCCCCGTAACCACAAAGGTACGGGGTTTTTCTTTACCCGATTCCCCAGAATCGAGCAATAGCTGGCCAGCGGCCCCGTACCTTTTCACTCAGCAAAATCTAGAGAGAAAAGGATCATGAAGAAGATCAATTCGAAGCTCTACAGTTGGGCGTCCATCATCGACGATGCGACGCTGGAGCAGGCCGAAACAGCCTCAACAATGCCATTCATTTACCCGCACCTGGCGCTCATGCCGGATGCGCACTTGGGCAAGGGCGCGACCGTTGGCTCGGTCATTCCTACCCTCGGTGCGATTATCCCTGCGGCGGTCGGTGTGGATATTGGCTGCGGCATGATCGCGGTCAAAACGCAGTTCCAGGCCAGCGAACTGCCCGAAGACCGGAAGAGTCTGCGGGAGCAGATTGAACGAGCAATTCCACTGTCCGCCGGAAGCTACAACCGCAAGGTGGTGGCTACTGCGGTGCCGCGAATTGAAGCGCTCAAGGAACTGGCGGTCAAGGCTGAATTTGATCCGGCGAGTTATGCCGGGAATTGGGAACTGCAGCTGGGGACGCTGGGCAGCGGTAATCACTTCATCGAAGTCTCGCTGGATGAGGACGACGGCGTGTGGCTGTTTTTGCACTCGGGGTCCAGGGGAGTGGGTAATCGGATTGCGCAGAAGCACATTAAGGAAGCGCAGCGGATTGCCAAGCAGTACTGGATTCAGCTGCCCGACCCAGATCTGGCTTACCTGGTTGAAGGAACCGAGGAGTTTACGGCTTACATCCGGCAGCTCAAGTGGGCGCAGCAGTTTGCGCTGTTGAACCGTGAAGAAATGATGGACCGGGTGATCCGACAGTTCTCCGACTGGGTGGGAGCGGCAGTTGTCGAGCAGGACCGGATCAACTGCCACCACAACTTCACCGAGAAGGAAACCCACTTCGGCAAGTCGGTGTGGCTGTCCCGGAAGGGTGCGATCAAGGCCAGCCCCGGTGTTCCTGGGCTGATCCCGGGGTCGATGGGGACGGCGTCGTACGTAGTTGTTGGCAAGGGTAACGCGATGGGGATGGACTCCTCGCCGCACGGAGCCGGCCGGGAATACTCCCGGTCCCGGGCTCGGAAGAGTTTTACCCACGACCAGCTGCGCGAGGCGATGGCCGGCATCGAGTATCGGGATACGGATGCGTTCATCGATGAAATTCCGCAGGCGTACAAGCCGATCGACACCGTGATGGCCGATGCGACGGATTTGGTGGAAATCAAGCACACGCTGCGGCAGATCATCAACGTGAAGGGCGACTGAGCCTGCTGGCCGGAAGCTGAGCAGACCGGGCGGACCCAGGCAACCGATTCTGCCCGAAAGGGCCGAAATCGGGCTTGGGCCCGCCTGCGCTGTTCGCCTCGGCCAAGCTGGCATAGGCTGAATTCCGGTGCCGCTGCCGGTGCCGCCGCCGACCTCGAAGGAGCCTCCGAATGACCACCCGCACTCAGGAACTCGCTGCCGGATTCGCCGGGGACATCGTGGCGCTGCGTCGCGATTTGCACCAGAATCCGGAAATCGGTCTGGACTTGCCGCAAACCCAGCAGCGGATCCTCGATGCTCTGGCACCGCTGGACCTGGAGATCACCCTGGGCAAAGGGCTCAGTTCGGTGACTGCGGTGCTGCGCGGCGGAAAGCCGAGCGAAGGGGATCGTCCGGTGGTTTTGCTCCGGGGCGATATGGACGGTCTGCCGGTGGATGAACTGGTAGACGTCCCGTTCGCTTCGACCACCGGCGCGATGCATGCCTGCGGGCATGATCTGCACGTCGCCGGTTTGGTGGGGGCGGCGAAGATCCTGCATGCGATGCGCGACGACCTGGCCGGCGACGTGGTCTTCATGTTCCAGCCCGGCGAAGAGGGGCCCGGCGGCGCCAAGCCGATGATCGACGAGGGCCTGTTGGACGTGGCGGGCAAGCGCGTCGATGCCGCCTACGGCTTGCATGTGATGTCGGATCAGGCGCCGCGTGGCGTCTGGACCGCGCGCCCGAAGACCTTGATGGCTTCGCCGGACACCCTGCGGGTGAGCTACCTCGGCCAGGGCGGGCACGGGTCGACGCCGTTCCGGGCCAATGATCCGATTCCGGCGTTGTGCGAAGCGGTGACCGCGTTGCAGACCATGGTGACCCGGCATTTCGACATCTTCGATCCGGTCGTGGTGACCGTGGGCCACATCTTCGGCGGCAGCAAAGAGAACATCATCCCGGACAGCGCCGGGTTCGAGGCCACGGTGCGTTCGTTCAGCCCGGAGACCCGGGCCAAGGCCGAAGAGCTGAGCGTCCGGCTGCTGGAAGGGATCGCGGCCGCGCACGGACTCACCTCCGAAGTGCACTTCGAACACGTCTACCCGGTCACGGTCAATGACGAAGCCGAATTCGCCTTCACCCGGAGCGCCATCGAAGAACTCTTCGGTGAGCCGCGTTTCCACCTCATGGAGAACCCGATTCCCGGTGGCGAAGACTTCTCCTACGTGTTGGAAGAAGTCCCCGGGGCATATGTCTTCCTCAGCGCCTGCGTCTTCGAGGACCCGGCCGACGCCGACGGCAACCACTCGCCGCGCGCCGCGTTCGACGACGTCGTGCTGGCCGACGGGGCGGCGCTGCTCGCCGAACTGGCGGTGCGCCGGATCAACCGGGGCTGAGCCGGCCGGCAGCCCGCGGATCAGACCGTGAGCAAGTCCGGTTGCCGGGTGGTCTCCGGCGATGGCCCGTCGAGCGAATCAACCAGGGCTTCGGCCAAGGGATGCCATGGGCGGGAAGCCGGCCCGCAAAGCACCAGTTCGCGTTGCAGCCGTGGCGTGAGCGGGACCAGCACCAATTCGGCCGGCAGCATGGCTTCGCCCAAGCTGGGCATCACGCCGACGCCGAGGCCTTGCCGGACCAGGCTCAGCAAGGTGCCCAATTCACGGACCCGTTGGGTCGCCGCGTACCGGATGCCGGCCAGTTCATGGATCCGGCGGACTTGCTCTTCGCAACCGCCGGTGGAGGAGATCAAACCGTCTTCGATCAGTTCGGCCAGCGGGATCTCGGCCTGTGCCGCGAGCGGGTGGTCACGCCGGACCAGCGCGCGGAAGACATCGCTGGCCACCAGCCGTGAGCGCTTGTCCCGGTCCGTCGGGTCGACCAGGATCGCGGCATCGACCAGGCCGCTGTCCAGCCACTCGGGCAGTTCTTCGTCGTCGCCTTCGAACACTTGCACGTCGACGCGCGGCAGCCGGGCGGACCACAGCTGGAGCAACCCTGGCAGCAAACCCTGGCAGACCGTGGGCACTGCGGCCAGCCGGACGGTTCCGGAGTGCTCGCCGGAATGTTCCCGGACGCTGGCCTCGAGGGCGTCGACGGCAGCCAGCACGGTCCGTGCGCGGGGGATCAACTGGGCACCCAGCGCAGTAGGCGTCACGCCGGAGCTGCGGACCAGCAGCGGCCCGGAGATTTCCCGTTCCAAAGTGGAGATCGCATGCGAGACCGCGGACTGGCTGACCCCCAGGGCCACGGCGGCCACGGAGAAACTGCGGTGATCGACGACGGCGGCAAAAGCGCGCAGTTGCGGAATGGTCACTGACATGAACCCTCCTCATGGTTGCATCAGGTTTACCTGTTTGATTCATGGAGCTGCGGCTCTGATACTAGTCCTGGAACAAAGGAGCGCACAATGCCGGAATCATCGCGGAAACCCACCACCCTGCTTGTCTTCTTGGGGCTGGCCGTGGTCTGGGGCTCGAGTTTCCTGTTCATCAAGGTCGGTCTGCAGGGGCTCTCCGCACCCCAGGTGGTTTTCGGCAGAGTCGGGTTCGGCGCTTTGACGCTGGTCGCGGTGATGCTCCTTTCGCGGCGCCGTTGGCCGCGCGAGCGTTGGATCTGGGGGCACATGCTCGTCGTCGGGCTGTTCTTCTGCGTATTCCCGTTCTTGCTCTTCGCCTGGGCCGGCGAAACGCTGCCTTCCGGGCTCTCCAGCATCCTCAATGCGACCACCCCGATCATGACTTTGGCGATCGCGGCGATCATGCTGCCCGCGGAACGGTTGAACGCCCTGCAGATTGCCGGTCTGGTCCTGGGCATCGCGGGTGTGCTGGTGATCGTCGGTCCCTGGGAGCTGTTCACCAGTCCGGTCTTCTACCAATCGGTGCCGGCCCAGATCGCCTGCCTGGGGGCCACCGCCTGCTATGGGTTCGCACTCAGCTATCTGCGCCGGTTCATCTCCGGAAAACATTCCTACGATGCGCCGACGATCGCCGCAGTACAGCTGGTGCTGGCCTTCGGGGTGATCCTGCTGATCACCCCGTTCACGATGTTCACCCCGATGCAGTTGAGCTGGCCGGTGGTGTTGTCAGTTGCCGCACTGGGCATCCTGGGTACTGGCGTGGCTTACATCGGGAACACCGTGGTGGTCTCGAATTGGGGAGCCAATGCCGCCGCGGGGGTCACCTATCTGGTGCCGGTGGTGGGCGTGCTGCTCGGCGTCCTGGTGCTGCAGGAGACCCTGCATTGGAACGAGCCGGTGGGCGGATTGATCGTGATCCTGGCGATTCTGATCAGCCAAGGCAGATTGCGATTCCCGGTCCGCAAACCGGCGCCCGAATTGCCGGTCCGAGAAACCATCTGATCGGCCGTCGGCTCCGAATGGCTTCAGGGGCGAGGTTGCCCAACCTGCCCAGAAGCCGTGGAGGATCAGATGAGCCATCGAAGTGGCATGCCGAAACCTGGCGCCAAGCCAGGATTCAGCCCGTCCAAAACCGATTCGACGGTGGATTTGACCACCTACGCCGTCGAGCATCCGGAACTCACCGGGCCGCGTCCCGTGGTGCACGGGCCGCGAACCCTGATGTCCCAGATCAGTGTCTACGCCGGAGTGCTGCTTCCCCTGTTGGCGCTGATCGCCGCGGTTCCGCTGCTGTGGGGGAAAGCCTTGGGCTGGGCCGACGTCGGGCTTTTCTTGGTTTTCTACCTGATCACCGGGCTCGGCGTGACGGTCGGCTTCCACCGTTACTTCACGCACGGCTCCTTCCGGGCGGTGAAGCCGCTGCGTGCAGCTTTGGCTATTGCCGGCTCGATGGCGGTGCAGGGATCAGTCATCACCTGGGTCGCCGATCACCGCAGGCACCATGCCTTTTCGGACACTGACGGGGATCCGCACTCGCCGTGGGCTTTCGGGACGTCGCCCTGGGCCTTGACCAAAGGCTTCTGGCACGCGCACATGGGCTGGCTTTTCGAACGGGATGTGACCAACCGGGTCCGGTTCGCCCCGGACCTGCTCAAAGACCGGATGATTTTCCGGATCCACAACCTGTTCCCGCTCTGGGCGTTGGCGACTTTGCTGCTGCCCGGCATCATCGGCGGTCTGATCGGCCAAAGCTGGTGGAGTTTTTGGACTGCATTGTTCTGGGCCGGATTGGTACGGGTCGCAGTGCTGCACCATGTGACCTGGTCGGTGAATTCGATTTGCCACATGATCGGCGAGCGGCCCTACGCCTCCCGGGACAAAGCGGCGAATTTCTGGCCCTTGGCGATCGTCTCCTTCGGTGAATCCTGGCACAACTCGCACCATGCCGACCCGAGTTGCGCCCGGCATGGCGTCCGGCGCGGGCAAATCGACATCTCCGCCCGAACCATCTGGATCTTCGAGAAATTCGGCTGGGCCAGCAAGATCAAATGGCCGAACGCTGAAAGATTCGCAAAATTGGCCATTGTGAAGGATTAGATTCGATTTCGGCTGAAAAAGAGGTTCGACCGGTGTTTCCCTTGATGACTCGGTGTCGCAAAGTTTTTGCCGCCCGCCGACGCAGACGGCTAGCGTTGGCAGTATGAAATATGCCAACTCGGTGCTTGACCTGATCGGAAACACGCCACTGGTCAAGTTGAACAGCGTCACCGAGGGGATCGCGGCCACGGTTCTAGCCAAGGTCGAGTACCTCAATCCCGGGGGATCGGCGAAGGACCGGATCGCGGTCAAAATGCTCGACGAGGCGGCGAAGGCCGGGCTGATCGAACCCGGTGGAACCGTGGTCGAGCCGACCTCCGGCAACACCGGCGTCGCTATGGCGCTGGTGGCGCAGCAGCGCGGCTACAACTGCGTCTTCGTGGTGCCGGACAAAGTCTCCGAGGACAAAAGGGCGACGATCCGGGCTTACGGCGCCGAAGTGGTGGTCACCCCCACTGCGGTCGCCGCCGATTCGCCGCAGTCCTATTACGGGGTGTCGGATCGGATCGCGCGGGAGACTCCGGGTGCCTACAAGCCCGACCAGTTCTCGAATCTGAATGGGCCGCTGAGCCATTACGAGAGCACGGGTCCGGAAATCTGGCGGGATACCGAAGGCAAAGTCACGCATTTCGTGGCCGGCATCGGCACCGGCGGCACGATCACCGGTACCGGGCGGTACTTGCGTGAAATTTCCGGCGACACGGTGCGGGTCATCGGCGCTGATCCGGAAGGCTCCGTCTATTCCGGCGGCACCGGGCGGCCATACCTGGTGGAGGGCGTCGGCGAAGACATCTGGCCGCCGGCCTATGATCCGGACGTGCCGCACGAGGTGATCGCGGTCAGCGATGCGGACAGCTTCGAGATGACCCGGCGGTTGGCCAAAGAAGAAGGCCTGTTGGTCGGCGGGTCCAGCGGCATGGCCGTGGTCGCCGCGCTCCGCGCAGCCGAGGGCCTGGGGCCCGACGACGTCGTGGTCGTGCTGCTGCCGGATTCCGGACGCGGCTACCTGGCCAAGATCTTCAGCGATGAATGGATGCAGTCCTACGGCTTCCTCAAGCTCGGCGACGAGCCTGCGGTCGGTGAAGTGCTCCGGGCCAAGACCGGCCAGCTGCCGGATCTGGTGCACATCCATCCGAACGAGACGGTGCGCGACGTGATCCGGTTGATGGACGAGTACGGGGTTTCGCAGATCCCGGTGCTCAGCGCGGAACCGCCTGTCGTTATGGGCGAAGTGGTCGGCTCGGTGGACGAGCGGTTGCTGACCGCGAAGCTCTTCCGCGGCGAGGCCAAGATGACCGATAAGATCACCGAACACATGAGCGCGGTTCTGCCGATGGTCGGCTCCCTGGAGCCGATTTCCGCTGCCCGGGAAAAGCTGCAGGACGTCGACGCGCTGTTGGTGACCTTCGTCGGAGCTCCGGTGGGAATTCTTACCCGGCACGATTTGCTGTTCTACCTGCAGGACTGACTCCGGCACCGATAGCCGGCTTCCTTTTGTACCGCATCTGATTTTTGGAGGATTCACCCGTGGCTGATCTCAACGAGCTCGGTTTCAATACCCGCGCGGTCCACGCCGGGCAAGAGCCCGACCCAGTGACCGGAGCGGTGGTGGGCGGAATAGTGCAGTCCTCGACGTTCGCCCAGGACGGCATCGGCCAGTTGCGCAACGGCTACGAATACGGCCGTGGCACGAACCCGACCCGGGATTCGCTGCAGACCCAACTGGCCGCCGTCGAGCAGGCGCGGCACGCTTTTTCCTTCGGCTCCGGCTTGGCCGCGGAGGATTCGCTGATCCGGGCGCTCTTGCGGCCCGGCGACCACATCGTGCTCGGCAACGACGTTTACGGCGGCAGCTACCGGTTGATCGACCGGGTGCTCGGGCCGTGGGGGATCTCGCATTCCACTGCGGACATGGCCTCGGTGCCGAGCGTAGCCGCAGCGGCGACCGGAGCGACCAAGATGTTCTGGGTGGAAACGCCGTCGAACCCGATGATGAAGATCACCGATATCGCGGCGCTCGCCGAGATCGCACATGCGCAGGGCGCGCTGTTGCTCGTGGACAACACTTTCGCCTCGCCGTACCTGCAGAATCCGATTGCCCTGGGTGCGGACATCGTGGTGCATTCGACCACCAAGTACATCGGCGGGCACTCCGATGTGATCGGCGGTGCGGTGATGGTGAACGATGACGGGTTGGCTGAGAAGATCGGTTTCGTGCAGTTCGCGGTGGGTGCGGTTTCCGGGCCGATGGACGCCTTTCTGACCACCCGCGGACTCAAGACGCTGGGCATCAGGATGGACCGGCATTCGGCGAACGCGCTGCAGATCGCGCAGTGGTTGACCGGGCGCCCCGGGGTGGAGCGGGTGCTTTACCCCGGTCTGGCGGAGCACCCGGGGCACGAACTCGCGGCTCGGCAGATGCGCGCGTTCGGCGGCATGATCTCGGTGCAGTTCTCCGGCGGGGCGCAGGTTGCCAGGGCGGTGGCCGAGTCCACCAAGCTGTTCACGCTGGCCGAATCGCTGGGTGGGATCGAGTCTTTGATGAATTACCCCGCGGAGATGACGCATGCTTCGGTGAAGGGCACCGAGTTGGAGGTCCCGGAGAACCTGATCCGGCTTTCCGTCGGCATCGAAGAGGCCGAAGACCTGATCGCGGATCTGGACCAGGCTTTGAAAATCGCAGTCAGCTGAGCCAAAGCCGAGCGCCCGGTGCGCTGCCGGATTCCCGGTTACGGGTTGGCTGCGCACCGGACGCCGGGCTTCGCGGAATCAGGCCGGCCAGGGTCGATTGCGGACTCGGCTGATGATATCTTGCGGCACCCCGACCAAGCTGTCCACGGAGTCCTTGAATTTGGCATAGTCACCGTTTGCCGAGGAACTGGTGAAGCGTGCGAACGCCGTGCCCTGCACCCCGAAGAGGGATTGGCCGAGATCGTCAATCCAGCGTTTTTGGGTCTTCAGGACCTGGTTTCCGGTCAAGGTTTCGGTTTGCAGCGTGTCGAAGTAGACCGAGGCAAAGGCGATCTTCTGGCCCCAGTCAGTGACATATCCGGCATTCTGCAGCCGTTGGAACGTGGTGGTGGTGGCTTCGCGTTCCGGCGAGGTGGCATTGATGAATGCCAGGATCACGGCCACCAGGCCAAAGACGGCGGCGGCAAATCCCAGCGTCATCGCAACCACCCCTGCGGCAGCTGATGCGATGATTTCGAAAGTGATCGCGAGGCCGAGCCCTGACGATACCAGGGCCAGCGCATCGGAGGTGAGGAAAAGCCAGCCACTGGCTCCCTGGGATTCCCCGCTGGACAATGAGACGACGTCGTAGCTGAACGCGAGCAGATCCCCGATGACGCCGGCCAGGGCCAGACTCGCAGTGAATACCCGGGCGCCGAGCCGAGCCGAGCTTGCGGCCAGTCCGGTGCCCGCGACAACCGATTCCATGACTGCGGCCGAGGCTGAAGCTTCAACCTGATCCATGATCGCCGCTCGGGCCGCGCTTCTTCTCCCCGAGGGGAGTTTTGCCAAGGCTTCGTCGAGCGTTGAGTTCAGGGCTTGTTCAACCGATGATCCCGAAACGTCGATTCTCGGCTGGATTGCCACAGCGCCCTCTTCGGACAGCGAACGCAGCGAGGTGGCTGTGGTGTTCGAGACATTGTCGGTCGCAATGATTCCCCTCCAGGCGACGCCGGAAGACAGCTCGTAAACTTCTGGAGCAGCAAGATTGAACCCGGCAAGACTGGCTGCGGCTTTTGACGTGGTCTGGGCCTTGCTGAGGAAGGTCACCAGGAGCGTGCGCAACGACCCGAGGGCCGAATAGGTGCTGAAAACGCTTCCGGCGAAGCCTAGGGCGGTCGCTGGGGTGACCTTCTGCTTGGCGATTTTGTCGTTCAACGCCAACGACTTGTAAACCAACCGGGTGATCGAAAGCACTGCCGAAACCGAGCCTAGGACGCCGTAGGAATTCAAGGTATTGAGCCCGTCGACCAACTTCGCCTTAGCGCCGACGTTATTGGTGAAAACCGTGTCGGTTTCGGCAACGGCTTGGGAAATTTGGGCATTGGTGAATTCGCCGTTGGACTCTCCGACGAATTCAAAGGCGGTCAGCCGCATGAAGGTATTGCGGATCGCTACGCTTCGATCCAACCCGGGGAGATCGTCGGCCGAGTTGGGCAGGAGTTCGAGGATGCCCGCAATCGCACTGGTGGCCTTCCGCAGTGTGGAGAGGGAAGACGCCCCGATTCCGACCTTGAGATTCTCGAGGGTGTAGCGCTGCATGGTCACGTCGTAGGCTGAGTCTGCAGCGGGGAACTCGCCCTTGACGAACTGCTCGAAGGGCTGGGCCAAGTAGCTGCTGGCGGCTCCGGCGGAGATCTTCTGCAAGCTGGTGCCTGCTGGATCGAGGATGGTGATCGTGGCCATCTCGCGTGCATGCCAATACTTCTCAGCTTTGCTTAGAGCGGGGTCTTTAACGACTTCAACCAAGTACTTCTGATACCCGCTGGACGTCTGGCCGGTGATGAGTTTGGTTCGCCATTCGAGCGGAGTCAGAGGCTCTTGGTTGAGGCTGAAGCCGGACAGGATCCGGTTGATCAAGGCATTGCTGTAGTCGGCCTGGATTGCTTTGTTCCGCAGGCATTCCGCGATATCCAGGGAGGCCTTTTCGCGTCCGGCGTCAGGCTCTCCCGATGAGCCATTGAGCAGATAGGAGAGATCGGAAGGGTAGAGCGGAAAGTTCTTATCGCCGCCGTACGTTGCGGATCCTCCGTTGTTGTACAAGGCATTGGCCCACATGCCCGTGCTGGCGAGCGAGATGCAACTCATCGCGTCGCTGAGCTTTTTCCGCAGTTCGGGAAGCCTCTGGGCGCTCGGATCGTTCGGTGCCGGGTCTACCTTCGAACTGGCGAAGAAGTGGGCCGATTCTGTGTCCACAGTGCGTTTCGACCAGGACTGACTGGTGTCTGCGGCATACGCTTCGCCGAGCGTGGTCAACGCCGTGTATCCAAAGCTCTTCGGGTCCTCGCCTTGGACGACAGTGGTGATGTCGGAAAAAGCCGTGACTGGGAGGCCGAATTGGTTGCGCAGCTGGTTGAGCTTTGCGGTGTCTGCTTCACTGGGTCGGTCCTCTCGGGCAATGGCTCCGGAGGACTGGGGCTTCAGTGAGGTGGGCTTTGCGCTGGCTGGCGAAGCGGACAGGACCGGGATTGCGGCGCCGGTGAGCACCGCCAGGCTCAGGAACCCTCTACGGCCGAAGGCCTTGCTCATGGTGTTATTCACGAAAAACTCCCCAATGTGATGAATATCAGTTGATTGACCAGAATTTGTGTTGCACATCATTGGGTGCAACAGCGCGCGAACGATTCGCAGTCGAAGCGTAAGTTCCGCAACCTGTCGGAAGTCTGAAAGTAGTCTGAGTCCTGACTGTGTCCGGAGAATTCAACGTTTTTTACATTAATAATTTGCCTTGTTTTCGTAAAGACGCAGTGTCGGATTCAGTGGCATCTGGACCGGCGCCGGGACGCTTCCTCTCCGATCTGCCTGGGGCTGACGTGGAACAGGCGCTTGGCTGCGGTTCCGGATCCCTTATGCGAAATGAGCGGATGCCGGCACTAGCGTAATACTTCTTCACCGAATTCTGACGGAAATCCATCGATGAAGTTTCCGGTGCGGACCGTCGGAGATTCGCATTCAGGATAATTCGATATTTGCTCGGATTTGAATTCTGGAAATCGAATTTCAACGGTCATGCATCGAATTTCAACGGTTCGTCCGGGCCTGCTGGGTTGGGCTGGTGGCAACCTCGGGGCGATGGAGCCACGGCCCGTCCGGTGAAAAGTGAGCCAATTCACAGCCCGCGGTCAGTCTGGGCGACGTTGTCTGCACGATGCACGCTGATTGCCTTGGAATAGCCTGGAAAAAGTGTCGTGAGGCAACTTCCGGGGGTAGCGTTCAAGCCGCGGCGGCAACAGCCAATCATGGTTGCCGATTCGTTTTGGAACACTGTCCAGCGGGCAAAGACGCGCGCCGGATTCGATCATTCACAAAATGACCAAGAAGGATAAGAATGAACAAGATCTTCAAGTCGGTCCTGGTAGGGGCCGCTGCTGCATCGATGGCATTCCTCGGCACCGGCGCCGCGAGCGCTGCGCCGGTCGCTGGTGGCGGAGCCACCCCGGACATCGTCGGCGGCACCAAAGCCCCGGCCACCCCTTGGGCCGTCCAGCTCGTCTTCGTGCAGAACGGCGGCACCTACGGTTGCACCGGCGAAGCCATTTCGGCCGACTGGATTCTGACCGCCAACCACTGCATCGATGGCGACACGTCAATGAACGTGTACTACTCGAACAGCACCACCAACCGCGGTACCGCCATCAAAGCGGACAAATGGGTGACTTCCGGCAAGGGCGATGTGGCCCTGGTCCACCTCTCCCAGTCGAAGAACCTCGGTTCCTACCCGGCGCTGGCGGACAGCTACACCGCCACTTCCGGCGATGCTGGCAAGATCATGGGCTACGGACGGCGCGCCAACGCTGCCAACGCCGATGGCCTCTACCAGGCCAACGTCACGGTGATCGGCAAGAGCACCGATGCCTACAGCGGCACCGCGGTGCACATCAAGGGCGTCGACGGCGCCGCGAATCACGGTGACTCCGGCGGCCCCTTGATCGTCGGCGGCAAGATCGTCGGCGTGTGCTCGACTGGTGACGACCAAGACCCCGGCGCGAATACTCAGGCCGGCAGCAACTACGCCAATCTGACCGCTTCGCGCAGCTGGATCAAGAGCACCTCGGGCGTCTGAGCCCTTTCCGCGGTTGTCGGGTGGCTCCCGTCCGAGCCACCCGACTACCTCGAACTGATTCCTGCCGGAGCTGAAGACGCAGAGCGCCTCAGCGTGGCGGTTGAATCTGTTTCACAATCTTTTGCCGAAACCGTAAATATGCCGAATATTTGCGGAGTTTTTTATGCCCATTTTCAGTAACAGAAAGAGACAGGAACCTATTGTGAACAAAGTTTTCAAGTCGGTATTGATCGGCGCGGCTGCTGCGTCGATGGCATTCCTCGGCACCGGCGCGGCGAGCGCTGCTCCGGTCGCCGGTGGCGGAGCCACCCCGGACATCGTCGGCGGCACCAAAGCCCCGGCCACCCCCTGGGAAGTCCAGTTGATCTTCGTGCAGAACGGCAGCAGCTATGGTTGCACCGGCGAAGCCATCTCCGCTGAATGGGTCCTGACCGCCCAGCACTGCATCGACGGCATCAGCTCGATGAATGTCTACTACAGCAACAGCACCACGAACCGCGGAACTGCCATTGCCGCCGACAACTGGGTTGCTTCGGACAGCGGCGACGTCGCCCTGGTGCACCTGTCCCAGTCGAAGAACCTCGGTTCCTACCCGGCGCTGGCGGATAGCTACACGGCCAACGCAGGCGACAAGGGTGTCGTCATGGGCTATGGCCGGCGCGCCAACGCGGTCCAGTCCGACGGCCTCTACCAGGCGAACGTCCAGGTGGTCGGCGCCAGCACCGATGCTTACGATGGCACGGCTGTGCACATCAAGGGCGTCAACGGCGCTTCCAACCACGGTGACTCCGGCGGCCCCTTGTTGGTCGGCGGCAAGATCGTGGGCGTGTGCTCCACGGGCGACAGCTCGGATCCCGGTGCGGACATCCATGCCGGCAGCAACTACGCCAACCTGACTGATTCCCGTCAGTGGATCTCGGACACCGCAGGGGTCTGATTCAGAGCTTTGGAGCAATGGCCGGCCTACTTGAACTGGGTAGGCCGGCCATTGCGCTATATGTCCCAGCAAAAACAAAGGAGTTTTCGATGAACAAGGTCTTGAAATCCGTTTTGGTCGGCGCGGCTGCTGCGTCGATGGCATTCGTCGGCGTGGGGGCGGCCAATGCTGCTCCGGTCGGCACCGGTCCGACTCCGGATATCGTCGGTGGCACCAAGGCCCCAGCGACGCCGTGGGCGGTCCAGCTTATTTTCCAGCAGGACGGAGCCAGCTACGGCTGCACCGGCGAAGCAATTTCGGCCGAGTGGGTATTGACCGCTAATCACTGTGTCGACGGCGATACCGGGATGAAGGTCTACTACTCGAAGAGCACCACGAACCGTGGCACCGGCATCGCTGTAGACCAGTTCTACTCGTCAACCAACGGTGACGTCGCTCTGGTCCACCTTTCGCAGGCAAAGAACTTGGGCTCTTATCCGGCGCTGGCGGACAGCTACACCGCAAAAGCCGGTGATCAAGCCGTGATCATGGGTTACGGACACCGCGCCAACGGCGCCAACGCGGATGGCCTCTACCAGGCGAACGTCAAGGTCCTCGGCTCAAGCACCGATGCGTATGACGGCACCGCGGTGCACATCCAAGGCGTCAACGGCGGGGCCAACCACGGCGACTCCGGCGGCCCGATCATCATCGGCGGCAAGATCGTCGGCGTCGCGTCAACGGTCGACGCCGAGCCCGGCGCGAGCACCACCGGAAAAGCCAACTACGCCAACCTCACCGATTCACGCCAGTGGATTTCAGACACTTCGGGCGTCTGAACTAACTCCGGCATCTGACCGGCTGGCCCGGTCCCGGCAAAGGGCCGGGCCAGCTGTTTTTCCCAACCCCCACTTCGTCTGAAGGAATTCCTCATGAACAAGATTTTCAGATCGGTTCTGGTCGGTGCGGCTGCCGCGTCGATCGCTTTCATCGGCGCCGGCGCAGCCGGCGCTGCCCCAGTCGGCAACGGCGGCGCGACGCCGAACATCGTCGGCGGCAGCAAAGCCCCGGCGACGCCGTGGGCGGTTCAGCTCATCTTCCAGAAGACCGGTCAGTCGGGCAGCTTCGGTTGCACCGGCGAAGCCATCTCTGCCGATTGGGTCTTGACCGCCGGGCACTGCGTCAAGGGCGTCAGCGGCATGAAGGTCTACTACTCCAACGTGACTCCGGCCAGCGGCGAGAACATCGTGGTCGACAACTTCTACTCGCAGCCGGGCAACGACGTGGCATTGGTGCACCTGTCCACGTCCAAGCAGCTGGATTCCTACCCGGCGCTCACGGACAGCTACAAGGTCAACACCTCGGACACCGGATTGATCATGGGCTACGGGCACCGCGCAAACGACGCGGTCGCTGATGGTCTTTACCAGGCCAAGCAGAAGGTCATCGGCTCCAGCAGCGATACTGCCGGCGGCCCGGCGATCCACCTGCAGGGTGTAGACGGCAGCGCCAACCGCGGCGATTCCGGCGGCCCGCTGATCATCGGCGGCAAAATCGTCGGCGTCGCTTCGACGGTTGATTCGCTTCCTGGCGCAAGCACCACGGGCAAGGCCAACTACGCGAGCGTGACGAACGCCCGCCAGTGGATCAAGAGCACTTCCGGAGTCTGATTTTCCGGCCAAAGCCAGTTGGCAAAAAGGTGCGCTAAACACAGTGTTTAGCGCACCTTTTTGTCGATCAACCCGACCTTAGGACGGATGAAAAGCGGCATGCCCAGTGAGGTACTGGCCCAGAATCAGTGTGTGCACCTCATCAGTGCCCTCGTAGGTCCGCACCGATTCCAAGTTATTGGCATGCCGGAGCGGTGAATAATCCAGCGTGATGCCATTGCCGCCCAGGATGCTCCGAGCTTGGTGGCAAATTTCCAGGGCCTCGCGAACGTTATTGAGTTTGCCCACCGAGATCTGTTCCGGCCGCAGTGTGCCAGCGTCTTTGAGCCGGCCGGTATGCAAAGCGAGCAACTGACCCTTTTGCAGTTCCAGCATCATATCGACCAGCTTGGCCTGGGTCAGCTGATAAGAAGCCAAAGCAGATCCGAAGGGTTTACGTTCCGCGGCGTAGCCTAATGCGGCTTCAAAGGCATCCCGGGCAGCACCCATCGAGCCCCACATGATCCCGTAACGGGCTTCATTCAAGCAGCTAAATGGTCCGCGCAATCCTTTCGCAAGCGGCAAGATTGCCTCCGCTGGCAGCTCGACGTCGTCGAACCGAACATCGCACTGGATCGAGGCGCGCATCGACAGCTTGCCGGTGATCGGTTCTGCGACAAAACCGGGCGTCGAGGTCGGCACCAAAAACCCGCGCACGCCTTCGTCGGGTACTGAAGCCCAGACGACGGCGACGTCGGCCACCGAGGCCAGGCCGATCCAACGCTTGGCGCCGTTGAGCCGCCAGCCGTCGGCGGTGCGCACCGCCGTCGTACGCATTGCACTCGGATCACTGCCGGCTTCTGGCTCAGTCAAGGCGAAGCATCCGATGAGTTCGCCACGCGCCATCAAAGGCAGGTAGCGCTGTTTCTGTGCTTCGCTGCCCCAACGGTGGATTGCGGTCATCGCCAATGACCCCTGCACCGAGACGAAAGTGCGGATCCCGGAGTCACCCGCTTCGATCTCCATCGCGGTCAAACCGTACTCGACGGCGGACGCCCCGGCGCAGCCGTAGCCGTCCAGGTGCATACCGAGCACGCCGAGGGCGCCCAATTCGGGGACCAGTTCCAGCGGGAAATAGGCGTCCTCGAACCAGCGGGCGATCTGCGGCTTGATCCGGCGCTCGGTGAATTCTCGGATCTTGTCCCGTTGCGCCAGCTCCGCCTCGCTCAGCAGCGAAGCCAAATCGAGCACGTCGTGCCGGCCCAGCAGGTCGTGCTCGCCGGACGTCTGGCCGTTCACAGCCCGGTCATTTCCCGGGAGGCGACCACGCCCTGCCGGGTCTCGGGGTCGTAATGGTAGACCGGCTTGCCGCCGATGAACACTTGGTTCGCCCGTTGCATGACGTCCAAGGGATCGCCGCTCCAGAGCACGAAGTCGGCGTCTTTCCCGGTTTCCAAGGAGCCGATCCGGTCTGCCAGGCCCAGCACCTTGGCGGGATTGATCGTGATCGAACGCAGGGCGGTATCCCGGTCCAGGCCTTCTTTGACGGCCAAAGTGGCTTGGTGCACCAGGAAATGGATCGGCACCACCGGATGGTCCGTGATGATGGAAATCTCGACGCCGGCCGCAGCCAGTTTCCCGGGATTGGCCAATGAGCGGTTGCGCAATTCCATTTTGGACCGGGAAGTGAACAGCGGCCCGATCAGTACTGGAATTTTCTTCTCCGCGAGCAGCGGCGCGAGCAGATGCGCTTCGGTGCCGTGATCGATCACCAGCTGGTAGCCGAACTCTTCGGCGATCCGCACTGCCGTGGCGATGTCGTCGGCGCGGTGCGCGTGCTGCCGCCAAGGGATTTCCCGGTTCAGCACCAGGCCCAGGGCTTCGAGCTTGAGGTCCTTGGCCTTGCGGTCTTTGGCCGGCGTGGCCAGATAGTCCCGGGCTTCCTGGAAGGCTTTGCGGATCACCAAGGCGGTGCCGAGCCGAGTCGAGGGCGTTTGCTTCTTCTCGCCATAGACCCGCTTCGGATTCTCGCCCAGTGCCGCTTTCAAACCGCTCGGGCTGCGCAGCACCATTTCGTCCACGTAGCCGCCATGGGTGTGCAGCGCGACCGCCAATCCGCCCACCGGATTGCCGGAACCGGGATTGACATTGACCGCGGTGATGCCGCCGGCGAGCGCATCGTCGAAGCCCATTTCCCGCGGATTGATCGCGTCCAGAGCCCGGACTGCAGCCATGATCGGGTCGGTCATCTCGTTGGTGTCGTTGCCCATCGGGCCTTCGGCCTCTTCGTGCACGCCCAGATGGGTATGCGCATCGATGAGCCCAGGCACCAGCCACTGCCCGCCGGCATCGACGACGTCGGCGCCGCGGGGCGCCTTGACCGCAGGCCCGAGCTCGGTGATCTTGCCGTTCTTGACGATCACGCCGCCGTCGAACGCTTCGCCGGTCACGGGGACCACGTGGGCATTCAGGATCGCCAGGGTCGGGGTGGACTTATGGGGCTTCGTGGGCACGGTAGGCCTCTCTGTGGGCACTTTGCAGATGTCCTCCCAACCTACTCCGTCCGCAACTCCACGGCGAGGACTCCGGCGCCCGGGGAGTGCACCCGGACCCTGCCGGCCAGCACCTGGAGTTCGTCGAGCCGTTCGCCCAAGTAGTTGCTGCGGAAGGCCGAGACGAGTCCGGGCAAACCGATTTCGCACTCGCCGCCCGCAGGGTCGGTCCAGAGCAATCGGACGAGCAAGGACCCGGTTCCGGGCAGTAGATCGACCAGTTGGACGTCCGGCCGGTCGATGGTGAGCAACTCGGCCGATGGCGAGGTTGCTTTGCCGGGGACCGCGAACAACGGATCCGCGAAATCGGCTGCGGCCTGCAGGGCGGCGACGGCGCCCGGTTCCTGGGCTGAGCTGATGCAGTACCGGAAGTCCATTTCGAAGGCTTGTTGCACCGGGAAATTGGTGTCCCAGATGTTGTTGTGGATCCAAGAGTAGACCGTGCCTGGTTCACTGACCGGCAGCGAGTTCGGGAACGGGATATAGGGCAGGCTGATCGTGGCGACTTCGACCAGCGGGGCGTCGGCACTGGCCCAGCCGATGGCCTGGCCGTTGCCCTCGATGCTGGCCCAATGCCGGATCCCGTGCATGTATTCGGCGCTGCCGGGAATCGCCGCAGCGCCCGGGCCGGCCAGGCCGCCGGCGCTTTCCAAGCGGACCGTGGCGTTCTCGACGGCGAAGGGGAAAGCGAAGAAGGCGCTCTCTTTGGTGAAGGTGGCTTCCTTCGACACCCGGTTGCGGATCTCCAACCGGGCTCCCCGGCTCGGCAGGGTATAGGTGCTTTCGACCCAGTTGGCGCCCGGCGCGAAACTGCGTACCGTGACGCTGCGGCCCAGGGCTGTGCTGCTGGAGTCCAGCAAAGCCGCTGCGGTGCTGATCGAACGTCCGGCGAGCAGGGTGAGCTTGCCCGGAACCTCGAAGTGTTTCGAGCTGTTGTGGTTTTGCGGGCCCGCGGTGGAATAGGTGTCGTAGATGTACCCGTTGAAGCCGAAAACCGCATCCTGATTGACCAGCTCCCGGCCAGCCGACTTGTCCAGAATCGAGGCGATCGATCCGCTGCGCGGGTCGATCTGGACCCGGAAAGACTCGTTTTCCAGCAGATAGAGGTCTTCGCCGGCGCTGGTTTCGGGCTGGTCCGCTGCGGCCGGAGCCGGCTCCGCGGTTTCCAGCCGCAGGCCCAGCCGGCCCAGCGCCGGGACGTCGGCCAAGGCCACCCGGACCTGCCGCCCGAGCGGTCGGAAGTTCTCCCGTTCTTCGCGGCACTCGACCGGGAGCAGCCGGCCATCCCGTTGGTCGCGGACGGCGAGCGGGGTCTGCACCGGCAGCACGCTGTCCGACAGGAAGAACTCGACGATGCCGTCGCGCCGCTGATTGGCGGTGTTGAAGACGGTCAGTTGCCCCGGGTCGGCAGAATCCAGCTGGGCGGCCAGAATCTCACGCGCCTGCTGCATCGCCGACTGGGATTCGTCGAGTGCTTCATAAGCCCGGGCGGCTTTCCAGTGCCACTGCCGTTCGCCGGCCGAGGGGCCGTGGTCCTGGTGCAACCAGGAATCTGCCGCGCCCCAAGTGTGTTCGTCCCACAAGGCGATTTGCCGGTACCCGCGGTCGGTATCGACGCGCGAAGTCTCGGCCGGACTGGCGCCCAGGAGTTGGCCGAAGCCGGCCAAGGTGTGTGCCTGGGCGAGCTGGACCTGTGCTTGCCGGCTCAGCGCCATTTCCGAGGCGGCGGCACCGATGCCGTGGCCCCACCAGTCGTTCCAATCGCCTTCGAGGTCTGCGATCTGATCGCCATGGCGGGCGACGGCCTCTTCGAAGAAAGCCTCGTTGGTGGACAGGCGCAGCTTCGGGTAGTCCCAGGCTTCGTTCCAGGCAGCGACCAGTTGGCTGATTCGGCCATTGGGCGGCGCGTTGTCCGCCCAGCGCCCTTGCAATCGCAAATGCAAGACGTCCAGCGGATACGGCGCCTTGTCTGCTTCGGCGGCTTCCGGCATCCAGCCGAAGACCGTTTCCGCCACCAGCGGGAAGGGCTGATTGGCGAGATTGGCCAGATAGCAGGGAAAGATGTCCGAAGCCGCTGCGAAGTTTTCACTGAACCCGACGGTGTTGCCTTCCATGTACGAGCCGCCGTGTGGGCTGTCGGTGCGCCAAACGAGGACCGAGTTCCCGGCCGGCCCGTGCCAACGGAACAGCCGGGGGACGTCGAGTTCGCCGAATCCGTTCGGGTGGGAACGGCCGGCCCAGTTGTGCGCCACGGAAAGATACTTGACTCCGGTCGAACCCAGGGCGTCGGGAAAACCCACCACGTGGCCGGGCACGTCGGTTTGCATAGCCGAGGCCAAGTCGATGCCGTATTCGCCGCGGAGCTTGGCCGCCGGCCGGAGCAGCTCGTGCAATTCGTCGGTGGAGCAGGCTTCGGTGTGCAGGTTGAAAGGCATTGCGGAAAGGCTCAAGCGGCCTTCCCGGACGCGTCGGATCAGTTCCCGGGCCTGCTCGGGTGTGCGGTTGGCCAGCCAGTCCTCGACCGCGAAAAGCGCCTCCTCGTTCCAGCGGAACTTGGCGGCGTCCGGCAAGTGGTCGGTTGCCCGCATCTGCGCCAGCGCCGAGTCCAGGTATTCCAGATGGTTGGCGCGCACGACGTGTTGCGGGTCGGTGTAACCGATGTCGTAGTGCGAATGGTGGATCAAGTGCACCGACCACCGCCGCTGCGGTTCCAGGACGAAGCGAATCGAGACCTCTGCGCCGTCGAGCTCGAAGCCGATTTCGGCGGCGGTGCTCGCCTCGACTGCGGGGACCAGGACCCGCCAGGCGCCCTCCGGCGCGCCAGCCCAGAGCAGCGGCACCGGTTGGCCGGAAACCAGCAGCTTCGCCAGCGGCAGCTCTTGCGGCTCCAGGTCGCCGGGGGCATCGTCGTGTTGCTCGGCGTAATTGTGCTCCCGGCCCAGATCCAGCCATTGCAGCCGAACCGATTGGCGGAGCACGCCGTCGGCGCCGGTCCGCATCAGCGGTTCGCAGATGACGCCGAGCGGCCGGCCGGAGACCTCGGTCGTGGCGGTGGCGGACAGCTCGACGATTTTCTGCCGTTGCCCTGAGATGTCCCAGACCTGGTCCGCGACCAAAGCGTGCGCGCGCATGTAGAACTCCCTGGATCGTGCGATGAAGGTTCGGACCGGATTGGACCGATGTCGTGGTAACGTTACCATCCATGACCGGAAAGACAAGCCCTACGATCAAAGCCGTCGCACAGCTCGCCGGCGTCAGCCCGATGACCGCGTCCCGGGTGATCTCCGGCAGCGCGCCGGTCAGTCCGGAGGCCGCCCGGAAAGTGCATGCTGCCGCGGAAAAGCTGGGCTATCGCCGGAACGAGCAGGCCAGGGCACTCCGTCCGGGCCAGAGTTCCGGTTTGATCGGCATCGCGATCACCAATATCGCCAACGCCTACTACGCCGATTTCGTGCTGGGCGCCGAAAGCGTGGCCAATGAGCACGGCCGGCGGATCCTGCTCGGCAGCAGCCGGGGGGAGCCGGAACGCGAACAGCAATTGCTGGCGGATTTCGAAGGCCGCCAAGTCGAAGGCCTGCTTTTGGTGCCCACCGATCAGGCGCCGCCGCCGGGGCCGCTTTCGCCGCCCCGGGTGCTGGCTTCGCGGACCCGGCCGGGCGGCCACGAAGCCGCGGTGCTGGTCGACGACGTCGGGGGAGCGCGACAGGTGGTCGCCGGTCTGCTCGACGCGGGTTGCCGCAGCGTCGGTTTCGCCGGGGCCACCTCGATGTTCACCGGGCGGCGCCGGCATCGCGGATACCTGCAGGCCTTGGCCCAACGCGGCCTGACCGCGCGGCCCGAACAGCAATTGGTCGACTGCGGCGCCGGTCAGCCGTTCGAGGACACGATTGCCGCGCTGCAGGCGCTGATGACCTCTGCGGAGCCGCCGCAGGCGCTGTTCTGTGCGAACAATGTGCTTACCTCCGCGGCATTGCTGGCGATCCACCGGAATGCCGGCCACCGGAATGCCGGCCGGGTGCCGCAGCTGCTCGGCGGCTTCGACGGGTTGCCGCTGGCCGAGCTGAGCCCGGTGCCGTTGTTGTTGGCCGAACACGACGGCCGTGAGCTGGGCCGTCGCGCGGCCGTGAAGCTCTTCGAGGCGCTGGCCCCGGCTGATCCGGCACCGGATCCGGCCACGGCCGGCTCGGACGACGTCCCGGTCTCGCTCACCTGGTACGGAAACCGGTGAGCGGCCGGTTCGGGCCTGCCCCGGGGCCGGGGCAGCCGGTGCTCTGCCTGGATTTCGGCGGCAGTGCGGTCAAGGCGGCAGTGGCGCAGGGCGGCAACCTGCTGGCCTGCGCCGAAATCGGCGTCGTGGACCGGGTTGCCGGGCTCGAGTCGGTGGCCGACCTCGCCGGGGACCTTTTGCGGGAATCCGGACTGGACCGGTTTGCCGCGGTCGGGATCGCTTTGCCGGGCATCGTCGAACCGGAGTCCGGACTGCTGCTCAGCGCGGCCGGAAAATACGATTTCGCCACCGCGTTCAGTCTGCGGGACTGGGCGGAGCAGCAGTTCCGCGTCCCCGCGGCGATCGAGCTGGATTCCCGTGCCGCATTGCTCGGTGAACATGCATACGGCGCACTGCGGACCGAGCCGAATGCCGCGCTGATGGTGCTCGGCACCGGGATCGGCACCGCGGTACTGCTCGACGGCCGGCTGCTGCAGGGGCGGTCCGGACATGCCGGGGTGCTCGGCGGCCATCTGCCGTTGGGACCTTGGGGCGGACCGTGCCGCTGCGGCTCCCCAGGCTGCGTGGAATCGGCGGGCAGCGGTTGGGCGCTGGCGTCTTGGCCGCATCCGGCAGCACCGTTGGATCTGCCCGGCCTGCTCCGGCTCCTGGACGAAGGAGACTCGGTGGCGATGCTCTACTGGGGCAGGCTCGTGTCCGCGTGGTCGCTCGCCGCGGTCGGTCTGATTCAGAGTTTCGACCCGGCAGTCTTGCTGTTGAGCGGCGGAATGCTGCGGGCCGCCGATCGGATCGTGCCGGCGCTCCGCGAGCAGATTCGGCCCAGATTGTGGCCCAGTGTGGAAATGCCGGAGATCCGGGTCGCCGAGCGACCGGAATTTTCCGTGCTGCGCGGTTTGAACGCGCTGGCGGAGCGGAAGGCGCGATGAGCAGAATCCCGAACTACGACCGGTTTCCTTCGATCCGGGTCCCGGGCGAGCATCTGCTCGCCGAAGGGGCGCGGATCGGTGTTGTGCTCGACGCCGCAGCACGGGCCAAGGCAGCGGAGGCCGGTGCGGCGCAGCCGCTCCTGCTGATCGACAGCTATCCCGGCGTCGAGATGGCCGAGCTCCGGTCCTGGACGGCAGTCCAGCTCCCGGACTATGAGATCGTGGACATCGAGAGTTCCGCGGCCCGCTCGGAATCCGAATTGGCCGATTTGTTCGCGCCTTTTCTGACCGACGACCGGGTCTTCGGCGTGATGAGCCATTTCAGTCTCGAATCGCTTTATCTGGCCCCGGAACTGGCCCTGCTCGGTGCCGGCATCGCCGCGCGGAGCAAACCGACCGTGGTCCTCGGTTGGGGCGCCGCGCTGTGCGCCGAGGCTTCCGCCGTGCTGGTGCTCGCCGACTTGCCGCGCTGGGAGATCCAACAGCGCCAGCGGCGCGGGGCGGGCAATTGGCGGGCCGCGGCGGAACCGGACAACCTCAAGAAGTTCAAGCGCGGCTACTTCGTCGAATGGCGGATCGCCGATCGGCACAAGAACGAACGCGTGATCCCGAACGCCGATTTCCTCCTGGACACCGTGCATGGCGCCGGCGAAGCGGTATTGACCACCGGAGAGGCGTTGCGGCAGGGGCTGCGGGAAGCGGTCCGGCGGCCGTTCCGGGTGGTGCCGTTCTTCGACCCGGGAGTGTGGGGCGGCCAGTGGATGAAACAGACGTTCGGCTTGGACCCGGAACCCGAAAACTTCGCCTGGTGCTTCGATTGCGTACCAGAGGAAAACAGCCTGCTGCTGACCGTGCAGGGCACCGACGGCTCAGTGGCGAACGTGGAAATCCCGGCGCAGAATCTGGTGCTGCAACACCCGGGCGAGCTGCTGGGCGCCCTGACCCGGAGCCGATTCGGCGCCGAGTTCCCGATCCGGTTCGACATGTTGGACACCATGGGGGGCGGGAATCTCTCGCTTCAGGTGCATCCGCTCACCGAGTACATCAACTCCCGGTTCGGCATGAGCTACACCCAGGACGAAAGCTATTACCTGCTGGACGCCGAGCCGGACGCGGTGGTCTACCTGGGCTTGACGGACCGGAGCAGTCCGGCGTCGATCGCAGCGGACCTGCGGGCCGCCGAAGCCGGCGAGCGGCCGTTCCCGGCCGAAGCACATGTGAACACCTTTGCGGCGCGCAAACACGACCATTTTTCAATTCCGGCCGGCACCGTGCATTGCTCCGGAGCCGGTTCCATGGTGCTGGAAATCTCCGCCACGCCCTATATCTTCACCTTCAAGATGTGGGATTGGCAGCGATTGGGGCTGGACGGGCGGCCCCGGCCGATCCACCTCGAGCACGCCCTGGCGAATCTGCAATGGGACCGCCGTACAGACTGGACCCGGCGGAACCTGGTCAACCAGGTGCAGGCCCTGGACGCCGGGCCGGGGTGGCGTTCGGAACGCACCGGCTTGGCGCAGTTGGAGTTCATCGAGGTGCAGCGGCACTGGTTCAGCGCGCCGATATCGCAGGACACGCAGGGGACGGTGCGGGTCCTGAACCTGGTAGAAGGAGCTGAAGTCCTGGTGGAAAGCCCGGATGGCGCCTTCGCGCCCTTCCCGCTGCACTATGCCGAAACCTGCATCGTTCCGGCCGCCGTCGGGCGTTATCGGATCACTCCGGTCAGCGCCGGGGATGCCGGCCGTTGCGGTGTGGTGACCGCATGGGTCCGGGGCACCGAATGCGCTGCAGAGGCCGTCCGGTAAGGATTCCGTAAAGGCCCGGCAGCGAAGTGTAAGAGTGTCGTAAAGACCGGCCTCGGACGCGGAAAACAGGCGTTGCATGGAACTGCCGCCCACTTCGGGCGGCATCAGTTTTCCGTGAAAGGACAGGACATGTCAGACCTCGTTGTCGTCGTGATTTTCCTTGCTTCTGCCGCCGCCGTGATGTGGCTGGCGAAAGGGGTGGCCAAGCTCTAATGCCCGCCGTATCCGCACTCTTTGTTTGGCTGCCGCTGGCGATCCTCGGATTGGCGCTTTGCGGCTACCTGATCGCTGCCCTGATCCGACCGGAGAAGTGGTAGCCCGATGACCTTTTCACTCGCATCCTTTCTGACTCAAGCCGCAATCCTGCTGGTTCTGCTCGCGGCGGCGCACAAACCCCTGGGCCTCTACATGGCCCGGGTCTTCGAAAGCACCAAGAACTACCTGCCGGAACGCGTCTTCTACCGGATCGCCGGGGTCGACGCCGCAGCGGACCAGAAATGGTCCACCTACCTGCGCAGCGTTTTGGCTTTTTCCGTGGTGGGGATCCTGTTCGTTTTCCTGTTGCAACGGCTGCAAGGCCTGGTCGCCGGCCAAGGCGAGGCGGTGGACCCGTGGATCGCGATGAACACTGCGATCTCCTTCGTC
>SXGU01341975.1_pt1 | contig 30533 bp, 21 predicted proteins | sample 3174531 | NCBI WGS metagenome assembly SXGU01 (sample SAMN11356863, study PRJNA531348) | freshwater metagenome | isolation source: freshwater sample F1-140 | place: China: Fuxian Lake, Yuxi | collected 2017-12-25 | reverse complement strand
GCCAAGGTGATGAAGAGCGTCGACGAAAATTCGGCAGCGAGCGGCAAGCTGATGCAAATGGGGTAATTTATAGAGTCCGGAGTGATAAAGCGACATCGTTCCCACGCTCCGGCGTGGGAACGCCGAAGTACCGCTCTAGCGGTACGGGACGCAGGAGCGTCCCTCACTGCATTCCCACGCCGGAGCGTGGGAACGATAGCAATCTTTTAATCATTGATTTTACAGCAAAAAAGGCCGAGCTTAGCTCGGCCTTTTTTTTGTGTCGAACTTATTAAATGGAAAATGGCACGGACCGTGCTTTGAATTTAAGCATAAGACAATAAATTGGCACTTAGGAGATTATCATGACAGAACGCGCATTATGGGTAGCAAAAACCGGTCTGGACGCCCAACAAGCCCGAATGGCGGTTATATCCAATAACTTGGCGAACGTAAACACCACCGGTTTCAAAAAAGACCGGGCCATGTTCGATGATTTGATGTATCAGAATATTCGTCAAGCCGGCGGCCAAACCACGCAAAATACCTTAGCTCCGACCGGAACCCAGCTGGGAACCGGCGTCAAAATTGTCTCAACCGAAAAAGTTCATAGTCAGGGCAATGTTCAACAAACCGATAATCCGTTGGATGTGGCAATTAATGGCCGGGGCTTTCTGCAAATTATCATGCCGAACGGCGACACCAATTATACCCGCGACGGCTCGTTAAAACTGGATTCGACCGGGCAGCTGGTCACCTCGGGCGGATTAAGCCTGAATCCGGCTATTACGGTACCGGTCGATGCGCTGAGCGTGACTATCGGCACGGACGGTACGGTATCGGCGCAGCAACCGGGCGCGGCGGCGCCGACCGTACTCGGCCAAATCCAGACCGCCAATTTTATCAACCCGACCGGCTTGGAAGCGGTTGGCGACAATCTTTACCGGGAAACCGGCTCCAGCGGCGCGCCGATCGTCGGAACGCCGGGGCAGGGCGAATACGGCACGATCAACCAAGGCTCATTGGAAACGTCCAATGTCAATGTGGTCGAGGAATTGGTCAATATGATCGAAACGCAACGGGCTTACGAAATGAATTCCAAGGCGATTTCAACCACCGATCAGATGCTGTCCTTTGTGACGCAACAATTATAATTTAGGAGTAACGGCATGAATGCTCAAAACACGGTTTTTGCGGTGAAGCGCCTAAGCTATTCTCTACTTGTTGCGGTGTTGTCGCTGTCCGCGGGGTGCACGCAGATTCCGCAGCGCGATCCTACCTTTGCTCCGGTTGCTCCGGCAGATTTAAGACCGCCGGTACAAAGCAGCGGTTCAATCTATCAGGCCGGTTACGATATGCGCTTGTTCGAAGATCATACCGCAAAAAGGATAGGGGACATTTTAACTATTACCCTGCTGGAGAGAACTCAGGCGAAAAAAGCCGACGATCTTAATACCAAAAAAGAGAACTCGATGTCCGCGTCGGCGCCTTCGATATTCGGCATTGCGGCCTCCGCATTGACCGGGCAAAGTATGAAAACCGAATTGTCGTCGGCGAAAGAATTTAAAGGCACCGGCGCGGCCGATCAAAGCAATAGTTTAAGCGGCAATATTTCGGTTACGGTGGTCGACGTGTTGCCCAACGGCAATTTAAGCGTGCGCGGCGAGAAAAGAGTCACCTTGAATCAGGGCGACGAATTTATCCGCTTATCCGGCATCGTCAGACCGGTCGATATCAACTCATCCAATATCATCACCTCGGACAAAGTGGCCGATGTCACCATTATGTACGTCGGCGAAGGCGCGATGGCGGATGCAAGCAAAATGGGCTGGTTGGCCAGGATTTTCCAAAGCCCTTGGTTCCCCTTCTAAAATAAGGATTTTAACGTGAACACAATACATAAAGGTTTTATCGTGTTGCTTTTATTAGGCACGGCCTACAGCGGATCGGTTTATGCAGAACGCATCAAAGATCTGGCTTCGATTGAAGGGGTGCGCAGCAATCAGTTGGTAGGCTACGGCCTGGTCGTGGGGCTGGCGACCTCCGGCGATAAAACCACATTTACCGGACAAAGCTTGCGCAGTATGTTGGCGCGTCTCGGTCTGACCTTGCCGCCCGGCATCGATCCTAAATCGAAAAATATTGCGGCGGTCGCTATTCAAGCCGAACTGCCCGCCTTCGCCAAACCGGGTCAGGCGATTGATGTCACGGTTTCTTCTATCGGCGACGCGAAGAGTTTACGCGGCGGCTCGTTGCTGATGAGTCCGTTGAAAGGGGCTGACGGACAGGTTTACGCGATTGCTCAAGGCAGTTTGGTGGTCAGCGGTTTGAGCGCGTCGGGCCAGGACGGTTCCAGCATTACCGTCAACAATCCCAGCGTCGGCCGTATTCCCAATGGGGCGACGGTCGAACGCACGGTTAACACCTCGTTTTCCGAAGGCGATGCGTTGATTTTTAATCTGCATACCTCGGATTTTACGACGGCCAATCGCATGGCGGAGTCGATTAATAACGTATTAGGCGCAAATACCGCCAAGGCGATTGATGCAACTTCGGTCAGAGTGAATGCGCCGATCGATCCCAATCAAAAAGTGTCGTTTGCGTCCGTGGTCGAAAACATCATGCTGTCGCCAGACGATGCGCCGGCGCGTATTATCGTTAACTCCCGCACCGGCACGGTGGTGATTAACGGCAAAGTCAAAGTTCAGCCCGCGGCGGTATCTCACGGCAGTTTGACCGTGACTATCAGTGAAAATCCCCAAGTTAGCCAGCCGAATGCCTTATCCCAAGGTCAAACCAAGGTGACGCCGAAATCCAATTTAAAAATCGAGGAAGAGAAAAAACGCATGTTTTTGTTCAATCCGGGCGTTTCTTTGGATGAAATTGTTCAGGCCGTCAACAATGTCGGGGCGGCGCCCAGCGATTTGGTGGCTATTCTGGAAGCACTGAAATCGGCCGGCGCTTTACGTGCCGAGCTCATCGTTATCTAAAGCGGTCGGTTTTTTAAGCGCATTATTTAGGCGGAGGCTGTGATGTTAAAAGGTACGCAAAATGCCGATGTTTATACCGACTTTAACGGCTTGGCTAAATTAAAAAACCAAGCCAAAAAAGAGTCGCCGGAAGCGTTGAAAGAAGTCGCCAAGCAATTCGAATCGATTTTTCTAAACAATGTGCTTAAAAGTATGCGTGAGGCGAAACTGGCCGAAGGCGCGATGGATAACGACCAAAGCAAGTTTTATAACGATATGTACGATCAGCAGTTAGCCGTGCATTTGTCGGGTTCTCCCGGTGTGGGTTTGGCCGACTTAATCGTTAAACAATTGAGCCCCGATAAGTCCAAACATGAAAAATTGGATATTGAAGATTACCTGAACCGGTCGAGCGGTGTAGCGTCCGGTGCTTCCAGACCGGTTCATGCGCTTAATCGGTCGGCAAACGGCAATTCTTCCTTGACCGATGGCGAAGGTATTTATGTTCAGGATACTAACCCGTTCGATGATCCCGCTGAATCGCCGTTCAATGATCGTGCTTTGTCGGCGCAATCCGAAGCATTAAAAGCCGATCAGGCCCGGCCGATAACATCGGCGGATGAATTTATCAGGCGCTTGCATCCTTACGCCGAAAAAGCCGCTAAAGAGTTGGGTATCGAGCCGAAAGTGATTTTGGCGCAAGCGGCGCTGGAAAGCGGTTGGGGACGTTCGGTGATCAAAAACGGCAACGGCGGCAACAGTTTTAATCTATTTAACATTAAGGCCGATAAAAATTGGCAGGGAAAACAAACCAAATTGGTCACGCTGGAATTCGATCAAGGTATCGCTAAAAAAGTGAATGCCGGATTTAGATCGTATTCATCCTACGAAGAGAGTTTTAGGGATTATGTCGACTTTATTAAAAACAATCCGCGCTATAGCGACGCGCTGAAAAAAGTAGGCAATGCGGAACAGTATATGCATGAATTGCAACGGGCGGGTTATGCAACCGATCCGAAATATGCGAACAAAGTCATGAGCATTTATCAAGGTAACAGAATGACTGAGTTTGAACCCGATGTCATCGTGGCGATGAATCAATGACCACATTAAGCCCGTCAATTAACCGACGGAGGACGCTATCGTGAGTGGATTATTAGCGACATCACTGTCAGGTCTGATGGCCTCTCAACGGTCTTTGGAAACCGTCAGTCATAATATTGCCAACGCCAACACCGACGGTTACAGTCGCCAACGGGTGGAGCTCGGCACCAAGGCCGCGCAATATACCGGCGACGGCTATATCGGCCAAGGCGTCAATGTCGCGAATGTGACGCGCAGTTACGATCAGTTTATTACCAAACAACTGAATTCCAGTCTGTCTGCGTTCGGCGAAGCGGATCGTTATCACCAGCTTGCGACTCAGGTTGACAATCTGATGGCCGATCCCAATACCGGCATGGCGCCGGTCATGAGCAAATTTTTCAATTCCTTAAGCGCCCTATCGGCCGATCCGTCATCCATTCCGGCCAGACAGGTGCTGTTGTCCGATGCCAACGCGTTGGCGCAAAATTTCAATGCCATCAGTAGTCAATTCGAAAGTCTACGCAGCCAGAATACTAATGATATACAGGCCAAGGTTAACGATATTAATTCCTTAGCCAAATCCTTAGCCAATATTAACGTAAAAATCGTATCGGATGCCGGTCAAGGCCAAGGCGTGCAACAGCCCAATGATTTGCTCGATCAGCGCGATGTGATGCTGTCGAAGCTATCCGAACTGGTCAATATTTCCGTGGTTCCTCAGCAGGACGGCTCGGCCAGCGTTTTTATCGGCAATGGACAACCGCTGGTGCTTAATGCCAAGGCGACCGAATTTACTGTGTTTCAGTCTCAACTCGCTCCGGGTCAACCAGCCATCGGCATTAAGGTCGGTAATGGGATGACCGACATAACCGGGCAGATTAGCGGCGGCTCGTTGGCGGGATCGTTACGATTTCAACAGGAAGTATTGGATCCGGCGCAGCAACAACTGGGTCAGGTCGCCGCCGGTTTAGCGATGGAGTTTAATGCCGTGCATAAAAACGGCTTCGACCTGAACGGGGCGGCAGGGCAGGATTTATTCAGCTTTTCCGGGGCGGCGATTCCGGTGATAAACAATTCGCTGAATAAGGGGAGTGCAACGGTTACGGCGGCTTTTCAGAGCCTGAATATCAATCCGTCGGCAGCGGGAAGCCTGGATTCCAGCGATTACCGCTTAGAGTATGTGAATGCCGGCGGCGGGGTGGATTATACCTTGACCCGGCTGCGGGATGATCAGGTGATGAACTTGACCGCTACCGATACGGTGCCTGCTACGGGGAATTTTAGCTTGTCGTTTGCGGCTAAGCAGCCGGCAAAGTTCGACGCCTCTGCTTTCGGCATGACCACCGTCATCACACCGGGGGCTTTTACGCCGGCGGTCTCCAGCGGCTCGGCGGCGATACCGGGCGAAGAAACGATAGGCGCTTTTACCAATCCGATTTCCGCCGGCGCGGATTTATTCAGCATGGACATTGACGGGAACGCCTTTTTCAGCAAAGCGGGCTCGGTCGGCGGCACCGTTACCGGCGCTGAGTTGGACAGCGCAATGACCGCATTTTTAGCCGTGCCCGCCAATAATGCCGCCTACCAGATTGTATCGGGCTCATTCGCGACCAACGATTTGAGGTTAAGAAAGCTCGACGGAACCGCCATCGTTCCGAACATCACCAGTAACTTCACCGGCACCCCCGGCGCTTTTGCCGGCAATGGCGTTAACGTTGCCGGCTCGCCTGCCGTCGCTCCGACCGGCGGACCGTTTACCTTGGAAGTCGACGGACTCCAGATTTACAGCGAGGCGGCGACAGCGGGCGGTACGGTTACCAAGGGCGAGCTTGATGCCGCGCTGAATACCTTCCTGACCACCGGTCCGGGAGCGGGCGTATACGCCAAGACCGGCTCCTTCGAAAATAACGATCTGATACTCAGCAAGTCCGGTATGACCTCCTCGCTGACTATCAGCAGTAACTTCAGCGGCGCGGGTAGTGTGGCCGGGGCGTTTGCCGGGTCGACCGTCGGCGTGTTGGCTAATCCGACCGGCACCGATATAAAAGTCGATTTGAGCGGAGGTAAAACCATAGCCGTCGGCGATCAATTCGTGACCAGACCGACCTATAATGCGGCCCAGGAAATACGTGTTAATATTGACGATCCGCGAAAGATTGCGGCGGCCACCAATATAGCGATTGATCCGGTGACCAAATTAACATCCATTATCAAAGGACCGATGCCCGGCGATAATAGAAACGCATTGCAACTGGCCAATCTGCAAAATAAATTAGGCATGTTAGGCGGGAACGCTTCATTTAGCGGCGCTTATGGTCAAATAGTATCCAACGTCGGCGCTTTAACGCGCTCGGCCGAATTAAGTTCTTCGGCGCAGGAAACCTTACTAAATCAGGCCAAAGGCGCTCAAGCGAGTCTGGCGGGGGTCAATTTGGACGAAGAGGCCGCTAACTTAATCAAGTTTCAACAAGCTTATCAGGCTTCCGCGCAATCGATTTCGATAGCCAGATCCTTATTCGATACCTTGATCGGCGCAGTGAGATAGGAGCAACAGCGATGAGAATTTCAACCGCTTGGGCACAACAGTTAAGCGTTAACGCGATGTCCAACCAGCAAACCAAATTAGCCAAAGTGCAGCAGCAATTAAGCACCGGGCTTAAAATGACCGCTCCTGCCGACGATCCTGTAGCGGCGGCAAAAGTATTGGATTTAGATGCCTCGATTGCCAAGACCAACCAATATCAAACCAATATTACCACGGCGCGCGGAAGACTGACGCTTGAGGAATCCGCGTTGGAAGCTTCGGGCAATCTATTGGATCGTGTCAAAGAATTGACTATGCAAGGGATGAACGGTAGCCTGAACAGCAATGACCGCTTATCGATAAAAAATGAAGTGGATCAGTTAACTCAACAACTGGCCGATCTGGCCAATAGCCAAAATGCCAATGGCGAATTTATTTTTTCAGGCGATCTTTCGAAGACGCCGGCTTTTACGAAACAAGCGGTAACCGGAAACTATGTTTATCAAGGCGGCCAGCAACAGCGCGTCGTGCAGATTGGCGCCAGCCGACAAATTGCCGATAGCGATTTAGGCTTCAATGTCTTTGAAAATATCAATTCGATTAGTCCGGCGGCCGACGAGAATGGCAAACGCAGTGTTTTTAGTACCTTAAAGGCGCTGTCCGATGGTTTAAGCGCTACGTTTAGCGCCACTCCCGGCACCATCACCGGCGACAGTTTTTTGCGCTACGGCCTGGATTATTCCGATCCCCAGTTGCCGCCGACTCAATTCGATTTGGTGGCGAATGGCGGAGCCCCGGCGTCAATAGACTTAACCGGCAAAAAATTTTCCAGCGTGGACGGTCTTGCTACCGAGATTAATACCCAACTTGCGGCGGGCGGTTTTAACGGTACAATGCAGGCGCGGAGCAACGGCAATAAGATTGAATTTGTGTTAACCGCGACCGGTGCGGCATCCAGCATACAAATTAATAACACCTCGGGCACCTTTTTAACCGATGCCGGTTTTAGCAATGGTCAGAGTAAAGCCGGGTCAAACTTGCCGGCGGCGCCCGCCAATGTTTTCCAAAGCCAGCTTGGCGATGTGTTAAAAGACTTGGATACGGCGCGCGATAGTATTTTGCAGGCAAGAAGCAGTGTCGGCGTCAGGCTGAATGTTTTGGACGATCAGGAATCGCAAAACGAAAAGTTGGTGTTAGACACCAAGACCACGCTTTCCGATACTCAAGACCTTGACTATGCCGATGCGATTAGCCGCTATCAACTGCAAAATACCGCGTTACAGGCCGCTCAACAGACTTTTTCCAACATAAAAAAATTATCCTTGTTTAATTACTTATGATGCTTTTTGAACGTTATGAGTCGATACGATCAAGTTAAAGTTAAAGATAAAAAATCCGCCGGGACAGTGCTCCGGGTGATCGTTGCTTTGGGTATTTTGGCCGGCGCCGGTTGGTTTTACTTTACATATCAGCCAAGCAACACGGCAACAAGCCTTCAAACGCAAGTCTTGGCGCTGCCTTCAAGCCCCGAAAAAAACGATACCGTCGATACCTTGTCATTGAGCGGATCGGTAAATGGAGCGGCTACGGCAGAACCCGCTCCCGATAATATTATCGAACTCAAGCAAGATAATTCCTTTATTTTGCCCGACCTTGATAATAGCGACGGGTTATTGCGGGAGGAACTGGTGGGCATTTCTTCCGGCCTTGCCGAGTGGCTGAATAGCGACGGGTTGATCCGGAAATACGTTGTGATTGCCAACGATTTTGCGCAGGGCTTGCGGCTTGCGGAGCATATGCGCTTTCTTAAGCCGGAGCAGCCGTTTGCGGTTGCTCAGGATAATGAAAAACTGTCGATCGCAACTCAAAGCTATCAACGTTATGACCGGTTGGCTGCGGCAATCAATGCGCTGGATGTATCCGCAACGCTGGCGGTCTATAAAAAGTTCAGGCCGTTGGTGTTGCAGGTTTTTAAAGAGTTTAGTTATCCCGATGAATACAGTCCGGAAGATATTTTAACAAAAGCCGCGGCGGTGATGCTTGCCGCACCGGTTATAGAGGGGCAAATTGCATTGCTAAAACATGCGGACCACTATCGGTTTGCCGATCCGCAACTCGAATCATCCAATCCTGTGCAAAAACAGATGCTGCGCATGGGACCTGAAAATACCCGCATCATTCAAAATAAACTGCGTTCTTTGGTTGAGGCTTTGGCCGACTTAAAAGAATAAGTCATTGTCCGGCATCCGCTGGTTTTCGTTATCCAAAACGCTTCCAAGCCTCGTCATAGCGCCGGTATGCCGGACTACCGAATAAGCCGTGTATCGCCAAGCATTCATTTTAGTTAAGGAAGGAACGTTATCGGCATGAAATGGCTTCGGCAACTGCCTCACACGCCTGCCGAACGACTGTGCGGACAGCAGGCGTGTGAGGCTGATTGCATTTATAGAGAAAAATTTTGTAGAGTTAGGTCCCGGAAAAAGACGGTTTAATCAATTTCGGGCCCTTTATAATGCGCCTAAAATTTGTTAACAATAATGCGCCCGCCCGACATGACCAGATCCGGATACTCTAATATTTTAAATCTTTGAAAAGGATTGCCGCGCACTGCGATAATATCGGCCGGCGCACCGGGCGCCAATGTACCCAGCGGAGCCAAGCCGAGATGTTCGCCGGCTTGAGAGGTTGCCGCCTTGAACACATTGACAACATCGCTAAAGTCAATCGAATCCCCACTACCCAAATGCAACATCATGTGCATTTCTTCGCCATTAATCCCCCAAGGCACATTGTCGTGCGCAATTTCAGAACCGTAGATAAATTTAGCTCCTTTACTAGCCAAGCTCATCATGTTGGAATGAATGCCTGTATGCGTACCGGTATCCACACAAGATGAAAGTGTATCTACAGTCGTCACAAAAGTAACATCCTGATCTACTGCGCGTTGTAACAAATCCTCCTTGATCGCAGCACAAGGCATGTGGGCGAATTCATCAACACCGGCATTAAGCGCCCGTTTAAAACCCACATTCTCGCCTACATGAGCAATAACCCGCTTATGAAGTGCATGAGCTTTAGTCACAATCGCCTGCGCTATTTCCTCTGAAAGCATAGCCCACGGCGTTGCCGGTACGGGGCCGTCATGGGGCTGCATCCATGGCGCACCTGTTTCACCGCCGGGTTCCAATGCAATTTTGATGGCTGTTGCCCCACCATCGACTAGATGTTGGACAACTTCCTCAGCACCTAGCACCGTATCGACCGGATAGCCGATCTTGTCATAGCCGCCATCGCCGCCGAATATATTAAGCGGATAGCCGCCCGGAGCTTGAATAATAGGGCCGGTACTTAAAAGCCGTAACGCGCCTTCACCCCCTTCGACAGCCATTAGCGGGCCACCGGTATCTTGAACAGTGGTTACGCCATGCCCTAACACAATGTTCTTGTTGACGTTTTGAAACGTTATGTGTGCGTGGGATTCAATAAATCCCGGTAAAATTGTCGCATCGCCTAAATTAATTTTGGTTTTGCAGTGTCCTCGCAATTGTTTGGCTGTACCGACTTGTTTGATTGTGTTTCCTTCGACCAATACTGCCATATTGGCTTGAGGAAAGTTAACGCCGTCAAATAGTTGGTTGGCTATCAAAAGTCTACATGACTTAGTTCCGCCAACGGGAGGCGTAACGGTAGTCGTTTCATCGGGAATGCCATCATGTGCAAACGCGTTAAAGCAGGCTCCAAGACTTAAAAGTATAGGAAATACTAACGATAAGGGATCGACGGAGCGACTTCTGAGTTTCATATTTTTTCCTGAAAATGTTTTTTCTAATGTTAAAAATTATGGCTACCGCTTATTTAAGACCGGACAAAGAGGCTGTAGTGCAGAGTTCATAGGTTTTTAAAACCTCTGCACTCTAAATACAACGGCGCCGCCATAAAAAATGGAAGTTATAGAGTCACGAATTAATAGAGCTCGGCAAAGTCTGGAGTGGGCCTGCTAGCGTTCACAGTCTCTTCGGCGTGGTAAGGGAAGCTCCGCGCGGAAACGATGTCGCTTTATTCGCTTCGGACTATATATATTCCGCACTGTCGCCATTGCGGATTTTAAAAAATACTAAAGCCTAGATTTATAGCCGCTTGCTTATGTACTTATTTTCCGCAAACGTGACCGTGTGAGGTATAAAGCAAGGGTTAACTGGCCGGAGTTCGAGCCGGTTAAAAACAGCTAAATAATTTATCTGAAGCTTCTCCGTTTTAGGGCGGGGATGTTCTAATTTCCGGAAAACTTCAGTCATTGATTGCTTAGCAACATTCATGAGATAACTTGAGCATTTTCTTACTTAATTCTCTTCAGCAGCATAAGTATCTACATAAGCACCCGGCTCCTTCTCCCTTGAGGGATAAATCCGCCGGGAGCGGATTTGCACTTGCCCGTAGATACCGGACAGGATAGTCCGGCATGATTTAGGTTGGGATGAGGGGGATATAAGGGATATTTTTATTCCCTTCGCCCCAATCGTCTCGGCAATTGCTCCTGCATCCATGCAAAAAACTGTGTAGATACTTATGCTTTAGCAGTCGAGCGAGTCCGTTGTCGAAGTTATTTCATGCGCGTTCTTTAAATAAGCCTCAAAGCAGGTGATTTTTTACCTAGGCAATGACGGTAAAGCAATAAGCGAGCCAGTTATATTTTTTGTTATTTAATTCTTTATCGAGGTGTTGCTATTGCTTTGCCGCGCGAACAAAAGGTCATTTTTAGAATTTTTGAGTCGTGCAGTAAAAAGAAGGGTTATATAACTATGTCATATAACTCAACTGCGGTATATGACGCGCCATTTTGCGCATAAAAATTAATAAAAAAAGTTCTAGAACTGTCCGAAAATTAAGTCACTTTACGGTCTCGAGCGGAACAGGGCGAAGTTATAGTAGCCTGAGTGTCATTGTCATAAAGTTTAGAATAACTTTTAATAAACAATGTGTTGTTTGAGTAGGAGGTGGCGTGGACGGTAAAGGGATAGCAAGGTTTTTTAAGCATAGGCAAAGCCGAGCACGGCACTCCCTTCGGCTATTCAGTTTTTATAACTATAAAAGGTTTTGTTTTTAGGGGGCTTAAGTTAAGGGCAGTGACGCCTATGTTGGAGAGCGGACGGTACGACTCTGTGAACTGCCCTGTGTTAAATGGACAGCCCATTATTTTTAATTTCATTGTGCAGGTAATGGCAACGCAGATGCGCTTGTTGCTAAGGGTAAGTTTGGGACTGGCGACGCCATCGGCTTTCGCCCATACGCCGAGCGAAACGATGGCTTGCGCTTTGCGGTTGATGGGCTGAGTCGGCCGTTCAGCGTATGGTGGCTGGCGAATGCGGCGATCTGGTTCTGGCATATTCCAGGCTCTTACGCTTGGGCATTGCATCATCCATTTATTCACATCCTTGAACATTTGAGTTTTTTCCTGACTTCGCTGGCGTTGCGCCCGTTCAGCCGCGCTAAAAACGGTCACGGCGTCGCACTGATGCTGTTGATCGGGTTTGCGTTGGAAAGTTCGCTGCAGGGGGCATTATTGGTGTTTGCCGGTCATCCGTTTTATGCGCTGCATATGCTCCAGACATCCCGGCCGGTTTAGTGCCGGCGGCGCTGGCCGCCGTGTTTACGGACTTGCTGGTCATCCCGCAGAGGCGGTGATGATTTCGGGTTCTATTGGCCCAAACCGGCGTGGTAAACGATAAAGAAAGGGGCAAAGGTAAAGCCATTCAAGCTTTGCGGAAACGCTGTGTATTGATTTGAAAACTTAACCGAATTGTTGTTGATGAGCATAGAGCTTGCGCTGTACTATGCAGTTCCCGATTAATTATCTAAAGCTATTATGAAACCAGACAGCGCCGCTATAAAAAAACGATATGACCGGATTGCCCCGTATTTCGAAGGAATGGAGGCGGTCATGGAAGGTTTGTTTTTTAAAAGTTGGAGGAAAAGATTGTGGGCTCAAGTAGAGGGCTACCATATTCTTGAGGTTGGTGTGGGTACGGGCAAGAATTTCGATTATTATCCCCAAGACGCCCGCATAACGGCGATTGATTTTAGCGGAGAAATGCTCAAGCAAGCGGCACGGAAACGGGACCGGAAAAATACCGCTGTTGAGTTGGAACTGATGGACATTCAGTCGTTATGCTTTGCCGATAATAGTTTCGATACGGTGATTTGTTCTTTTGTTTTTTGCTCGGTACCGTCGGCGATAAAGGGCTTGAAGGAGCTTTACCGGGTGTGCAAGCCGGGCGGGCAGGTGTTGCTGCTGGAACATGTGTTGAGTTCAAATCGGCTGATTGCGGCGGTGATGAATTTGCTGAACCCAATCGTTGTTAGGTTGGTGGGAGCCAATATCAATAGAAATACGGTTAAAAATGTTAAGGCCTGCGCTTTTACCTCGGTACGCGTTGATGACGCCAGCAGCGATATCATCAAATTGATTGAAGCCAGGAAATAGCGGTCTTTCTCTTTTCCAAGCTCCTGCTCTCGTTTTAGGCGTAAGCCTGTTCAAGATCATCATTTTGGCACGGCTGTTGATATGGTTGACCCGGAGGAGTGCCGGGTGACCTAACCGCGTCTATAGAGTGGTTTTTATTTCTACCGGTCACGATGAGAAAAAGCGGTCAAGCATGAGATACTATTGACGGCAAGTTTTTTCGTTTAAGCCGTGCGCGATATGCGACCGCTTATGAACATTGAAGTCATTCAGATAGAACCATAGCTTTAAAACACACGTTAGCGGTGCCTATTTAGCCTTATCAAATAATCATCACTTTTTACATACATAAAAGATCTTATTTATCCTATGTTTAAAAATATTTTTATCAGCTTTAAAAACCGTATCCTGCTAGGTTTTTGCAGTCTCATTGTCATGATGGCCGTGATTATTTCGGTAAGTCTGCTTCAGTTTTCAAAATCCCGGCAAGATACCGAGATATTGAACAGTACGGTTATGCCTTTTGCCCGGGCTGCGGAGGCCATGGCGGTTGATGTGATACAAGTTCAGCAGTTTTTAACCGATGTTTCCGCTACCCATGATCCGGAAGGCTATCAGGATGCCGATGAAGCCGCCGTTGATTTTAAAAAAAGAATAGCCGGGATGCTGGCATCCGATACGGTAACTTTCGCGCAAAAGGAAGAGCTGTCTAAAATTAATCTCGCTTTCGACCGGTTTTATAGTCAAGGCAAACGCATGGCGGCTGCCTATATCGGTCAGGGACTTGACGCCGGCAACCTCATCATGAAAGATTTCGATGCCGCATCGCTGAGTTTGTCCGGGCTGATGCAAAAACTTAAGAGCGATGCGATAGATGAAGAAGGGCAAACTACTAATGACTTGAGCGAGTCGGCGAAGCATGCTTCCGGTCTGTTGCTGGCTATATCGGCGCTGATTGTTACCCTGAGTCTGGCTATTGCTTTCTATTTAGCCAATTATCTATCTAAACAATTAGGCGTCGATCCTTACTTTGCAAAAAATATTGCTAAGGAAATAGCTGAAGGCGATTTCAGCCGGGATATCAAGTTGGATCAAGGCGATAACAGCAGTTTGTTATATGCGATTAAAACCATACAAACATCAATCGTTGCTTTTGTCGCCGCACAGGATGTTATGTCGAAAAAACACGCCGAAGGCTGGATCTTTGAGCAGATAAACGCCGACCGCTTTCCCGGTACTTACGGCAAAATGGCGCGCGATATTAATGCGCTGGTTAAATCTCATATCGATGTAAAAATGCAGGTCGTGGAGATTATTTCGCAATACGCCAAAGGCGATTTCAGCCTTGATATGGAACGCTTGCCCGGCGATAAGGCTAAGATTACAGAAGCGATCGATAACGTTAAAAAAACCCTTTTCGAAGTCAGCCGCGAAATCGATATATTGGCCGACGCCGGTTCTAAAGGCGATTTTTCCAAGCGTGCCGATAGCTCAAGATTCGAGTTCATGTTTAAAGATATATTGACCGACTTTAACAGTCTGATAGAGACGTGCGATAGGGGGTTTAAAGACATCTTAACGGTTACCAACGCGATGGCCGATGGTGATATGACTCAGACCATCGACACCGACTATCCCGGCACGTTTGGCGAAGTGATCAGCGGTATCAATAGCACCGGAGAACGTCTCAAGACTCTGGTCGGCGAAATTAAGGATGCGACCGAAGCTATCGATACGGCGGCCAAGGAAATCGCATCCGGCAATAACGATTTGTCGCATCGTACCGAGGAACAGGCAGCCAGTCTGGAACAAACTGCGGCCAGTATGGAAGAACTGACGTCCACCGTACAAGCCAATACCGAAAACGCCAAACAAGCCAACCAACTCGCCAGAAGTGCCGCTGAGATAGCGGACAAAGGCGTTGCCGTTGTCGGTAAGGTGGTTATGACGATGGAATCAATCAATGCCTCGTCGAATAAAATCGTCGATATTATCTCGGTCATCGACGGTATCGCTTTCCAGACTAATATTCTGGCCCTTAATGCGGCGGTAGAAGCCGCGCGCGCCGGCGAGCAAGTCACGTGTTTCGCTGTGGTCGCCAGTGAAGTGCGTAGCCTTGCCCAGCGGGCGGCGACTGCGGCCGGAGAAATCAAAGGTTTGATTGCCGATTCGGTGGAAAAAGTCGAAGACGGCAGCAAATTGGTTAACCAAGCCGGGTCTACGATGAAAGATATCGTCAGTTCCATTCAGCATGTCACGACGATTATGTCGGAAATTTCCGCCGCTTCCGTCGAACAAAGCTCCGGTATTTCGCAAGTCAATCTGGCCATTGCCCAAATGGACGACGTAACCCAGCAAAATGCCGCTCTGGTAGAACAAGCCGCCGCCGCGGCGGAATCGATGGAAGAACAGACTCAGCATTTGTCGGCTACGGTAGCGGTATTCAAAACGGACGATAGCGCATTCAGTTCGGCGCTTACTCGAACGGCTCAAAAAACAGCGCCGGTAAAAATAGCAAGCTATAAAGGCCAACGCACGGCTCCTGTTCATGCGCATAAAGGTATCGATAATGCCGAAGAAATTAACGCAGGTCTTGATGTCGCGTTACACAAACACGCCGAATGGAAAGTGAAATTCCGTACTGCGATGTCTCAGCATGAGAAACTGGATGTCGCCACGATTTCCAAAGATAACTGCTGCGATTTCGGTAAATGGCTGCACGGCGACACCAAGTTTCATCTGGGCCATCTGGACAGTTTTTCGGAATGCGTATCGAAACATGCGGCATTTCATGTCGAGGCAGGCAAAGTTGCACTCGCTATTAATGAAAACAGGCATCAGGAAGCGAGTACCATGCTCAACACCGAATCCGGTTTTATTTCGGCATCAAGCGCAGTCGGCATTGCCATTATGCGTTTGAAGAAGGATGTGGCTCAGGCGGCAAAGCCGATAGCTGCAAAATCAAAACCTCAGCGAGCGGTTGCGGTCGATAGCGAATGGGAAGAGTTTTAGGCGGTAGTGTTTTACCCGACCGTTAAAAGTGTGGAATGCAATTGAAGCGTTTTCGGCTAATCGGGTAAAAACTCGGTTAAACATCTTAAAGAATTCACCACGAAGACACGAAGTTTTGATTTCTTCGTGTCTTCGTGGTGATAGTGTTTTTTAAGGATGAGGTCTGTAAAATCATACAAGTTAGACAAACTCCGCGCCGAAATTTATCTGTTATTAGCGATAAATTACAGTCGTTTAATTTACTGCTGAGCAATATAAAACCCGATCTTGTTTACTTATAAATGAACTAAAAATGCAACATTTTGGTATTTGCCTGCTTCCCGAACCTCTTACGATTATTGCCGACACGCTTAGCTACGTTGAAGCTATTCCCTCCTACATAACTGAGGCGGCGCAGTTCTTAAGTAAAGGTCAGGCTAAGAAAGCTTTGCAAACACTCAACAGCGCCTCGGTAAAAATACCGGATTCCCCTTGGGGATGGATTGTCGCCGCTACCGCGCATTGCCGTCTTAAAAACTTTACGGTGGCTTGCGAAGTCTCGCAACGCGGTTTACAGCGAGTTGGTAAAAACACTTACTTATTCGATTGCCTGGGGGTGGCTTTTTGCGGATTGACGGATTACGCCAACGCGCAAAACAGTTTTCTTTATGCGATACAACGCGATGTCCACAATACCAATGCCGTTGTTAATTTGGCCAATGTTTTTATGTCTCAAGATCAGCCTGATGCGGCATTTGAAATTTTGCAGCAAGGGCTAAAGCAAAATCCCGATAGCCAGGATATTCGACAGCTTTTTGTGCAATTGCACCCGGCTTGGACGCAGCCGCTTGTTGGCGGGAAACTGCGCTTGCGGGTTCAGGCTTCCGGGGATGAGGATTTTTTGGCGCGTTGTTTTGCCGACCAAGCGTTTATGAATCAGTACCACCGGTTTATGGCAAACAGCCAAGCTCGGCAAGGTATCGGCAACGCTTTAAAGCAAAACCCGCGTTACCGCGTGTTAAAGCAAAAATCCGTCCAATGGCTTATCGAACAAGCGATTAGCGATAGCCAAGAAAATCCGCGCTACCAGCCGATAGGGCTGGCTTCTTTGGCTGAAATACAATTAAACCATCAGCGCGCTGAAATTCTAATCGGCTTTCCTGAGTCGGCCTATCGAGGACAGGGCACGCCTCTTATCGTTATGTTATTACTGCTGGACTTTGTTTTTAACCGTATCGGTTTCAACAAGCTCACCAGTATCGTTTACGGCGACAATCCTTATTCGCAACGCAGTACGCTGGCTTTGGGGTTCTCGCAAGAAGGTTTTCGTCCCGGACAATTGCGGGACTTAAATACGGGGACGTGGTTGGATATTTATGACAATGGCTTGCTGCAAAGTGATTTTCGCAAACAGGCAAGGTTGGCGCGTCTCTCGGAACGTTTATTAGGTTTTGATGTTACCCGTTCAAGAACGGAAACAACGGTTTTTGAACAATGATGATTATGGCTTGAGCCGGTTGTTGATATAAAAAACTAACTCAAGCCTAAATAGATTTTTTTTGACGAATGATTTCTGCCGATTAGGCGGCAGCGCGTGGCAGGGTGCATAAATGCGATGTTATGCACTATTTCGTCAATCATACGGTGGATAAGACCCGATGCTATGCGTTGTAAACCCCTTGCTGTTTAGGCAGTGTTTTTTTGATCAGTTAATTTTGAGGTAATGTTATGAATATATACGGTACAAACGATGCGGACGTACTTACCGGCACCGATGCTGAGGATGCCATTTACGGGCTTGAGGGTGACGATAGTGTGGATGGCGGATTTGGAAATGATTTACTGGATGGCGGACCGGGTGACGATGTACTGAATGGAGATAGTGATAGTTATGCGGATACTGGGAGTGGTGGTAAGGGAACGTACGGAGGAGGTACGGATACTGCCAGTTACGCAAGTGCTGCCAGTGCCGTAGTGGTTAATCTAAAATCGGGTACGGCCACAGGGGGAGCGGGAAACGATACTTTATTAAACATCGAATATCTCATCGGTAGCCCATTTGACGACATACTAACAGGCGCCGATAGTTGGAATATTTTGATGGGGGGAGAAGGTAATGACAGCCTTTATGGCGGTTATGGCAATGATACACTGGATGGAGGGCTTGGGAACGATGTGCTTGACGGCGGTAGCGATGATTATGTTATCAATGGAAAAGGTAAGTCGGGAGGTCTGGACACTGCCGATTACACAAATGCTGCCGGTGCGGTTGTGGTTAATCTGCAATCAGGCACGGCGACAGGTGGGGCAGGGACCGATACTTTACTAAATATCGACAATCTCATCGGTAGCCAATTTGACGATGTTCTGACCGGTGATGCGAATGCAAACTATCTGAATGGAGGTAATGGTGATGACAGTCTTTATGGCGGTGCCGGCGATGATCTCTATTACGTCGATCAGGTCGGCGATGTGGTGGTAGAGAATGCCGATGAAGGCTGGGATAGGATTTATACAACCATCGACTATACGTTACCCGCGGCTGTTGAATATCTAGAGTTATGGGGCGATGCCATTAACGGTGTCGGCAATAACTTAGATAACAGCATCTTTGGTAATAACGGCAATAGTATGCTGGAGGGTGGGTTGGGTAATGACAATCTTTCCGGCGGAGGAGGAAATGACAGTCTATATGGCGGTGAGGGTGCCGACAGTCTTTATGGCGGCGGTGGTGACGACAGTCTTTATGGTGGTGAGGGTGCCGACACTCTTTATGGCGACGGTGGTGGTGATGACAGTCTTTATGGCGGTGCCGGCGATGACGTCTATTTCGTCGATCAGGTCGGCGATGTGGTGGTGGAGAATGCCGATGAAGGCTGGGATGTGATTTATGCCAGCGTCAGCTATACATTACCCGCGACTGTTGAAGTTCTATGGTTCACGGGGGGCGATACCGTTATTGCCGGCGCTAGCCTGAATGGCAACGACTTAAATAACACTATCTTCGGTGACAGCGGCAACAATATGCTGGATGGTGGGTTGGGGAGTGACATTCTTCAAGGAGGAGAAGGCAATGACACTTATGTTGTTAACACAGTGACCGATACGGTTATGGAACTTGCCGGGGGCGGCACCGATCTGATCAAGTCCGCGGTTAGCTATAATTTAGCTAATAGCGACGGTATTGATTACGACAGCGCATACGACAACGTAGAAAACCTCACGCTAACGGGAAAAGCTGCAATTAACGGCACAGGCAATGGGCTTAATAACCTATTGACGGGCAATAAAGCCGCCAATATCTTGAATGGCGCCGAAGGCAACGACAAGTTGATCGGCGGTTTAGGAAAGGATAATCTGACCGGCGGACTCGGCGCGGATAAGTTTAAATTTAACGTTATCACCGAAACCGGCACGACAGCAACCACCCGCGACATCATCACTGATTTTAGCCATGCTCAAAAGGATAAAATCGATCTATCGGCGATTGACGCAAACAAGACTTTTGGCGGCAATAATGCTTTTTCAGCGCCTACGGTAGGCGGCACTTTTTCGGGCGTATTCGCCAATCCGGGAGAGCTGTATTTCGACCAAACCGCACACATTCTTTACGGCAATAACGACGCGGATAGTGCCGCTGATTTTTCCATCAAGTTGGCCGGTGTGAATAGCTTGGCGGCTTCGGATTTTGTGTTGTAAGACATTTCATTAACAAAGAGCCGGCAGGGCCGGTAGCGTTGCACAAGGACGTGAACGCAGGAAACTTAACTCAAGCGGCAAACTGTTCCAAGCATGGCTGTTGATTCGCTTCATACGCTAACAGGTTCGGCAAGTGTGGGGTGCATTCAATCTATTTACAGTTCAAGCTCTTGTCCGGTTTTGCCGCGTTTATTAACTCGCGCGGCCAAGGATATGATTTCAAAAAGCTCACCGGTGTTAAATAATTATCCCATTGAACCCCTTCCCATACTTTAACCAACGGCATCGGCGACGGCGCCATCCAGTACAGCGTCATGGTGCAAATCGTCATTAATGCCGAAGCTGTCATATTGCTGTAGTTAAATAATTTCAAGGCGGTGCCGAAAGAGCTTTTCATTCTCGAATTGGATAAGTCAACGCTGTAGAGTTCATCCAGCACTAAATGAACGATAAAGCCCAAGCCAACGAAAACGCCGTTTAACCAAGCATGTAAAGCATCCCAATGCAGAAAGCGATAGCTGATGCAGGTCATCAGCAACGCAAAAAACAGCGCGGCCAATAAAGAATGGAATACGCCCCGATGGACGGTCAGGGCATTGAATAAGGCAAACATTGCATAACGGATAAACAGGTAAGTGCCTGCCAACATCAGTAATAAGGGGTAAGGCGAATAACTGTCTTTAAATTTATGCAGCGTGGCGGCTACGCCCATAAAGGCCAACACGTTAAACAGCAGTTTTACCGGTCTTGAGTTACTGGCATCGATATCCGGCAACAGTCCGCCTAAGGTAGCTAAAAAAATAAGCCACGGCATGTCGCGGTAGGCAATCAAATGGACATTGGCAGCCACTACAGCGGCTCCAACGCCGGCCGTTGTAGCAATAAACAAATGAGTATTAAAATTGGCCATATAAAAATAACAATCCTTTTTAAATTAAAAAAATGCAGATTATGTCATCATCCGCCTACAATTAAGCCGGATTTGCTAAAATGATTCATTAGGTAGACTTTTACAGGGCATATGGGGTTTGTTATCTCGACGCCGCAAGGCGCGCTATAGGCTACGTAAAATGCTACAGAAAACGTTGATAAGGACATGCAACAGGCATTGCAAAAATAGATAGCGGCACATTTCTTACTCATTCTTTATTTAAGGCATTGACATGACAACAACAAACCCACTTGACGGTCTACTCGCAATTAGGGACGGCTATCCCACGGCGCGGTGGAATTTTCCGGACGCCGTCGGCACTCCCGCTTCATCTCCTGGCGGTACCGGCAACGGCGCAGAGGTGACGTTTAGTTTTCTGACCGCTGTACCCGGATATTATTCCGGTTCCGGTTTTAGTACGGCTGGATTTAAGCCGTTTTCCGATCAGCAAGAACAGGCCGCCCTGGATGTATTGTCTTTTTATTCGGATGTTATTAACCTAAAGTTTACTGAAGCCGCCGGTTCGGGCAATATTTCGTTCGGGTTGAACGATCAGTCCGGTTCATCAGGCTTCGGTTTTTATCCGGGCTTCGGTTACGCCACCTTAAACGGAACGATTTCCAGCGTTACGATGACGGATTTGGGTGGAGACGTGTGGATGAACGGCAGCAAGGCTTGGACGGCAACCGACTTTTCGTTGGGAGGCGCGGGTTACGGTGGCCTGGTTCATGAAGTAGGCCATGCTTTAGGCCTGAAACATCCTTTCGAGGCCGGCACCGGTGACGCCCATATTCTGGATCCGAGTCTGAGCAACACGCAATATACAGTGATGGCGTATGCAAGACATCCCTTCAGTCTTTATCGAACCGTTACCGAAACCAGCCCGGCGACTGAAACAACTTCAGCTACCTATTCAATCGGCTATAAACCTATTTTGCCTGAGACTTTAATGCCGTTGGATATTCAGGCTTTGCAATATCTTTACGGCGCCAACACCAGCTTTCATGTCGATGATGATACCTACACCTTCGATACCGACCGTCCGTTTATCAAGACCCTTTATGATGCCGGAGGCAATGACACTATTTCCGTGGCTAACTTCTCTTTGGGCTGTGTGCTTGACCTGACGGATGGGCATTATTCGAGTATCAGCATTCCATCGGGCGCACTCCCGCCCGGTGCTGTCGAGAACAATACAGGTATCTACGACGGCACCGACAACTTGGCTATCGCCTACGGCACCGTCATAGAAAACGCAACCGGCGGCTCCGGCAACGATCAACTGCTGGGCAATGCGGTCGCCAACATACTCAACGGCGGTGTCGGCGCCGACACGATGCAGGGCGGCGACGGCTCCGACATTTACTATGTCGATAACAAAAACGATAGAGTGACCGAAACTAACGCTACTGCCGCTACCGGAGGCGTCGATCTGGTCAACAGTTACCTGAATAACTACACCTTGGGCGCCAATATCGAGAACGGCGCCGTTTTGGCTACAGGGGCAGCCAATCTTACCGGCAACGGGCTCGATAATACGCTCTACGCCGGAGCGGGGAATAACACGCTAAACGGCGGCGCTCGTACCGACACCGTTTCCTATGCATCGGCCGCTACCGCGGTGACTGTCAGTCTTGTCTCTACCGGCGCTCAAGCGACAGGAGGCTCGGGTTCGGATACGCTAATCGGTATAGAAAATCTGGTTGGCTCCATCAACAACGACACTCTGACCGGCAACACCGGCAATAATGTCCTGGATGGCGGCTTGGGTAATGACATTCTGGCTGGCGGGGCGGGAAATGACACTTATGTCATCAATGTAGCGGCTGACCGGATTAAGGAATTGTCCGGGCAAGGCACCGATACCATAATGTCAACGATTAGCTATAGCTTGGTCGATACCGATGGCAGCGGCAGTAACGGCGGCAATGTCGAAAACCTTACTTTAACGGGGAGCGATGCGATCAACGGCACAGGTAACGGGCTCGGCAATACCCTGATCGGAAACAGCGCCGCCAATATTTTGACCGGCAACGCGGGCAACGACAAGCTGGTTGGCGGCGCTGGGGCTGATCAGCTTATTGGCGGTTCAGGGCAGGACACGCTGACCGGTAATTCAGGCGCGGACCTATTTAAATTTAATTTTCAGTCTGAAACCGGTGTCACAGCAAGCACTTACGACATCATCACTGATTTTAGCCACAGTCAAGGGGATAAAATCGATCTATCGTCTATTGATGCGAATACGGCATTTGCCGGCAACAATGCTTTTTCAGCGCCCACGGTAGGCGGCGCTTTTTCAGGCGAGTTTGCCAATCCGGGAGAGCTGTATTTCGATCAAACCGCGCATATCCTTTACGGAAATGCCGATGCGGACAGTGTTGCGGATTTTTCTATCCTGCTGACCGGCGTAACTAATTTGGTGGCTGTGGATTTTGTGTTGTAAAACATGGAGCAGCCGAAGCGGCGTTCCTACGCTTCGGCGCTCGTCTTTGTAGGCAAGTGTCTGCGAGACATCATTCCTCCTGGTTCCCGCGCGTCGCGCCACTGCCATTAAATTAAGAAAAAAGCTCCCTCTCTTGCTGGAGAGGGTTGAGGAGAATAAAAATAAGGAAAAAAGCCTTATTTGATCCCCTCATCCTAACCTTCTCCCGGAGGGAGAAGGGACTGTCTATCCTTAACTTAATGGCAGTGGCGCGACGCGCGGAAACGAAAACAATATTTCTACCAAACGTCAACAGAATCCAGTCTTGTCAAAAGTACCTTAACATTCATCTACGAGGGAGTTATGAATAATCGATTACTACTGTGTGCCGCCTTATTAGGGTTACCGGCTGTTGCAAGCAGTGCCCCGACAAAAGTATCGGAGCATGTACTGGCGAATGGTTTAAAAGTGCTGGTCAAAGAGGACCACCGGTCTCCGATCGCCATATCTCAAGTTTGGTACAAAGTGGGATCAAGTTATGAGCCGGGCGGCATTACCGGCATTTCCCATATGCTCGAACACATGATGTTTAAAGGCACGGACAAACATGCCGCCGGTGAGTTTTCCCGCATCATCGCCGAAAACGGCGGCGAGGAAAATGCGTTTACCGGTACCGATTACACGGCTTATTTTCAAACCATGGAAGCTTCCAGGCTGGCGGTCAGCTTTGAGCTGGAAGCCGATAGAATGCGCAATCTGCATCTATTGCCGGATGAGTTGAAAAAAGAACTGCAAGTGGTGACCGAAGAACGAAGAATGCGCACCGACGATAATCCGCAGGCCAAAATGCAGGAGCATTTCAATGCGATGGCTTATAGCAACAGCCCGTATAAAAACCCGGTGATCGGCTGGCCTTCGGATATTGAAAATTATAAGGTAGAAGATCTTCAGGCTTGGTATCGGCGTTGGTATGCGCCCAACAATGCAACGCTGGTGGTGGTCGGCGATGTGCAACCCCAAGCGGTTTTTGCGCTGGCCGAACAGTATTTTGCTCCGCTGAAACCCAGCGAATTGAAAGCGATAAAGCCGCAAGCCGAAGTCGATCAGCTGGGCGTGCGAAAAATGACGGTTAAATTACCGGCGAAACTGCCTTATCTGGTCATGGGCTATAAAGCCCCGGTATTAAAAGACGCTGCGCTTGAGTGGGAAGCTTATGCGCTGGAAGTCTTGGCCGGTGTGTTGGACGGCGGCAGTAGCGCCCGATTGGAATCGGATTTGGTGCGCGGCAAGCAGATAGCGGTTTCTGTCGGGGCCGATTACGACTTGCATTCACGGTTGCCCCAACTGTTTACCTTGGAAGCGACGCCTGCCGAAGGCAAAAACGTCTGGGATTTGGAGTCGGCGTTAAAAGACGAGATTGGTAAATTGCAAATCAAACTGGTCGATAACGAGGAGTTGCAGCGCATTAAAGCGCAGGTTTTAGCCAAGGCGGTTTACGAGCGCGATTCCGGTTTTTACCAAGCCATGCAGTTAGGTATGCTGGAAACCGTCGGCTTGGGCTGGCAAAAAGTCGATGAATATGTCGATAAGGTCAATCAGGTTACGGCGGAACAAGTGCGGGATGTGGCGCGTAAATATTTAATCGAGGATAAATTGAGCGTGGCTTATTTGGAACCTTTGCCTATTACCGGGCACGTTAGCGAAACCAAGATCGAAAAAGGAGTTAGATAATGCGTATTCATTTGTTACGTTTTATGTTGATGGCTTGGCTTGCGACTTTTTGCAACTTAGCGCAGGCCGCTGCAAAAATTGAGCACTGGCAAACGCCGCAGGGCAGCCGGGTCTATTACGTGCATACCGAAGGTTTGCCGATGGTGGATATACAGGTTGCTTTCGATGCCGGCAGCGCGCGTGACGGCAGCCAATTCGGTCTGTCCGCGCTGACCTCCGCGCTGCTCGATACCGGGGCGGGACAATGGAACGCCGATGAAATCGCTCAGCGTTTTGAAAGCGTTGGTGCGCAATTCGGCGCCGGTATTTCCAGCGATATGGCATCGGTTTCGCTACGTACGCTCACCGATAAACCTTTATTCGATAAAGCGTTGGAAACGGTGCAAGTCATTTTAGCCAAGCCAAGTTTTAATGAAGCCGATTTTCAACGGGAAAAGAGCCGGACTTTGGCCGGCTTAAAACAGCAGGAAGAATCGCCCGCCGATTTGGCCGGTATCGCCTTTTATAAGGCTTTGTACGGCGATCATCCCTATGGGCATCCGAGTTCAGGTTTGATACCCACGGTGTCCGTTTTAACGGTTTCGGATCTGCGCAATTTTTATCAAAAATATTATGTCGCCGCCAATGCGATGGTGGTGATTGTGGGCGACTTGACTCGGCAACAGGCGGAGCAAACTGCCGAGAAGCTGGTGGGCGGTTTACCGGTCGGTCAAAAACCGGAACCTTTACCGGAAGTGCTTATGCCGGTGAAAGCGGGTATGCAGCATATTGAGTTTCCTTCTTCGCAAACCCATGTTCTGGTCGGCATGCCCGGCAGCTACCGTAAAGATCCCGATTATTTTACGCTGTATGTTGGCAATCACATTCTGGGCGGCGGCGCATTGGTGTCCAAACTTTTCGATGAAGTCAGGGAAAAGCGCGGATTAGCCTATAGCGCAAGCAGTTCTTTTGCGCCGATGTTCAGGAGCGGACCGTTTGCGATCAGCTTGCAGACCCGCAATGATCAAACCGGGCAGGCGCTCGATGTCGTTAATAAAACCCTGGCCGATTTTATTGCAAAAGGGCCAACCGAAGCCGAGCTGGTTGCGGCCAAGAAAAATATTACCGGCGGCTTTGCGATGCGTTTCGATACCAATAAAAAACTGGCCAGTTATGTGTCGATGATCGGTTTTTATGAAATGCCGTTGGATTACCTGGATACGTTCGAGCAAAACGTTGATAAAGTCACGGCGGCATCGGTAAAAGATGCTTTTAAACGGCGCATCGATCCGCAATTAATGCAAACCATCACCGTAGGCGGGAGCGCTGACAAGAGTGAAAAATAAGCTCAGGATTATTGGTGGGGACTGGCGCAGTCGGCAATTAAGTTTCGTCGATGCGCCGGGTTTAAGGCCTACGCCGGCAAGAGTCAGGGAAACTTTGTTCAATTGGTTGCAGTATGAAATTGTCGGTAAACAGTGCCTGGATTTGTATGCCGGAAGCGGGGCTTTGGGCTTTGAAGCCGCTTCCAGAGGCGCCAAATCGGTCATTCAGGTGGAAAGCAATGCCCAGGCTTGCCGCTGTTTGAAGGAGAATGCGGTTATTTTGTCTGCCGCTGACCGGATAAATGTTGTGCAAAGCGATGTATTTCGTTACTTGGCCGGGGATGCGCAAGCTTTTGACCTGGTGTTTCTCGATCCGCCGTTCGGCCTGAATCTGGTTGTGCAAACCTGTCAGCAGTTGGAGGCTTACGGTTGGTTGGCGAAGCATGCCAAGATTTATGTTGAAACCGAACGGCATTTCGATTTTTCAGGTATGCCCGAACACTGGCGGCAATTGAAAAGTAAAAGCGCGGGCGAGGTCGGCTATCATTTGTTTGAGCGGGATTGAATTCGGGATTTTCGGCTTGATACGGGGTAAGTCCTTTAACTTGCGATAGTAGTTTGCTTTGTCAATTAAACGGAGGTTATGAGTTTGTGAATATAGTTGCCGCTGAAAACTATGGCTGCTTTTTTATCCGGGGGGCTTTGCTTGCGGTGATAGTTGTGTTGTCCGGTTGTTCCAGCGATCCTAAAGTCAGTCCCATTGCCGCGTCTAATTCACCCGTGGTCAATTATGCGCTGAGTTTGCAAGGCACGCCCTATCATTACGGTAAGAGCTCACCCGAAGATGGTTTCGATTGCAGTGGTTTTGTTAAACATGTTTATCAGCATCAAGGCATATCGTTACCGCGTACAACCCAGGAAATGGCGCAGTCGCTAACGCTGACGCAAGTTCCGAGAAGCGATCTTCATGCCGGCGACCTGGTTTTTTTTAATACCAACGGTAAGCCTTTTTCTCATGTCGGTATTTATATCAATAATGACGATTTTATTCATGCGCCTAGCCAACGTACCGGGAAGGTGCTGGTGTCCAGCCTTAAAAATCGTTATTGGGGGAATCGGTTCAGTTGCGCCCGTCGCCCGTAACTATGGTGGACGGGCGCCGGTATGACAGGGTTATTCGGATTAAGCGGCAAGCTTGGTAATAGCGGCCTTGGCTAGGTTGCTTAATTCAGAGCCGTCTTCTTGGCAATATTTAATAATCGCCTGACGCATACGTCGTTCCCAATTCCGTGACAGGTGGTTTTTCATGCCTTCGGCTGCGATTTGCTTATCGGGGTCGGCATCAAAGAAATTGCTAATATCATTAGCCATTTTAATTAATTGTTCGATGTGCATAGTATTTCAGTGTGTTAAACGTTGTGGATGAGTGTAAACGACGTGTTTGTCGTGGCGGGCAAAACCGATTAAAGTAAGCCCTGTTTGTTCTGCAAGCCGAATCGCTAAACCGGTGGGCGCGGAAATGGCAACCAGCAAGCCAATACCCATAAAAGCGGTTTTTTGTACCATTTCATAACTGGCGCGACTGGTCACGATGATGAAGCCGGAATTAACATCTTTCCCGGTACGGCAGAGTAAGCCCAACAGCTTGTCCAGCGCATTATGGCGACCCACATCTTCGCGGACATCAACAATGCCGCGTTCGGGTTCGATCCAGGCGGCGGCATGAATCGCGCCGGTTAATTGGTTTAAAGATTGTTTGCTGTGTAAGTCCGCTAAAGCGGCGGTTAATTGCTCGGCTGTGACACTAACCGTACTGTGAACCGGCGGCGGTTGCCGAATCGCTTGTTTCAAGGTGCTCGCGCCGCATAAGCCGCAGCCGGTACGTCCGGTTAAATTGCGTCCTTTATCGGTTAAACAGGCAAAACGTTGTTCAGGAATCTTGATGTTAACTTCAATTCCGTTAGCGCGTTGATAAACTCGTGCCGATAGAAATTCCTGCGCACTCTGAATAATGCCTTCAGTCATGCTAAAACCCAAGGCAAAGTCTTCCAGGTTAGTCGGTGTAGCGAGCATCACCACATGCGAAACACCGTTGTAAACCAACACAATCGGCACTTCTTCCGCGATATAATCCTGCTCTTCGCTGTGTTGGCGTCCCTGCCAACGGTTTACCAGATGTTGCCGGTAGTTTGCCCAGCCTAATTCTGCTACGAAGTCCAAACCTAAATCTGAACTTGTTTCAGCATTAGGCATGTTGTTTCCTTTGTTCCAGAAATTCCAATTGTTGCTCGGTGAAGTCGTTGTAACTTTGTTGCCATTCCGACGGCTTTAGCACTTTGGTGATTTGTACGGCGGTGACCTTATATTCAGGACAGTTGGTCGCCCAGTCGGAGTTATCGGTCGTAATAACGTTCGCACCCGATTCAGGGAAATGAAAGGTCGTATAAACGATGCCGGGTTGAACTCTATCGGTTACTAAAGCGCGTAACACCGTTTCTCCGGCACGGCTTTTGACGCCTACCCAATCGCCTGTCACGACGCCGCGATCTTCGGCATCGTGCGGATGAATTTCCAGACGGTCTTCCGAATGCCATGCGACGTTATCGGTACGGCGGGTTTGCGCGCCAACATTATATTGCGACAAAATCCGTCCTGTAGTCAGGATCAATGGGAACATCGGCGTAATTTTTTCCGCCGTTGCAACGTATTCAGTCAGCATAAACAAGCCTTTGCCGTTGTCGCGCAGGAAATGCTCGGTGTGCATAATCGGCGTGCCCTCGGGTGTCTCCTCATTGCAAGGCCATTGGATGCTGCCCATTTCGTCGATCTTGTCGTAACTGACGCCGTGGAAACTGGGTGTTAACGCGGCAATTTCCGCCATGATTTCAGACGGATGGCTGTAATTCATCGGATAACCTAAGGCATTGGACAGCAATTGCGTAACTTCCCAATCCGCATAACCGGCCAACGGGCGCATCACTTGCCGAACCGGAGAAATACGCCGTTCCGCGTTGGTGAAGGTGCCGGTTTTTTCCAGGAAAGAAGCCCCGGGTAAGAATACATGGGCGAATTTTGCCGTTTCGTTTAGGAAAATGTCTTGAACTATCACACATTCCATCGCGCGCAATGCAGCATGGACATGTTTGATATTAGGATCGGATTGCGCTATGTCCTCGCCTTCGCAATACAGGCCCATAAAGCTGCCGTCCAGTGCGGCCTCGAACATGTTCGGAATGCGTAAGCCCGGCTCGGTGCTGAGTTCAGTCTGCCATGCCTTTTCAAACAGTTGGTGCGTTGCGGGATCGGATACATGGCGGTAGCCTGGGAGTTCATGCGGGAACGAACCCATATCGCAAGATCCCTGCACATTGTTTTGTCCGCGTAACGGATTAACGCCCGCGCCTTCGTGGCCTAAATTACCGGTAGCCATGGCCAGGTTGGCAATGCCGATGACCGTAGTGGAGCCTTGGCTGTGCTCGGTTACACCCAAGCCGTAATAAATAGCGGCATTGTCAGCGGTGGCGTAAAGCCGCGCGGCGGCTCTCAATTCAGCGGCCGGAACGCCGGTAATGGCTTCCGCCGCTTCCGGGGAATGATGCTCGTCGGCAATGAATTTACGCCATTTTTCAAATGAAGTCACATCGCAACGCGCTTTGACAAATGCTTCGTCGACCAGGTTTTCAGTGACGACGACATGGCCTAAGGCATTGATTATCGCGACGTTAGTGCCGGGTCGCAGTTTTAGATGATAATTGGCTTGGATATGGGGGGATTTGACCAAGTCGATTTCACGCGGATCGATTACGATCAGTTTGGCGCCTTGACGCAGGCGTTTTTTCATTTGCGAACCGAATACAGGGTGGCCGTCGGTAGGGTTGGCGCCCATCACTAAAATGACGTCGGCTTTCATGACCGAATCGAAATCCTGGGTGCCGGATGCTTCGCCAAAGGTTTGCTTCAATCCGTAGCCTGTCGGTGAATGACAAACCCGTGCACAAGTGTCGACGTTGTTATTGCCGAAACCGGCGCGAATCAGTTTTTGCACCAGATAAGCTTCTTCGTTGGTGCAACGCGATGAAGTCAAACCGCCTATCGAATCCTTGCCGTATTTTGCCTGGATGCGTTTTAATTCCGACGCGGCATGATTAATCGCTTCTTCCCAGCTCACTTCTTTCCAAGCGTCGTGAATGCTGGCGCGGATCATCGGTTTGGTAATGCGGTCTTTATGCGTTGCGTAACCGAAGGCAAAGCGGCCTTTTCCGCAGGAATGGCCGTGGTTGGCTTTACCGTCTTTGTCCGGAACCATGCGAATGACTTGTTCGCCTTTCATTTCCGCGCGGAATGAACAGCCGACGCCGCAATAAGCGCAGGTGGTTACGATCGCGTGTTCCGGCTGACCGTTGTCTATCACCGATTTTTCCATCAGCGTTGCGG
>SXGU01161307.1_pt1 | contig 30583 bp, 18 predicted proteins | sample 3174531 | NCBI WGS metagenome assembly SXGU01 (sample SAMN11356863, study PRJNA531348) | freshwater metagenome | isolation source: freshwater sample F1-140 | place: China: Fuxian Lake, Yuxi | collected 2017-12-25 | reverse complement strand
GGCCACCTTCGCACCGACGCTGGCCTCGATGCGGCCGGAGTTCCCGCCGGAGCTGGACGTCCGCCTGGCACTCGCCGATGGCGGACTCGCGGCGCTCCAAGCCGGCGACGCCGCGCGCCATGACGCCTTGGTGACCGCGGCGGCCGGGCGGCTCGTGGACGAGGAAGGCTGTACCACCATCGCGCTGGCCCAGTTCAGCATGGCCCGCGCGGCGGGGATGGTGGCCACCGCGGTCGGAAGGCCGGTGCTGATCCCGGTCGCAAGCGCCGTCCGGGCGATCCGGGAGCGCTGCCGCTAGCTCGGCCCGCCGCTACATTCATGGGGACCGGACCACCTCGTCCCCCGGAATTGTGGGAGACCCCTCATGCCAGATCACCGAGCCCGACTCGCGGCCGTCCTTCTCGCGATCGGGGTGACCCCGCCTCTCCCGGGTGTCCATCCCGTCGAGGGTCGGCAGCCGACGGCGGAGACTGCCCTCGTGGCCAACGGCGAATCCGGCACGGTCACGCTGGTCGACCTGGCGGCCCGCACCGTCGTCGGGACCATCGACGTCAATCCCGCCCGCACCGTCCGGCGAGGGCCCGGTCGCCCGAACTATGCCCAGGACACCGACGTCTCACCCGACGGCCGCGTCCTTTATGTTTCCCGCGGCTACCTCGGCGACGTCGCGGCCTTTGACATCGCCACTGGCCGGCCCCTCTGGACCCGATCCCTCGAGACGCTTCGCGCCGACCACTTGACGCTTACCCCCGACGGGCAAAGTCTCTTCGTCTCGGCGATGCTCGACAACCGGATCTACCGGATCGCCGCTGCCACCGGTGAGATCACCGGTCACCTGGTTGCCGGGGTCAACCCCCACGACAACAAGATCTCGAAGGACGGCCGGCTCCTCTACAACACCAGCATTGGCCCCCTTGCGTCCCTCGCTCGCCCGACGGACGCGCCTGCGCTGACGGAGAAGCCGGGCTATCCCAACCAACTGACCATCGCCGATACGAAGACCCTGGAGATTCGCGACCGGATCGATGTCGAGAAGCCGATCCGCCCGTGGCAGTTCGCCCCGGGTGAACGGAGCCTCTACGCCCAGCTGGCGAATGAGCATGCGGTGGTCGCCTACGACCTCACCACCAACCGTGTGATCAGCCGTCTCGACTTGCCAGTGAAGGAAGGGATAACGACAGCGGACTACGACTTCGAGGCGCCCCATCACGGGCTGGCCCTTACCCACGACGGCGCCACCCTTTGTCTGGCCGGCCGGTCGTCCGACTACGCCGCCCTCGTCCGCGCGCCGGAGCTCACTTTGATCGCCACCATCCCGGCGGGGGATGGGCCTGGTTGGGCGGAAGTCTCCGAAGACGGGCGCCTCTGTCTCATCGCCAACACCCGGAGCGACGATCTCTCGATCATCTCGATTCCGGATCGGCGCGAGGTCGTCCGGTTGCCGATGGGAGACGGGCCCAAGCACGTCACCGTCGCGCGGCTACCGGCCGCGGTGATCGCGGCCGTCAAGGCGCGCCCGAGGTGATCGCGGGCCTGCTACGAGATCGGTTCCGGCTCCATCACTTTCTCCGAGACAGTCACGCCGCTCACGCTCACGTAGTAGACCTTGGCGCCGGCCCGCGCCGACACCACCCGCTTGACGTCGTTGTCCTCGAAGTAGATCCCGGCGTCGTTGTCGCAGGCGTACCCGGGCTTCATCTCGCCCGAGCCGATCAGTTTCTGATAGAGCGGCCGGCGCCCCGCCTCCGCGTCGTAGTGCGGCGAGTGGCTGCCCTTGAGGAAACCCAAGCCTTTCACGATCGAGAGCGCCTTGGGCCGCGAGTCGGTGGTGCCCTCCTCGAACCAGCAGAGCGAGCCGGCGCTCGCGCCACCCAAGACGATGCCCTGGTCCCAGGCCCGGCGGAGCACGAGGTCGATGCCCTGCGCCTTCCAGATGGCTTGTTGGTTCAAGGTGTTCCCGCCGGATACCACGATGGCATCCATCGAGAGGAAGACCTCGTCCCACCCTTGCTTCTGGCTCAGGCTCTCGATGAATGAATCCTGGACGTGCGGTTCGACGTCGAGCGGGGCACAGTCCTTGAAGAACGCGAGCTTGCCGGCGGCGCTGTCGGCAGATGCGGTCGGCAGGTAGCAGATCCGTGGGCGTTTCTTGCTGGTGAGCGCGGCCATATACCGGATGAAGGCGGTGCGGAACCCGCCGCCGGCGATCAGGATCTTCCGGCTGGCGCGGGACGCGACCAAGGAGTCCAGGCGGAGGTGGGCGGTACCGGCACTGAGCGAGCCGAGGGCCGAGGCGGCGACGAAGTCCCTGCGATTCATCTGGTTGGCTTTCAGTTGGGCTTGAGCACGGCGACATCCACAGAGTTACATGCCGCGGGAGGAGCCCGTTCGGCTAGTTCCGGCGCCCTCCGCCGCTGGCGACGACCTTGCGGGAGCGGTAAACTAGGCCGTGATGAATGACCTCCGCCAGAACCTTTCTGATGTTCTCGGCTCGGCCCACCGGATTGTCCGAGAACTCTCCGGTGGAGGAATGTCGCGGGTCTTCCTCGCCGAAGAGATCAGCCTCAATCGCGAGGTCGTGGTCAAGGTCCTCTCACCCGACCTGGTCGGCGAGGAGTTTCTCGCCCGGTTCGAGCAGGAAATTCTTCAAACCGCCCGCCTCCAACATCCGAGCATCGTCCCGCTCCTCTCGGTAGGAACGCTGACCTATCCCTCGGGCTCCCGGGGGCCCTACTACATCATGCCCTACATCCGGGGCGAGACGCTCCGGAGCCGGCTGCTGCGCGAAGGCGCGATGTCGGCCGGGGCCTGTCATCGGGTCCTCCGCGATGTCCTCGAGGGACTGCTCCATGCCCATCGCCATGGGGTTATTCATCGAGACATCAAGCCTGAGAATATCTTCGTCTCGGGCGGGCACGCCGTGGTCACTGACTTCGGGATCGCCCGGGCGGTGGCGGGCCGGCGCGACACCAACCAGGTCACCCTACCCGGGATGGTGCTGGGGACGCCGACCTACATGGCTCCCGAACAAGCGATCGGCGATGGTGACGTCGATCATCGGGCCGATCTCTACGCGATCGGGGTGGTCGCCTATGAGTTGTTGGCAGGACACCCTCCATTCGTGGGGATGAACAGCCACCAGATCCTGGCCGCGCACGCCCGTTCGGCTCCTCCACCATTGGGCGCGGTCCGCGCCGATGTCCCCCCGGAAATGGTGGATCTGGTGATGAGGTGTCTCGCCAAGGATCCGGCGGACCGGTGGCCAAGCGCCGACGAGATGCTCCGGGTCCTCGAAGGGATTCACCCGAGCGATCCTGCCGTCACGGCCGCGAGCGGCCGGCGGAGTGGCGCGGTCGTTCCGCCCGATCTCGGCCGGACGAGGCGGTGGGTGGTGGCGACGAGTGTCGTCGGCGCGGTGATTGTGGTCGGGATCTGGGGGATCCTCAACCGGACGGCCCCGCCGATCGACGCCCCGCCGACCGTAGTGGTGCTCCCGCCCGTTGCGCCGGAGGGGTTGGCGCCGATGGCCGAGGACCTCCAACGATCGATTACCCACGAGCTGCAGCGAAGCGGCGCCCCGGTCCTCGATCGGCTGGCCGCCACCGACTTCGAAGCGACCCCCGACCGGGCCGTGGCCGCCCGCCGCCGGAACATCGGGTTCGTGGTGAGCGGAAGCGTTAGGCAGCGCGAGTCGAGTATTGACGTCGACCTGGCTCTCACCAATGCGGTCTCCGGGGTTCAGCTCCGCTCCCAGACGGTGAACGCCGCCGACACGACGCCGGCTGATGGAGTCGTGGTGCTGCTGGCGGACTCGCTTCGGGTCTGGCTCAACCTCCCGGCATCCCGCCGACCGAGCCCGGAGCGGGTGACCCGGTCGAAACAGGTTGCGGCGTTGATCGACCGGGCGGAGCGTTCCAGCCGGACCCGGACCCCGCGTGGCTTGTCCGACGGGATCGCGCTCTACCAGCAGGCGCTCGCGCTGGCGCCCGATGACGCCGCGGCCCACGCCCGGCTCTCCACGGTCTACTCGCTGCTGTTGGTGTATTTGTACCGGACCCCGATCACCGTCAGCGTGGCCGCCGAGCGGGCGCTGGCCCATGCTGAGCGGAGCATCGACCTCGATCCCGGGTCGGATGAAGCCTACACCGCTCGCGCCTATCTGCTCAATCAAATCAACGCCCCGGTCAACCTGGTGCGGGCCGATTTTCAGCGGGCCCGGGACCTCAACCCGTCCGCGGAACCAGGTTGGTACTCGGTGCTGCTGTTTCGGGAGGGCCGGAAGGACGAATCTCTTGCCGAGGGGCGACGGGGCGTGGCGCTCGATCCCCGGTCTCCGGGGCGGTGGTTGGCGTTGGCGTTGAATGCGTTCGGGTTCCACTCGTATGACCTGGCCTTGGCCGCGGCCGATTCCGCCCTGCTCCTCGACCCCAGCTTGTCGCTGGCCCGGGGCGTGCTGGCCCGGGCCCGGCTCCTGGCCGATCGGGAGGCCGACTGCGCCACCATGGAAACGTGGCCCTTTCTCGGAACCAAGGCGGCTTGCCTAACGGCTTTGGGACGGACCGCCGAGGCGAGCGTCCTGGTCGACTCGCTGCTCCATCTCTACAACGGGGGCCCGTCGGTCGATTCGACCTTCGTCCCGGCCCTCTTTGCCCAGGAACTGGCCACCTATTTCGCGACGCTGGGTGAATCGAACGCGGCGCGGGCCTGGATTCGCGAGCTGTTTCACTTGGTGCCGGCCGGGTTGCCGTATTGGTACCAGCGGTCGGGCTTGTTCGCCAAGGTGATGGGCGATCGGAAATTCGCCGCGGAGGTCGCCCAGCTCGAAGAGGCGGCGCATCGGCGAGTTCGGGAGGGCGCCCAGGTGTACCTCAGAGAGTTGCTGCCGGTTCGCTAGTCTCACGACCAAGGACCTTCAGAGATGACCCCCGTTCTTCACCGTCGGCTCCTCGGCTCGGCCATCCTGGCCCTTGGGATCGCCGTGCCTCCGCCCGCCGCCGCTCAGGAACGGCCCACCCCGAACGAGGCCCGCCTCATCGAGGTCCTCAAGGCCGACATTCCCCAGATCCTTCGATTCACCGGGGCCCCGGGTCTCAATCTGGCCATTGCCCGCCGTGGCCAGGTGATCTGGGAGGAGGGGTTCGGCTTCGCGGACCTCGAACGGCGGATTCCGATGACGGCCGCGACCGTGACCCACTCCGGCTCGATGGGCAAGACCTACACCGCGACCGCCGTGATGCAGCTGGTGGAGCAGGGCGTGCTCGAGCTCGACGGGCCGGTCAATCGCTACCTGTCCGGCTGGCAGATCGCCAACCCGCTCGGCGGTCGCGAGGTCACCGTGCGCGATCTCCTGACCCACCGGAGCGGCCTGACCGGGAACGGAGCCTGGAGTGTGCTTCGGGATCCCAAGCCGCTCGCCGAGCACGTCCCGGAAGCCTACGGCAAGAAGCAGAACGATTTCTACGACGGCGCGGTACCGACCTGGGCGACGCGCGCCGGGGAGAAATATGAATACTCGAATCTCGGCATCGCGACGTTAGGGTATCTGGTCCAGGTCACCAACCCCGAGAAGCTCTCGTTTTCGGACTACGTCCAGCGTCACGTCATCGATCCCCTTGGGATGACCGCGACCCAGTTCCCTCCGGTGCAGGACTCGGCCCACATCCGGCCCGATATTTGGGCCAAGATGTCCCGGGGGTACGCCGGCGTCGGCCCGGTCCGGATCCCGACGCCCGCGATTTACTTCGAGGATTACCCCGCCGGCACCGTGGTCACCAAACCGAGCGACCACATCCGGATCTTGCTGGCCATGCAACATGACGGGCGCTACAACGGCTACCAACTCCTCAAGCCCGAGACCGTCAAATTGATGTTGACGCCGTATCCAGGGACGGAGTCGCCCACCGTGGGCCTGGTGTGGGCCCTGGCGGACTGGGACAAACCCTATCGCCGGATTTTCGCTCATTCGGGCGCGCACATGTGGGGGTGGACCAACACCTACCTCGCTTTTCCCGGGCTCGATCTCGCGATCGCGGTCTTCATGAATCAGTGGGCGCTTCCCAACGACGCTCAGGGCGCCCGCTACCAGGAGGCGGGGTTGGTCACCAACTTCGTCCGATCCTGGGTGGAGCGGGACCTGACCGGTACCCTCCGACCGGTGGCGGCTCATTCATGGGCGTGGAAAGTGTCCTACGTCCAGGGCCTGATGATGGTGGAAAGCGTCAATGGCGTCTTGGGCATCAAGGATCCCCTCTCGGCCGCAACGCTCGACATGATGGTCCGCGGCGCCGCGCCCCGGATGGAGCGGAACGGGGCTTCGGTCTGGGACCCCGAAGGGTTTCGGGCCGGCATCGCCGACATGGCCGGCGCCGAGTTGTCGCCAACTGGGATCGCCGCGTTCTTCCAGTCCGACCGGCTCCGGGTGCTCCCGGAAGAACTTCCCCTGATCTACCTCGAGCTCGGCGGTCGAGGCACTCTTCCTGATCCGAAACCGAGGTGACGTCATGAAACGCCGTGAGCTGCTCCAAGGTGCGTTGGCGGTGGGGGCCCTTCCGAAGCTGCCGTTCGGTGCGGCTCCGGAGCGAGCCGCCGCCCAAGATCAACCGATCGTGGTCGAAGGGCTCTTCGCGGGCACTATCCGCCTGTCGCACCTCCGCGGGATGCAGCAGGGAGGCGTGCATTGTGGTGTGGCCGGCGGACCGTCGGATATGGCATCGTTCGCTGCGCTGCTCGGGTTCTTCGACCGCCACAAGGACGAGGTGGTCCTGGCCAAGTCGGTGGCGGATATCCGGGAGGCTCGGCGGGCCGGTAAGATCTCCAACGTGTTCTGCTGGCAGGCCGCGGACGCCTTGGGGCAACAGTTCAACTCGCCACTCGGCAGCTCGGCGACCGCCCTTCGGGCTTTCCAGGAAGTGGGTCTCCGGATTGTGGGCCTCTGCTACAACACCGTCAACGCATTCGGCGGGGGCTGCCTCGAACCCACCGTTGGGCTGACGCGGGCCGGCCGCCGCCTCGTGGAGGAGATCCATCGTCTCAAAATCGTGCTCGACGTCGGGGGCCACACCGGCGAGCAGACTTCACTGGACGCGATCGCGATCTCCCGGGGTGTTCCGGTGATCTGCAGCCACACCAACATCGCCGCGATCGCCAACAACAATCGCTGCATCAGCGACCGGGTCATCGACGCCATCGCGGCCACCGGCGGGGTGATCGGGATTACGGCGGTCAACGATTTCCATGTTCGGGGCCGAGGCAATACCGGCCGGGTGCCGCACGTGGGGATCGATGCCCACATCGATCAGTATGACTACATCAAGAAACGGGTCGGGATCGATCACGTCGGCATGGGGACCGATTTCGTCGATGGGATGCCGATTCCCTATGACGGCGGGGTCAACCGGGACATCATCCCGCCGGACATGATCGACGAGCCGTGGAAGTTCATCGACGGATTTGGCAGCATCAGGGAGCTCCCGAATCTGATGGCCGGCTTCAAGCGCCGCGGCTGGTCCGACGCCGACCTGGGGAAGGCCATGGGCGGCAACTGGCTTCGGGTGTACCGTCAGGCGTGGGGCGGCTGAGGGTCGTCAGTGAGTTCCCGCAGAAGCCCGCTCCGGGACCGCCCGGTCGTGCCGGAATCGGTCAAGGGCGAACGGTGCAATCAAGGCCGGCACCCGGCCGGTCGCGAGGAGCTCCGCCATGGACAGGCCGGCGACCGGAATGGCCTTGAACCCCCAGGTACCCCAGCCGGTTGAAATCAACAGCCCCGGGATTTCGCTGACCCCGAGCAGCGGGGAGTAGTCCGGGGTCATGTCGCAGAGCCCCGTCCATTGCCGCAGCACGCGCAGCTTGGCCAGGAACGGAAACAAATCAATGGCCCGCGACGAACACGAGGCCAGGAAGGGCAGCGTTGAGCGGGTCGAGTAGCTGGAGTAGGGGTCGATCTCGGCGCCGATGAGGACTTCGCCGCGCGCGCTCTGCGAGACATAAATGTGGAGATCGGCCGACGCCACGATCCGGTCGAGGACCGGCTTGTAAGACTCCGTCACGAACGCTTGAAGAGGATGGGTCACGATCGGAAGCCGAATCCCAGCCATGTTCGCGATATCGGTGACGTAGCCCCCCACCGCAGAGAGCACTTGGCCGGCCGCGATCGGTCCTCGGTTGGTCATCACGCCCCGGCACCGGCCGTCCTGGATATTGAGGCCGGTGACCTCGACACCCTGGTGGATCTCGACGCCTAACCGCTGGGCCTCCATCGCATAGCCCCACGCGACCGCATCGTGGCGGATGATGGCGCCGGGGGCATGATACGCGGCCCCGAGGATCGGACGCTTGCGACCGCCCGTCATGTCGAGTTCGGGACAGACCTCCTTCACCTGGCGCGCGTCGAGGTACACCGTATCGACCCCGAACTGCTGGTTCTGAAGGGCCCGTTCCCGCTGATTCCGAATTTGCGGCTCCGAATGGGCCAGCCAGAGCAGACCCCGCTTCGACCGGAGCATGTTGTAGTCGAGATCCTGGCCCAGCGTCGAGTAGAGTTCGAAACTCCGCTGGTAGAACCGAATCGTCTCCGGCGTCTTGTAGTTGGCCCGGAGCACGGTGGTGTTCCGCCCAGTGCCGCCCGAGCCGATGTACGAGCGTTCGAGGACGGCCACCTTGGTGACGCCGAATTTGGCCGCCAGGTAATATGCGGTCGCGAGACCGTGGCCGCCGCCGCCGATGATGACGACGTCGTATTGGTTCGACAGAGTCTGGGTCTTGAGGTACTGGTGCCGCCGGAAAAGCTTCAGCATGACGCCCCGCCGCTTTCGAGGATCAAGGCCGTCGATGGGCCGATCGTGACGGCCAGGTCGCCGGTGACGGCCGAGAGCCGGTCCATGAGATGATGTCCGACCCCGGCGGGGACGAAGATATGGAGCCGGGACGGCTCGCAGATGATCTTGCCCGGCACGCCGGTGATCGCGCCCTGAACCAAGGCCGGCCGTGGGGCCGGAATCGGCGCGACCATCAAGCGCCGAAAGACCTCATACCGGTCGTCACCAGCGGCGGTGATCACCCACCAGCCATCCGTTTGATCCACGGCGAGGCCTCGTTGGTGAACCAAGGCCCGGCCGGCCGCGAGCAGGGCGGGGCGAAGGTTCCGCGGCCCGACGAGCCACAACTCGTCCGGGGCCACCCGAAGCTGGAGTCGATTGGGCTCAGCGGTTGAGCCGTCGAGCACCGTTCGGTCGGCCGCGCAGACGATGACCGCCGCTTCCGCAGGAGTGATCTCAAGCACGGAGCCGGACTCCTTCCCGGTCGTAGAAGGGACCATGCACCATGGTGCCCGGGAGCGAGCGGTTGGTGCCGTCGATGGCCGTGACCGACTCGGGGAACCCGGTGGGCGTCTGGTAGACCCAGCCTAACGCGACCCCGATGCCGAGCACCGGCGAATATTTCGACGACGTGAGATAGCCGACCCGCTCGCCGTTCGCCAGAAGTTGGGCCCCTTCGAGCGGGGCCTCCGCGAACCGGAACGCCCGGAGGATCCGGTTGGGTTCGATCGAGGCTAGCCGCTCGAGCGCGGTCCGGCCGACGAACGCGGGTTTCTCCATCTTGGCGGCCCAGTCGAGGCCGAGCTTGTGGGGCGTGCTGTCGAAGTCGGTGTCTTGGCCGACGATGATGTGCCCCTTCTCGAGCCGGAGGAGGCGAAGGGCGTCGAGGCCATGGGGCCGGATGTCGACCGCTCGGCCCGCCTCGAGGAGCGCGTTCCACAGCGCCACCGACTGAAGTCGGGGATGGTGGAGCTCGAACGACAACTCGCCGACGAACCCGACCCGGAGGAGCAAGCACTCCACTCCGGCCACTGTGACCTGGCGGATTCCGCCATAGGGAATCGTCTTCGGGTCGACCGGGTCGGAGGTGAGCGCGGCCAGGACGTCCCGGGCCCGAGGGCCGCACAGGTTGATGGCGCCCAACGTCTGGGTCTGGTTGACGATCTGGACCGAATGCCCCCACGCCTCGGCCCAGTCGCGAAGCCAGCTCTCCATCACGTCGGCGCCGCCGCTGGTGAAGGTGAGATAGTACTGCTCGTTGCCGAGCGAGCCGATCAACCCGTCATCGAAGACGTAGCCGGCTTCATTGAGCACCAACGCGTAGCGGGTCCGGTTCGGCCTGATGTCGGCGACATGGCATGGGTAGAGCCGCTCGAGGAACGCGGTGGCATCGGGCCCGGCCACCAGGTATTTGCCGAGGGTGCTCACGTCCATGACGCTGGCCCGCTCCCGCACCGCGCGATACTCCTCGAGCGAGTCGCCGTAGCGCTCGACCCGTTTCCAGATCCCAGCCCACTCCATGATGCCGCCCATGGCGAGGTGCCGATCGTGGAGCGCGGTATGCCACTCCAGCGGATAGCGAGCCCCGGCCGCGACGTCTTCGAGCCGGACCGGCCGCGCCGGCGGCCGCGCCGTGGTCGGCCCGCTCCACGATGTATCCGGTGACCGGTGATGGATGAACCCGCGCAGGTGGGCATGACAGAGGCCCCCCTGGCAGGGCCCCATCGTGGCGGTCGAATAGCGCTTCAGCAATTCGGTCGACCGGAAGCCCTCGTCCCACCCAAGGTCGAGATCCGCCGCCGTCACATCTTCGCAAAAACAGACGAAACCCGCTTTCGGCTCCGCCGGGATCGGCGCCGCTGCGATCGCGGTCGGTTGTCCCGCCGCGGCTCGCCGTCCGTCCGCCTCGGCCTGCTCGGGCCTGAGGCCCGGCCGGGCCACGTCGCCGACGGCGAGCACGGGGACCGAGGCCGCGGTCGCCTGCCGCATCAGGTTGTCGCGGGGGTCGAGGCCTAACGACGCGATGATGCCGTCGCAGGCGACCTCGATGCGCCGCGATCCCGCTTCGATGACCGCTCCTGTGACTCGCTTCGTGCCTCGGGCCGCGCTGATCGTCCCCCCCGCGAGAAAGGGGACGCCGGCCGGCAGCTTCGCCGCGAAACGCTCGGGTGCCCCGATCGCCGCGATGCGAACGCCGGCCCGGGTCAGCGAGGCGAGCGTGTCCAGGCCGTCGTCCTGATCGAAAGCGACCACCGCGATCGTTGCCGGCCGAAGTCCCCGAGCGGCCATCAACGCCGCCCCGCGGCCGAGCCAGACGCCCGGGAGATCATTGCCTTCGAATACCACATGGCGTTCCGACGCCCCGGTCGCCACGATCACCCGGGACGGCAAGACCATCTGAAGGGCCTCGCGGGTGACGATCGGCACCGACGGCCCCTCGTAGACCCCAAACGCCGTGCCCCGTTCGAACACCGTGATCCGCTCATGGGTGCGGGCTCGGGCGCCGAGGGACCCAACGTGGTCGCGGAGCGGGCCGGCCGGGATCTGGTCGCCGATCGTCCCCTCGTCGCAGAGGACCACGGTGTGCCCTGCGTCTGCGGCATCCAGCGCCGCGCCGAGGCCGGCCGGCCCCGCGCCGATGACGCAGAGGTCGGGGTGGTGATAGCGCCGCTCCGGCTCGCCCGGGGCAACCGAGCGGTCGACCTCGCCGAGTCCGGCCAGGCGCCGGATCGTCGGCTCGACCGCCGGGAAGAAGCCGGCCGGCTTGATCATCGACTTGTAGTAGAACCCGACCGGAAGCAACCGGCGAAGGTGCCACAGTCCGGACAGGAGATCGACATCGGCGGACGGCCACCCGGATGATCGGCCGACCTTCCGGACCGACTCGGCCGGGGTGACGCAGGTCTTGGTGGCTGGTTCGCCGTCGACGGTCATCATGCAGTTGGGGCAGTCCCCGGTGCCGCAATACAGTCCCCGGGGGCGGTGGTATTTGAAGGAGCGGGAGAAGATCGTGATCCCGGCCCGGACCAGGGCCGACGCGACCGTATCGCCCGGCTCGACCGGGATCGGCCGGCCTTCGAAGTCAAACGACGTCATGGATCGTGTTGGTCAGAGTGTTCCGAGTCAGGCCGAACCACCGGCGGCAGCCGGCGTGGTGAAACCACCGCTCCCGTTGGTCGCCGGCGACGTTCTGGCGGAGCCAGACCCGTCGGTAGTCCGCTTCGGGGTCGGGGTCCGCTCCGTGGCCGCCCTCGGGCAGTTCGCCGCTGCACCAGAACTCGCCGTAGGGGCGGCGGCCGCAGTGGGGGCAGGGAATCATTAGCGCCATGGCGATCTCATTTTTCAGGATGCAAGGCCGGTTTCCGGGCGAACGGTATCGCTGGGCCGGTCTCGGCGCAATCCCGTAGCGTCCCGCCCGCGGGCGGGCTCTTGCGGCGGTTCGGGCCGAACGGTATCGTACAATTTGTCGCAATCTGAGCAACGATCCCGAATTATGAGATTCTCCCGGAAGTCGCCACTCTCGCAATGAGGTGAGTCATGCCTACGACCGCCGTCCGCTGGTTCGCCGCTGCCGTTCTCGGCTTTGCCGTCGTCTCGCCGCTGACCGGCCAGCCGGCTCGCTCGATCGCCGGGACGGTCACCGACGACCGCTCCCTGCCCGTGGTCGGGGCTCGGGTCTCGGTCACGGGGACGACGCTCGCCGCGACGACCGATGCCAGGGGCCGGTTCCGTCTGGACGGCGTCGTCGGCACCAGTGCCGCGCTCCGGGTGAGCATGATCGGGTACAACCCGGTGACGCTCACCGCCCAGGTCGGGGCCCAGGATGTGGTCGTGAAACTGGTCCCCTCCGTGTTCGCGCTCAGCGACGTCGTGGTGACCGGCACCGCCGGCGGGGAGGAAAAACGAACGGTTGGCAATGCGGTTGCCCGGCTGGACGTGTCCGGTGTGAACGCGATCGCCCCGTCCGTCGACCTCGCGGGTGTTCTCAACGGACGGATCTCGAACCTGGTGCTTCAGGCTACCTCGGGCGCGGTCGGCAGCGGCGGCAAGATCCGGCTCCGCGGCACCAGCAGCCTCTCGCTCAACAATCAGCCGTTGGTGTATGTCGACGGCGTCCGGACCGATAACTCCAACAACACCGCATTCGCCTTCGGCTCGACCAGCCGGCTCAACGATTTCGACCCCTCGACGATCGAGTCGATCGAGGTGATCAAGGGGCCGGCAGCCTCCACCCTCTACGGAACCGAAGCAATCAACGGGGTCATCCAGATCATCACCAAGAAGGGCAAGCAGGGGCGATCCCAGATCGGGGTCGAAACCGGGCAGGGCGTGGCGTGGATGTGGAATCCGGAGCAGTTGTTCGAGAAGACCAGGAGCTTCTACAAGGATGCCTCTGGGACCATCAAGACGCTCAACCTGGTCCAGCAGGAGACTGACAGCGGGCGGCCGATCTTCCGAGAAGGCTATACCCAACGATACGGGGTGGACATCACCGGCGGTAACCAAGGGATCCAGTACTTCGTTGCGGGCGCCTACGACAACGAGGAAGGCGTCCTTCAGCCGAACAGCGTGAAGCGATGGAACGGCCGGGTCAACTTGCAGGCAACCGTCTCGCCGAAGTTTACGGTGTCGGTCAATGGTGGCTACACCTCCTCGCTGGCCGAGATTCCGCCGACCGAGCTGATGCGCGGTGTCTACGCTCCCTATCCCGTGTTGCTCGGGGGCCGGAGTCGAGGGTTCCTGACCTACCCGCCAGAGGTGGCCCGGATTTACCTCTCGCAGCGCGAAGACGTGTCTCGAATGACCGGCGGGATCAATGTCAACCACTCCCCGACCTCGTGGTTCACCCAACGGTTGAACGTTGGCGTTGACGAGGTGAACGAGGCGTCGACCACACTGTTCCCGTTCCTGACGGGGTTCGCGGCCCAGTTCTTCAGCGCAACCGCGGCGCAGGGATCGAAGGGCATCGCTCGTCGCGACCTCACCGCGACCACCGTGGACTACAGCGGTACCGCGACGAGGGAGCTCACCTCCAAAATCGGATCTAAGAGTTCGGTTGGGCTGCAGTTCTATCGGAGGTTCCAGAAGTTCCAAACCCTGACGGGCACGGGCTTCCCGGCGCCCGGCGTATCCACCATCTCGAGCACGGCCACCCGCACCACCACCGAGACCTTCATCGAAAACAAGACGTTCGGGGTGTTTGCCCAACAACAATTGAGCTACAACGACCGGTTCTTCCTGACCGGCGCCATTCGGGCCGACGACAACAGCGCCTTCGGGGCCGATTTCGACCTGGTGACCTATCCGAAAGTGAGCGCGTCGTGGGTCGTCAGCGACGAGCCGTTCTGGTCCCGCGGCCTGGCCAGCACGTTCCGGCTCCGAGGGGCCTATGGAAAATCAGGGCAGCAGCCTGACCAGTTCGCGGCGCTCCGGAGCTACCAGGCAGTGGCGGGGCCCGGCGGAACCCCGGCGGTACGGCCCCAGTTCTTCGGCAACCCCGCGCTCGGCCCCGAGCGGGGTGTCGAAATCGAGGTCGGCTTCGAGGCGGGCCTGTTCAACGACCGGCTCGGGATCGACTTCACCTACTTCGACAAGAAAACGAAGGATGCCGTTCTGGCGAAGTCGGTGGCCCCCTCCGATGGGTTCGGACTTGGTGTCCAGTTCGTCAATATCGGCGAAGTGTTGAACCGGGGCTGGGAGCTGCAACTCAGCAACACCCCGGTCTCGACCCGCAACGTGAAGGTCGACTTGACGTTCCATTTGTCGCACACCCGGAACACCATCACCGATATGGGTGGTATCGGCGACATTACCGGCGTCGGTATCAACCAGATTCACCGGCAAGGGTTTCCCGTCGCCGCGTTCTTCTACAAGAAAGTGGTCAGCGCCGAATTGGGTGCCAACGGCCAGCCGACCAACATGCTGTGCGACCCTGGGATCACCGTCGGGGCTAACAAAGGCTTCCCCGGTGGGACCGCGGTTCCCTGCGCCCAAGCGGCTGCCATCTACGGCGGCCAACCCTTGCCAGACTACGAGGGGGCGCTGAATACCACGATCCAACTGTTCGAACGTCTGACCCTGAGCGGGGTCGCGGACTTCAAGACCGGCGGGCGGAACTTCAACGCTGACATCGCGATCCAGTGCGCGATCCTGCGGACCTGCGAGGCCAACGTCGACCCCGCCTCCGATATCCTGGGGGCTGCCGACATGCTGGTGAACAATTTCGGCATCTTCTCAACCCCCGAAGTCCGCTTCATCAAGATCCGCCAGATCTCGGCGAACTACCGGATGCCGGAGCGGTGGGCCCGGCTCATCGGCGGCACCAGCGCCTCCGTGACCGTTGCCGCTCGGAATCTGCACACCTTCACCAACTTCAAGCTTGGTCCTGACCCAGAAATCGGGAACGTCTTCTCAGCGCAGCACCTCCAGGAGGCGTTCCAGGCCGTCCCGATGCCCTTCCAGTTGATCAGCACGATCCGGGTGACCTTCTAATGCGCCGCCCCGACTGTGGTGTGGGCGAAGCCCACCGTGCCATCCTTGGCTCTTCCAAAGGAAGTTCCATGCCGACGCTCCGTTCCCAGTGGTTCCACCTGGCTCTTGCTGGCGCGCTTCTGATTGGCTCCGGGTGCAAGAGCACGTTCGACGACATCATCGCCGTTGATCCGCAAGACCGAGTCAGCGAGCCGGTGCTCTTCGATGACCCGGCCCAAGCGGCGTTGCTGACCTCGAGCGCTCAGGGCCAATTCGAATGTGCCCTCGGGACCTATATCCTCGCCACCGGGCTGCTGGTCAACGAGCTCAATAGCCTTGGCTCAACCCAGATGTTCTCGCTGGATAGCCACCAACCGGACCCGGCCGGAGGATTCTCGGGACAATACGCGACCACCGATTGCACCTCCGCGGGGTCGGTAGGCGTCTACGTTCCGCTGTCCTCGGCCCGGTGGCTCGCCGACAAGGTCCTCGGCGCGCTGGAGGGATGGACCGACGCCCAGGTGACCAACCGAAGCCTGCTCATCGCGACGGCCGCGGCCTACTCGGGCTATGGCCATGTGATGCTGGGCGAGGGCTTTTGTTCGATGGCGCTCGACGGCGGGCCTGAACTCACGCCCGCGCAGGTCTTCGCCCTGGCCGAGGCGAAGTTCACCCGGTCCCTCGCAGCGGCTCAGTCCGTCACCGCGCCCGCCGCGGCGGTTACGGCGGCTCTCGATATCACCAACATGGCGAGGGTCGGGCGGGCCCGGGCCCGAATCAACCAGGGCAAGACCGCTGAGGCATTGGCCGACGCGCAACTGGTTCCGGCGGGCTACGTGAAGAACGCGACCCGGGCAGCCGGCAGCGCGCTCCGGGAAAATCAGGTGTTCACCAATGTGACTCGAACTGCAGCCGCCGGCCTGGGGCCGACCTACCAAGACGTGCGATGGAATGGCAAGCTGGATCCCCGGGTCCCCGCGGTCGTCCTCCCGCCGGTCCTCAACAACGTCCCTCGGGTCGGCCAGAGCAAGTACACGTCGGAGGGGAGTCCGTTCCCACTCGCGACCTACGCCGAGGCCCAGTTGATTGCTGCCGAGGTACAGGGTGGGCAGACGGCGGTGGGGATCATCAACGCGTTGCACAGCGCCGTGGGTCTCGATCCATTTGCCAGCGCCGATCCTGCCGCGATTCGGGACCAGGTCATCGAGGAGCGCCGCCGCCAGTTCTTCCTGGACGGGCACCGAGTGTGGGACAAGATCCGGTTCAATCTGCCGCTCGATCCCGCGGCGGGGTCACCCTATCGGTGGGGCGGCAACCACGGCAGCGCCAAATGTATGCCGCTGCCGAACATCGAGAAGAACAACAACAAGAACTTCTAGGCGGCCTCGGCGTGACCGGCGCGGCAGGGATCGCCGCACGCTGTCATCACGCCGTTCGCCTCATAGTTCGCCCCCGGGAGCGCGAGCGAACCTCCGCCGACCCGGGGCCGGTGCACCGACGCTTCGAGCGGGATGCCGAAACGGCTTGCCCACTTGCAGGAGGGTGTCAGCGGGGCCAGTCAATCGACCGGAGGCCGCTCCGCCGACACGCCAAGCTTTGCCTCGAGCGCCCGCGCGACCGCGAGCATCTTTCCTTCCTCGAACAGCCGGCCGTGAAACGCCACGTTCTGAGGGACCCGGTGCTTCGGGCCCGACGGGTCGAGCGGCGTCGACCCCAGACCGCGGGTCGGCGTCTCGACGACCCCGGCCCGGATGCCGAGCCCGGGGTGGCCCGTGAAGTTCATGGCCATCAGCAACTCGAAGCTGCCATAGGTCGGGCCGAATAGAAGGTCGACCCGCTCGAAGGTCTTGCGAAAATCCTCCATGATCTGTCGGCGGAGCCGCTCGAACTGGAGGTAATCGACCGCCGAGAGGAAACGGATCTGCCGCCAACTGCGGGGCCATGCGGTGGCGTTGTCTTCCGGCAATTCCCGGTCGCGGCCGCTCAGCGTCAACTCCTCGAACACGGCCGCCGCCTCGACCATCAGGTTGTTGATCAGGGCGAAGTACGGCCGGTCCGGCAGGGCGACCTCGACGATCTGGACGCCCAGCCCCCGCAGTGCCTCGAGCGCGTTGTGGTGAGCCGCGCTGGTCGGTACCGAGGCGCCCGGTCCAAAGCCCACCCGCTCGAACCAGCCGGGGGCCACCCCGACCACGATCCGCCGGGGGTCGAACGTCGCGTCGTAGGAGAACCCCATGTCGATCGAGGTCGCCGAGGTCGGATCGGCACCGTTGATCGCGGCCATCACGATGGCGGCATCCTCGACTCCCCGGGTCATCGGTCCGATCCGATCGAGACTCGGTGTGAGCGGCATTGCTCCCGCGGTGGGCACTCGCCCGAAGGTGGCCCGGAGGCCGACGACGCCACAGCGCTCGGCAGGATTCAGGATCGAGCCCAGGCTGTCGGTGCCGATCGAGAAGCCGCAGAGGCCGGCTGCCGTCGCGGAGCCCGGCCCGGTACTCGAGCCGCCGGCCGGCTCATCGATGTTCCATGGGTTTCGGCACTGCCCGCCGAACCACGTCGCCCCATTGGCGAGGGCCCCGGTGGCCAGCTTTCCAAGGAGCACCGCTCCGGCGGCGGCGAGCTTCGTGACCACCGCGGCGTCGTGGTCCGGCACCCGATCACGATACGGCGCGGCCCCCCACGTGGTCGCGATGCCCGCCGTGTCGAACAGATCCTTGATCCCATACGGGATTCCGTGGAGCGACCCGCGATACCGCCCGGCCTTGATCTCCTGGTCGGCCCGGTCGGATTGGCGCCGGGCAAGCTCGTCCGTGACGGTGATCCAGCTGAGCAGCCGGCCGTCGAGCCGCCGGATCCGCTCGAGGTAGATCTCAGTCAGCCGCCGGCTCGTCAGCCGGCGGCCGCGAATCCACTGGGCCAGGTGGGTTACCGGCGCGAAGGCGATGTCCTCGTCGCGGGATGGCAGCGGGCGCTGCGGGCCGGCGTGGAGCACGACCCGGTTCGCCTGGCGCGGGTATTGGACGCCCGGTAGCCGAGGGTCGAAGACGATCGCCGGCTGCAGTTCGAGCGATCGCGGTACCGCCCGGACTGCCTTGACTGCGGCGATTTGAGCGGCCATGGCCGCCACCAACTCCGCCGGTGCCCCGGGGGGCAAGGGCAGGGCGTGAATCTTGGCCGCCTCCGTTATCGTGGCGGCCGTAATCGGGTCGTCCTGCCGAGGGGTGCGCCCCGGCCCGTTGCCCCGCGGCGACACGGGCGCCGGCGCGTTCGGGCGGCCCACCGCAACCAGGGCGGCCGCGGCGGAGAGAAAGTCGCGACGGGATGCACGGGGCTGTTTCGACATGGGCGTTGGCGTCTCAGGTGGGGGAGAAAAATGAGTCGAGCCGTCACGGCCGCACGGTGATGACCGCATCGGCAACCGGCGCCTCACCGAGGAGATGTTCGATGAAGTGGTTCCAGGCCGTCTTCACCGCGAACGGATCGCGGTTGCCGGTGTGGGTCCGGTTCGGCATATAGAGCAGATCGTAGGGTTTGTTGGCCCGGATCAGGGCGTCGACCAGCCGAAACGTTTGGGCCGCCGGTACGTTCTCATCGAGGTCGCTGTAGATCAGGAGGAGCTTGCCCCGGAGACTGCCCGCCATCGCCGTGAGGTCGAGAGGGGCCCAATTGGCGGGCTTCTCGCCGGGCTTGGTGGGCACCGGCGACCCCTCGGCGTACCGGGGAAGCCCGACGTAGCCCTCGAAACCGCTGTAGAGTGCCGCGTAGTCGTACGCCCCCGCGGCCGAGACCGACACTTGGTAGAACTCGGGCCGGCTGAGAATGGCCTGCGCCGCGAAGGTGCCGCCCCACGAGTTGCCGAAGACGCCGACCCGGGTCGAGTCGATCTCCGGATGGCGGCGGGCGAGTTGCCGAATGACCGCGGCATGGTCGTCGACGCCGATCTGGGTGAACTCCGGATAGCCCGCGTCGCGAAAGGCCCGCGATCGACCCGGCGTTCCCCGACCGTCGACCGTCATCATCGCGAACCCGAGCCGGGCCAGCCCGCTCTCGCCATACGGATTCGGGTTCGAGTAGGCCTCGATGAAATTTCGGGGGGCTACGGTGACCTGGGGCCCGCCATAGGCCGCGTCGATGATCGGGTGGCGGCCTCCGGCCACCTCCCTTTGCGGACGATAGTAGACTGGGTAGAGATCGGTCACCCCGTCGGCGGCCTTGACCCGCTCCCGAATCGGCGGCTTCCAGCCGGCGGCGTACAAGGCCAACGCGTCGGCCCGCTCGATCTCGGCGATGAGCCGGCCGTCGCGAGTGGATCGGAGCACGGTCACCGGCGGCTCGCTCACCGTCGAATAGGTGTCGAGAAACACGCCTCCGGCCGGGTGGACCATCGGGGCGGGCCCGGGGGCCGCCTGCGGCGACTCGAAGTGATGGTCGGCGTCGGCATCGGTCAGCAGGGTAACCGGCCCTCCGTTCAGCCCCGCCTTGTAGAGGTGGCGATAGTAGGGATCGCGCCCGGGCTCCCGCCCGCCGGCGGTGAAGTACACTTCGCGCCGCCGCTCGTCGATCCCAATCAGGTCGATTGCAGCCCAGTCCCCCCCAGTAATCGGGTTGAGCAGGGCTCCGGTCCGAGCGTCGTACCGATAGAGGTGGCCCCAGCCTGATCGCGCCGAGTACCAGACGATTTCGGCCCCGTCGCCGATGATCCGGATGTTGGGTTGGTTGTACTCATAGGCGTTGGTTTCGACCCGGGTGTCCGACGATTCGGCGATTACCATGGTGCCTTGGCCGGTCGCGAGGTCGACCCGAAGCACCCCCGCGACCTTGCGCCCGGCGGTACGGAGGAGGAGGAACGCCTCGCCCCGCGATCCGCTCCACCCGAGCGGGACCGGGCTCACACCCCCGGGCGTCCGCCCGCGCGGCTCGAACGGTGGCGGGATGACGACTTCGACCCGGCGGCCGGTGGTCACGTCGAACACGAACAACGACCCCTTCGTCTCCTCGCGATCACCGGGGAGACCGGAACGGATCTCGTGAACGACCGGCCGGAGCGATCCGTCCTGCGGCACCCATTCGACCGACGGGGTGACGGCCACCGACCGTTCGTCGGCGCGGGGCACGATCAGGTACCGACCGTCCGGCGACCACGTGGTCGAGATGGGTGGCAACCGGACTCCGCTCTTCCTGGTGGGAATCGCGACCAGCGACTGGTCGGTGAGGCTGGCATAGGCGAAGTAGCGCCGGCCGTCGGTCGTGAGGGCCGTTTCCACGCCGGTGGCCAGGTCGCGGATCACCACGTTGTAGTCCCGGACCAATGCCGCCCGGGTCCCGTCCGGCGAGACCAGCATCCCCGGCTCGGGCGCCCGCGCGGTCCGGCATGAGACGGTCGGGAGATCGCAGTCGACCGCCTGTCCGCCGGCGACCGCCCGGAGGCGGCCGAGGTTCGGCGTCACGTCGACGTTGGTGAGCCCGAGCGAGTCAGCTCGGGGTGCCGCCCCCGGTCCGAGCGCCGTGACGAGCGCCCTCGCCATGGCGCCATGGTCGAACAGCGGCCGCCTGACGCGAGTCCGGGCGTCAAACCAGACATAAGCCAGGCCCCCGGCCTCCTCGCGCCGATACCAGAAGCTGCCGTCCTGTCCAATCCAATGCGGTACGATCGACTGGTTGCGAACCGTTCCCCGGAGGTTGGTTTCGAGGAGGCGGGCCGCCGCGGTGAAGTCCTCGGGGCCGACGCTCTGCGCGGCGGCCCGCCCGCCGAGCCCGGCTCCCTCGAGCAGTGTGAGCGTCGCGATCACGGCCGTGAGCCGGACGGTCACTGGCATGGGTGTTCTCCATTGCGGCGGTGAACCAACCACGATAACCTATCGTGGTTCCAATGATGATACAACGTCTCACATTCTGGGACACTGGAGCGCGAGCATGTGGGTCGCCCTGTTCTCGGTCTCGCTGGCCTTCTCGGCGAGCGCCGTCACCCAACGGCCGGATTCCGCACGCCGGGAGTATGTCTACCGGCAGATGCTGGCGCTTCCGAGCTTGGTCAAAGGCGGTGTGGTGCGGCCGAACTGGATGGCCGACAGCGCCGGTTTCTGGTTTGCCGATTCGACCCCCGTCCGCACGGTGATCCTCCGAGTCGACCCCGACCGGAACCGGATCGAGCCGGTCGTGGACGTCAGCCGGGCCCGGGCCGCGATGGCGGCGGCCACCGGGAACCCACTGCCGCACCAGGGGCTCCCGTTCTCCACCTTCTCCTTCGTCGATGGTGAGAAGGGTCTCCGGTTCAGCTTCGAGGGCCGGGACTGGGTGCTCGATCGGGAGCAATACACGGTGCGGGCGGCCCGGCCCTCGACCCCGGCGGAGCGGGATCGGGTCACCCCGCGATTGATCCGGGCATCGTACCCCGCCAACCTGCCGGATGTATTCGAGGTTCCCTCGCCCGACCGCCGGTGGTTCGCCACCGAGCAGGGCCACGACCTCTGGCTCCGGTCCACGGCCGACGGGCGGGTCCAGCCGCTGACCACCGACGGCATCGAGGACTTCGGATGGGGCGTGAGCGGTGCTTCGTGGTCTCCAGACGGGCTCCGTCTGGCGGCGTTCAAATGGGACGCCCGCGGGGTGGCCAAAGTGCCGTTGATCCATTGGCTCAAGCCAATCGAAGAGGTCACCTGGCTGCCGTTTCCCAAGGTCGGCGGCCGGATGCCGCGGACCGAGGTCCACGTCCTCGAGACGAATTCGGGGCGGGATGTTCGGGTGGACCTGGGCGACGAGACCGATCGGTACCTGAGCCTGATCGGTTGGACCCCGGACAATGCCGAATTGCTGCTGTATCGGATGACCCGCGACATGAAACGGCTCGATGTCATCGCAGCAAGTCCCGCCACCGGCAAGACGAGAATCGTCCTGACCGAAACGCAGCCGACCTTCATCAAGAACATCGCGAGTCCCGGTTGGCGGGACCTGTTCACTCTCCTCGACGACGGGAAACGATTCATCTGGCAGTCGGAGCGCGACGGTTGGGATCATCTCTATCTCTACAACCTCGACGGGACGCTGGTCCGCCGGCTGACCTCCGGGACATGGCCGGTCATCCGGGTCGTGGCCGTCGATCTCAAAGGGGGGCAAGTCTTCTTCACGGGCCATGCGGAGCCGCGGCTCTACGACACCCATGTTTATCGAGTCGGGCTCGACGGTCAGGGGATGAAGCGCCTGACCGAGGGCTCTGGCACCCACACGCCGACTTTTAGTCCCAACCGGCGCGTCTTCGTCGACGTGCATTCCGACGCCAGTCGCCCGCCGGCCACGGAGCTCCGGGCCGCCGATGGCCGGTTGATTCGCGTGCTCGCAACCGCCACGACCGATTCGCTCCGGGCCGTCGGGTGGCGGCCGCCCGAGGAGTTCATCGTCAAGGCCGCGGATGGGACGACGGATCTGTACGGGATGCTGATCAAACCGTTCGATTTCGATTCAACCCGCAAGTACCCGGTCGTCGAGTACATCTACGGCGGACCCCAGGTGACGGCGGTGACCCGGAGGTTCGGGCAAGCCTGGGTCCGCGAACAGGCGATCGCCCAACTCGGCTTCGTTGTCGTGGTGCTCGATGCGCGGGGTACGGTCGAGCGCGGCAAGGCGTTCCAGGACGTGGTCTACCGCAACTTCGGCCGGAACGAGATTCCCGATCACGCCGCGGCGCTCAAGCAGCTCGGTGAGCGCCACCGCTACCTCGACTTGAACAGGGTTGGAATCCTCGGCGGATCGTGGGGCGGCTACATGACGATCCGGGCGCTGCTGACCGCTCCGACAACCTATCACGTCGGGATCGCGACCTTCCCAGTCGGCGACCTCTTCGACCACGCGGCCAGCGCGATCGAACCGTACATGGGCCTGCTGGAAACGAATCCTGCCGGATATGAATACGGCTCGAGTCTGAAGCTCGCCGGGAACCTCAAGGGCAAATTGATGCTGATGCACGGGACCAGCGACGTCAATGCGACGTTCTCGGCCACGGTGAAGGTGGTGGAAGCGCTGACCCGGGCCGGCAAGCAATACGACCTCCGGATCTTTCCGGAACTCAACCATAGCCTGACCGGGGTCGAGGACTACTGGTCCGAGACGGTCCGGCAATACCTGACGGAGCACCTCAAGCCATGATCCGCTGCGCTGCCATTGCCGTCGCTTCACTCGTGCTGGGGTGGTCTCCCGGGATCGCCCAAGAGGCCACGGTGGTCCGGTGCGGTCTGTTGATCGACGGCCGCCGCGACACCCCGATCCGGAACGCCAGCGTGGTGGTGCGCGAGGGACGGATCGTCGAGGTCGGGCCCACCGTGACGGCCCCGCCGGGCTCCAGAGAGGTGGATCTCCGCCAGATGACCTGTCTGCCCGGCCTGATCGACCTCCATGTCCACCTTCGGGCCGGGTCGACGCCGCTGGGTTCCTCGAGTGCCGACAAGGCCCTGGCGATTCTCGACAACGCCCAACGGATGCTCCGGGCCGGTTTTACGACCGTTCGGGGCCTCGGGGAGCCGGACGCCTACTTCGCGCCGATCGCGGTTCGGGACGCGATCGCGCGGGGTACCTTCGAAGGCCCCCGGATGCTGGTGGCGCCCCACATGATGTCGACGACGGGCGGCCACGGCGACCACAGCTACTTGACCGCCGATCTTTCCATTCAGGTCCCCAACCGGGTCATCACCGGCGGCCCCGAGGGCGTTCGCCAGGCCATCCGGGAAGAACTCAAGGGCGGCGCCGATTGGATCAAGATCGCCGTCACCGGCGGGGTGATGTCGGCCGGTGACAATCCGAACGTGACCACGATGAGCGCCGCCGAGATCGCGGCCGCGGTGGAGGAGACCCACGCGCATCACAAGAAGATCACGGTCCACGCCATTGGGACCGACGGGATCAAGGCGGCGGTTCGGGCCGGGGTCGACAATGTCGAGCACGGGATTCTGATCGACGATGAAACGATTGCCCTGATGAAGGAGAAGGGCACCTGGCTCGTGCCGACGATCTACGTCCTCAATCACGTCATCGACGAGGGCGCGAAGTACGGCTACCGGGAGGAGAGCATCGCCAAAGGGCGGCGGCTCCGGGCCGAGCGCGACATCCGGATCCGGAAGGCACTCGCGGCCGGGGTGAAGATCGGGTTCGGGTCCGACAACATTTTTCCGGTCGAGGAGTCCGCCCGGGAGTTCGCCGAAATGGTCCGGCTCGGCCTGACGCCGATGCAAGCCGTCAAGACCGCGACGACGAGCGCCGCGGAGCTTCTGGGGCTCGACCAGGAAATCGGTTCGATCGAGGTAGGGAAGACGGCCGATTTGATCGCGGTCGCCACCAATCCGCTCGACGACATTCGGTCGCTCGAACGGGTCCGGTTCGTGATGCACCGGGGTCGCGAGATCAAACGGTAGCCAAACCCGGCAACCAGGATCGAAACCATGGCGACGGACCGACGTGATTTTCTGAAGCAGGCTGGGATCGGGTTGGCGGCCGGCGGCATTCACGGGCTGACTCCCCCGGAGTCCATCCGGTCGGCTCCGGAAGACCCACCGCTTTCCCGGCAGGGCCCCAAAGCGGTAATCCGAGGCAAGCGCGCGGTCGCCAGCAGCCAGTCGCCGATCGTCACCGAAACGATGCTCGACGTGATGAAGGCGGGCGGCAACGCCGTCGACGCCTGTGTCGCGGGCGTCATCACGCAGGCGACCGTCCAGCCCGAGATGACGAACCATACCGGGACGGTCAGTTTCCTCTACTGGGAAGCCAAGACCGGGAAGACTCACTACCTCAACAGCATGGGGACACTGGTTCCGCACCTGCCGCCGTTCCACACCTACCCGGCGGGGCTCGGCGGGGTGGCAACCGGGCCGCCGATGGCGTGCATTCCCGGCATGATGCCCGGTCTGGCCGCGATGCACGGCCGGTTCGGCACCAAATCGTGGAAGTCACTGGTCGAGCCGGCTATTCCGTGGGCTCTGGACGGCTACCCCGTGGATGAGTTTGCCCGCGGCATTCTGGATTTCGAGCTTGAGGGCAACACCTACTTTCCGGCGATGCGAGAGCTCTTCGCCCCAACCGGATTCACGCCGTCGGTCGGCGAGAAGTTCAAGAATCCCGCCCTGGCCAAGACGCTCCGGCGGCTCGCGGATGAAGGGCCGGGCTACTTCACCACTGGCGAGTGGGCCAAGGAGTTCGTGGCCACGGCCAACCGCCTCGGCTGGGCGATCAAAGTCGAGGATCTCAGCGCCAACCCGCCCCGCTGGGCCGAGCCGATCCGGTATCCCTATAATGGATACGAGATCGTCCAGCCGCCCCCGCCCGAACGGCAGGGGGTCTTCTGCGCCATGGTGCTCGGTATCCTCAAGCACCTCGATATCGCCAAGCTGGGGCACTACAGCGAGTCAGCCGAGAGCCTTTACTACATGGCGCACGCTCTGCGCCGGGCCCAGTTTGAATTGGGTCAGTTGTGGGACCCGGAGTTCTTTGGCGTGCCTACCGAAATCTGGATGGCCGATGACTGGCATGCCCGAATCGCCGGGATCCTCAAAGCCACTCGCCCGAAGAGCGGCGTCGATCTCACCCGCCACGTCGAGTTGACGACGGGCAAGGCGCAGCTCCAAGCCTTCGGCTGGGCCAGCGGTGGCCCCAACCCGGCCCCGAAGCAGCCGTCGGGCAGCTGCGAGCTGAGTTGCGTCGACCAAAGCGGCAACTGGGTCCAGATGATGGATACGCTCCAATCCGGCGGTATTCCGGGCATGGTGGTCGGGGGCGTGCCGATGATTGGGAGTCACGTCGGATTCACCTTGCAGGGCGCGATTGCCGGCTGGCTTGGGCTGCCCGGCAGCCGGATGCGGTCGGTGATGGGCAACACCATCGTCATGAAGAACGGCAAGCCCTTCTTGTCGATGGGCACCCCGGGCAACGTCCATTGCACCATCCCGCAAATGCTCTCGACCGTGCTCGACTACGGGAAGGATCCCTACGAGGCCGCAGTTCTGCCGCGAATGCTGCCGATGCGGGACGACATGACGATCGAAATCGAAAACCGGATCCCGACCCGGGTCTTGGCCGATCTGGTCAAAATGGGCGCCAAGCTCAAGCCGTTGCCGCCGTATGATTTTCACATGGGATCATTCCAGCAGGCTTGGCGCGATCCGGCCAGCGGGCTGTTGAACGCCGCCACCGATCCCAGGCGGGCCGGGATGGCCGGTGGGTTCTAGCTCGCGACCCCCAACTAGGGCCACGTGATGACATTAATCCGCTCCCGTTATTCCCTGCGAATCGCGACTCTCGCCGTGATGCTCGCCGGATGCGGCGGGGCGCCGGCCGCCGACCTGTCACCCCGGGCTTGGCCGGTGGGGGAGCTGGATCGCTACCTCCAGTTGACATCCGAGATGGGGAAGCCGAAAGGCTTGGTCGAGGGCGACACGGCAATGGTGACGGGAACGACCGGGGCCTTCGCCGTCCGCGCGGGGCGAGAAGCGCTCCGCCAAGGGGGGAGTGCCGTGGACGCGGCGATCACGACGGCCCTCGCCCAGATCGCGCTGGCCGGTGGATCGTGGGTCAGCTATGCCGGTTTCTTCAGCCTGATCTATTACGACGCCGCAACGAAATCGGTCCACACCCTGAACGCGGGGTTCAACACTGTTGCGGCTGAGACGGACCCCCTGACGATCCCGGCCTGTCTCGGGCCGGCCGGGATGGTGGCCTACCCGCCCAGCGGCCGGACGGCGTTGGTCCCGGGGTTCTTCGCCGGGGTCCAAGCGGCGCACGACCGGTTCGGCCGGCTCCCGTTCGCCAAACTGTTCGCCCCCGCGATCTACCTGGCCGACAGCGGCTTCACGGTCGGCGGCGTCTTGAGCGGCGGTCTCGCGTACCGAAAGGACGTGCTCCAGCGGCTCCCGGCCACCCGAGCGGTGTTCCGCAAGGCCGACGGTACTCCGTACCGGCCCGGTGACCGGTTCCGCCAGCCGGCCTTGGCCGCCACGCTGCGCCAAGTGGCCGAACGGGGCGCCGACTACATCTACCGAGGTCCGTGGGCCAACCAGTTCGTCGAGGCAGTTCGGGCCGACGGCGGCCGGATGACGCTGGCCGACCTGGCCGGCTACCGGGCCATCTGGGGAAAGCCGATCCGCGCTACCTATCGGGGCTACGAACTTCTCGGCGCGGCGTGGCCCACGTTCGGCGCGACCGCGACCCTCGAGGCGATGCAGGTTCTCGAACACGTCGACCTGCCGAACGCGCCAAAGTACTGGGAGTCGGCGGAGACGCTCTTCCCGTTCGTCGAGGCGAGTCATATCCAGTTCATCGATGGGCCACCGGGTGGCGGGCCCGGGGTCCCGGCGGACTGGGCTCAGCAGAAATTCCCCAGACAGGACCTCTCTCCGGCCGGGCGTCTGACCAAAGCGACGGCGGCGTTCTGGTGGAGCCAACTGCAGGACCGGGCTTCGTGGCGGGCCCTCGAACTGGAAGCGGCTGACGCGCAAGCACGGGTCATGGCCCAAATGAAGCAGGGCAGCGGGGGTGGTGGCCATTCCGATGCCGTCGTCGCAACCGATCCGCAAGGCAACGTGGCCGCGCTCACTCACACCATCAATACGGCGCTGTTTGGGGGAACCGGTATTACGGTGGGCGGCGTCACCATTCCCGACGCGGCTTGCTTCCAGCAGGATCTGATCAGACGCGTCGGTCCGGGCGTTCGGCTCCCGGATCCGACCAACCCGATCATCGTGATGAAGGACGGTCGTTGGGTGCTCGCCGGCAGCAGCATCGGCGCCGGGTTGCTCGAGAACACCCTCACCGTCTTGGTCAACGTGCTCGACTATGGGCGTGATCCGGTCGCCGCACTGCATGCGCCCCAGTTCTCCGGCAGCGGTCTTCGGGCGCCGCAGGTCCTGCCGACGGGCGATTTCTCGACGGAGTTGGCCGCCGCGCTGAACGATCGGGGGGGGCACGCCGTACTGCAGCCGAAGCAGCAGATCCAGGCGGCGTTCGGCTTGTGGATCAGCATCCAACGCGATCCGAAGACCGGACGTCTCAGGGGAGCCACGAGGGATATGTACAACGGCGCCGTCGAGGCGTACTGAGTCGCGGCGCCCTACCGGTTCCGCTCGCCGGCGATCCACCAGTCGATGTGGCGTTCGAGCAGGAAGAGCGGCAACGAACCCGGCGACAGGACCGCCTCGTGGAATCGGCGGAGGTCGAATCGGGTTCCCAAGGCCCGCTCGGCCTTGGTCCGAAGCCGGACGATCGTCTCCCGCCCCATCCGATACGCCAGCGCTTGCGCGGGGGAGCGGGCCGAATACCGCAGGGTTTCCGATTCAATCTGGACGTCCGATTCGAGCGTGTGGTCTTTCATGTACGCCACCGCCCGTGACCTTGGCCAGCCATACAAGTTCATCCCGGTGTCGACGATCAGCCGGGCGATGAAGAAGGCGTCGAAGACGTATCGGCCATAGATCTCGTAGCCATCGCGGTACATGCCCAGCTCGGCGGCCACCACCGAGGACACGTACTCGCCCCAGCCTTCGCCATAGCCGGCGTAATAGACGGCCCGGCGAAACGGGGGAAGCGCCTGGTTTTCGCGCTGGAGCATGATCTGGTAATGGTGCCCCGGGATCAATTCGTGAAAGGAGATCGCCCCGATGACCAGGAGTGACCGCTGGTCGAGGTCCGACCCATTGAAGAAATAGTAGCCTTTCGGATCGTCGCCGAGCGGCCAGGTGTAGTACCCGTACGTCATCGAAGGCTCGAGGGTGGGGTCGAGGCGGCGAGCGCCGTAGGGCGCCTTCGGCCGCCCGGCGAAGGCTCGACTCAGCACCGGTTCGATCCGTTCGGCGTATTGCATCAGCCGCCGTCCCACACTGTCGGGGACGGACACATAGAACCGGGGGTCGCGCCGGAGTTGCTCGTGGAACTCGGCTTTGGTGCCCCGGAAGCCGAGCGAATCCCGCACCGCTTTCATCCTGACTTCGAGAGTGTCCATCGCGGCGAGCGCGATCCGATGGATCTCCTCCGGCGAGATGTCGAGCGTGGTTTCGCGCTTGACCATCTGCCGGTAGGCTTCGGTCCCTCCCGGATATTGCCAGGGACCGACCCCGCCGGCGGCCGTTAGGCGAGCGGTCCGGTCGACGTAGCCGGCGAGGGTCGTGATGGCCGGGTTGACCGCCGCCTCGATGGTGGTGATGAGTTGGGTCTCGAACCCGGCCCGCTCGGCGGCCGGGAGCGCGGCGAGCCGCGCGCCAGGGGGGACGAACGGCCCGCCGAGGCCCGGTTTCACTAGCGAGCGGAGGTAGCTGACCGAGGCGTCGATGGTTTCGGCCGGCATCAGGATCCCTCGCCCGGCCTGGGCCTCCATCTTGTCCCGGACCGCTCCGAACGCGGCCCCGGCCCGGGCGAGCACCGCGAGGTATTCCTCGCGATCGCTCGCGGTCGAGATCGTCTTGGCGGCCAAGATGGGCGCGATGGCTCGCATCGGCGACAGAGCCGGAAGGGCATCGAACGAATACCAATAGAGCAGAGTGTCCTGAATCGATTTTCCGGCTTCCCAGCGAAGGACTTCCCGGGTCAACACCTCATCGTGGGTCAGGCCGGCTTCGGGGATGGCGTCGAGCCGGGCCAGCAGGGCGCCAGCAGAATCGGCTTCGCGTTGAACCTCTCGGAAGGATCGCTCGGAAACCTGTTCCGCCCGGGCCTTTGATCGAGCCGAATACTCGGCGGCGATCTTGGCGAGCCGGGTCGACGGCGCGTCGGGAGTTACCGACGGGACAGCGCAACCGGCGCCCAGGACCACGAGCGCGCCCGCCCCGGTAAGCCGACCGAGCCCGCTCATAGTCCGTCCGCCCATCCGGCTCGGCGCGGATCGGTACTCGCGTTGTAGCCCTCCCCGTCGCGCCAACAGATCTGGAACGAACCGGTGTGCCACTCGTAAGGCGACATCGGCTGGACCAGGATGCCTTTGCGGGCGAGCCCCGCGACGACTGCGGCCGGCAACCGATTTTCGATCTCGAGGACATGGCTGTCGCGGAGTGGCCAGAACCGAGGGGCCAGCGAGGCCTCATAGGGATCCATCCCGTACAACAGAATATGGGCCAGCACCTGGGGCACCGTGCGGTGAGGCGATCCCGGGGTACCGAGGCCGATGATCGGCCGCCCGTTCTCGAGGACGAAGGTGCTCCCCATGATCAGGCTGATTCGTCCGCCGCCGGTGAGCCACCCCGACATGACACTGTTGAGTCCGAAATCGACGTGACTGCCGGTCATGGGGACGCCGTCGACCACCGCGCCAGGAATTCCTCCCGTCTGCATCGTGT
>SXGU01418209.1_pt1 | contig 30633 bp, 20 predicted proteins | sample 3174531 | NCBI WGS metagenome assembly SXGU01 (sample SAMN11356863, study PRJNA531348) | freshwater metagenome | isolation source: freshwater sample F1-140 | place: China: Fuxian Lake, Yuxi | collected 2017-12-25 | reverse complement strand
CGACTTGCCTTCCTTTTTCAGGTCACCCACTGGCCGGCCCAGCTTGGACAACAACCGTGCAAGCTCCTCCGCCCAGACCGCCTCCTGGGCGATCCGCATCTCACTGGCTAGTCTCCGACCGTGACCTGCAGCTTCAGCATGTTCGCGGGCCATATCCATGGCGAAGCCCACCGTGCCGATAATCCATCCCTTGGACATTTCGGAAAAGTTTTGCGCCTTGCGCGCCGGTTCGTCCTCGGCCAGCCAGACCAGGTAATCCAGATATTTCTTCCGGCCAGCAGCGGTACAGCGCCCCCAATCCCCCGTCCGGATCAACCAGCAAGCTCTTGTAACGGCCTTGAAAGACGTGGCCCCGCTCTTGCCGCAACCGGTTGAAACGGATCGAAAATGTCCCCTGCAACCAACGCATCCCGTCCACCAAGTTTGCGCGCGGAGTTTCCACCGCGAGATGATAGTGATTCGACCTCAGGCACCACGCTTGGATCCGCCAGCCGGTTTTCCCGCACGCTTCATTCAGACAATGCAGGAAGGCCGCCTTGGTTTTATCTCCCCGGAAGACTGGCGCCCGGTAGTTGCCCCGGCTGATCACATGATAAATCCCCCCTTCCGATTCCAATCTGAGCTTGCACGCCATGACCCGGGTAGGGTCGACCGGTCCAGGTGCCTTCGTCACCCCAAACCCCAAAGTTTGACCCCTTTGGATTGTCCGCTCGGCTGGCGACCGTCGAAGCCGCGAGGCGCGGCGAAGCGAAGCAGTAAAGAACCTTGACTCTTCTACTTCGTCTCCGCGCTTTCCCAATCGTCCGTCCGGAAGGGCGAGGCGGGCAGGCCGGCGGCATTGATGAGATGGCCGTCGGAATTCCTGGCCCAAGCATAGCGAACGGCGGCGTCTGATGTTCTGACGCACATATGCGCTTGACGCATATAACCGATGGCGCGAGGGTGACGACATGATCCATGACTTCGCCTGTGAGGAAACGGCGCGGATTCACGCGGGTGAGGTTTCGCGCCGTCTGCCGCATGCGATGCAGAATGTGGCGCGGCGGAAGTTGCGGCAGTTGGACGCTGCGACCGGCCTGGACTTTCTGCGAGTTCCGCCGGGCAACCGGCTGGAAGCGCTGAAAGGAACCCGGGCCGGGCGGCATTCGATTCGGGTCAACGACCAATATCGCCTCTGTTTTGTCTGGGACGGCGAGCACGCGCACGCCGTCGAGATTAGCGATTACCATTAAGCCAATTCCCTCCATGAAAACGAACCGACTGCCGAACATTCACCCGGGCGAGATCCTGCTGCGCGACTTCCTTGAGCCGATGGGCATCACGCGTTACCGACTGGCGAAGGCGACGGGCATCCCGCAGGCTCAGGTCTTGCGCATCTGTGCGGGCACGCGGGCAATCACCGTGGAGACGGCCGTTCGGCTGGGCGTGTTCTTTGGCGTGGACGCGCGGAACTGGCTGAATTTGCAGCGGGCGTATGACCTGGAGGAGTTCGAGCGCACGCGCGGGGCGAAAGTGCGCAAAACCGTGGAGAAGTGGGCGGCGTGAAAACAAAGGACAAGCCCACGGCTCCTCCTGCTAAGAAACAGCCACTTCTTGGATTGGTTGGAGAGCACTCCGAGTTCCTTCGCCGCGCGGCGCAAGGCGTTCTCCTTGCGCTCCTGGCGCAGAACGGGATTGCCGAGGCGGGCGCGGAGCCCATCGGTGTCTTGTATCCACATTGGACCGACAAGTAGGAGCTCCGCTCCGGGCCGCAGAAACGACGGTGGCGCGATTTGTGCGGATCGGAGTCTGGCGACGAAGAACACGGCACAGGTGGTATTGGGTGGATTATTCGGCTGCTTTTACAGATAGAACCCCAATCTCAGCTGGAAACGCGGCAGGGCTTCAGGCCACGGGATTTTGCGGTGGAGGTAGTGCCGGACCAGCCGGATGAACTGACAGCTGAGTTGCGCGGCGTGGCGGACCATTTCCTGGGCTGGGACGCGGGACACCCGTTGCGCCGCGCCGCCTGCTTGCGCTCGATCTTGAGTTCGCGCACACCGGCCCGCTCGAACCGATCCGAAGGGGTCACGTATTGACTCTTGACAGTTTGGAGCCGCCTCATTTTCCGGGAGATCTTGCCACGAGGCTATCGACGGACGGACGTCGCACGAGACCGGCCACCTGGGCTCATGCATTGATTCCTTTGGCTCGATTCTATCCAAAATCTTCCTCTCGAACCTCGGAGCTGAGACTGGAAAATTACCGACAATAAAATTTTCCCGGCGCGATCCCGGCACGCTTGATCGTGCCGTTCGTCTCCCTGATGCCCGTTGCCTTGATCGCCCCAGGCCCACAACGTACCGTCGCCCTCGACGTCCCACGCCGAGGAAGCCATCTCCCGCGCCCCACCGTCCCGGCGGTTCAGGTGCGATCCGCGATCGGCCGGATGGCGAGTTCGAGCGCGACCACGGTGATCGTGTGCTCGCCGCCATTTTCGACCACGATTTCGTTCCAACCCTCGCGCACCTGCGCCACGGGGAAACTGAAATCATAACCCACGTGCGTGGTCGCGTGGTGCGTGAACGAGCCGCACGCAAACAGCAGGCGATCGTTGCGCGTGTGCTCCGGACGCGGCCAGCCGCCGTTGATCGACACGAACAGCCACGCGAACACGTCCTCCGCCTTGAGCACGACTTGAATCACGAGCTCGAGTCCGCGATCAACCGGTTCCGCGCACATCGGCAGCCGGAACGCCCGGTGCCAGCCGCGTTCGAGCACGACCGGCAGCTGCGGGATGCCCTCGAACGGAATCTGCACGAACAACCCACCGCTGTCGGAAAACGTGTAATGCTTCGATTGGCCGCGCAGTCCTTCAAGGCGATGGATGTCGCGCAGCGCACCGTAGTCGGAGATCACGCCCGGGATGCGCGCCTGGTCCGTGCAGAAGAAATTATACCACTCAATCCCGTCGGCCCCGAGCCCAAGCTTGCCGGCGGCGTTGGCGCGCAGCAGTTCGCGACTGGCGGACGTGAAACGAATCTCGCGCGTGAGATCCTGCGCGGGCGCCCGGGCCGGCAGCCGGTTCGCCCCGGCCTCGATCACGCCGTAGATCGCCACGCGGTCGCCCACCTGCCGGCGGAGTTCGTCGTGCGGCATATCCCAGGACGTGCGCCAGAAATGCGACGGCGCGATGAAGTCGAGCGTGCCCTCGCGGCAGAGGGTGGCGATATCGAGGCCGATGTTCAGGAGCGGCTCCAGCCGGCCCGGCATTCGAAACCCAAAGCGATACGGCCGGCCGGTTCGGCGCGCGCGGCGCTCGGTGAGCGCGCGGATTTCGCGCAACCAATCGGACATCATCGCCACCGTGGCCGGCGTCGCGTGGGGTTCGCAGCAGAGCGCATTGCGCCACCAGTCGAGCTCGAGGCCCTCAAAATCGTAGTCCTCCACGACCTCCTTGATCTGCGCCATCATCAGGGCGCGCACCTCCGCCCGCTCGTAGTTCAGCCCTTCGCGATAACCGGGCAACCACATCGTCGGCGAGTATGCGCTACGCTGCAGGCGCATCTCCTTTTGGCCGAACAGCGGCACGTTGAAAAAACTGCCGGGAAAATTGAGGTGTCCGTGCATGTCGTTCATCCGGACGCTGACCCACGGTGAAATCTTGCGGCGGCGGCAAGCCTTCGCCGTTTCCGCCAGCCAGTCCGTGCCCGCGTCGAGCAAATCCTGATAGCGGTTCATGAACACGACCATGTCGTCGAGGAACTTCTCCACCGCGGCCGGCTCGGTTGCATGGGCGCAGATCGCATGGCCCCGGAAGAACTCCCGGTCACCGCGGCGGTAGCCGTCGAGAATGCTGGGAATGACCCTGCTGGGATACCACGCGCGGGAGGCGTTGGCGTTGATCACAAACGTATCGATCCCGTTGTCGGCCAGCTCATCGACATAGCGGTGAATCGCCTTCGCGGAAAACGGGCCTCCCTCCGGCTGCCATTTTTCCGGGTTGTAGAAATAGACGCAGGTATCCCCGTTGAAGAGGTTGCGATGGCGCGCGGTCACGCGGGCCTCCGCGTCCGCGCCGGCGCGACGGGGCACGGGCGGCGAAGGCGCCGTGGTGCCGGGCTTGGCCTCGCCGCCACGCAACGGCTCCGGCAGGCTGGTGGCGACGGTCGCGCCCAGCGCGGCGGTGCGGATAAAATCTCTCCGGGTTTTCATCAATGATTGCATGCGGGGAGGGGCCCCGAACCGGCAGGATGAGTGAAGCCGCGCCCGGAAGCGCGCAAATTTTTAGTCGCCGGGCAACGGACAACGGTTCCACGCTGGCACCGGATCGTTTCCCCACCCTCCAACCAAACTACCCCACACCCATGCCTGTTTCTCCCCGTCTCCCCTGCCCCGCGGCCCTCCTGCTCTCCCTCGGCTTCACGCTCGCCGCCACGCTCGCCGCCCAAACCGCCCCTCCGCCCGCACCCTCAAACTCACCACCGGCCAAGCCCGCCGCAACCGAAGCCGCGATCGTCCTTTCACCCTTCGAGGTAAATTCCGCCGACGACAAGGGCTACGCCGCGTCCAGCGCCCTCGCCGGCACGCGCACCAACGAGAAACTCGCCAACCTCCCCAACTCCATCTCCGTCTTCACCGCCGATCTGCTGAGCGACCTGGCGATCAATGATTTCTTCGGCGCGGTCGAGTTCGCCGTCGGCGCGGAGAATATTTTCAACGACACCGGCACCGTCGGCGCGCCCATCGGCTCGCGCTCCGGCAACCAGATCAGTTTCCGCGGCATCCCGTCGATCCGCCAGCTGCGCGACGGCTTCCCGTGGTTTCTTCCGGCCGACACCTACAACACCGAGCGCATCGAGTTTGCCCGCGGCCCCGGCGGGCTCGCCTACGGCGACGTCGATCCCACCGGCATCATCAACGTTTCCACCAAGCGGGCCACCTTTCGTCCCCGCTACGCCGCCACCGTGCGCATGGATTCCTACGGCACCCAGCGCTACTCCGTCGATCTCAACCAACCGATCCTCCCGCGTCTCGGCCTGCGCTTCAACGCGCTCAACTCCGAGGTCGAGCAGTTCCGCCAGCGCGGCAGCCGCGACTTCCGCGGCTTCGCCGGCGCCCTGCGCTGGGAGCCATTTCAGAACCGCCGCACGCGCCTCGATGTGAACTACGAGGGCGGCACGACGCGCAACAATCAGAGCACGCTGCACCTCAACGACGGCAACAAAGCCTACCTCCGCGGCACCGGCACCAATGCCGCCGACGCCGACCCGATCAACCCCGGGGTGCAGGTCAATGGCATCGGCATGCGCCGCATCGCCGCACCCGGCAACGCGCATGTCTACCTGGATATCGGCGGCACGCTCTACGACATGCAGTCGACCGCCACGACGACGTTTCGAAATTCCGCCGTCCTCACCGGCGCCACCGTCGCCACCGGCGCCGACCCGCAGAATCCCGTTCGCTACCCGCTCACGACGATTCCCTACAGTCTCTATCCGGACGGCGAGGACTGGGGCGGACCCGACAACCGCCACGACACCGATTTTCACGCGTACAACCTCGAGCTCTCGCATCAGCTCGGCGACCACCTGCGCCTCCTTATCGCGCACAACGGTCAGGTCGACGCCACCACGCGTCTCCAAACCTATTCCTCCTCCGGCGCCCTCGGCATGAATTCCCGCGCCGTCTTCATCGACGTCAACCGGGTGCTGCCGCATCCCACGACGCCCAACGCCACGATTCCAAATCCGCGTTTCGAGCAGCTCTTCCTCGCCTATGCGCCCACGTTCACCGCCGACGGCAACAAATCCACCGGCTGGCGCACCTCGGTCGTCTACGACACCAAGCTGCCGTTTTGGAACGCGTCCTTCCGCGCCGTCGCCGGCGCCAGCTATCGCCACGAACAAAACTACCTCGACACGTTCTCCTTCGCGATGGATCAGAAGGAAATCGCCCGCCGTGGTCTCACTGGCGCCGCCGCCACCTACGCCAACAACCTCGTCCACCCCGTCCACTACCTCGCCGATGGCAACAGCGACGACGCCCTTCGCCTCCGCGTCGTCCCCGGTGTCACGACCTTTTACCGGAGTGGCACGGGCCAGACGCGCTTCGACCAGACCCTCGGCTCCGGCAATCTCACCACCATCGGCTCCTTCTTCAACGGCCGCCTCCACACCAGCACCGGGATCAGTCGCGACTATTTCCGCCAAAACCGCGCCCGCGCGCCCGTGACCTTCGCCGCCACCGGAGAAACCCGGCTCCTCGATCTCACCGGCCAGCCAATTCTGGATCCCTCCGGCTACAACATCCCGGTCGAGCGCTTCAACCGCACCTACGCCACCAACCAGACCTACGGCGGCGTGTTCCGCTTGCTCCCGTGGCTCGCCCTGGGCGGCGGCTACTTCGAATCCGCCCTCTTCACCGACAGCGTCAGCTTTGAGCTCACTGGCCGGCCCCGCCTGCCCCGCACCGGCGAAGGTCATGACTTCAGCCTGCGGTTCAATTTCCTCCACGACCGCATCAACGCCACCGTCACGCGCTTCCGGACGACGTCCGAAAACAATTCCCTCGGTCTCAGCGCCGGTGCGCAGACCGAACTCAACGACCTCCTTCCCGTCGGCCAGCGTCTGCTCGGCACCGGCGACTACCGCGACCAAGAGACTGCAGGCTGGGAGTTCGAGTTGCAGACGAACCTCACGCGCCAGTGGACCGTTCGCGCCACCTACTCGATGAACCGCGTGCAATTCGGCCGCTTCTTCCCGCTGGTGCGGCCTTACCTCGCCGCCGCGCAGACCGCCGCCAAGGCGCAGGGCCTCGACCCGGAGGACGCCACCGCCATCACGCAGGAACTCCTCGACAACACCGAGGGTGCCGTCCGCGCGGTCCGGCGCGAGACGGCGAACATCACGACGCGCTACAGCTTCACCGAGGGCCGCCTCAAGGGTTTCGCCGTCGGCACCTCCGCCCGCTACGCGATGGGCCGGCCCCGCGCCGCGCTCTCCTCTGGCGGTGTCGTCGTGCTCCCCGCGACCAGGACCAGCAGCTACATTTTAGTGAATCCATTCGCCAGCTATCGCCGAAAGCTCTTCAACCGCAACTGGACCGCCCAGCTCAATGTGAACAACGTCCTCGGCCTCAATTCCGATCAGGGCAACAGCTACACCTGGCCCCGCAAGACCGAGCCACGGCAGTACGTCACGACCGTGACGGTGGATTGGTGAGCTCTGGTCGATCCGGATTGATCACTTTTGCGACAATGCCGGACGTTCCTTCCGCGGAGCGGCGGTTTTCCCACCGCCGTAGAATACTGGGCCGCCCGTATTTGGGCGGTTGGGAAACCGCCCCTCCTTTGCCCGCGGCCCTGCGCAGCCGGGCGGGTGTCGCGTAAAGGATCAGGGACTCTTGTCCTCCATCTGTCCGCTTTTTCGCAGCCTGCTATTAGAATGGCGCCCCCACGGGGCTCCGTTTCACCTATGAAACTTTTCCGCCAATCAAATATCGGACGGAAATCGGACGCTTGGCACCCTGATGCGCCTCGTTTCCCTTGCCGGGTCACGGGGAAACCAATCGGAACCACCCCCCGGGTCTCAGGCACACCGCCCCCGCCGGATCACTTGCCGCCGCCGATCAGCTTGTTGAACAGCTCGCTTGCTTTCTCCGTCACGCCGGCTTTTTCGAGGGCGAGCGCCGCGAGCCGGATGTTCAGATCGCTGCTGTCCGGCTGGCCCAGGGTGCCGCTCACGCGGATCGGCAGCGTGCAGGCCGCATACCCGAGATCGTCGGGCGCTGACTCGAGCGCCCCCAAATACTTCAAGAGCGCCCCTTGCCTGCCCCGCGCCCGCAGTTTGAACTCCAACGCCAACGGGTCCTGGAGAAATCCGGTGTCCGGTCGGTGCCGCGCCATGCCTCCGCCAGTCAGCCGGACCTCCGGCGAAATGAGGGCGAAATCCCTGAGCGTCGTGTTCAACGCGGCGTCACGCGAGATCACCACACTGAGCTGATCGTAGGCAATCGGGTTCAGCCCGCGGGCAAACTCCGCCACCGCCTGCGCCTTGCTCGCAATCGTCGCATTCTCCTTCCGGCCCGCGAGGCCGCCCAGCACGCTGCCAGCCGACGCGATTATTCCCGCCACCCGGCCGGTGTGCTCCACGACCCCCGCCGCACTCGCCGGCAGTCCCCGGAAAACGCCTCCCTTGCTCGTGAGCTGAAATTCCCCGCTCGCGCCCGCCGCCAGTTCATCCAGCGCGACGGCGCGACTGGAGAGCCGGCTGTTAATCTCAAATTTTCCCTCCACCGTCGGCGGGCGATCACCACTCCCGCCGCGCAACAGCGGGCCCGGATCGAATTCTTTCACCGCCAGTTCCGCGCCGAGCGCGTAAGGCTGGGCCACGCCGGCGTCAAAGGTCAGCGCGCCGCTGAGCTGGGCGCGCCCGTTTTCTCCCCAGCCCGCCTGCAGGCCTTCCAGTTTCACCATGCCCGCGTTGATTTCGATGCGTCCACCGAGATTCTCCACCGCAAACGTCTCGGAATAGACCACGCGCCGCAGGCGGAGTGTGATCGCGCCGCCCAGCCCGGCCCAGGGTGGCGCCGTCCGGCGCACTGTCGCCGCCTCCCCCACCCCGGCGGTTCGCTGGTTGGCGGGAGCTGAAGCCAGCCCGGCCAGCAGGCTCACATCGTCGAGCACGAGTTGATTGCTGGTCGCCTCCGCCAGAATCGTGACGAGCGGCCCCGGACCGGAGACGTGCGTGCCGGAAAAAACCAAATCGGATTTGCGCCCGCCTGCGTCGATGACCAAGGGCACACTGAAAGCGATTTTGCCATCGGCAGCGATGTCGGCGCGGAGATCCGCAGTCAGTGCGGGCAGGGCAACCGCCTTCGCGTCGATCACCGTCGCGAGGCCCGTGAGTTCAACCTTGGCCTGCAATTCCTGAATCGTCCCGAGACTGGCGGCGAAATCGATCAACGCGTCGCCGCTCGTCAGGGGCAACGCCCCGGCCGCGATCGGCTGCGCGAGCACCGCCGGCAGATTGGCCCGCAGCCGGCCGGTCGCCTTCAGCGGTTGCTGGTCGCCCGCCAGCTGCCCGGCCCGGCTTTCGAGCGTGAGCACGGTGGCGCCGCCGCTTTGCACGGTGCAGCCATCCAACTGCGCCTGCCAGCCCTGCGGGTTGTAGCCCCACGCGGCGTTGAGTGACACCTCAAGTTCCCTGGCCACCGGGGCCGCCCCTTGGTTCACGGAAATCCCCCGGGCCGTCAGTGGCGCCGTGGAGCGCAGCGCCAGACCACCCCCCCGGGAGCTGCCGACGAGTTCTCCCTGCAAGGTGCTCCCGGAGAGCGAAACGGACTTGAGAAACGGCCCCGCCCACGCGACCGGCACCCCGTGCAACGACAGGCCCACCAGATCCCGCGCGCTGTCGGAGGCCTTGAATGCCCCGGTCGCCGGACTGAATTCGAAAGCCTGCAGGGCCTTCACCGTTGCCACCGGCGCCACTCCGCCGAGGGTCGCGACGAGGCGCTGCACCGCGACCACGCCGCCGCGCCGGGCGATTTCAAAATCCGTTTCAACCTTGATCTCTCCCAGCACCGCCAGTTCCGCCTTGATCACCTGCAGCCGATCCACCGTGGCGGTGAGCCGGCCGTCCGCCTGGATCGCCGTCAACGCCACGTCGGAATAGAAGTGCCCCTCCCCCGAGGCGGAAAACTCGGGCCACACAACGCCGAGGGAAAAGGGCACGACGTCGGCCCCGCGCAGGTTCAGCTTCCAAGTGCCGCTGAGGCGGTCCGAGTGGCGCGGGAAGTCCGCCCGCAGATTCAGAATTTCCCTCCCCGGCGCGACCACCGTGACGGCATAGGATTCACCGATCGCACCGCGCGCCGCCGAGCAATCGCCAACCAGAGTGACCCCGGCTGGAAACTGGCTGCCGCTCGCCTTCGCCTCAAATTTCAGCGCCAGCCGCGCGAAGGACCGCGGCGTGTCCATCTCGCCCACGAGCATCGCCTTGATTTCGACGGCGCTCACGCGCGGGTCGCTCAAGCCCGCGGCCAATCCGACGTGAAACTGGCCCTCGCGCCCCGTCCGGAAACCGCCGCCGGTGAGCGTGATTTTCGCCCGGCCGCGAGCGTCCGGCAGAATCACCTCACCCTCAACCTCGACACCATCGAGCGAGACTTCCACCGGGAGACGCAGCTGGGCAAACACGCCGGCGAAGATCTGACCAGCCGCCACGGCTGCGGCGGGCCCGGTCGGCGTCGCTCCGGAACTCGCTTTCGTGGCCGGCGCCGGAGCGGATTTCGACCCATCGACGACCAGCCCTTTCGCCTGGAACCGGGAGACGATGATCCGGCGGTTCAAGCCCGCCGCAGACAACGGCAGATCGATTTCGAGCGAGGGCACCGTGACCACGGCGCCCCCCTGTTCAAAACGCAGATCGCGCACCACCACGCGCTGGGTTCCCGCCGACACGGAACCAACGGTGGCCCGGATTTCCGGTCGGGAAGCGAGGACCCGTCGGGCCAGCCACGTTTGAAACGTGGAGTTGAACGCCACCGCGACGGCCGCGAACAGCACGACCATCAACCCGCCCGCCGCCAGGAGTATCAGCCGGATAAACCGCATGGATTTGGAGTTGCGCAGGGTCGACAGCCATCCGCTGTCTTGGTTTCCGGAAATAGTTTTGAACGCGATGGACTGAACTGCCCTATGGTTTCAAGATCTCATCGACCTGGCCCGTGGCCTTGCGCAGCGCGGCCACCGCGACGTTGTAGCCATGATAGGCTTGAATCTGATTGGTCTTGGCAGTCGTGAGATCAACCTGCGCCGCGAGGACATCGAGCTGCGTGCTGGTCCCTGCGTTGTAACGGGCGTTGGCCAGCCGGACCGCTTCCGTCGCCTGCTCCACGACGCGCGCCGACGCCTCGGCCAGCTCCGTGGCCTGCTGCCATTGCGAATGCGCGCGCCGCACCTCGACGTCGACGGCGAGCTGTGCCTCGGTCAGCGACAACTTCACCTGCTCCAACTGCGATTTGGCCTGCAAGACGCGCCCCTGCGTCGCCCGGCCGTCAAAAATATCCCACTGCGACTGCACGCCCACGAGCCAGCCGTTGTTCGAGTCGCCGAAACTGTTGGTTCCGCCCTTGCGCAGAGTCCAGCCGCCGAAGGCAGCAACGTTGGGATAAAAACCGGAACGTACGGTCGTCACGGCTTCGCCACGGGCCTCCGCCAGCTTGGCGATCCGCTCGAGGTCGGGGCGATTCGACCGCGCCGCGTCGAGTACGGCCTGGAGATCAAAATTCCGCGGGGTGAATTCCAACGTTCCGAGGAACTCAGGCGTCTGGCGCACGGACTCCGGCGTGTAGGTCGTAAACCCCAGCGCCTGCCGGAGCGATTCAATCGCAAGCCGGAAGGTATTGCGGGCCGTGATGAGCGGCACCTTGGCGTTGGCCATGGCCACTTCCGCGCGAAGTTTTTCGAAGCTCGACACGGTGCCGGCGTCAAATCGGTCGGTCGCGGTCTTCAGCTGCTGCTGCAGCAATTCGAGATTCGATTCCTGCACGACGATTTGCTCGCGCGCGAGCAGCACGCCGTAGAACGCCGTGCGCACCTGCAGCAGGGCGTCATTCGTCACCGCCTGAAGTTCGAGCGCGGCGGCCTCCCGGGTCAGCTTGGAACTCTTGATCGCCGAGCGGATGCCGCCGCCGGCATAAATCGCCTGCGACGCCGTCAGGTTGATCTGCCAGGACTGGTTGCCGGGCGGAAAGCCACCGGAGATTTCGGTGTCGTTGCGTTGATAGGCCGCGTTGGCCGACACATTGGGGATGCTGCGCGCAGAGATTTCAAACGTGACCCCGTCCTGCTGTTTGATCCGTTCGCGCGCCTGCCGGATGGCGAAGTTGTTTTCGATGGCGAAACCGATGGCCCCTTTCAGATCGAGCCGCGGGGGCACGGGCGTCGGTTCCGCCGACCGGGCCAGGGAGCTCGCGAACGCGAACGGCAGGAGGACGCCGGCGCGCACCATCGGCCGATGACGGGCGCGGCGGAAAATCGCCCGCGCCGCGGCCACGCGGAACAGCCACGCCGACGGGCGGAGGGAAAGGAGCAGGGGAAGTATCCGGGCGAGCTTCATGGAATTATTTGGCGAAGGTTTCGGCGGCTGCGAGTTCCGGAGCCGGCACAGGGACCGGGACACGATCACGCGAATGGTCCCGTGCGAGCAGCACATAGATCGAGGGCAGAATCAAGAGCGTGAACACCGTGCCGATCGTCATCCCGCCAACCAGCACGAGACCGATCGAGTTGCGCGCCGCCGCCCCGGCACCCGAGACCAGCGTCAGCGGAAAGTGCCCGGCCACCGTCGCCACGGACGTCATCAAGATGGGCCGCAAGCGCGTGAGCGTGGCCTCCCGCACCGCCGCGGTCTTGGACATGCCCTGTTCCTGAAGATGATTGGCCCATTCCACGATCAAAATGCCGTTCTTCGCGATCAGGCCGACCAGGGTGACGAGGCCGACCTGGGCGTAGATGTTCATCGTGGTCGTCCAGCCATTCGTCCAGAAGGGCATGTTGGGGTTGGGCATTTTCAGCACGGTGAAGACCAGCGCGCCAAACAGCGCGAGCGGCACGGAGCCGGCGAGGATGACGAGCGGATCGCGGAACGAATTAAACTGCACCGCCAGCACGAGGAAGATCAGCACCACCGCGAGGGTGAAGGCCGGCAGAAATTTGTCTCCCTCGGTGCGGAGCTGGCGCGACTCGCCGGTGTAGTCGATGACACACCCCGGCGGGAGCACCTCGCGGGCCGCCGCTTCGAGGACCTTGAGCGCTTCATCGAGCGTCCGGGTGGTCACCCCGGATATCTTCACCGCGTTGAGCTGCTGCAGGCGGTTGAGCGAGCGCGGCACGGTCTTGTTCTCGATCGTCGCAATCGTGCTCAGCGGCACGAGCTGGTTGTTCGGACCAGTCACGTAGATATCCCGCAGCTGCTCCGGATTGAGCCGCTCCGCACGGGCGATCTGCGGAATGACCTTGTAGCTGCGACCGGCGATGTTGAAGCGGTTGACGAAATTGCCGCCCAGGGCGGAGCCGAGATCCGCGCCCACTTGGGAGAGACTCAGCCCGAGCGTGGCGACCTTTTCCCGATCGATGACCACCTCGGCCTGCGGCTGATCGACCTTGAGATCGATGAGCGGCGGAAAGGCGAACACCCCGCTCACGGTCGCCTTCTCTTGGATCTTTTCCGCAAGCGCGAGCAGGCGGACCGAGTCAAAGGTCGACGCGATGACGAACTCGACCGGAAAGTTGCTGCCACCGGGCAGCGCGGAAGGCGTGGTCGCAAACACCTGCATGCCCGGAATCGCGCCCAGCTTCTGCTGTACCTCGGGCATCATCTCGAAGACGCTGCGTGTCCGCTGCGACCCCGGTTTGACCACCATGCCGCCAAAACCGTCGGCCCCGACGGCCGCGCCGATCGCGCCACCGAACATCAATTGAAAGGTGAAATCGGCCTCCTTCGTGGAGAGAAACGCCTGTTCGACCGCTTTGCCCGAAATCGCCTTCTGATCGGCCGTGGCGTTGGCTGCGCCGGTGAGGATGCCGAAGATCACGCCCTGATCCTCCGCCGGCGCCAGTTCCGCCGGCGAAAACATGAACATGAACGGCGTGAGCGCGGTGATCACGAGCCAGACCAGATAGACCGCGGGTCGGTGGGCGAGCGTGCCGTCGAGCACGCGCCCGTACGAGGTGCGGAGGTGGTCGAAGCGATGATTGACCCAGCCGGTGAATCCGCGCTCCTCGTCGGCCGCGCTGCGCAGCAGTTTGGCGGACATCATGGGCGACAGCGTCAGCGCCACGATGCCGGAGATGGTGACGGCACCCGCCAACGTGAGCGCAAATTCACGGAAAAGCGCGCCGGTCAGCCCGCCTTGCAGGCCGATCGGCGCGTAGACGGCGGCGAGCGTGAGCGTCATCGCGATGACCGGCCCCACCAACTCCCGCGCCCCGAGCATCGCGGCGGCGCGCGGTGTCATGCCCGCGCGCAGGTGGCGCTCGACGTTTTCCACGACCACGATCGCATCGTCGACGACGAGACCGACCGAAAGCACGATCGCGAGGAGCGTCAGCAGGTTGATGGTAAACCCGAAGATCTGCATCAGAAAGATGCCGCCAATGAGCGAGACCGGGATGGCGAGAATCGGGACGATGACCGAGCGGAACGAACCCAGAAAAAGGAAGATGACGACGACGACAATCAGCAGTGTCTCGATCAAAGTGGTGGTGACCTCGCGGATGGCGTTGCTGATGTATTCCGAGGCATCGTAGCCGATCCGGGCCACCAGCCCGGTCGGCAGTTCCTTCTTGAGCAACTCGAGCTCGGCGCGGGCGCGCTTGACCACATCCACCGTGTTGGCCTGCGGCAGCGGAAAGACACCGATGAAGACGGCCGTCTGCCCGGAGTACCGCACCTGCGTGTCGTAGTCTTCGGAACCGAGCACAACATCGGCGACATCCTCCAGCCGGATGGTCGTGTCGTTTTGCTGGCGGACAACCAGGCGCTTGAACTCCTCCACCGAATGGAGATCGGTGTTGGCGGTCAGGTTGACCTGCACGAAAGAGCCCTTGGTGGCGCCGACGGCGGCCAGGTAGTTGTTGGCGGCGAGGGCCGCACGGATCTGCGACGGGCTGATGTTGTAGGCCGCCATCCGATCGGGCTTGAGCCAGATGCGCATCGCAAACGTGCGCGCGCCCAGGATCTCCGCCCGCTGCACGCCCGGCACCGCCGACAGGCGCGGCTGCACGACGCGCACAAGGTAATCGGTGATTTCGCTCTGGCTGAGAATATCCGAGGCAAAGCTCAGGTACGCCGACGCGAACTGGGAATCCGCCGACTCCACGCTGATCGACGGGATCTCCGCTTCGGGCGGAAGATCCTGGCGCACCTGATTCACCTTCGCGCTGATCTCCGCGAGCGCTTTGGTCGGCTCATAGTTGAGCTTGAGGCGCGCACTGATCAGGGAGAACCCCTGCAGGCTCTTCGACTCGACATAGTCGATGCCGTCGGCCGCGGCGATGACACGTTCGAGCGGCGTGGTGATGAACCCACGGACCAGTTCAGCGCTCGCGCCCACGTAGACCGTGGCGACGGTGACGGTGGCGTTGTCGCTGCGCGGGTACTGGCGGATGTTCAGCGAACGCCAAGCCTGCAGACCGGCGATGACGATCACGAGGTTGATCACGATCGCCAGCACGGGGCGCTTGATGAAGAGGTCGGTAAAGGCGGATTTCATGACTGGCGGTTATGCTCGCAGGCCAACAACGCAGGGCGCACGGCGCTCACGTGTTGTCGGGTTTCGGCGTGAGCTGCGCGTTCGGCGCGAGTTTGTTGTCGATGACGACGGACATCTCCGGGCGGAGCTTGAAGCCGCCGGTCGTCACGATCGTCTCGCCGGCCTTGAGGCCGGACTGAACGGTGACGAAGTCGCCCCGCGCCGGCCCGAGGCGGATGAATTGCTGGCGAAGAATTTTTTCGGCCGCGCCCGTCTTCGCGTTTTTGTGATCCACCACCAAAAAGACGGAATCGCCATACGGCGCGTAGAGGACGGCGGTGGCGGGGATGACGAGATTCCTGCTGGTTTCGGGCAGCACGATGGTGACGGTGGCGAACATCCCGGGCCGGAGGCGCTCCGAGGTGTTGGCGAGCGTCGCCTGCACGCGGACGTTGCGGGTGGCGGCGTCGACCTCCGGCGCAATCGCCGTGATCTTGCCGACCAAGACCTCCTCTGCGAGGGCGTTGGTGGTCACGCGCACCGTGGTGCCGACGGCGAGCGCGGCGAGCCGCTGCTGGGGTAGCGAGAAATTCACGAAGATGGGATCAAGGGTCTGCAGGGTGACGATCGGTTCGCCGTCCTTGAGGATCTGACCGAGATTTACGAGGCGCAGTCCCAGCCGGCCGGCAAACGGCGCCCGGATCGTTTTCTTGGCGATGATTGCGCGCAGCCCATCGGCTCCGGCGGCCGCCTGCTTGGCCTGGGCTTCGGCAACATCGAGTTCGGAGGCGGCGTTGGAATTCTTGTCCCGGAGGGCGCGAGCGCGCTCGAAATTGAGCTTCGCGAGATCGGAGGCGGCCTCGGCCGAGCGGAGTTGGGCAAGTTCATTGGAAACGTCGAGTTGCACGAGCAAATCTCCGGCGGCCACGGTGGCGCCCGCGATAAACGCGATTTTTTCGATCTTGCCGGGCATTTCTGCCCCGACCGTGACGCCCTGCACGGCCACGAGGGAGCCGGTGGAGGTGAGGGTGTTTTCCCATGGCTCCTCTTTGACGACCGCGACCGTGACCGTTTCAGGAGGAGGCACAAAGGCCGCGCCCGCCGCACCCATGGTGGAAAACTGGAGCACCTTGGTGCCACCGAGGGCGACGACAACGACGAGCAGGCCGAATACGACCAGCGTGTAGATCAGGACTTTTTTGAGCATGGGAATGAAGGGTAAAGGACCTTGGAAAAATACGGAGGATCAACGGGTGCCGGCGAGGACCGCGGACTCCGCCGGTGCGGCCGGAACCACCTCCGCAGCCCGCTGCAGGACCTTGGTAAGCAGGCGGACGAGGGTCTTGCGTTCGCCCTCGGACAGCGGCTCCATCAGCCAGGCCATTTGCCTGAAATGCGGCGGAAGAATTCGGCTCAGCAGCTTTTCGCCGCGAGCGGTGAGACCGACCGAAAGCATGCGCCGATCCTCGGGGTCAGGAGAACGCGAGACGAATCCATCGCGCTCGAGCGTGTCGACCAGCCCGGTGATGGTGGCCCGCGTGACGCCAGTGTGATCCGCAAGGACCGCCGGGCTGAGCGTGCCGGTGCCGTTGGCCGTCGGCCCGCCCTTGGCCCAGAGCGCCATCAGCACGCCGAAGCGCCCTTGCGTGATGTCGTGTTTCGCCAGATGCGCCTCAACCACGCGAAACGCCTCATCGCCCGTGCGCAGCAAGTTCAGGAAAACCTCCGTCGCGGAGGGATTGAGGTCGGGAAATTCGCGCGCCGCCTCGAGCAGGCATTCATAGCGCGGCAGATCTTTGAGCATGAGCAGAGGCATAAAATCAAATAAGGCGCCAGATAGTCAGGAGCCTAACGACAATTGCAAGCATCCACCTGAGCGTCGGCGTGGTACTTTTGGTGGCTCGGGGGCGAGTCTCAGTTCTTCGCGGGAATTCGGATTTTGTCACAGAGCACCCAGGGCGGCCCAGCCGCAACCAACCTCAATCCCCAATCATCCTACATCGCAGAGACCCCATCTTCAGAGCGGAGAGGCGGGATGGTTCGCTCTGCGTTTCCGCCGAACCTCCGCGGCGCAAAACCTTCAGGCGCGGCGGGAGGCCGTCTTGCGCATCACGCACACTAGAGCGACTGCGCGGCGGCGACCACGGCCTCCACGGTGAGGCCAAGCTCCTTGAACGCAATCGGCGCGGGCGCACTCAGGCCAAAACGATCGATCCCGACGACCTTGCCGTCGAGACCGACATACTTGTGCCAAAGCCCGGTCACGCCGGCCTCGACCGCGACGCGCTGGCGGCACGCGGCCGGCAGCACACTTTCCCGGTACTCCGCGGACTGGCGATCAAAGCGCTGCGTGCACGGCATCGAGACCACGCGAACGCCGGCCCCCAGCGTCTTGGCGGCCGCGATGGCGAGTTGCAACTCGCTGCCGGTCGCAATCAGAACATGCGTTAACGAAGCCGTTTCATTCACCGCCACGTACCCGCCCTTGAGCACGCCTTCGCGGCGCAACTGCACCGGGATGTCGTTGAGATTGGGCAGCGCCTGGCGCGTGAGTGCGAGCAGCGTAGGTCCGTCCATGCGCTCCAGCGCCGCGGCAAACGCACCCGCCGTCTCCTCGGGATCCGCCGGGCGGATGAGATCGAGATTCGGAATGACCCGCAGTCCGGAAATGGTTTCGACTGGCTGGTGCGTCGGGCCGTCTTCGCCCACGCCGACGGAGTCATGCGTGTAGATATATACCACCGGGAGCTTCGAAAGCGCGGCGATGCGCATCGACGGCCGGGAGTAATCGGCAAAAACGAGAAACGTCGCGATGCTGGGCCGGAACAGTCCGTCGTAGGCGATGCCGTTGGCGATCGCGGCCATGCCGTGCTCCCGAATGCCGAAACGGATGTTCCGCCCCGCGCGATTCCCGGTGTCGAAGTCCGCGGCCCCGGCGATATAATTGAGCGTGGAACCGTAGAGGTCGGCACTGCCACCGATCAGCAAAGGCAGGGCGGCGGCGACCGACTGCAGGACATCGCGGCCAGCGGCCCGGGTGGCGAGTTTCGCGTCCGCGGCGAATACCGGGATTTTTTCCAGCAACGCAGCGGCCTTCGGGGCATTGCTGACCGTGGCGGAATCCAACAATGCCGCCTTGTCTGGGTTTGCCATCCGCCAGGCGCGATAGCGCTTCGACCACTTGTTGCAACCGCGGACAAGGCGCTCCTTGTGCCCCTTGAAGTAGGCGCGCACGTCGTCTCCGACAAAAAAATGCTGATCGGCCGGCAGTCCCCACCCGGCCCGGGCGCCGGCGGAAAACTTCGCCCCACCCTCGCCGTGACCCTTGGCGGTGCCCTGCACCTCGGCGATGCCCCTGCCAATAATCGTCTTCGCGATGATCAGCTGCGGCTTCTCGCTCCTGGTCTTCTTCGCCTTGTTGAAAGCCTTAAGCACGGCCGCCAAGTCGTGACCATCGATTGTCTGCACCTCCCACCCGATGGCCTTGAAGCGGGCGGCGGCGTGTTCGCTCTGCGTCGTGGCCGCCATGGCGTCGAGGGTGACGTCGTTCGCGTCGTAGATGAGAATCAGGTTGTCGAGTTTCTGGTGTCCGGCGAACGCGCAGGCCTCCATCGCGACGCCTTCCTGCATGCAGCCGTCGCCCGCGAGGCACACGACATGGTAGTCGAAAATCGGATGCTCGGCGGTGTTGAACCGCGCGGCCGCCATCTGGCCGGCGAGCGCCATGCCGACGGCGTTGCCCACGCCCTGCCCGAGCGGCCCGGTGGTGGCCTCGACCCCGGGCGTCTCATTGAACTCCGGATGACCCGGAGTGATGCTGTGCAGCACGCGGAACTTCTGCAATTGCTCGAGCGGCACATCGTAACCGCTGAGGTGCAGCCAGCTGTAGAGAAACATCGAGCCATGCCCGGCGGAGAGAACGAAGCGGTCGCGGTTGATCCAGCGCGGCCGTTCCGGGTTGTGGGAGAGGGCGTGGCCGAAGAGCACGGCTCCGACTTCGGCGGCGCCGAGCGGAAGTCCGAGATGACCGGAGGAACACGCGTGGACCGCGTCGATCGCGAGTCCGCGCGCCTGATTGGCAGCCTTGGCAAGGAGATGAGTTTGCAGCGTCATGTGAAAAACCGGACAAGGCGTAATGAACGGGTGGGCATCCGGAAAGCCCGAATTTCGGGCGCATGCGATTCATTCTAAGATCTCACCCGTTTCCTCTCTTTTTTGCCGTCCCGATGCCGCACCGCATGAAGTGTTGCGCGTTTCGGCCCGACATTGCTTGAATCCGCTTAACTTGAACAGAAGGAAACAAAGGGAACGAAGCACTCCTCGCTTTCCTTCGGTTCGGAGACGGTGCCCTTTGTTATCTTTGTTTCCTTCTGTTCAAGCGATTGGGTCGGGCCTCCGCGCGCTTCGCGTGCTCCGCGTTTCAAGGTGTTTGGTTTGGTGGATCGCCTTTTGTCTGCCTGCCGAAGGCTCGGCGTACGCAGAACGCTGAACGCGCCGCCGGCGGAGTTGACGCTGACCCGAATAAACCCACATTAACCGCCATGAATCCGAAGCGCCTTAAAGAGCTGCTGCACGCGACTCCGTTTGTTTCATTCTCATTGGTGTTGGCGACGGGGAAAGTTCATCACGTGACCAATCCTGATGTGCTCAACGTCACTTTGCAGGGCCAGGTGATCCATGAAGGGGCCGACGGCCCGACGACCTACATCAATCCTCTGCTGATCACCGAAATCGTGCGACCCGCGCAGGTGACCGGCGTTTGAGCGGTCGGCCATTGCCCGAAAAAAAGGGCGAGTCCCGCGGGACTCGCCCAAGTAAAGAAACTTCGCGCGGTGGCGCTCAGCTCGGCTTCGCTGGCTCGGCGGCGGGAGCGGGAGCCGCCGCGGGGGCCGACATGGCTGCGGCGGCCTTGGCGGCCTTCTCCGCGACGTGCCGGGCGTGAATCTCGGCGGCGCGATCCTTTTCCTTGATCGCGACGGCGGCCTTGCCGGTGCGGTTCCGCAGGTAATAGAGCCGCGCCCGCATGGCCTCGGACTCGCGCTCGACCTCGATCTTCTCGATGTTCGGCGAATTGACGGGGAAGACGCGCTCGACGCCCTCGCCGTAGCTCAGACGGCGGACCGTGAAGGTCTCGTGGATGCCGCTGCCTTTGCGCGCAATGACGATTCCAGAATAGATCTGCACGCGCTCTTTTTCGCCTTCGCGGACTTTGGTGTGCACACGCACACCGTCGCCAACTTTGAACGACGTGATGTCTTTTTTCACCTGATAGGCGGTGATCTCCTTGATGATCGGGTTCATGGCAGTGAATTATTTGAGTAAATCGGGACGGACCTGACGGGTCTTTTCCAGCTGTCGCGCGTGCCGCCATTTCTCGATTTCGGCATGGTTTCCCGAGAGTAAAACGTCGGGAACTGACATGCCCCGAAATTCGGCGGGACGCGTGTATTGAGGAAAGTCGAGCAACTTGCTGGTGAAGGATTCGTGCGTCAATGAATTTTCCTCCCCGAGCACGCCGGGGATGAAACGCGCGAGTGCATCGATGACCACGGCGGCCGCCAGGGTGCCATTCGTGAGCACATAATCGCCAATCGAAATCTCCTGATCGATGACGGCACCGCGAATCCGCTGGTCGATGCCCTCATAGTGGCCGCTCAACAAGATAAGGTGGGACTGGCCGGCGAGTTCCCGCGCGAGTGCCGGCGAGAGCGGCGTGCCGTCCGGGGTCAGGTAAATCCGCCGGCAGCCCGGCGTTTGCAGCTGTTCAATGGCGGCAAAAACGGGTTCCGGCTTCAAAACCATGCCGGCGCCACCCCCAAAAGGCCGGTCGTCGGCGGTCCGATGCTTGTCGGTCGTCCAAGCACGCAAATCGTGAACCTTTACCCCGAGAAAACCCGCCGCAATGCCCTTGCCGAGGATGCTCTCGGCCAGAAATCCGTCGAGCATCCGCGGAAAGAGCGTCAGAACGTCGATCGCAAGCGGCATGGCAAATACTTGTTAACCACAGAGGCACAGAGCTCACAGAGAAAAACAAAACCTCGGAATTGGCATTCCGAGGTTCATCGCGGGAGAACTCAGCGTCCTCCGGGTCCCTGTGGTTCAAGCTTAGGCGCTTGCTGCCGGCACTTCCGGCTTCGCGGCGGCGGCGCGCCGCGCTTTCTTGATCATGGCATGCATCGTGTTGGTGGGCAAAGCCCCCTTGCTCAGCCAGTACTCCACGCGCTCCAGGTTCACCTTGATCGGACTGCCCTTGTCGCCGGGGCGATAAGTGCCAAGATTCTCGACCGCCGCACCGTCGCGACGCGAACGCGCCTCGGCGACGACTACACGATAGAGCGACTGGTGCACGGCACCAACCTTGGTAAGACGAATTTTGAGAGCCATGTCGGATGTTTTGCGGAGCGATTCTTGCTTGGAAAAGCTGAGGACATGACCGTCCCCCAATCGGCTTGTCAAGCACCGGTTCGAGCCAGCCCGCGCCATGAGTTGGCGGTGATCATGGTTGCTGGCGGGTTTAATCAACAGCTAGAGTGCCCGGTCGGTTTACAGTCACCAGCCAGCGCGCAGACTGACGGCCGCCCAGACCACCGCACCGCCACCACGCCCCGCCACTCCACTCGACCATGAATCCACTTTCTTTTCTCCTTCCGCCCGTTCGTTTCAGCTGCCTCGCGTTGGTGATAATGCTGACGCCGTCCCTCTTCGCCCAAACGCTCGGCACCGTGACGGGAGTCGTGTCCGACCCCCAGGGTGCGTTCGTTCACGGCGCCGAGGTCCGCGTCGATGGCACGGCGCTGGCGACGACGACTGACCGCGCGGGCCAGTACCGCCTCGACGCGGTGCCCGCCGGGTCGCAGCGCGTGACCGCCACCTACCTTGGCCTGCCCGATGCCGTCGCCACGGTCATTGTCACCGCCGGGCGCGACGCGGCGGCCAATCTCGCTTTCAAGCCCGCCGACACCGTGCTAATGGAAAAATTTGTCGTCGAATCCATCGCCGAGGGACAGGCCCGGGCCGTCAACCGCCAACGGGCCTCTGACACCATTCAAAACATCATCGCCTCGGACGCCCTCGGCCGCCTCCCCGACGCCTCCGTCGGCGAGGCCCTCGCCCGACTCGCCGGCATTTCCGTGCAAGTCGATCGGGGTGAGCCCGACAAAATCGCCGTGCGCGGCCTTTCGCCGAAATACAATTCCGTCGCGCTCAACGGCGAGCGCCTCCCCGCCGTGTCCGACTCCACCGAGGTCTACGACAACCGCTCCGTCTCGCTCAACACCGTGCCGACCGACATGATCTCCAGCATCGAGGTCACCAAGGCGCTCACCCCCAACCTGGAGGCCGACTCGCTCGGCGGAGCCGTGAACCTCGTCACAAAAAGCTCGCTCGATTTTCGCCGCCGGGTGCTTTCCGGCAAGGTCGAGGCCGGCTACAACGACGTCACAAAAAAGGAGCAATATTCGACGAACTTCACGTACGGCGACCGCTTCGCCGACGGCAAGGTCGGCCTGCTGCTCACGGGCGCGTTCCAGTTCAACAACCGCGGCATCGAGGGCATCAACGCCGGTTATCTCGCGCCCACCACGGTCGCCGGCGTCGCGTACGACAGCATCTACAGTGAGATCGATCTTCGCTTCCGGCACCTCGACCGTGTGCGCAAGGGTCTCAGCGGGCAGCTCGATTTCAAGACCGGCGGCGACTCGCGTCACTGGGTGCGCGGCTTCTACAACGTCTTCGAAGATCGCGAGCAGCGCCGGCGCCTCATCATCCGTCTCGGCAACGGCGGCACCATCCTCCCCGGCACCAACAACACCATCGGCAACATCGATGGGGGACGCGTCCTCCGTCGCGATCGCAACGGCCTGAAGCAGACCGATCTGGCCAATGTCGCCGCCGGCGGCGTCTGGGAAAATGCCCGTTACAAGCTCGACTATAGCGCCAGCTATTCGTGGACCTCGTTCAAGGTCCGCCGCACCGAAGCCCAGCTCGAGTATCGCATCACCGACTATCTCGCCAACAACGCGATCCCCGACTTCACCTACGATCGCACCGATTTCAATTTCCCCACGCTCAACGATCCCCTCGGCCACATTGTGAATTACCCGCGCCAGGAAATCGGCAACCGGGGCGGCTACAACGTCCGGGACGACGACAACACCGAGGAAGATCTCACCGCCAACGCCAACGTCACGATCCCCACTTCATTTGCCGGCAACCCCGGCACGTGGCGGTTCGGGTTCAAACACCGCACGAAGGACAAGGACATGCGCCCGCAGACCTTCTCCTACACGCGCACGGGGCCGGCCGAACTTTATCTCAGCAACTTCCTCGATTCGAAAATTGTGATGCCAATCCTCGACGGACGCTACCGCATCGGCCCGTCGAGCGAGATGGTCGCCCTGCGGGACCGGTTCTATGCCGACTCCGCGCTGTTCGTCCTCAACCAGGCCTCGGTCATCACCGACAACCTCCCCGGCACATATGTCGCCACCGAGGACGTCACCGCCGGGTACGCGATGGCGACCACCTCCGTGGGCAAACTGCGCCTCGTCGGGGGCGTGCGTTACGAACACACGAAAAACGCGTACACCGGCAACGTCCTTTCGTTCAGCCCCACGGCCGCCTTCCTCGGTGCCACCAAAGTCTCTACCTCCACCGACTACGGCCATGTTTTCCCTCGGTCGTCGGCACCTACCGTTTCACCGACCGCATCCTCCTCCGCGGCGGTGTCACCCGCAGCATCGCCCGTCCCGACTACGGCGACCTCAACCCGCGCCGCAACATCAACGACGACGTGGACCGCATCTCCGAAGGCAACCCCGACTTGAAACCGCTCCTCTCGACGAATTTTGACGTCTCCTTCGAATGGTATCTCAAGTCCGCCGGCAGCGTGACTGTCGGCGCATTTTACAAGGACATCAAAAATTTCTCTTACACCGCCAACACGATCATCAGCGGCGGCACCTATGCCGGCTGGCGCCTCGTCCGCCCCGAGAACGGTCCTGCCGGCAATCTCCGCGGCATCGAGCTCGGTTGGACGCAGGCGCTCAAGTTCCTGCCCAAGCCCTTCGATGGACTGGGCGTCCAGGCTAATTACACCTGGGTCGACGGTGAGGCCCGGGTGCCCGGCCGCGGTACCCTCGACCGCCTGCCCGATCAGGTGGACAAGGTATCCAACTTCCAACTCTATTACGAAAAATTCCCGTTCTCCGCGCGCGTGGCGTATAACTTCAACGGCCGCTACATCCGCACTCTCGGGGTCGATGCCAACAACGACGAGTGGTTCGATCACATCAACACGATCGACGCCTCCGTCAGCTATACCCTGCGCAAGGGCTGGAACCTCTACCTTGAGGGCAAAAACCTCACCGACGCCGTCACCCGCCGCATTTACTTCGGTCGTCCCGACCGCGCCGCCGAGCACGAATATCCCGGCTGGAGCGTCGTCACCGGGTTGAAATTCGAATTCTAACCGTGAGGGACGCGGGCCTCGCGTCCGTGTTCCCACTTCGCCATCGCCCTCGCCGGCCGGCATTGAATAGCTCGTTGTCGACCTCCATTCAACTTATGTCCACCCGTCGCGATTTTCTCAAATCCTCCGCGCTCCTCGGCGCCGCCTCCACCGTGGCGCCGCGGTCCGTCCAGTCTGCCGTGCGCCCGATCGCTCCGCCCGCGCGTGTCGACACCAAGATCACCGCGGTCCACACCTACGTTGTCGACCGTGCGATCCTCGTCGAGGTGGTCAGCGACGCCGGCCTCTCCGGCTGGGGCGAATGTGCGTATGACGGCGCGTCGCTCATGAAGACGTTCGTCGATCAGCGTCTGACCAAGGAGGTGGTGGGGAAAAACCCGTTCGATGTCCGCAAACTCTGGGACTGGATGTTTTTCGAAAACCACGACCTCGGGCCGGGCGGCACCCTGCCCAACGCGATCGCCGGCATCGACATCGCCCTGTGGGATCTCAAGGGCCGCCTGCTCAACCAGCCGATCCACCATCTTCTCGGCGGCCGTTATCGCGACAAGATCGCCGCCTATGGCAGCGTGCCGATCCGCCGGGGGCGGGTGAGCGTGGAGGACTGCGTCAAGTCGTGCGTGCACTTCGTCGAGCAGGGATTCAAATGCGTGAAGGTCCGCATCCAAATCCGCGAACACTTCCTCAATCCCGACCCCGATCCCACGTTCGCCTATGTCGCCGCCGTCCGCCAGGCCATCGGCCCCGACATCGTGCTGATGGTTGACGCCAATAACGGTTACTCCGCGCAGCGCGCGATCGCGACCGGCCCAAAAACTCTACGAGCACTGGAACGTCACCTACTTCGAGGATCCCGTGAGCGATCAAAACCTGGCCGAGATGGCACAGGTAACCGCGGCCCTCAACCACCAGGACATCGTCGCTGGCGAGAAATGCTACACGCGCTGGCAGATCAAGGACCTGATCGTCCAGGGCAATGTCGACATCATCAACCCCGATGTGACCAAGGTCGGCGGCATCACCGAAATGGACCGGATGGCGACACTCTCCTCGTGTTTCCAGAAACCAATCCAGATGCATAACACCCGGCCGACGATTTCGACCGCGGCCTCGCTGCATTGCATGGCGTCCGCACCGCTGGTGGCCCGCTTCATCGAGTTCCCGGAGCTCGGCACCACCTACGACGGCCTCTTCAAACTCTTCCGCAACCGCGTGAAACTGGAGAACGGTTTCCTCCACGTACCAGACGGCGCCGGGCTGGGCCTGGAGGTCGATGCGGCGGCGGTGCGGGCGGCCGCGGCCCGAAGCTGACCTCGGGATGCGGCCACCGTGCCGCGGTCTGCTCGCGCGGAACACTCCGCTTCGCCCCGCGGGCCACGTCCGGCACGCGCCGACGGATTTGGCGTTGTGAGGCTAAAACGTCCCCTTCACGCCCACCGTCCATAGCGAACCGAAATCCTCGCGCTGGCGAAACTGCGCATGCGCCGGGGTGCTCGGGCCCGTGCGTTCGACGTCTTCTGTCGCGTCATTGACGTTGCGCATGCTGCCGAACACCGCGAAACGCCGGAAGAAATGGTACTCGGCACTGAGGTCGAGATAGAGTCGCTTCGAACTCCAGTCGTAGGTGCCGGGTTCGATGCTGCGAGGAGAAGCCGCGATCAACCCCAACCGGCGCCGACCCTTGTAGTTCCAACCCGCCCGCAAATTGTATTTCTGCCGGCTCAAACTGACCCCCCAGTTGTAGATCCGCGGGGTGTAGCCGGAGAAATTTGACGACGCCTCGCCGGTCGCGCGGGTGGCCGTGGCGTTGGCGAAGACCTGCACGCCCCTCGCCCACGGCGGTAGAAAAGTAAGAGCCTGCTTGTAATCAAATTCGACGCCTTCCATGCGCACCGGGGTGGAGATATTTTCATTCGTCGAGACCGCATAGGGATCGTAAGTCGCGACATCGAGACCGTAGAGCGCGAGGAACTGCGGCGTGGCATCGAAAACGATGCTACTGAAAAAATTCCTGAAATCGCGCCGAAACGCGCCGGCCGAAATCTGACCGACACCTTGGAAATAATACTCCAGGCGCACCTTGGTCGACTTCGCTTCCCACGGCTTGATGCCCACGTTGTTGACCGCGATCCGGTTGCTGATGGAGTTCGGCGGCAACTCCGTGTCGGGCAGCGTCAGTCCCCCGGCGTATTGGCCGTAGTCCGGCCGGCCGATGGAGCGGTAGGAGGAAATACGCGCGACGAGATTCTCCCGCACGTCGTAGCTTGCGTTGAGATTGGGAAACCAGCGCAGGTATTCCTTTTTCGCCTGCTGCCCGCGGTCGATGAAGGTGAGCTTCGAGACCTCGAGCGCGTTGGAAATCGGCTGGATGAGGACGGGCACCGGAAGCCGGTTGGCGCCGACGATAAGATTGCCGTTCGCGTCGCGTTGGAGGACGACGTTGCCACTGGCGTCGCGCCGATAATTCCCCGTCGGGTTCGTGAGCGGACCCTCGCCTGTGATCTTGGTCTGCTCCGCGCGGATTCCGCCGACGAGCTTGAGCCGACGCTCGAAGAATGCGAGGTCGCCACGCAGGTAAGCGGACGAAATGACCTCGCCGGCCCGTTTGGAAAGATTCACCGCACTGCGATATGTCGCGTTTTGGTCGATCGTGAAGTAGTCGGGGTGCGCCTGGTAAAGCTCCCAATATTTATAGTTACTGACCCATTGAATCTGCGGAAACCCCCAGGGGCCGTGGCGCTGGGAAAAAACTTCGTCGAGCAAGATCGCCGCGCTGTCATCGCTGCCCCCGGCGGCGGTCGGGTTCGTGGTGGCGCGTTTGTCGGCGCCAACGAAGGAATACGACACGATCCCGCCCCGGATATCGCGCCGTGATTCCCGGACTTCGCCCCCCACCTTGAGCGATAGGGGCAACCCGCGGACCTCGAAATCCCGGCGCAGGTTGGCAAAAGCGCTCCGCTGGAGATCGGAGGACTCGAGGACGTTGCTGTTGGCGGTGGTGAGCGCGTAGCTGCTGAGACGGTAGGGATTGACCGGTGTCCGCAGGGCGCCTTCCGTCACCGTGATCTCGCGCGGGCGCAGGTAAAAGATGTTGTCGAAGGACACGGTCACGCCGGTGCGCGTGGTCGCGGCGCTGTTGAAGAAGCCTTTGTCGACGTCGCGGTAGTGGTTGGTCGCGTGCGAGTAGCCGGCGCCCGATTCCGCTTTCCAGATTGGCCCGTCATGCCGCCAGACCAGCGTGGGCATATAGGTGGTCCCGGATTTGTGTCGGGCTCCATTGCTCACGGAAATGCTGCCCTGGCCCACGTCGCCGTGGGTCGATGTCGTGGTAAACTGCCCCGGCAGCACGCGAGTGATGTTGAAGGTGAGCGTGCGATTGTTGAACCGCGCGTCGTAGTAAGCGTATTGAAACGAAAACGAGATCCGATCGTTGCGGGCGAGCTTGTAGTCGATCGTCGCGCCCAGGGAGGCGCGCGAGGTGAGCTTGGTGCCGTCGCGCACGGCGTAATTCGTCAGGTAGGGTTGGTCCGGCGTGGTGTCGGGCAGCGCACCCGGAGTTCCGTTCGCCGCAGGTGCATTCGTGGCGTTGCCGGCGCCGCGCCAGGTGTTTTGCATCAAGTCCTGCATGGTGTATTGCGAGGTGGTGCCGCCCGAGAGCGTGAAGCCGAAGCGCTGGTTGACGGGCACGATGTAGGAGAAATCGAAGCCCGGGTGGATTTTGTAGGTGGGCTCTTTGAGTGGTCCGGGAGTGCGGTGCAGGCTCTTCTCGGCATCGCGCATCATGAAGTAGGCGCTGCCGGTGAAGACCGGCCGCGAGCGCTCAAACGCGCTGCGTGGAACCAGGTTGACGCCGCCGGCCAGCGCCGAGCCGGGCGATTCAGGGGTGGGCGAATGGTAGACCTCGAGACGCGCGAGGTTGTTGATTGAGACCTGCGAAAGATCGATCGCCCGCGAGGTGCTCGACGAGGCGGCGCTGGCCAGAGCGAAGCCGCCAATGGACACCGGCACGTTGTTGGAGGGCACCCCGCCCATTGAAATCGTGAAGGCATCTCCGCCCACGAAGTCGATCGCCATGCCCGGAAGAAATTTCAGGAACTCGCCGACGTTGCCTTCCGCAACCGCGCCGAATTCGTCGGCGGCGACGACATTCCTGATGTTGGCGGCGAAACGCTGCTCGTTGATCGCGATCGCGGCGCCGTCCATTTCCCTCGAAGTCGAGACCACAAACTGGTCGAGTTTCACCGGGGCGTCCGCCATGGCCGGCAGCGTGCCGCGGCCATCCGTGAGATTGAAATCGCGCTGGATGGTTTGCCCGGGCGTCACGTCCACTGTGAGCGTCTGGGGCAGAAGACCGGTGTGGAACGTTTTCACCTGCACGGCACCCACCGGCACGCCGACGAGGCGATACTGGCCGGAACTGTCGGTAAACGTTTCGAGCTGTGTGCCCTCGATGGTGACACGCGCTTTTTCCAGGTAATCGCCGTTGCGCAGATTGAGCACACGTCCTTCGATGACTCCCCCGGAAATCTGGGCAGACACGGACCACGGTAGCAGGATGAGCGCCGTGCTTAGCACACACCGGCGGAGGAAGATTGGTTTCATCGGAATAAGGCGGGTGGACCGGCACACCGCTCAGGGCAGGCGGACACTCTCGAGCATGCTGTCTCCCGCCGGGCGGAGTGTCTCGATGACTGGGCTGGGCCCCAGCAGGCGTAGAAACGCGTAACCATTCTCGCCATGGATCACCGCTCCGTATTCCGTCCAGTTTGCCCCGTCCCACCTGAAATCCCCCGCCCATGTCACGGCGGATCTTCCGTTGACCGTTCGCGGCGCGAGACTCGTGGGACGGTATTTGTAATCGGCAATGGATGACATGCTGCTTCGGTGCTCCACGAGCGTCTTTTCCACCCATCCCCGCAGCCATGATTCCGCCTCGGACGCCGGGACGGATTTGCCATCGAACCCCGGGCTGTAACTCAGCAGCAAAATGGCATCAGGGAACTCGGCATTGCCGCAGCGGATGATGCAACCATCGGATCCTCCAATTTGGTTGCCGCGACTGGCGCTCGTTCCCGTCCAACCTGAGGGGATGGTGGCGCCAATGCCGGTCTTCCGGTCGAGGACGGAATTATTCGGGCCGAAGACTTCGGCTGGTGGAATCGTGGCGGAGGGACTTGCAGCCATCACCTTGGGGCGTTGGGCGATGATCTTGGGCGGAGTGCCGGATCTCTCGGGGACCTGTTTTGGAATCAGGCCTTCCATGAACCAAACATCAACCGTGTCGCCGATTGCTCCGGCTTGAATGGCAAGCTGGCGGCCGTCCGGATGGAGGGCGATGTCCCCCAAATCTTCCTGAGAAAACCTTAGTCTTACGGATACCCCTGAATCTATCACCGTGGACCAAATCGCCGTTTGTGTCGGCCCTTTCTTCTCCTTGCCCGGTGTTTGTCGCGTGTAGACGAGCCGTTTTCCATCCGGCGTCCAGGCAAGTGAATTCAAGTATTCACGCGGTTCCAGGCGAATCACTTCCTTTTGCTCGCCGCGGCCCAACGTGAGCACTTTCAGCGCAACTACGAAATCCGTCTTCTTGCCTTGGTCGGTGGTGACGAGGGCAAGGCGCGAGCCATCCGGAGAAAGCTCAAAGGGTGACCACACGTGCAAATTTTCCGGGCCTTGGAAAACGATCTCCTCCTGCTTGGACTGTAAATCGCGGCGGACGATAAAATCCGACCAATTTCGGCGACCATCGGCAGACCTTGAGTATTTCCGTCGCATAAAGTAGCATGATTTTTCGGCTCCAGGGCACAATTCGTGGGTGAAACGAGTGTATAAGTCGAAAGCGTGAGAGAATTCAAGGCAGCTGGGAAAGGGGCGGGTTGGGCAACTATCGCACCCACGTCCTCGCTCGCTCGGGGGCGGCCGGCGTG
>SXGU01364291.1_pt1 | contig 30679 bp, 24 predicted proteins | sample 3174531 | NCBI WGS metagenome assembly SXGU01 (sample SAMN11356863, study PRJNA531348) | freshwater metagenome | isolation source: freshwater sample F1-140 | place: China: Fuxian Lake, Yuxi | collected 2017-12-25 | reverse complement strand
TTTTAAATACGCTCCAATTGCTCCCAGAATAATACCGCCAATTAAATTTCCTTTAGTTGATAATAAAAAGCCCTGTGTGTCTTCTGTGAAAGCTGTAAAATTGAAAATGATGTAGAGTAATTTATATCCAATTAAAAAACCAAGCAATCCGGAAAAAAATAATTCGGAAGAAGTAGCTTTCTGTCCTTTTAAAACTTTGTTAGTGGTTGGACTTAACAATCCTTCTTTTTCTTTACGTTTTAATTCCTTGGTCCAGAAATAAGCAGATGTTAGAAAAGCAATGGCAACAAAGAATCCGAACATCTGAACCATTTTTAAAAAAGATGGGGCATCTCCGAATAAATCTTTAAAAGCGTAATAGAGTGAAGGATACATAAAAGGAATTATAAATTATGAATGTAAAATTAAGAATTATTGCGGGATTAGTGTAAAAAGATAAATAATCTATTCTAATCCTAGCATTGCTCTAAAAGACTCTTTTCCTTCTTTTGTTTTTTTAAGGTTGGTGATTAGCAAAATTGCTCTGTCGATACGTAGTTGGGAGCTTTTTACAGTGTTAACATAATGAATAATATAACGCTGTTTTCCGGGAGTCAACATCTTAAATCTCCTCATTCCTTCTTCGTCTTGTTCCAAAAGTTCTTTTAGTTCTTCTGATAAAGGCATTCCGTATTCGCTTTCATCTTTTTTTAATGAAATGGTTACTGAATCTTTGAATTTCAAACCCAACTTTTTTAATCTGCCCATATTAATACTTACATAACCACTTCCATTTCCCAAGGCTACCAATCCACCCTGAAAAGTAAGTTTGCCATTGATTGTACACAACAATCGCATTTTGAATTTACCTCCTAACTTATCAATAATATCTGGAGGAACTTCAAAGTAATGCATCCCAACCAAATGTTCTAATTTGTAGATTTTGCTTTTATAAGTTATTTCAGTTTCTTTCTTTTTAGCCATTTTTGTTTAGAAAAAAAGGGGCAAAAAGCCCCTAATATTTTAGCAAACACAGACCTGCCTACCGTAGGCAGGTTCGTAAATTCGTTTTTATTCGTTATCCGTAACCTATTCTTCTTTTTCAGCGTTTTCGTATTTCACAATGTCAGTTGCAAAATCCATGAAGAATTTGTGTGCTGATGTAAATACAAAACGATTATCACCGGTTTTTTCGATGATGTTTCTTCTGTTCAACGTGTTAATGAAGTTTTTGCGAGAATCCGCATCTTTTAATTGTTTGTTTGATAAAATCAAATCAATATAAGATGAGTTGGTGAAATAGTTTTCTATCTCTTCCATTTCAAATTCTGAAAACTGAATTCTTTCAAGGAAATTTTTACCATCTCTGTCCAATTCATAACTTAATAAAGAAATGAAAATACAAATATCACGGGATAACATTTCAGCTGATTCTTCTGAAACCAGATAAGCGTAATCCTGTGTCAAACGCAAATCATAATTAAATGAAGCTTTGAAAAAGTAGGTATACGATTGCTCGTTATCTTTTACCGTTTGGTAAGTGCGTTCGCTTGGCAACATAAATTTGCCTGACATAAGATCTTCTACTATTTGGCGGTGGTGGTTAGGAAATTCCATCTTGTGTGTCGATTATTAGTGATTGTGGGTTAATAGTTACTTTAGGAACAGTTAATGTTAAGTCGTTAATTTTTATTTTATCAAATTCTGGTTTTACGCCATATGCGCGTTCAATGTCTTCATCAAAAGCCAATGTGGTAAGTGCGAAGAATTTTTCAATCTCTACTTTTTTATAATCTTCTTTCAATGTTTTATTACACCAGCTAAAGAAATTTTCGACCGGTAAATTGTCTTTTAACTTTTTAGTATAATGATCCTTGTCGAAAATCCACTTTTCCGATTCGTTTTCTTCATCTTCAAAATAAACATCTGTTTCGTTTTTGAATTGTTCAAAAATTTCAGAAGCATTGTAAAAGGTATCTTTTGAATAAACTGAAATGTCTTTGCGTTTAAGCAATTTTGGAGATTTACGCTTGTATGGATTTTTTAAATAAGTAATCCATCCTGTTAAAATAATCGACTCAGTTCTGATACGTTCAATCAAAGGCAATAATTCATTTGTGAGAATTTTAGATTGACGTAATAAATTATCATTAACCTGAATCAATTGAAAATAAAGCTTTTCAAACTGAACGCGAGCATTCTCATCATCAAAATTTAAACGATACTTGTTTGAGTATTCCGATATTTCATACAATTTAGTTGCAACTGAAGTTGAATGGTTGATATCCAAAATTTTGTTCAATGGAATAATATATTCGTCAATCCAACGGGAAGCACGGACAATCTTTTCACGATAATTAATTTTTTTAACGTTTGCTTTTAATTCACGTGTTTCCTGTAATAAACTCTGAGTGTTGCGTTCCACCATTTCGTAGAACGAACGAACCTCAATAGCTAAGTCGTTTAAGCGTTGACTCAATGTTACTTTATCGCCATTAATGGTTTCTCTTATTTTACGGAATAATTCCGCAATTGAAGTATGGTATTTTTCAATTGTTTCAGGCAACATTGGTTTGAATTCGCTTAATACAAATTCAATCAAGTTGTAGTATACAGTACGAATTTCGTAGTTGTCGTTTACCGGACTCAATATCTTGTATTCAATTAATTGCGGACGAACATCACTTTCGTGTTTCGCTACAATTTGATTCAACACTTCGTACGCTATGACGCCTTCTTTTGATTGAGTTTCAAACAATTCAGCAATCACATCGTAATGTTCCAATAAAAAGCGGAGTATGGTTTTTGGTTCTGCCTTCATTTTATTATACTATTAATTGCTTAGTTCAAATTTTTTAAATTCTTTTTGCCCATTTTTTCTACAACACCATTTCTTTCAACAATCACCGCATTTTGTTTTTCGTTGATATTGATTTTTCCTTTTGAAGGATAAATGAAATAGTATTTGTTGAATCCTTCTACTGCATCTGGTGCAGCAAAAATTGGAATAAAGTTATGTGCGTTACAGAATTTAACAAGTTCCGGACGATTTTGTTTGTCGATTGTTGCAACCTCGTCAATAAATAAGGTGATCTTGTTTTGTTCATCAGTTACTGCTAATCTGTTAATGATTGCCATTATGATAACCAAACGGATCATTCTGTCTGTTCCATCCGACTCAACTTGATTAGCTAAATCCACACGTTTTTCTGTTCCTTTGATTTCTAGCAATAATTCAATGTTGAACAATTCGTCAAAATGAACTTTTTTACCTGTATCTAAATAAGTGTTCAGAATTTTCAAGTTTTCCGATTGGTCAAAATCAAAACTCATTTGCCCGTTAAACTCTTGAATAGAACTGATTGCTTTTAACTCACCCATGATACGCTCGTTATCAATCAAATCAATTTTTAATGATTCGATGTTTGATATACGGGTTGTAGCTAATTTGGAGTTGAATTTTTCGTATACAAATTGTTTGAACTCTTCGTAACGCTTCAATAAAGTAAATGCAGGGTTTGCAAATTGAGTAGAGATACTTGATAACAAGCCATCAATACTTCTTTCTTTATCACTCAAACAAGCAATTTCTTCTTCAACAAAGTTGATAAATTCTAATTCGTCAGCGATGCTGCTTCTCAAACGATATTTTAATCCTTCGAATGCAACATCTTTCTGTGCTTTTATGTCGTGACGGTCTTTTTGATGAATTTGAATTTTTGAATAGATGTAATCCAAATTGTCGTTGGTCTCATATTCACGAGGTTCCACTTCAATGGATTCCATTTCCATTTTTCGGTCTTTCAATTCTTTTACACGAAGTTCTAAATTGCGTTTTTCTTCGTTCAATTTATCCAACATGATCTGTTTTGTAGAAATTTCTTTCACCAAATCATTTAATTGCAATTCCAACTCTTTTTTCTCTTCATTGAAAGTTTTAATTTCTTCAATTATGCCTTTAACAGCCTTTTCTAATTGAGGTTTTGTTTCAATGCCTTTGATTTTTTCTTTAATAAGTTCAAGTTCTCCAAGAATACTTTTTAATTTGAAATCTGTTTTTTCTTTGTCGACAACTGTTTTCAAAAGTTCTTCCGTTACTTTTTTCTCAGCAAGTAAAACTTTTAATTCATCTTTTAATTCTTTAACAGATCTGAATTCAGTTAATTCTATTCCCTTGGAAATGTCAATTTCACCATCAAAAATGTGCATCAATTTATCAGATACTTTTTTGATTTGCTTTTTGATTTGTTTGCTTGGTAAACTCAATACTTGCTCCGAAAGGATAGCATTTAAAAGCTGTTTAGTTTTTTCGTCATTCGAAATTTTGTGAATCAATAAGTTGTTGTAGTTGTTGATTTGATTTTCAACAGATGCAATTTTATCATTCACTTTTTCTAAACGGAATTCCAAATGTTTACTGGAAAGTTTTTGGCTTTCTATAGTAGTAATTCTGTTTTCGATTTCTTTACGTTCTTGATCCAAATTTTTCATGGATTCTTTTAAGAACTCAATTGTTTCGTATTTATTAATTTCATGCAATTCTACTTGCTTTTCATTCAAGTAAGTAGTTTTGTTTTTTATCTCTGCATTTTTTTCTCCGATGTAAGAAGCGAAATTCAATTCTTTTGGTTTTAAAATTTCGTTGATTTCGTTGTGAATAGCAGCAATATGTCGACCACGCTCAACTGAAGAAATTTCTAATTCAGGAATAGCAGCAGTGTATGCAGTGTTGAACGCATAAAGCAATTCACTCACAATAGTTGTTTTAGAATTGTGAACTTTTACCAATTCACGGAAATCAAGGAAATCCGTACGAACAGCTTTGATGCTCTTAATTTCTTCGTTGATGCGGAGTAAATCGGTAATGTCTTTTTTGTTTTTCTGAGAAAAGTTTAAACCTTCATTTTCGCGGTTATCAGCAATAATCAACGATTCTTTCAACGTCTTGTTGGTGATCAATTTTGAGTTGATCAAATAACGATAAACTTTTGAAAAGTTGTTGCTCAATCCGTCCGCCTTTACTGTATCTTCTAACCAAACAACCGCATTGTTTTTTGTACCGCGGTGGTAAACTGCATTAAACACATCTGTTTTTGTAGCAAACTTACTGTGCATAATACCACGTTTGTTAAGGTTTTCGATTACTTCATCAAAGCTTAATAAACGTTGGTGAGTTCCTTCCATTTCAAAGAAGTAGTCTTCATTGTAATCGCTTTCGATTTTGTAATATTCCAGTTCACCATCAGTATTTCGTTTTACCAAAATACAGTAGTAGCCCATTTTGTTGATTTCAAAAATCAAGAAACTCTTGTTATGAGTGGGGAAGTAGTGATGAATTGTTTCTTTATCACCTTTACGCTGACCACTGAACGACATTTTTTGTCCGTCAACCACAAACAGGAAATTCAGCGCATAAATCAGCGTTGATTTACCAATGTTATTAGGCCCAACCAATTGGATAGAATCGCAATTGTCGAGTTTCATTTCGGCCTTGCCGTAACCTTTTGAGTTAATTAAGGAGATTCGAGTAAGCATCTTTTTATAGGATTATAAGATTTATGCTCAAATATACTTTAATGGCTTGGCCTATTTGTTGAGTTAATAGGCTGTTGATAACAATTCCTTTAAAATTAGGACGAACAGAGGTTTTGTGTTAAAAAAATTAAAGTTTTTAAAAGTTTTAACAAGGACTTGATTTTTGTGAAAAATTGTTTATAATATTTCTACAGAAATGTTTTTAGCCAGGTAATTGCAGCTTCCTGACTAGTCATAATCTTTGTTGGGGTTATAGGTTTGTTAAATGTGATATATGCATTTCCCATCATTTTCTGTATGCTGTTTTTTACTACGAAAACACTCGCTAGAGTATACTGATTTGCTTCAATTCCTGAGGCATATTTTCTGGCGTCCGGACTGGCCAAAGCAAAATCACCGGCTATAAATAATAGTGGATATTTTTTCCCTCCTCCAACTTCTGCGAAAGCATTAACCATTTGTTTTGCATCAACCAATTGTAAAGTATTATTCGCTTTCATATCAATTTGCATAATTCCGTCACTTCTCAAAGAAACGATTGATCCAAAATTTGACACAGTTTTAAGAATAGTTACTTCGCTCATAGGATTTCTATTTGATAAATGTTTTTAACCATTCAATCGCTTTTTCTTCATCATTAAATAGAGCGGTTGGAGTAGTAGGCTTGTTTACTTTTATGTATGCATTGCCTAATAATTTTTGAGCTAAACTTTTTACAACTAATGCTCCGGCTATGGTGTATTTATTTCCATCCGGACTGGCAGCATATTCTCTTGCATCAACATCTGCCATTCCATATTTGCCAGACGAAATCAGGATAGGAAATTTTTTATTGTTTCCAATTTCTCCCGTTGCTTTTACCATTTCTTTTGCATCATTTCCTGTAAGAGTAACATTTGCTTTTACATAGAAATGTATTATTCCATCGCTACGAAGCATTACTTCGGCATTAGCAAGTTCTTTTTTTCGGATTATCGTTAATGTTTCGTTCAATTTGGAGTAATTGATGAGAACAAATTTAAGAAAAAAGAGGAATTTACGAAAAGCTTAAACTAAGCTGTAAACTGCAGCATCTGCCATTACGCAACCGTCAGCGTCCAACTCTTTTAAATCTACTTGTTTAAGTTGGTTTACCAGTTCTGGATTGTAAGGCGTTTTTACTTTTATATAATTATCAGTAAAACCATGCATAAACCCTTCTTTATTATCAGCTTCAAAAAGTACAGTTCTGGTTTCTCCTAAATGTTGTTCGTAAAAGTGACGAAGTTTTTTTGCAGATAAAATGCGCAACATTTTATTGCGTTTTTTTCGTGTAGCAATGGGGATAATTCCTTTCAAGTGAATCGCATCCGTATTATCTCTTTCTGAATATGTAAAAACGTGCAGGTAGGAAATTGGTAATTCGTTTAAAAAATTATAAGTTTCTAAAAAATCTTCATCTGTTTCTCCAGGAAAACCAACTATCACATCCACACCAATACAACAATGTGGCATATGGGATTTTATTTTTGCAACACGTTCGCTATACAATTCACGCAAATATCTTCTGCGCATAGCTTTCAGCATTTTGTTGCTTCCTGATTGTAATGGAATATGAAAATGTGGAACAAATCGTTTTGAATTAGAAACAAATTCTATTGTTTCGTCTTTCAATAAATTAGGTTCAATGGAAGAAATTCTAAAGCGTTCAATTCCCTCTACTTTATCTAACTCCTGAACTAAATCAAAGAATGTTTCTTGTTTGCGGTTTCCTTCTTTTGATGAGTTGTTGCCAAAATCTCCAAGATTTACTCCTGTCAAAACAATTTCTTTTACATCTTGTTTGGCAATATCGTTTGCATTTTTAATTGCATTTAAAATACTGTCACTTCTACTTTTTCCTCGTGCTAGTGGAATTGTACAAAATGAGCAATTATAATCGCAACCATCCTGAACTTTCAAAAACACTCTTGTTCTGTCACCAAAGGAATAAGAATCCACAAAAAAGTTGGCTTCTTCTATTTCGCAACTGTAAATTTCAGCTTTTGATTTTTTCGTTAAATCACTAAGATAATTCAGAAGTTTAAATTTTTCGGAAGCACCCAAAACCAAATCAACTCCTTCAATATTAGAAATTTCTTCAGGTTTTAATTGAGCATAACAACCAACTACCACTACATACGCCTCAGGAGAAATGCTCAATGCCGATTTTACAATTTGTTTACATTCTTTATCAGCATTTGCAGTAACGGAGCAGGTGTTTATCACGTAAACATCACTGGGCTGCTTAAAATCAACCTTTTGATAACCCTGTTCTTCGAATAAACGAGCAATGGTGCTTGTTTCCGAAAAGTTGAGCTTGCAACCCAATGTATGAAATGCTACTTTTTTCATTTGTGGATGCGAATTTACTAATAATCCCGCTATTATGCCAAAGGGAAGAGGGAAAGGTGCTTTAAATAAGCCTTACTTATCAATTTGTTAAAAAAACTGTTAATAAGTGAAAAGGCAGGTATCGATTTTACGCAAAAGGTTTTCTTAAACTTGAACAGTATTAAAATGTTGATTGTGGAGAAGAACATCCCGAATAAATTTTTTATGAGAAAACCACTTTTATATATTTCATTGTTTGTTTTTGCGTTAGGCTGTTCTTCCGGAGATGAAGAGAAAGTGGATACCCGGACTGTATTTAAATACAATGATATGGCTGGAATCAGCACACTTGATCCGGCCGGAGCATACAATTTTGAAAATATTTTAGCAGTCAATCAATTATTTAATGGATTAGTTGAAATGGATGATTCACTAAGAATTCAGCCATCTATTGCTAAATCATGGGAAATTACTCCTGATGGATTGACTTATACTTTTCATTTACATTCAGATGTTACTTTTCACGACAATGAATACTTTGAGAATGGGGTTGGAAGAAAAGTAACGGCAAAAGACTTTATCTATAGTTTCACACGCTTACAAGATCCAAAAATATCGAAGGCTACTACATTGCTTTCTTACGTTAATGACAGAAAAGCATTTGAAGCTCCAAATGATTCTACATTTATCATTCACCTCGACAAGCCTTTTACCCCTTTCTTAGGAATTTTAACAATGAAATATTTTTCTGTTATTCCGCAAGAAGTGGTGGAGCGTTACGGAGAAGATTTTAGAAGAAACCCTGTAGGAACCGGCCCGTTTAAATTTAAAATGTGGAACGAAGGTTCTAAATTGGTTTTTGTAAAAAATGAAAAATATTTTGAATTTGAAAATGGTAATCGACTTCCATATTTGGATGCTGTTTCCATGTCGTTTATTAAAGACAAAGAAACTTCCTTCTTAGAGTTTTTGGAAGGCTCTGTAGATATGGTTTCCGGAATTGATGCAATAAATACCGATGAAGTATTTACTGTTGAAGGTGTGCTGAAAGAAAAATATAAATCAGCGTTTGTAATGCAAACTCAACCGTATTTAAAAACAGATTATTTAGGTTTTTTAATTGATGAGAACTTGCCTCAGTTTAAAAATTCACCATTAAAAGTAAAAGCAATTCGTCAAGCTATCAATTATGGTTTCGACCGTAAAAAGATGGTGATGTATTTACGTAAAAACTTAGGAACACCTGCAACCGCTGGTTTTATTCCTCCAGGTCTGCCTTCCTTCAATAGTTCTAAAGTAAAAGGCTACGATTACAATCCGGATAAAGTAAAAGAACTTTTATTTTTAGCAGGTTATCCCGATGGAAAAGGTTTGCCTGATATTACACTTTCAACTACGGAGCAATACTTAGAATTGGCAGAATACATTCAATCACAATTAGCCGAATTTGGAATTAAAATTAAGATTGATGTTCAGAAATCTACTGTTCTTGGAGATGCGATTGCAAATTCTAAATTAAATTTCTTCCGTAAATCGTGGGTATGCGATTATCCGGACGAAGAAAATTTTCTTTCATTGTTCTACAGTAAAAACTGGAGTCCGAAAGGATTCAATTACACACACTATAAAAATCCGCAATTCGATTTGTTATATGAAAGATCACAAGCGGAATTAAACGACTCTATCCGTTACGATTATTACCAGCAAATGGATCAGTTGTTAATAGATAATGCGCCTGTTGTTCCTTTATACTATGATCAAGTAGTGAGATTGGTGCAGAATAATATTACCGGCTTAACTTCTAACTCTATGAATTTACTTTCTTTGAAGAAAGTTAAGAAGACTTCAATAGTTAAATAGTTTCCAGTTTCTGGTTTTCAGAGCTTGCATAAACTCTAAACTAAAAACTCTCAACTGATTTATTGCTTCTCCAAATAACAAACAATCGGGTAGTGATCGGATAATTCTTCTTTGATTGTTCTGAAATTATATGCTTTAAAAGTTTTATCGTGAAGTATATAATCAATTCTAAAAGAAGGAAACTTTCCGATATAACTTCTTCCAAAACCATTTCCACTTTCAACAAACGCATCCGATAAATTTGTTGCGATTGTATTTTTTGTGTACGAGCCGGGAGTGTCGTTAAAATCTCCGCAAACAATTACAGGGTAAGGTGATGAGTCGATACTGAACTTAATAATATCTGCTTGTTTTGCACGTTTTATGAAAGCTCGTTTTAAACGTGTTAAAATACTTTTAGAGTGTTCTATGTCTTCCGTTTCTACATCTTTTTGTAAATCGTCAATGTATTTGTAGTCATCTTTTGAAAAGGCAATGGATTGTAAATGCATGTTGTAAACTCTGAATGTATCTTTTGAAATAATGACATCAGTATAAATACAAACGTTATTGCTTTTGTAGCCAAAATTTATTTTTCCCTTATTAACGATGGGATAATTGCTAAAAGTTGCAATTCCAAAATGTTGCTTTGGTTTTATATTGGATGTGTTTTCAATATGATAATATTTAAAATTGGTAAGTTTTAAAAGTGAATCGGTGTTTGCATATTTACTACTGTCGCGATGGTAGTATTCTTGAAAACAGGCTATTTCAGGCGATTCTGTATTAATAAGCTCAAACATTTTATTGCGTGTATGATTATTTGTATTCCAATCATACAAGTCGAATAACTTTACATTGTACGACATAACACTAATTAGTTTTTTAGAACCATCAGGTGTATTGTTAAATGTAAATTGAACGTAGTTGTGAAGATTGGAAAAGCCGGCTATAATAATTAAGAAAGAATAAAGCGATCGTTTTTTAATTTGAATTGCCCAATAAAAAACAAACAATAAATTAATAATTAAAAGCACTGGGTAGAATAATCCGAAAAATGAAATAAGCCAAAACGTTTCCGGACTTATATGCGGAGCCATATAGGAAACAAGCAGTGCAATTACTGCAATGTGATTACAAAACATAGCAATACGATTAAAGAAATGGCGTTTTCCTTTTCTTTTTTTCTTTTCTGCTTGTATGTTTTTTTGTTCCTCCAAATTCTACGAATTACGAATAAAAACGAATTACGAATCTTTGTATGTTAGAAACGCTAATTATTTTCTTTTTATTTGTCAATTGTCTACTTTTTTAATTGTCTACTGTCTATTTTTTCTTCCCGCTTGCTTTAAACAAAATTTCCTTCTCTGTTTTTGATAAACTCTCGTATCCTGATTTCGAAATCTTATCTAATATTTTGTCAATTGTTTCTTGTTCCATCTTTTTATTGTAATTATAATCTTCATCCGAAACCTTACGTTTGTAAGCAACTTTCATCTTGCTTTTGGGTCCAGATTTAAATATACCCGTTATCCAATCAAAAAATTTTGTAATCCCTTTTGAAAGATCATTTCCCTTTTTATATTGAATAATAAATATAAACCCCATCAATGCTCCTCCTAAGTGAGAAAGATTTCCTCCTACATTGTCGTAAGACGCAACATTCAATATATCAATGAAAATTACAAATAAAGCAACATATAATAATTTAACCGGTCCAATAAAAAGCATATTCATATTTACATTCGGAATAAGTGTAGCTGTTGCAACTATAATTGCTGTTACACCTGCTGAAGCGCCAATCATTGGAGCTCCAAGGTAGACCTGAAATTGTGGAATAAGAGTAAAAAGTGCAATTGCTATAAGCGCACCTGCAATTCCACCTAATAGATAAAGCGGAATCAATTTTTTTGAATTGGTGTAATTAATAAAAAGATCACCAAACCAGTAGAGTGTTATCAGATTCCAAAAAATATGAATCAACGAAAAGTGTGTGAACATATAAGTTATAAGGGTCCATGGTTTTAAAATTAAACCTTGAAAACTTAAGGGAAGTGCAAGATTGCTTTTAATGAAATCCTCTATGGCAACAATCATAGATGATTCACCACTCAGGAATGAAATGATCCGGAAAACACTTACAAATAAGAATACTGCAACATTAATAAGGATTAAACGTGAAATCGGATTCCCATTACGCATTTTAGATTTAAAATCTTCTATAATTGGATTTGCCATAATTAATAAAAGTTGTTACTCTTTTTTTGCCAGTATTTAATTAAGAAAAATCCAAAGAGCATTCCTCCTAAATGTGCAAAGTGTGCAACATTATCTGATGGTCTGTTTGCAATTCCGGAAAATAATTCCAGTGCTCCGTATAAAACAACAAACCACTTTGCTTTTATAGGAATCGCAAAATAAATGTAAAGCATAGTATTTGGAAACAACATTCCAAACGCTAACAAAATGCCAAAAACGGAGCCGGATGCACCAACTACTACTGGTCCATTTAAAAAATCTGTTCTGTATGTTTGCATATATTCAACAGAAATACGAAGTGCTTCCATATTGTTGTTGCTGTTTACTGCATCATTAAATGCAGTTGGAATAGTTTCATTGTAATGATTCAGCATTTCTAAACTGGTTAATTTAAAATGTTCAGAATCTAAAAAAGCTGCAAACGATGAAGGTGAGGGATTAGCAATGTATGAATCAATAATTTCAAGTGTTGGTTGAATTTGAAAATGAACAACCGAATAATGACAAACTGCTGCGCCAATTCCTGTGATTATGTAATAAATCAAAAATCGCTTTGGTCCCCAATAATTTTCTAAAGTATTTCCAAACATCCATAAAGCAAACATGTTGAAAAAAATATGCATCAATCCGCCATGCATGAACATGTACGATATAATTTGATAAGGCTGAAATTTTTCTGAAAGAGGATAATGTAATCCCAATGTATCAGCTAAGTCAATTTGATTTTGAAAAGCTAATGTTGCAAGAAAAAACAAACCGTTGATAATTAATAGATTTTTAACTACCAATGGTAAAACATTAAAACTATTCGGACGGTATTGTTGATAAGACATGCTTACTACGAATTACGAATTTTCACGAATTACGAATCTGTGTGGTTAAAACAAAGACGTAAAATTTTATTTTTTGTTTATTTTTTTAATTGTCGACTGTCTACTATTTTTTTAATTGTATACTTTTTTATTTTTTACTTCCGAAATCGAACTTTCGTCCCGATAGCTATCGGGATCGCACTTACTTTTTAAATCGTTTATCTAAATCATCACTCGAAAACGTAGTAATGGTTGGTTTACCACTTGGCGTACTGTAGGGCATTTTGCATGCGAACAGTTCATCTATGATATTCTGCATTTCTTCTTGAGTCAATGCTCTTCCAGATTTTATTGCAGTGTTTCTTGCCATCGAACGTGCTAGGTTTTCTCTTTTATCGGATTTTAATTCCAATAAATTTTGTTTGTAGTTCTCCAATAATCCTTCCAATAATTTTACCGAATCATATTCTGACGTATCGGCAGGAACGCCATGAATCACAAAGGTGTTTTTGCCAAATTCACTTATATCAAATCCCATAGCCTGAATTTCTGACTGTAATTCCTTTACCAATTCAAAGTCGGGAGTATTTAACTCTATGGTTTTAGGAAAAAGCTCTTGTTGTGTAGCAGATTTATTTTTTTCAAATCCCTCTAAAATGCGTTCATACAAAATGCGTTCGTGAGCACCTTGCTGGTCAATCACCATAAATCCGGTTTTGATATGCGTTAAAATGTATTTGTTATGTAATTGATAAGTCGATTTTTTATTGCTCTCGTGTAAATCGTTGTCCCAATCGGTATTTATCGTTTGTTGTGTTTCTTCTTCTTTCTTAATCTCAAACTCAAGTTGATTATCAACGTGACGACTATATAACTTCTCCCAATTGGTTTTATTGGAAAGTTCGCGTTCTATTGTTTCTTTCTTTTCTGTTTTAAAGGGATTGTAATTTTCATCCACCTTAATAGTTGGTTGCTTGTAAACTCCATCAACAGGCTTAAGAGGCATATTATACAGATGCGCTTCCTGATCAAAATCTAAACTCGGAGAAATGTTAAATTGTCCGAGTGATTTTTTTACGGCAGAACGTAAAAAAGCATAGATCGCTTTTTCATCTTCAAATTTTACTTCTGTTTTAGTCGGATGAATATTTATATCAATTGATTTAGGGTCAACATCCAACATTAAAAAGTATGAAGCAAAACTATCAGCAGGCAGCAATTGCTCAAATGCCGATTGAACAGCATGGTGCAAATAGCCATTTTTGATAAATCGTTTATTCAAAAAGAAAAACTGTTCACCACGTGTTTTCTTAGCGAAATCAGGCTTAATTACAAAACCTTTTATTTTTACTATGCCTGTGTTTTCTTCAACCGGGACTAATCTCGAGTTATATGAACTTCCAAAAAGACCGACTAACCTTTGTTTTAAAGACCCCGGTTCTAAATGAAAAATTTCAGTATTGTTATGGTGAAAACTAAATGCTATTTCAGGATTTGGAATGCTTACGCGATGAAATTCATCAATGATGTGGCGCAATTCCACCGAATCGGTTTTTAAAAAATTTCTTCTGGCTGGAACATTAAAAAATAAATTTTTAACGGAGATGGAAGTTCCCTCAGCACAACTTACAGTTTCCTGACGTTTGATTTCGCTTCCTTCAATATCAATTTGTACTCCAACTTCATCACCAATTCGTTTTGTCTTTAATTCCACTTGTGCAATAGCAGCAATAGAAGCCAATGCTTCTCCGCGGAAACCCATTGTTCTGATAGCAAATAAGTCTTCCGCTTTTTGAATTTTCGAAGTAGCGTGTCGCTCGAAACTCATCCGCGCATCCGTTTCGCTCATTCCACAACCGTTGTCGATTATCTGAATAAGCGTTTTCCCTGCATCTTTTACTATCAACTTTATCTTTGAACCACCAGCATCCAATGCATTCTCCATCAATTCCTTAACAGCTGAAGCAGGTCGTTGAACCACTTCACCTGCAGCAATTTGATTGGCTACCGAATCGGGTAAAAGATGTATAATGTCTGGCATAATTGTACTATTCCTACAAAAATAATACTAATTAATCGAATAAAAGCAGGTGAAAGAAGGAATGATAGGTTGTAATAGTAACGCCTGTTGTAAGTGCTTTATTGGTAAGTGTTTGTAGTGGTTTCTTATTGCATTTTAGTTTTCAACACTTGCCATAAATTAATGTCGAACCACTGATGTAAATAGATAACAAAAAGAACTCCAAATATGGCTATAAACGATAAAAGTAAGCCCATGTTTTTTCCAAAGGAATTGCTTCCAGAAACCAATACACGAGCCACTAATACTTCAATTTTGGGTTTCATGTAGCTGTAAGCCGGAACGAGAATAAAAACCAAAGTCAACATAGCTATTCCTGTGAATTTGTAGGGATTTATTCCTATGTCGTAATGCACAATATAGTCGGTAACGAAGCCAGTAATAAGGTTAAGCGTTAATACGCTTATCATTAAAACCATAAGATTGAACAACTTTTTATACATATGAAGTTTTGATGATACAAATCTCGATGAAATCTGCGTTAAGTTAGAATTTGCTTGACTTTTTCAATTAACATCCTTTCGTTGAAAAGTATAACATCCTTTTCATGAAGGCTTAATCATACAAGGTAACTTAGCATCATAATTGCAGGGCAACATCCAATTTATTTTTTGCTAATGAAAAAAATCATCTTCTATATATTTTCTTTTCTTGTTTTTATTTCACTGAGTTTTACTCCGAAATCAGCAGGGCAGGATCCACCATTTTATTCAAAAGATACTCGCTGGGCGGATTCTGTTTTTAAAACACTTACACCTGATGAACGTTTGGCGCAACTTTTTATGGTGGCTGCATATTCTAACAAAGACAATGCACATGTTAAAGAAATAAAAGACTTAGTAGATAAATATAAAATTGGAGGATTGATATTTTTTCAGGGCGGACCAATCCGACAAGCTATTCAGGCAAACTGTTATCAATCGTGCTCCAAAGTTCCTTTGTTTATGTCGATTGACGCTGAATGGGGATTGGCGATGCGACTGGATAGCACAACAAAGTTTCCTCGTCAAATGACATTGGGTGCAATTCAAGACGATTCGTTAATTTATGAAATGGGTTTTGAAATTGCCCGTCAGTGTAAACGATTGGGAATGCAAATTAATTTCGCTCCTGTTGTTGACATCAATAATAATCCTCTGAATCCGGTTATCGGAAATCGTTCCTTTGGTGAAAATAAATACAACGTTGCAAAAAAAGCATTGATGTATATGAAAGGAATGCAAGACAATCAGGTGCTTGCCAATGCGAAACATTTTCCCGGTCACGGAGATACCGATAGCGATTCACACAAAACATTACCAACAATAAAATCATCACGCGAGCGACTGGATACTTTGGAATTGTATCCTTTCAAAGAATTAATTGCAGAAGGATTGGGAAGTATGATGGTAGCACATTTGAGCATTCCGGCTTTGGATACAACACGCAATCAAGCATCCACACTTACCAAAAAAATTGTATCAGGCTTGTTGAAGGATACGCTTGGATTCAAAGGATTAGTTTTTACTGATGCTTTGAATATGAAAGGTGTAAGTAAATTTTACAAACCAGGAGAAGCAGATGTACGAGCACTTTTAGCAGGTAACGATGTTTTATTGTTTGCAGAAGATGTTCCGACAGCAATTACAGAAATCAAAAAAGCAATTGAACGTGGCGATATTTCTCAGGAAGAAATTGATAAACGTTGCATGAAAATTTTATTGGCAAAACAATGGGCTGGATTAAATAATTATTCTAAAATTAAATTGAAAAATTTGTATGAAGACTTAAACACTCCGAATGCAGAATTGATTAATCGTAAATTAACGGAAGCATCACTTACATTGTTGCAAAATAAAAATGATATTCTTCCATTACAGAATTTGGATTCAGCAAAAATTGCTTCTGTGTCGCTTGGCTACAAAGGCTTAAGTATCTTTCAACAAACTCTTTCGAATTACGCCTCTGTGAAACATTTTGGCATTGAGAAAGATGCAAAAGCTCCAGCATTTGATACATTATTATCTCAATTAAAAAACTACAATCCAATTATTGTTCACATTAACAATACCAACAATAAACCCGATAAAGATTTTGGTTTAACTCCACAAGTATTTGCAATGTTAAAAGCAATTATCAAAGAACATAAAGTAATTGTAAATGTTTCTGCAAATCCATACATCCTTGCCAAACTCGACAGTATTCAGTTTGCAGATGCTGTGATAATGAGTTATGAAAATAGTGATTACAGTGAAAGTTATTCGGCACAATTAATTTTTGGTGGAGTAGGAGCAACAGGAAAATTACCAGTTACAGCAAGCTCACATTTTAAAGTTGGAACAGGAATTGACATTAAACAAGTTCGTTTGAAATATACTATTCCCGAAGAATTAGGATTTGATTCTAAAAAGTTGGCAAAAATTGATAGCATTGCCATGAGTGGAATAAAAGAGAAAGTTTTTCCTGGTTGTCAGGTATTAGTTGCAAAAGACGGGAAAGTGATTTATCAAAAATCTTTCGGTCATCATACTTACGATACCAAAACAAAAGTAAAGAATACTGATTTGTATGATATCGCCTCCATTACTAAAATTGCAGCTTCTACAGTATCCTTGATGAAATTAGTAGATGAGGGTAAAGTGAGTTTAGACAATCCATTGTGTTATTATATGCCTGAGTTGGAAGGTACAAATAAGCAAAACATTCATTTACGTGAAATGATGACACATCAAGCTGGATTAAAAGATTGGATTCCGTTTTGGATGAAAACAGTGAATAAAGATGGAACATACAAAGAAGGAATTTACAATAAGACGCCTAATGATGTTTTTTACAAGCGTGTGGCGAATGATTTATACATCAATAAAAATTATGAAGACACCATTTACAAACGTATTATTGAATCACCTGTAAAAGATGCAGGAAAATATTTGTATAGCGATTTAGGATATTATTTTCTGAAAAAAATTATTGAAAAAGAAACACAAAATGCATTGAATGTTTATGCGCAAAATTCTTTTTACGCTCCATTAGGTTTAACAACAATGGGATACAAACCATTGGCAAGATTTGACTTGAACAGAATTGTTCCAACGGAGTTTGACGCAAAATTCAGAAAACAACAAGTACACGGTGATGTACACGATCAAGGCGCAGCGATGATGGGTGGAGTAGGCGGACATGCAGGATTGTTTTCTAACTCAAATGATTTAGCAGTGATGATGCAGATGTTTATGAATTACGGAACTTACGGAGGAAAACGTTACATCGATTCGACAACACTTTATAAATTTACTGAATGTCAGTATTGTATAGATGGCCAAAACAGAAGAGGAATTGGATTTGATAAACCAGAAATGAATCCTGATAAAGACAGTCCTGTTTGCAAAGCTGTTTCTTATATGAGTTTCGGACATGCAGGTTTTACAGGAACATTGGCTTGGGCTGATCCTAAAACTGGAATCATTTATATTTTTCTTTCCAATAGAGTTTATCCAGATGCGGATGATAACAAACTTTCAAAAGCAGGAACACGCGGAAAAATACATGCAGTGATTTATGATGCGTTGAAGTAGATGTTTTCTAGTTTGAAATTTAGATTCCCAATAATTCCGTATTACTTTTCATTCTAACGTTAATTTTGTATATTTGATTATGTTCAAATCTACTATCAAATATTTTTTCCTTTTCTGTACATTAGCATCATATTCTCAAACAGGTAAATGGACATGGGTTAGAGGTGATACTATTTTAGGCTCTTTAGGAAATTATGGTATAAAAGGATTACCTAGTAGCACTAACGAACCTCCAGCGAGGTATGAATCAATCGAATGGACAGATGCTCAAGGAAATTTTTGGGTATATGGTGGAGAAGATGCTGCAGGAACACTTTGTGATTTATGGAGATATAATCCAATAACAAATATTTGGACATGGGTTAGTGGGGACAGTATTCATAATTTTTTAGGAGTTTATGGAACTCAAGGTGTTTCATCTCCAACAAATTCACCTCCAAGTTCTTCGGTAGCAATTTCGTGGAGTAGTCTAGATGGTGATTTATGGATGTTTTCAGGATATGGAAATTTTTGCAATACTTTGTGGCGATATAATATTTCTTCTAATCAATGGACTTGGATGAAAGGAGATACAGCAAACTGTGAACCAGTATATGGTATTAAAGGAATATCAAGTGTATTTAATACACCTGGATATAGGCTTGAAACTTCTTGTTCTTGGGTAGACAATGTTGGTAATTTGTGGTTATTTGGAGGTGATGGTAAAGCTAGTGGTTTTTCTTCTGGCTATCTAAATGATTTATGGAAATACAATACTATAACAAATGAATGGACTTGGATAAGTGGCGATAGTATTCCAAATATTCCATCTGTATATGGAACTCTTGGCGTTGCTAGTATTAATAATACACCTGGAGGAAGATATGTATATGCTAGTTGGAAAGATAATTTAGATAATTTTTGGTTATTCGGAGGTGCATATTTCACTTTTGAAAATAAAAATGATTTGTGGAAATTTAATCCATTAACTAATGAATGGACATGGATGAACGGAAGCAGCTTAGTGAATCAAACTGGTTCATATGGAATAAAAGGTATTGAATCGTCTTCTAATTTTCCTGGTGCTCGTTATGAAACTCGTTCAAGATGGACCGATGCTTGTGGCGATTTTTGGTTATATGGTGGGCATGGAGGAGGATTTTTTAATGATTTATGGAAATATAATGTTAGTAATGGAAAGTGGACTTGGGTTAGTGGTGATACATTAAATTGGTACTCTCCTCCAATCTATGGAACAATGGGGGTTGCATCATATACAAATAAACCAGGTGGAAGACAAGGCGCCAACGCATTTAGAAGAGGAAATGAATTATGGTTATTTGGAGGATTCACTTCCGATCCAAGTGCTTGGATTCCTCTGGAAAATACACTTTGGAAGTTTACTCCTGATTCTGTTTGTTCAGGAGGTTTGTCAATTGCTGAAAATGTTGCTACTGAAGACTATTATAAGATTTATGTTTATCCAAATCCTTCAAAAGGGTTTTTTAATATTGAAAGTAGAAACAAAAACGGAGAAATTGGAATTTATAATTTAGTTGGACAAAAAATTTATTCATCTAAAATTACAAATTATATTACAGAAATTAATTTAAGCCAATTGCCTAGTGGAATATATATGATTGTAGTCCAATCCAATAATATTGTATTGTCTGAAAAATTGATTAAGGAATAAGAACATTTAATTTCTCCCTACATCCTCTCAGGAACTTCAATTCCCAACAAGCCCATAGAATTCTTAATATTAATTCCAATCGTTTTTGCTAATTGCAAACGGAACAAAATCAAATCTTTTTGTTCTTCTTTTAAGATGGATGTTTCGTGGTAGTACTGACTGAATTCTTTTGCTAAGTCGTAAGTATAGTTGGCTATTAATGCAGGACTTAATTCATTGGCTGCTTGTTTCAATAAAGCATCAAATGAGTAAAGTTTTATTATTAACTCTTTTTCTTTTGGCAACAATGTTACGTTGTGAGTAAACACATCAATGTTTTCAAAATCCCAACCATCTTTTGCTTTACGTAACAGTGCTTGAATTCTCACATAATTGAACTGAATGAAAGGAGCAGTATTCCCATTAAAATCAATTGACTCAGCAGGATTGAAAAGCATTTTCTTTTTCGGATCAATCTTCAGCATAAAATATTTCAATGCACCTAGTCCAATCGTTTTGTATAAATGATTTGCTTCTGCTTCTGTTAAGCCTTCTACTTTTCCTAATGCTTTTGTTGTTTCTGCTGCTGTATCAATCATCACTTGCATCAAGTCATCAGCATCCACAACCGTTCCCTCACGCGATTTCATTTTTCCTTCCGGTAGCTCAACCATTCCGTATGAAAGGTGATACAAGCCATCTGCCCAAGAAAATCCTAATTTTTTTAAGATTAGAAACAATACTTTAAAATGATAATCCTGTTCGTTACCAACAGTGTAAATCATTTTTTCAAATCCTACTTCTTGATGACGAAGCAAAGCCGTTCCCAAATCCTGAGTCATATATACAGATGTTCCATCCGAACGCAACAATGTTTTTTCATCTAATCCATCAGTAGTCAAATCAATAAAAATAGATTTATCAGTACGTGTTTCAAAAACACCTTTTTCTTTTCCTCGATCAATAATTTCTTTTCCTAAAAGATAGGTGTTACTTTCGTAATAAGTGCTGTCAAAATCAACGCCCATCATTTTGTAAGATGCTGCAAAACCTTCGTAAACCCAACCATTCATCATTGTCCATAAGTCACGCACTTCTTTGTTATTTGCTTCCCATTTCAACAACATTTCTTGCGCTTCAATTATTAACGGAGCAATTTTTTTTGCTTCTTCTTCGGTTTTTCCTTCCGCAACCAAACTTCCAACTTCCGACTTATAGTGTTTATCAAACTCTACATAATATTTCCCAACCAAATGATCACCTTTTAATCCTGATGATGCAGGTGTTTCTCCATTCCCAAATTTTTTCCAAGCAATCATACTTTTACAAATATGAATTCCACGGTCGTTCACCACACTTGTTTTCACCACTTTGTTTCCTGCTGCAGTTAAAATTTTTGAGACAGAATATCCTAAAAGAATATTACGTACGTGTCCAAGATGTAAAGGTTTATTTGTGTTTGGAGAGGCGTATTCCACCATCACAGTCGGAGCATTTCCCGGAACAGGTTTAATAAGTGATTTAGAATTTATTGTTTTAAAATAGTTCAGCCAAAAAGAATCAGCAATCACTAAATTTAAAAATCCTTTTACAATATTAAAATCAGCTATTTCAGGGACATTAGCTTTTAAATAAGTTCCAATATCGTTGGCCGTATCTTCCGGTTTTTTCTTAGAAATTTTCGCAAAATTAAAAACCACCAATGTTAAATCGCCTGTAAAATCAGGATTGGTTTTTTCAAAAGCTATTTTATCAGACGAAGCACCATAAAGCGATTGTAATGCCTCAGCAGTTTTCTCCGTAAGTTTTTGTTCTAAGTTCATTTGCGCAAAAGTAATAAAACTAAATTATAATTAAGAACTGGTCATCCCGTGCCGCGACACGGGATCTCCCAGTTGAACAGACTACACACAATTATGAGATTCCGTGTCGTAGCACGGAATGACGAACACGAAGGAAGTATCTCTTCGAAAAATCTCTGACTAATAAGTTAATTGAGAAACCACTTTCTGTAAAATTTCAAAAGTGTTTTCAGCCATCAAATTTTCTTTATCTAGGGTAGGATTTACTTCACAAATCTCAAAACAGCAAACTTTTTGGTTTTGGATAAGTCTAACACATAAACTACCAGCTTCCTTTTCTGTAATTCCGTTGCGAACCGGAGTTCCTGTTCCTTTCGAAATGGATGAATCCATGCTATCCACATCAAAAGAAATGTAAATTAAGTTACAACTTGAAAGGTGTGCCAGGGCATCACGGGCAATTTTTTCAACCCCATTTCTCTTCACTTCGGCAGTAGTAAAGGTCTTTATCTTATGTTTTTTCAATAAATAAGTTTCTTCAGGCTCAACGTCACGCACCCCAATATATACAACATCGCTGTAGTTGATTTTTGGTGCAACTCCTCCAAGTCTCTTCAATCTATTCCACAATTCAATCGTGTCTTTATCGGGTTTATTCATCTTATTCGCCATATTGTCTTCGTTTAATGAAACGGCAATTGGCATTCCGTGCATATTTCCTGATGGAGAAGTGTAAGGACTATGAAGGTCGGCATGAGCATCAATCCAAATAACTCCCAATCTACTTTTCGGATAAGCCATTTTAATTCCGGCAATGGTTCCTCCTGCGGTTGAATGATCTCCAGCTAATACAATAGGGAAGTTGTTCTTCTTCAACGTTTGGGAAATGGTAGCTGCAACACGTTCGTATATAGCTAAAATTCCGCCTATCCGCTTGGCATACTGCGTTTTAGGTGGTTCAAACAGAAGTTGATTTTCTACCTTAATCTCTATGGATTCAATCTGTTTAAACATGTTACTTCCATAATCCAATGCGGCAATCTTAATGGCATCAACTCCCATACTCGCACCTCGGGTACCAGCCCCAATCTCGGATTTCACTTCTATAAACTTTAAATTTTTCATCTGAATTGCTTTATATATAGCACTATTTAATTTTTAAGCCTTGTTTAACCGATTCTTGATAAAATGTTAATTTAAATCACTTACTTTGGTTATAATTTATCAATGTAAGTTACTTACATTTGCTTTTCTCAGAATATCAAACATTTAAATCAGTAAATATGGAAAACTCTTATCGCGACTTAATTCAACAAACCTTCGATTTTCCTCAGGAAGGGTTTAACGTTGAAGAAGATAGCCTTTATTTTAATAATATTCCTTTAATGGATATCATTAAGCAATATGGTACTCCTTTGAAGATCTCTTATTTACCGAAAATCAGCAGCCAAATCCAAAAAGCCAAGAAAATATTCAATGTGGCAATGGCGAAAGCCGATTATAAAGGCAAATATACGTATTGTTATTGTACTAAAAGCTCTCATTTTCAATTTGTATTGGAAGAGGTTCTTAAAAATGATATACATTTAGAGACATCTTCAGCCTTTGACGTGCCTCTGGTAAGGGCTTTGTACGATTCCGGTAAAATTTCAAAAGATACTTTTATCATCAATAATGGGTATAAACGACCGAATTACTTAAAATATATAAGTGAGCTTGTAAACGATGGTTTTGTGAATTCGATTCCTATTTTGGACAACATTAATGAACTTCCTTTGCTGGAAAAAATGTGCAAAAACAAGTTTAAAGTGGGTATTCGTGTGGCAACCGATGAAGAACCGAAGTTCGAATTCTATACTTCCCGCTTAGGTATCCGTCAGGCAGATATCATAGATTACTATCATAAAAGCATTAAAAATAGTCAGAAATGTGAACTTAAAATGCTTCATTTCTTTATTAATACCGGAATTAAAGACACTACTTATTACTGGTCGGAGCTCACAAAGTGTATCAATGTGTATTGCGATTTAAAGAAAATGTGTCCTTCTTTGGACTCATTGGATATTGGCGGAGGATTTCCAATACGTACTTCTTTGAGCTTCAGTTATGATTATGAATATATGGCTGATGAAATTATTCAGAAGATTAAAAACATTTGTGAAGAACGTGAAGTAGATGAGCCACATATATTCACAGAATTCGGAAGTTTTACTGTTGGAGAAAGTGGTGCAGCTTTATATTCGATAGTCGACATTAAGAAGCAGAACGACAATGAGTTATGGTACATGATTGATAGTTCTTTTATAACTACTTTACCCGATACCTGGGGTATCAAGCAAAAGTTCATTTTGTTAGCAGTAAATCATTGGAATAAAGAATATCAAAGGGTGAATTTAGGCGGTTTAACTTGTGATAGTGAAGATTACTACAATGCCGAATCGCATCTGAATCAAGTATATATGCCAATTGTGGGCGACAAACAAAAAGAACCTTTGTATTTAGGTTTCTTCCATACGGGAGCTTATCAGGAATCGCTTGGTGGATATGGTGGAATTCAGCATTGTTTGATTCCAGCTCCGAAACATGTTATTATAGATGTGGATGATGATGGTGAAATGCACACACATTTATTTGCAAAAGAACAAAGTTTTAAATCCATGCTTAAAACCTTAGGTTATTAGGTTTTATAGAAAAAAAGCGTTTTTTTTTGTCATTATTATTTTATCGTTATCTTTAGCAACTTAATCGGCAAATTTTGCTTGTTTGAAATGGTAAAAGCATAAACTACTCCTAGATTATTTTGATGAAAAATAGATTTATTCAATGTGTTTGCAGTTTATTGGTGGTGCTGATTTTAGGCTCATGTTCAGGTGATACCGGAAAAGCTGCAGATGAAGGCACAATTGAATTTACTGCCACCGTTGTTGATCAGGCAAATCCTATGGCCGGGTTAGCTCCCAGCAAAATGATTATTAAATTCAAGAATAATAAGTCGTGTGCCGAAATGAGCGCAGGTATGGGGCTTTTCAGCACTTCTTTTATTTCTGACCCTGAGAAAAAAACACTTACTCAATTAGTAAAACTTCTTAATAAAAAGCTATCTCTAGTTTTGGATGCAGCTGCAATTGAAAAAGAAAATGCTGCTTACAAGTTTGATTTAACTCCATTAAAAGAGGTTAAAATGATTGCAGGATACAAATGTCAGAGTGCACACGTAAAAATGCATGATGATTTTGAAACCGAATTTGATATTTTTTATACCAACGAATTAAAAATTGACAATCCTAATTTTGCCAATCCTTTTCATATGATTGATGGTGTTTTGATGGAATATCAAATGAAAAAATTCGGTCTGGAAATGAAGTTTACCGCCAAAACAGTAAAGAAAGAAGATATTGATGATTCCGTATTTGAACTTCCTGCTGAATATAAGCCTATTTCAGCCGAAGAGATGAATACTTTGTTTGAACAATTGCAGTAGGTGTGAGAAAATAGTTAATTAAGGAAATAGTTAATTCGGAAAAAAAGGAAAAACTATTATTTGCACTCCAAAAATTCAATAACCCGCATCTCAATTCCTTATTTACCCCAATCACCTCAATTCCCTAATTACCCCAATTAACTATTAACAATTTGCCGTTTATAAGATTTTGACTTCCTGAGACTATCCCCTAAGCCATTTAGTAATTTTGATAGAATAAGTGTGCATACCACATTTATAATTCATCATTTATAATTTTTAATTTCCTAATGGCTGAGCCTAAAAAAAATACAATTAAGAATACATTAAAGGAAGAAGTTGTTGATACTAAAAATTCCAAAGAGCCAAAAGCTAAAAAGGAAAAGACAACAAACGATTCAGGTAAAATTACACTCACTGAAAAAATAAATAATTTTTTCGCTTTTGCCCGTGACGACCGTTTTCAAAAAATTGTAGGTTTATCACTTTTACTTATTTCAGTTTATACAGCTATTGCATTCACATCTTTTATATTCACCTGGCAAGCCGATCAAGATAAAGTACTGGGGAATTTATTTGCTGCTGATGTAGTTGTAAATAATTGGCTTGGGAAGTTTGGAGCATTGATTTCTCACGTGTTTATTCATAAATGGTTTGGTGTTGCATCTTACATTTTTTCTTTTGTAGCATTGATAACCGGTATTCGTATTACGTTCAATGTTGAATTATTAAATCTCAAAAAAACGTATATCAATTCTTTTGTCTTACTGATTTTAGTTTCTGTTGCTCTCGGATATGTTTTTCACGATGCGTTATTTTATTTAGGTGGAGCATTTGGTTTCACAATAAGCAATCAGTTAAATGCAATAATAGGATTTGTAGGAACTGGAGTATTACTGTGTTTTGTGTTGTTGGTTTATTTGGTAGCTGTGTTTAATATTTCATTCGACTTAAGTAAAAAAGATCCAATAACTGATAGTGTTGTTGAGCCGGTTGAAGAAGAAGAAAAAGTTCTTCCGATCAATACTTTCAAAGAAGAAGAGGAGGAAGAAGAAACTGAAGAAAAACCAATCACTCAGGAATTGGAAATTACCAATGAAGAAAAACACGACATTGTTGAAGAAGTTGTAAAACCTGTTGAAATAATAGAAGAAGTAAAACCGGTTGTGCTTTCAACTGAAGAAAACGGGGTTCAATTTACTGTTGAGCAAGTAGAAGAGAAAGAACAAGAACTTACACCGGAACAAATTGCAGCAGCATTGGTGGATCAAGTAGGTGAATACGATCCTACACTTGATTTAGGCACCTACCAATTTCCTCCTCTTGATTTATTAGAGAATTATGGTGGCTCTAAAGATATTGTTATCAATACCGAAGAATTAAATGCCAATAAAGACAGAATTCTAAAAACACTTAGTGATTACGGAATTGAGATTGATAAAATTAAAGCAACCGTTGGTCCGACCGTTACTCTTTACGAAATTATTCCTGCTGCAGGTGTTCGTATTTCTAAAATTAAAAATTTGGAAGACGATATTGCATTATCACTTTCTGCATTAGGTATTCGTATTATTGCTCCAATTCCAGGAAAAGGAACTGTTGGTATTGAAGTTCCAAACTTAAATCCTGAAATGGTTCCGATGCGTGCACTCATTGCCTCTGAAAAATTTCAGAATACAACCATGGATTTACCAATTGCTTTAGGTAAAACCATTAGCAACGAAACATTTATTACCGATTTGGCAAAAATGCCACACTTGTTGATGGCTGGTGCAACCGGGCAAGGTAAATCGGTTGGGTTAAATGCTGTTTTGGTTTCACTACTTTACAAAAAACATCCTTCGCAAATTAAATTTGTATTGGTGGATCCTAAAAAAGTGGAATTGACATTGTTCAACAAAATTGAACGTCACTTTTTAGCGAAGCTTCCGGATAGTGCCGAAGCGATTATTACCGATACTAAAAAAGTAATCAATACGCTTAATTCCTTGTGTATTGAAATGGATCAACGTTACGATTTGTTGAAAGAAGCTCAAGTAAGAAATCTAAAAGAATACAACACAAAATTTATTGCACGAAAATTAAATCCGAATAACGGACATAAATTTTTACCATACATTGTTTTAGTTGTAGATGAGTTTGCCGATTTGATTATGACTGCTGGAAAAGAAGTAGAAACTCCTATTGCTAGATTAGCGCAACTTGCCAGAGCAATTGGAATTCACTTAATTATTGCAACGCAACGACCATCTGTAAATATCATAACTGGAACAATTAAAGCAAATTTCCCGGCACGTATTGCATTTAGAGTAACATCCAAAATAGATTCAAGAACCATTTTGGATTCGGGTGGAGCCGATCAATTAATAGGAAGAGGTGATATGTTGCTTTCTACTGGAAATGACTTAATTCGTTTGCAATGTGCATTTGTTGATACTCCAGAAGTGGATAAAATTTGTGATTTTATTGGAAGCCAAAGAAGCTATCCTACGGCCTTTATGTTACCCGAATATGTGGATGAAACAGGTGAAGGAAGTGGCAAAATGGACGACCCATCCGAAAGAGATGCATTATTTAACCAGGCAGCTGAAATAGTAGTTTCTACCCAGCAAGGTTCAGCGTCATTACTGCAACGCAGACTGAAACTTGGCTATAACCGTGCAGGACGTATAGTTGACCAGTTAGAGTCGGCAGGAATCATTGGTCCGTTTGAAGGTTCAAAAGCCCGGGAAGTACTTATAAAAGATATGTTATCTTTGGAACAGTTTTTGAATAAGCCTGATAACAACTAATACTCTATTTATTATGTTTACAAAACAATTATCAATTATTGCACTTTTCTCGATTGGAAGTCTTAACGCAATTGCTCAAGATCAAGACCCGAAAGCAAAAAAAGTGCTGGACGAATTAAGTGTAAAAACCAAAGCTTACACAACCATTAAAGCAGAGTTTTCATGGGTAGTGGAAAAAAAGGATAAATCCAAAGATTCACAAAGTGGTAAAATTCAAACCAAAGGAGCTAAATATAAATTAGAAATTCCCGGACACGAAATTTACTGCGATGGCAAGACAGTTTGGGATTATATTAAGGATGCCAACGAAGTTCAGATAAAAGATATGGAAGTTGGAGGAGACGATGCTGTTAATCCTTCAAACATTTTTACTATTTACGAAAAAGGGTTTAAGTATAAATTTGATGGAGAAGATGCAACAACGCAAACCATTAGTTTGTTTCCAACAAATCCTGATAAAAAGAAGTTTCATACTATTAAACTGACGATTGATAAAGCTAAAAAACAAATAAGCAGTGTAAAGATGTTTATGAAAGATGGAACTACTCAAACATATACTATCAAAACATTTGTAGGAAGTACTCCAATCCCTGATACCGATTTTGTGTTTGATACAAAAGCACACAAAGGAATCTCAATAGAAGATTTGAGATAATAAAATTTCAAATGAGAATCGTCCGTAGAGAAATCTTCGGACGTTTTTTATTTGGTATATTTGAATAAATTAAAACAACTAAAATTAATATGTCAACAACAAAAAAAATGTGCGAAAGTTGTGGAATGCCTTTGAAGAAAGACCCCAAAGGTTCAGGAACAAATTCAGATGGAACCAAAAGTGATAAGTATTGCAGCTATTGTTATGAAAGCGGACAATTTACATATACAGGAAAAGATGTAAATGAATTTCAGGAACATTGCAGAAAAATGATGGTGCAAGGCGGTCATTCCAGATTTATTTCATGGTTATTTACCAGAGGAATGAAAAGATTACCAAGATGGAAGAACTAGAATCAAAAAGTCCACCGAATACTCGGAGGACTTTTTGATTCTACCACACCACAAAATATTACTTTTTTCTCATCATTCGTTTGAGAATCCACAATACTATAAAAACTACAGGAATAAGAAGAGCCCATAAAGGATATGCAGTTACTGTTGTATTGTAACTAAAATCTTCTGTGAAAATGCTTAGTGTTTTGTTAGTGTCAAATTTTTGAATAAAACTTGCTTGTCCATCCACAAAAACCAATTCTTTATCCTCTCCGTTAATAATAAAACTAATTTTTCCTTTATTTAAAAGGAGTTTCGTGTGATTAGGATTCACGAAACGTAACTTTATTTCAACATCTTTAAAGGTAAATATCAGGGAAGGTAAGGTTACTTCAATATCGCTGTTTGTGACACGGTCAATTACAACAGAATTGTCAACCACTTCAATCGTCTCATCAGGTATTTCCTTAGCAAATCCGGTAATTACAGAACAAAATAATGTAACAGCAAAAAGTGCTTTTTTCATACGTTTTTTTTAATTTGAGCACAAATATACTCCTTTCATAAAACCAATTGCAAATTTTTAGATAAATGGCACAAAAAGGGGGATGACTTAGACTAATGCAAAAAAAATGCCCCATCATACCAATTAATAGTATAATGGGGCAAAGGCTTTAGGGATGTAGTTAATCTCTTAGTCAATCAATTTTGCTTCGGGATATTTTTCCTGCCAAGCTTTTAGAGCACCTGCTGAACGAACTGTAATAGTTGTTCTGTGATCAATTTGTAATTTGAACTTAGGGCGGTTATCTATAACTTCTTTTTTAGTCTTCATGGTCTTCATTTTTTTAATTATTAGGTATTCCTTATATGTAACACAATATCTCTGCCAATTGTTTTAGGGTTAACATATTTTAACAGGACTTACTTCGCTTTCTCTTTCTTTGCCTTCTTATCAGCATCAATAGGGTTTCTAAAAACAAACTCCTCGTTAAACACATCCAGTACTATATTGGCATCTTTTTCAACTTTCCCTGCCAAAATTTGTTTTGAAAGTTCGTTCAAAACACGTTTTTGTAGCACTCTTTTTACAGGTCTAGCGCCAAATTGAGGGTCGAAGCCCAATTGTGCTAACCAATCAATTGCTTCTGGCGTGGCTGATATGTGAATGTCATTCTCCTCAAGCATTTTTGCTATTCCATTGAATTGTAATTCCACAATGCGGTGTACATCATCTCTGTTAAGTGGAGTAAACATGATTGTTTCATCAATTCTGTTTAAAAACTCCGGGCGAATAGATTTTTTTAGTAATTCAAATACCTCCACTTTTGTTTTTGCCATAATCTCGTCCCTGTTTTTATCAGTAAGCTTCTCAAAATTTTCCTGAATCAAATGAGAGCCCATGTTGGATGTCATTATGATGATAGTGTTTTTGAAATTCACAACACGCCCTTTATTATCAGTTAATCTGCCATCATCCAAAACTTGTAGTAAAATATTGAATACATCGGGATGCGCTTTTTCAATTTCGTCCAACAATACAACACTGTATGGTTTTCTTCGAACGGCTTCGG
>SXGU01501044.1_pt1 | contig 30691 bp, 22 predicted proteins | sample 3174531 | NCBI WGS metagenome assembly SXGU01 (sample SAMN11356863, study PRJNA531348) | freshwater metagenome | isolation source: freshwater sample F1-140 | place: China: Fuxian Lake, Yuxi | collected 2017-12-25 | reverse complement strand
TTCCAAGGGAGCACTTTCATCTCTTCATCAAAGAGTGTGAATGGCGATTCAATTACAGGCCAACCGCAAGGCTCTTTAAGACGCTCTTGGGATGGGTTAAACTCGAATTCATGTGACCTTATCTAGGCCAGCCCCTAAAATTAACCACAATCGATTGGGGTTTATTAACTCCTTGGCCATAGTTTCTGTCCTTTCCAACAGAAAGCTTCACCAAAATGTATGTGACAGTAATTGTATTTATTTTTGCTATTCCGATTTGCATTTATTATTGCTACGCAAGACCGAAGAATCTCGACCTACTCCAAGTCTCTTTTGTATTGATTTCGTGCAATCTATTTATTCAATTATTTCTATTAGTGCCTAACAAACAGTCATCCATATCTTTTCCAAACAATATCGATTATTCCCCGACCGCTTCTATTTCGAAAAAAGGCGAGACTCGAAAAAATATTTCTGCATTGTCTCCTCAATTACCTAGAGATAACTTTTATCCTCTGAATGAAAAGACTTTTGATAAGGATCACTCTGGCGCTGATATAATATGTTATGACTGCGGATTTAATGTTTCAGGAGATGAGCCTGATTTCAGCATAAAACCACCCCTATCTGATTTTATATGGCCAGTTCAGGGGAAAATAATCAAATCTTTTCATCACTCCGATAATGATGGTGTAAATATAGCTGTTCCACTAGGAACAGATGTAAAATCTGTTGAGGCTGGACAGGTAGCATACGCTGGAGACCAGTTCCCCAGTTACGGAAGAATGATACTTATTCGTCATGATAATGGCTATGTCTCAGCCTATGCACATAATTCTCAGCTTATGGTCGCAAAAGGCGATCGCGTTTATAGTGGGCAAATTATCGCTAAATCAGGTCAGAGCGGCAAGGTTGATTCACCTCAACTCCTTTTTCAATTACGAAAGGGAGGCGTTCCCATTGATCCTATAAAATTTATGCCAAATAATGGCAAAATCATTGGCAGGAAATAGTTCAACAAGCTGCGTTAAGCATGCTTCATCCATGCCAGTTGGCCGAGCACTAGGCTGTGACAAGATTTTATCAATAGAGATACATAATCCTGATCTCTTACCCTTTGCTAGACACTTTGCGCCGATGACTATCGGCGTAAAGTTAAGACTAAGAGAAATCACCAAAGACTGACAAGCAATATCATTTTTTACAGAGACTAATTCGCGTCTTCGGGTGGTAAGAATTATTGATGTAAGCACCCTATAATTTCTATATTAAAAATGTAATTTTATTGTTTATTAACTATTCTCTATCTACCTATTGTTAATAATTGAGTAATATTTATGGACATCCAACTTTAGAAATTCCACAAAAATGCTTTACTTTTTAGTCCTCTCAACAGCTCCATTGATAATTCTACTCAACTATGGATATGGTTCGGGTAGCCGCCTCTGCAATGATTTTGTCCAAATTAGCGTTACATTTCTTACTTGTATTTTTGTTGTTCTTAATCTTCCTTTTATATTAACCAATCACAAAGTCAGAATTGTTCTCACAAGAGCTATTCCATCAAACACTGTGACATCACAGCCGGAGACATATCAACAACCTATACCTACTGTTACGGCAAAGGACGCTGAAGCAAACGATATCAATCCAAATTTAATAAATCATAACCCTTCAAATGATTACAAAAATGTGGACAACATAGTAACTTGCGGGCACTGCGGGGATGATCCAGAACCTGTTACAATGGTTGATGGTGACAAATTTCAATGGCCTGCAACAGGGCACATCATCAAGCCATTTTCTGAAAAAACCGCTGGCATCGATATAGCGCTTGAAGAAGCAACTCCCATACAAGCAGCTGAAGGAGGAGAAGTTGCTTATGCCGGAGAGGAGTTAGCGGGATATGGCAAGATGGTGCTTATTCGACACCCAAATGGCTGGGTTTCCGCTTATGCGAATAATTCAGAATTAATGGTGAAAAAATCTGATAGAGTAAAAAGAGGTCAAACAATCGCCATGTCAGGTAAAAGTGGCAATTGTCCTCAACCTCAATTACATTTTGAATTAAGAAAAGGATCTATACCAATTAATCCTCTCGCGCATCTTTTGTAAGAGCATAAAAGCCTCATTGCATATTCTTTATATTTTTTTATCGCTTTAAGTAAGTATCTCCCGGCAAAGCCTGGGGGGTTCCTCATTTATTTAAAGACGGCGTTCCAATAGATCCAATAAAATATACGGCAAATTAGGATTTATCAAAATCAGTTATTATCCGCTGAATAAGATTTTGAGATCCTGGGCTATGTTTGATTTCATTTTTTAGCTTTTTCAGTTCTGCAATAATACTGTCTTTATCCCACGCTCCCTGATTGAATACTATGGCGCCTTTTTCTAGCTGTTCTGCTGTCGCTATTCCCATACCGGAATAGCCTGCCGGACCTCTTATATTTCGGAAATAGGCAGCTTCAGCCATCAGAAGATCTACAATCTGATGAGCTGTTTTGACATTTGGCTGTTGGTAAATCTTTGCAGTTTTACTAAATGTTTTTTGACTGATGATCTCAAGGATATGAGATTTAATTTCTTCTTTTAGGGCTTCAGGGTTACAGGAGTATATTTTATAAAATACGCCACTTCTGCCAGGAAAGTCGCCATCCCATTCTTCGCTATCAATTTCAGCATTAACACAGCTTGGAATCACATCAATCACTAAGTTTATATTGTTTAATATGCGTTCATTACTTTCCCATATATCTTGAATATCAGCCCATGCGATAATTTTCCAGTTGACAGCATCGTCATCGGCTTCAATGATAAGTTGATCTTCACTCATAAGCAGCTTCCAAAAATAGATAATCAGATAGATGCGTCTTGTAACAATAGCCTCCAAGCGCAATTTTAGTAATTTGTTTCATTTTTATTGATTGAACGCTTTTTTATCTACTCGACCGTTATCATGACGCGCTGTGAAAAAATGGGAGCCATTGCCGCGCGCGCTTGTATACGATGCGTGCCCACAGACATTGGCCAATAGACTGTCTCATCAGCTTGAGCCATCTTGAAGGGCTCTCCATCAATTATCCAAAGGATCTGACCCACCGGTCCCCCCAGGGATAATTTCAGCGGGATGCTGTTAAATCTTTCAGGCTGATTGGGATTGCGCCAAATATGGATCTCATTTTCAGGTGTCGCAATCACTAATCTTTCATTTTGATTATCTTGAATGTATCGCGCCGCTGATGCAGAATTAATCTGAGCGCTCGAATGTAGAATGGCTGGCTTGACCCATTCTTTCATCGCATGTCCGCAATGCTCATTTTCGGCTGCATGACATAAATCGATCGAAACGCGATCAGGCGGCGGCGCAAACTCCTCAGGAAAACTTTCTCCTGCCTTCGCCTTGTGAAGATAGGTAAGGACAGCATGCGCTAGACGCGCGGCAGACGAGGCTCCCGTTAGACTACGCATCGCTCCAGCATCCGCGCGTCCCAACCAGACGCCAACGACATATTTATGAGAAAAGGCCATCGTCCATGCGTCTCGATAATTTTGGGAGGTTCCTGTCTTAACAGCTACGGCGAAGGGATACTCCATTGCTCCATAACGCGGAAAAGTAGGCAAGCGCGCCTGAGCATCTGATAAAAATGACGTAATGAGCCGCGCTGTATCTACAGACATGACCCGTTTTCCTTCGCTCTGCTTTTGCTGATACGTAAATCTGAGATCGCTCATAACGCCGTCATCTGCGAGCGCTGCATACCCACGCATAAGATATTCGAGCTTGGACGGTAATGCACCGATCGCCATTGAGACGCCGAAAGCATCAGCTGATCTATGAATATCGTGAAGCCGGAGTTCCTGTAAAAACTGAAAATTAGTCTCAAGCCCAACACGCCTTAACAGATTTGTTGCTGGCACATTCCTGGAATTCGCAAGAGCTTGACGAGGCGTAATCGGACCCAAAAAATCTCCGTCGGAATTGGAAATCCCCGAGGAGCCTTCTGGAATGTCATTAAGTAAATCCGTTGTCTCTATAATTCCTTTTTCTAAGGCAAGCGCATAGATGAAAGGCTTCAGCGTTGAGCCAGGAGATCTCGATACCCGGGTATAATCAAACGCTCCAGCATTCTGATTGTAGTAATCGGAAGAACCAACATCAGCGAGCACAGCATTCGTGCCGCGCTCCAAGACCATGACCGCAACCTGTCTTGCGCCGGAATTCCGATAATAACTCAGATATTTTCGTGAAATCTGCGTAATGTCTTCTTCAGTGGCAAGATCAATCGTCGCATCAATGCGAGGATCGTATTTTGATACATCAGCTGACCCGCTTTCCAGAATGAATTTCTCGTAGCGAAGCGCAAGATGTAAAGCTTCAGGACGATGCTTCTGCTCAACCGGCCTAATTGACCTAAGCTCTTTATGCGCAAGGTCCGCCTGAAAGGCGTCAATGGATCCATTACGCTCCAGCTTATCAATGGCATAGTCTGCGCGGCTGATCGCGCGACGCAAGCCGCTTTCACGCGTAATATTCATACGACTTGGAGACTGTGGAATGGCGGCAAGAATGGCAGACTGCGCCCAGGACAAATCCTGCACTGGCCGGTCAAAATAATAGCGCGCCGCATGCGCAACGCCATGACTACCATTTCCGTATGGGGCAATTTGCAGATAATGAAGGAGCGTTTTTTCATGACCATTTTTAGCAATAATCGCCAAGGCCTGTAGCGCTTCCCGGCATTTGTTTGTCAGGTTGCGCTCACCAGAACTCTGCATCCGCGCCACTTGCATTGCTATCGTTGAGGCTCCCTCAATACGACGCGGTTGTGTGAGATTATTCCAGCCAGCTCGCAGGATCGCACGATAATCAATTCCAGAATGAGCGAAATATCTTCTATCCTCAAGAGCAAGGGTAGTAAGCACTACACGCTCTGGCACGCGCTCAAGCGGCCAATATCCATACTCCACCTCTCGCTGGCCTTCAGCGTTCATGACAAAGTCGCCTATCTGTGTCAGGAATGCGCCATTTCTATCATAGACGATCGGTGTTGGCTTTTTCGATATAAGATCTGCATGTTCGCGTGCGCGCTCAACCAGACTGCTCCCCTCATAGAGCAGCAACAGCGCCACAATCGCAGTCACATATGCAGGAAAAAACCTCATCATTATTTAGATATTTCAACACGCGTGCCGGACGTGGCGCCCTGTAGGCCTTTTTTATACATCGTTTCTACGAGCGCAGATGGCTGCGTAAAAGTTCCATGCGTCTGCGCGCGCAATCGGAAAGCAAAGCGGTAGTTTCCTTTTGGTAGGTCGTCATAAGCATAGAAAACCTGATCGTCCTTGAAGCTGACCCAGCTTGGTTCAAGCGTGGGAGCAAATGATGGCTGCGCCTCAGCCGGCGACGTTGTGAGATGAGGATTTAACGGCTCATAGCCTGCCGCAAGCGGTATTGTTATGGCGACATGCCGACGATTTTCTGGGTTCACGACCTCAATAATCTCTTCAACTACATCACCCATAGCAACATGCATGAGACCATCCTGCGCATCAATTTTTTGAGGCGGCGCCGGATTTTTTATGAGCCAACTCTGCCGCGTAATCGCAAAACCGCTACTTACCGCCTTCGCCTGAAAACCAGGCTCAGTTGGAACAGAGCTACTCTCAACAAGTGCAATAATCTTCGCGTTCGACGGATTGGTGATCGAGATTGACTGCGAATCCTTCGTTTCAAAATCAACTGCAGGATGATCGCCATCAAGCACTTTTTCTGTCACCGCCTCTGCCTGCCTGAAAGTAATAGAAGTCGCAGTCGTTGGCTTGCGCCAGGCTTCAGCTAGCGCTTCAATGGCTTCAGCGTTGGCATTCGTATCACCCCAGCCATCTCCCTCTCCCAGACGCAGCAGCGCCTCCTTAATAATAGAGCTACGAGGATCTGTTGGCGCAGTCCTTGAACTTGCGCGTGATATCTCCGCCAGACTACGTGTTTCAGAAGCAAGCAGAACGGGCGTATCAAATCCGCCCGCTTGACCGTAGTAAACTTGCTGCCCCCCACGATTAACAAATTTTATGCGCGACCAGATGGCATCCATCAAGGAGCTGGCGATACTCTGATCTGCATCTGATACCCGAGTTAGAGCCATGACCATTTCCGCCAGACTTTCACTCGGTAGAAAATTCGCATTACGCAAAAATTCTGAAACATAGGCCTGATCAATCGTACCGCCATCCGCCAGCGCAGATAGAGCTGAAACGCGCTCACGCATTTCTTCACCGCCGATGAGATGCGTATAATCTGACCGCAAGGAAGTCTCGAGAATTTTTCGCAAACGCTCCAAGAGCGGCTTATCAATTACCTCTCCATTTCGAGCCGCCTGATTTAAAAACATATATGACCAGGCCGTTAGAGAAACATTACCTTTTGATCTTGGCCAGAACGCCACAAGTCCATTACCGTCCACTGACTGATCAATGGATTGTGCGGCGATGTGGACAATATCGCTAATACGCTTGTCGAGCCCAGACCATGCGAGAATTGGTGAAAATGATTTCAACGCCAGCCCAGCGCGCGCGAGTGCAAGCCTTTGCTCAGTGCATCCATAAGGATAGGAAACAAGATAATTTAAACCGGCAACGAGCTTCACAATCGCTGGATCACCGGCAACAATGATGCGCCTCTTAAAGGTTCCCTGACGCGCCACTGCGCTTGAAGCTGCAATATTTTTCGTCTCACCTGGCGCAATCTCAACAATTTCATATTGACGATTGGGTTCGCGATCCGGCTTGACAGGAACTTCTATCTGAACGGCGTCTTTGGCGTGATCAGTATCACGCGAGACTTTAAAATCGATTTTTACCTCATCTTTCTTCTCAACTGGCACATCGCCGCGAACATCGATGCGGGCCGGCTTATTCTGCTCCCAGGACAGCCGATAAGATGCATCGCCTGTAATCTTGACATCAGAAGACGAGATTGTGGCATTTCCGGAAGTTGCGGCGCCTTCAATCACACGTGCAACCAGACCAACGTCAAAGACATCTCCCGGTCGCAAAAATCTGGGTAGAACAGGCTGAGCAATAATATCCTGACGAATGAGCAATTCACTGCCGGTTGCGCCAAATCGATCAGCACCGCTTGTCGCCTTGGCGCGCAATTTAAAAACGGTCAGAGAGTCTGGCAGCTTCACCTTAACTTTGACGTATCCATCGGCGCCAACTTTCAGGCTCGGCACATAAATCGGCACAGGCGTAAAATTCTTGCGTACGGATATATTAGTTTCAGCGCCCCACTCCTCCTGCTCTCCGCCATCGCCGCCAGTGGTTTCCTCCAGAGGAATGACGCCGAAAGCCATATTACGCGTATCTCGCGCAGACATCTGCGTTTCTCGCAGCACAATAAAATCTGGCAAAGGCTCCAGCGGCTGCTCTTTGGCAAGCGAGAGAACAGCCTGGTCAACCATCCAGAACGTAACATCGCCTGAGAGAGGTTTTCCCGTATCGTCTGTCAAGCGAATACCAACCTCGACATCTTGTCCTGGCCGCGCCTTGTTGGGAGCGTCTATTTTGACAGTGATGCTGTTTTTTACCGGCGTGACGTCAATCCACTTTGTCGCCGCAATGGTAACCGGCTTACCCTGATCAATGCCGGCGGCGCCCGTAACCTCGGCATTCTTTAGCCTGCCTCTCATAATGAGAAAATGAACGGCAAGCTTGGGCATCTGCTCTTTTTTAACAGGCAAAACATATCGCCCATAACCATTTTTAATATCTACGAATTCGTAATCATAAACGCCGCTAGGCTGCTCAACGATCGCCAGCGCATGCGCATTTTGAAAAGGCGACTGAATAATCAGCGTTGCAGATTCGCCCGGGGCATATTTTTCTTTGTCGCTTGTTATTGTCGCAGTTTGCGCAGGCGGTCTGGAGAAGGTAACCGGCGTGTCGCCGCCGACAAAGAAGTCAACGCTTACCTGCTGACGACGTTTTAATTTGTCATAAGCCTCAAGCTGAACGACATAGACGCCAGCCTCACGCGCTTCCAGTTGAACCTTTTGCGCCTCCTTGGCGCTAGTTATTTTGCGCTCAAGCAGAACTTCATCGTGAGTCTGTGTTACATATTTAGCTGCACCTTGAGAAAAATCGCTAGCCTGTAGCGTCGATATCCAGTTACGCCGTATGAGCCGCAAGGTCATGTCTAGGCCATCAACCGCATCGCCCTTGCCGTCGATAGCAAGGACCTCTGGCGCGATTGGTCCGGGGCGCTCAACATAACGCAATGTCTTGACGCCAAGAACAAATGGCGGCAAGGCAATAATATTTTGAACATTACGAACTTCAACGCCATCATCACCCGTGACAGTCGCTTCTATTGAGTATCGACGAGGTTGTGATGTTGGCTCAATGGTCGTGTCGAAGCTAATGCGCGCTGCGCCCCCGGCGTCAGTTTTTTGCTCTCGTTCAAGAAGCGCGTCAGATCTGAATTTTGCTTCACCGGAAAAACGTGAGTCAGAAGAGAAGAAAAAGCCTTCTCGATGCGGCGGCGTATAGACATACGGAAATTGAACAGCCCGCCATTTGACTGGCCGATCTGCAGCAAGGCCGCCAGAGAAATATCGCGCAAGCAGATCTACATTGAAGCTGCTATCAAGAGAGACCGTTGCCGGAGCATTCAAGAGAACCTCAAATGTGGGTAGACGGTAGGCTTCCTTCTTGAATGAAAATTGCCCGCATGAAATATTTTCTGGCGGTGCAGCAGTTGCCGTCGCGCCGTCTGCGGGAGCTTCTTCCTCGTTGCGCGCAACCTTTTCATTTGTTTCATAGCGGACGTTATACTCACCCGTTGCTGGCGTCTGCGCATCAAACTTGTGATAAAAATTTCCACTGCCATCTAACTTGACAGGAATACGCCACTCCTGCTGTCCAGGCCCCGTAATCACAAGCGTACCGCTATCTTTTGGCAGCGATAATGCGCCGCCGCTATATTTACGAACAAATCCTTTGATGTGCGCAAATTCCTCAGGACGATAAATCGGACGCTCAGAGAAAACATGGCAGAGTGTGCGTGGTTTTTCTTTTCGCGACGAATAGTCTTCACTAGTCCAGGACAGCCAAGGCGCTTCCGGCTTTGACCAGAGTTCGTTCGCATATTCTGCGGGTGCGCTATCTGGATCAACGACAAGCGTATCAACGCCTTTGGTGACAACGACTCGCACCAGCTCTCCCGGCTCTTTCTTGGGAGGCGTCCAGGCAAAGAAACCAGAACTGTCCGTTGCACCTGATCCAAGCGTCGTCAGCTTGTCATCCTTGATGCCCTCTATTCTCACTTGCGCGCCGCTAACTGGGCGCTCATCTGAAAGTGAGGTCACGACAAAGCCAACGCGAGACGGTTCCTCGATTGTTGAGAGTGACAAATCCGTTACCTGAACGCGAAGCCACTTACGTTCCTGCGCATCTACATTGCGCAAGCCAACCAAATAAACGCCAGGTTGCTCGCGACCATTAATGCGCGCAAAGTCTGCACTGAGATCCAAGCCAAAACGAGCATCTGCGCCTCCGCGTCGTATAGGCAATTGAGCAATTCTTGATATGGACGGCGATCCCAGTGCTTTAAGTCGAAGTTTGATATCTTCTTCGTTGATTGCATCAGCCTCACGCCAATTCTTGGGTTCTTGTCCAGGCATCGGCGGCGCGTCTTCGTCATTGGTGACAACGCCTTGTGCTGGGAAGGGCCAGAAATCTCGCGACAGCGGATCTATAGGGTGAATTCTTATATCCGCATGATCATACCCTCGTCCGCGTAGTGGCAGGAACTGAGGACCATAGCGTTCAACAATGCCATATCCTGCATCCCATTGCAGAGACGGTGCGTCCTTTGTGAAAGCAAATCGTTTCGTAAATGGTTGAATCAAAGTCCGGCCAAGAGTGTCACGCAACGCGCCAGTATTGATCGTAAGCGTATAAACCTGATCAGAGAGAAATTTACCCCCAAGCTTTAATCGCTTGTCATCTATCTCTACGGCCAAATCATCTACTGGAGGCGTAATACGGAATGCCTCACGCGCCTGCATTATGTCGATTGCCTGCGGCTGCGAAGTAAAACGCATAACAAGCCGGCGTTTATCTGCAGGTGAATATTCGCCGCCGCTTTCACTGCTGTTGCCGCCAGAAGCCTCACATCTAAGAAGATCTTCTCTTTCTTCTTCACTCCAGCCGCTACCACAACTATAAGAGGATACAGAGAAAGGCGGCGCCGTCAGCGCTCTAAGTTCATAAATTTCATCGCCAAGACCCGCCTCATCTGAAAGTTTGAGCCTTACGAGAGCAATACGGCCATCAGCAATCCGTTCATGAAAGCGAATAATATAGCTTTGCGGATCCGCGCGTGATTTACGTTCTGCTGCAATAATATCGTATGCAGACGGATTTAGAATTTGTCCGCCTTGCGAGGAGATGCCGGGAGAAGGCCTCACTTCTACCGTGAGTAAACGCGACAGAGCAGAAACATCTACAGGTTGGGCAAATGTAAGGGAGACCTGCGTAATTTCTGGTGCAGGATCCATACTCGCATCAGGAATGGCTGAGATCGGCGTTGGCAGCAAGGCAACAAGCCTAGTCTCGTTTCGTCCAAGCTTTACTGTGACATGAGACAATGGAGCCCAAGCCTCAGCAGGTCGAAATTGCAACGCGCGTGGTCCCAGCCAGCGCCACTCTCCCTGCGTTTTAGGTAAAAGCGTTACATATTTGTCCGGACTGTCTTCAACTTTGTTGGATGACGGGCCTGCATCGCTTGTAAAAAAGACTGTAATAGGATCGTAGCCACGTAGGATTTTATCTGGCGTTACGCGCGCGCCGTCAGCTCTTTGCGGATAATCAAAGGGGGCTGACGCTTCATCTTTTGTTTCTTGCGCCGTAACATATGACGGAAGGCATACGCATAAAATCGTAACTGCCGTCGCCGCGATAAATGGAAATAGAGCTTTCCTCATGGCTGTCATGTTCCACTTCATTTTTTCTGTGTTTTCTTCAAGCCAGCTTTGTCGAGCAACTCAGACACCGCCTCTTCTGGCGGCGAGATAGGCGGCGGCGATATTCCAAGCAAAGTTAAACGAACAGTGGTTGCGTTGGCATCAGGAGGCGCTAACGCCTCTATGAAATAACGACCCGGCGATACTTTAATTTTCTGCGCAATCCCCTCACCCAGAACGTTGCCTGTGGAGTCAAGAACGCGCGCCGAGATACGATCCGGATTTGCCCGTAAACCAATGCCGATATCTGCATCTCTTGTCGTTTCAAAAGCAAACAGCACGCCTGCGCCAGATGAAATAACAACCGGCTCATTTATCCCTTCTCTGGCGGCGACTATTGACTGCGTAGAGATATCAAGTGCCCCGGATAAAGGACCGCTATGCGGAGAAATAATCTCGATAGTTGCATCGCCAGCAGCAATGTAATGATGAAAATCAATACCTGAAGCAAAGGCCTGAGTTGTATGCTGGTTGTTCTGAGTGAATGACACCAGCGCAGGCGTATCGCTTTTGATGTTTAACTGAGCAGGCGCTTGCTGTTTAACAGCAAAACGCATCGAGGGGCCTTCCATCGACATTTTTACCGGAAGCGTGATTGCTTTGATTTCAGATCGCGGCCAGGGATCTACCCCTGGGCGCTCAATCCATGCAGCCACCAATCCAGGCGTATGACGCAGAATAACCTCACCCTTGCCATCAAGCGCAAATTGCTTGCCGCGAAGCATGCGACCATTTTGAAATATAACGACACCTTCAGCGCCGACAATGTTTAAGCGATCGCCTGCTTGTCCTTCAAAGGGTAGAGATACTTCTCCGCTAGAGCCAATAAACCGTTTGAAGTTTGTTACACTATCAATCCTGGTCGATGGCTCAGTAACGCGCGTGATTTGAGCGGATAAAACTTTGTCCGTTGGATTTGCCAATATGACGTTGTCGCCCGCACCGTTGAACACACGTGACGCGCCTGTTGTTTCTGCGTAAATCCCACGCTGACCAACAAAGGCGGCAAGACCGCCTGAGACGTCAACAGCAAGCGCGCCATCAGCTTGCGCCATCTCAATCAATTGAGCGCTCATTGGCGCAATCACGCCAGAAAAACGTGTCGCGCTCTGTATAGGCTTCTGATTTGCAAGATCGATCATACTTAACGAGAAACGCATGGATGCAATTTCATCCGCCCTCCAAACTTTGGGAGCTATTGATCCCGCCAAGGCCAGCGCAACGCCAGAGCCAACGGCCTCGCCGTTGCCAGCCGTTATCATTGGTTGCGCAAAGGCTGATCGCGCAAACCAGACACGCGTCTTGTCCGCGGTAGGCATGAGCTCCGGTAACTGAGCTTTCTCGCCAGAAGCTAGATCGAGGAAAATTTCTTCAGTGCCAGGCTCGATCGCAGAAGCCGAGATTTGCGTAGAACAATCTCCAAGGCCCATGAGCCAGACAGACCCGGATTGAGGCGCATAGGCTGGGTCAGTAACCAGCCTTAATGGTGAACCAGGCGTCGAGCCGGCAAATATCGGACTTTGAGATAATATTCGCAGGACAGCTGATTTTGGCGCAGCAATTTTACCAAAACATAGAAACGATGGCGCATCCTTTACTGCCTCAAGAGAAACTTTGCCCAGACTACTTTCGCGCATTTCGATCGTCTCAGAGGTCAAGGCAATTTGTGCTGGTGCGTCACCTGCCGTCCAAGTCAGAATACGCCACAGAGCCTTCTCATCCGTTGAAGGCAGCGCAAGGATAGAGAACGTTCCTCTTGTAAGACCAACACTTTTCCATTCTGAATTGACATTGTCGCGCCGCTCAACAGAGAGAATAGTCTCAAGCGCCGATTGCGCCGTCACTAAATTAAGCGCCCCAGACTTACTAGGAACAAAACTAATATTATGAACGCCAGATCCTTCAAGCAGAAGCTTGCCATCTTCAGGTAGTGACTGCTCTTTTCTTTCCTCAATCACGGACAATCGGATTTCTGTGTCACCGGATAGATCCACTACATTATCAGGATTAGCTCCCTCATCTGGCACACTTGCGTCATTGGTCTCCGCTGCATAATCCTGCTCATCATCAGGTTCTTCTGATTGGAAAACGCCGCCCTGCGCTACCTTTTTTGCGCTTAATTCTTCGATTTCCAGACGATATTGTCCAGGAGGCATTGGCCGCGAAAAAGAAAGATTCCAGTTATCTCCATTGCTTTTTATGCGGTCGAACACTTCTCCAGAAGAAGTTTTGATAACGCCAAGAACCTCATGAGGGCCAAAACTGGCGATATCGACAATTTTTGCCTTATCGAATGAAAATTCCAGCGTCGCTGGCAATGAAATCCGCTCAGTTACGCCTGACTGAAGCTGCGCAGACGCAAGCTTAATCTCGTAATCAACGCGATCATCATGCGCGAGGCTTCTTGCCTCAATACGATAGTCATTGGCTGATAAATTAATTTTTAATGGGCGATCCTGCGTCGCCTTGCCTACCAGTTCCTTATCTCCTCGAAAAACTTCTGCAATCATTCCTTCACTGATAGACAACTCAATGTCAGATGCGCCAAGCAAACTAAAAAGCCACTGATCAGGCGTACGTGGCGCAGTCTGGGAGACAGGCTCACGCCATTGCAGCTTCTGCGCAGTATTGAAGGGAAGAAGATGAGGGCCATGTCCCTCAAGCGCAGGCGTAGGCTTGATCTGATTCAATCTCGCAACAAGCCGACCTTCTACAGCCTCAGGACTAACGACAAGACGATAAGCCCCAGGCTCAAACTTCAATGTCTGTTTTGTAAATCGTCCCGGACGCTTGATTGGCCAGCCTTCGGCATCCTCTATGCGCGCAATCCACTGATGATTTAGACCAAGAAGTTGCAGTTCATATTCGCCTGCCTGCGAGATCTCTAACGGAATGCTTGCGCCTTTTTCCGGCGATAGAGCCGCAGCCACAATACCGTTATCTTTTAATTTGGCCGTCGTGACTAATGGCACAGGAGAAATGGAAATCCCAAGATGTCCTGCGACGTCTGAGGTTTTTACATTCGCGTAATAAGAGCCCGCTCTGAGGAATGTCGCGATTTGGGCATTCTTACCGATACCGTTTTTGTCGCCCTCTCCCAGTATCTTCAACACTGGCGATCCAAGCTTCAATGATGTCATCAGTCGACCAAGTGTTTCTACGCGGTATAGGCCGCCTTCAGGCACGTCAATGTGAATGCTTTTCGATTCATTCAAACCAAGATCAAAATAACCCGGCCGTCCAGGCGCAATGCGCGTTGCTGGTGACGTTTCCTGCTTCTCTGCAGTCTGACGGGCGACCTGCTGAGGCTGTGAGATCAAACCAATAGCGTGCTCAACGGGAGACGCCGCAAACTTGATGACTAATTGACGCGTATCGGAAACCATTTTTTCTTGTAGAATACTGATGTTTGACGCTGCTTTTTCTTCAACAATCGTAAATGGTATTTTTTCGCCCTCTTCATTTACCGCAACAATTTTGGCGCCTTTTGGGACATTCACTGACAAAATAGTTTCTTTGTTTGGCTCCTGAACGAATGAAAAAGATTGATTATCCAGCGTGATCGGCGTTTGGAAAATTCGGGGTCCCGTCAGAAGCTCCGGCGCAACATTCGAGAGAATTATATATGAGCCGCCTTTCTCAAGTTTGTGTTCTCCAAGTGGCATAAAAGAGCGTGATGGAGATGGGGATGATAGAGGCGCTTGAACGCCGGGTGGACCTATCGTGACGTCAAGAACGCCTCCAGCATCTGCCTCGGGCTGAAGTGTTAGAAAATAAAATCCAGGATTTAAATCATATCGCAATGGCACTGCGCCATCTGCTCGCGGCATGAACGACCCTAGAGCCGGGGTCAAACTCATGCGATATTTTGGTCCATTTATATTAAGAAAAATGGGTCCTTTTTGAGTGACTTCAAAAAGCAGTGAGGTTGTACCCAGAAAATTAAATTTACTCCTCCAGGCAACGCCTGGGCCAACCTTTGGCGTATTAGAGGCTAACACCCGATAGGCGCCAGAGTCCTCAAATCTCGCAAAAATTGCCGCTGCTTGGACTTCATCTCCGCCATCGCCGGCAAGATCAACCATTACGCGGTATTGCCCGACAGCCTGGTATGTTGCGCGATCCGAAAAACGCAAAGCCTCAAGTTTATACGGTTGACCCTCTACACCGGTAATCTCAACGCGGGCCTTGTTCTTGTCATCGGCCAGGAGATTGACAATCGTTACAGGCGAGCGGTTTGTCTTATAAATCTGACCTGTTTCAATGACATCGCTACGTTGTGCCGAGATACTCACTGGCGCAGAGCGGGGCAACTCAAGTCGAAAGGCGTTATATTGGCTAGGCGCATCAAAAATCTCTACGCCAAACGGGCCGACTTTCCCTGTTACAACACCAGCAGCCAAAGTTTTTTCTTCGGTAAGGCGGATGAGAAAAGGTTGCTCTACAGAACCATCAGACCACAACTGCTTTTCGCCGCCATAGGCTGTGACAGTATAACGACCCGAGGGAAGCTGTCCTTCAAGACGTAGGATCGTCATGGCGCGTCCCGGCTTTGTCTCCATCACGCGCCGCGTAAGCTTGAGATCAACAAGCCCGCCATCCGATTGCCAAACTCGGATATCCTTAAGAGAACGCCCTGCCGCTTCAATGATTATTGGCTGATCAAATCCGCTCTCAATAGAATAAGTACGTTGCTGAAGATCTGAGAGCTCCGCTTTTTGCAACTGGCCTGCTGTCAACTTTGGCCTTGTTGCATCAGCCTCAACAAAAGGATCGACGCTTAGAGCTGCTTTGCCTTTAGATCCTTTGACGGCATGCAATCTGATTTTATAAACACCGGCCTCCAGTAATGCGTCTATTCGACCGTCTCGAAGTCCCGGACTGCCAGAGGCCTCGAGCGGACCTGCAATCATGTCAACAAGTTGGATCTGGACCCCGGATGCGCTTTTTGAACGAATAGAATAGCGTCCCGTTACACCAATCGTCAGCAAACTCGATCCGTCTGAGCCCTCAGGAAGCTCATCCGGCGAGATGCGTAAGCCGCCGGAATTCTGCGTCGTCCTTGCGAAAGAACTGCCTGAATAGGCAAGAAATTGAGCCGATATTACCGCAATCGCTATTCCAATCAGTAGGACGACCAACCTGCGGCGCATCCGCATACTCCGTGTATACAAGGCTGCATATTATGCAGGGGGTGACGCATGCCAAACACCGGCGCGCCCATGCTTTGGCGTCCACTGATTGACCTTAAAAGACACCAATCGTGTAACCCTCTGTAATCTATAAATTCTAGAAAAAAAACGATCTGATGATCAGGCAGCGCCTTTTAAAAGCTTTATCCTTAATTTGTGACGGCCCAACAATCAGAGTTACTAAAACAATGAATTAGGCTCTAATGTGCGTTTTCACACGTCAAAGTCGGTCACAGCTTGTTGCCGATAGCTTAATGTAGGCAAATTGAAAAAACAGTTGTCTGACCAAGCTTAGTCATGGAAATCCAATCAATGCAATGCAATAAGAACCTATTGATTTGAAAGATTATCTTGCGGAGAGGATAATGGGTTTTATCACTTCGGTCATTCAGCCTGGCGAAACAATATTGTTTGACGGCAAGGTCCACTGGATTGTTTATTTCTGGCCATTAATTTTTGTGATCCTTGGCGTCGGCGTCATGCTCTTTGGAGCCGATCAAGCGCACTATATTTTGGATATCGACACCCAAAATCAGCCGCCATTTTTCTTGATACTCGGCGGATTAATAGCGCTTTTGGCTGTTATAAATCTTGTCTCCGCGCTTTTTTATAGATTTACGACAGAAATAGCCGTCACAAATCGTCGTGTAATCTTCAAAAAAGGCTTTGTGTGGCGCAAAACCATGGAAATGAACGTCAATAAAGTTGAAAGTGTCTCAATCGATCAGACCGTACTTGGCAGGATACTAGATTACGGAACTGTCTCAATCACAGGAACAGGTTCATCAATAGAACCCTTTACCTCAGTAGACAGTCCTGTGCGCCTCAGAAACACGATCAAGACATTTGATGCCTAGCCTAAATTCTCGATGTGAGTGCGCTTTTCCAGACAGATTCAAAAATATTACTCAGACGATTAATTGAGAAGACAATGTCAGAGCTATTTTAAGTTGAGCGTAAGTTAGCGGCGGTAATTACAGCAGATATTTTTGGCTACAGCAGGCTTATGGAAGTAGATGAAGATTACTCTTATTTTAAAGACAATTTTAACAAGGTTAAACTGAAAAAATTAGTCGAACCGATAACAATCTAAAACAACGAAATCATATCCATTAATTATAATCGCATGCAAATTCATATGTGTTTAGGATCTCTCGAAGATTAATAGCTGTCCGTAGGCATTCCCATCGACAAGAGAAATATAAACTACTCTATTTCACTCCTGAGCATGCATTTTTACGACGTGAGCTCAGTGCATATTTCAAATCTGCACCTTCAGGCTTACTTAGTAAAAAATTCAAATCTGATCAGAAATGTCTTCGACAGCTGTGATGAGGGTGAATGAGACAAGTAATGCAGGCTCTTGATTACTCTATAATTCTTCATCCTCGGCCTGGGCTTTTGCGGTAACCGAGCATGAAGGAGCGTGTCAGGGCGCAATATGCGGCGCGTATGCTGGGTATCTCTCTACGAAGCGTCCAGGTTATGGCTGCTAGAGGAGAATTGCCAGGAGCAGCAAAAATAGGCAGAATCTGGACTTTCGATGCCGCACGGCTTCGTGGATTTGTTGAAGACAAGGAGGCGGAATGTCTGAACCAAACCTATTCCGCCGAAACGGAATCTATTGGCTGCGCGCCATTGTCCGGGGCGTTGAGCTCAGAGAAAGCTTACGCACAAGCTCTGTCACGCTTGCGCGGAAAGCTCGTGACAAACGCCTCGAAGAAATCAAAGCTAACCGTTGGTTTGGCAAGCAAACCCCTACCTGGATTGACGCCGTAGTGGCATGGGAAAGACATGTTGCCGACCAACTGTCCGCTGCCACGAAAAAACGTTACGGCCTGTCTTTGACTCTCGTCGGCCAATATCTAGAACCGTTGACAATTGATAAAGTTGATGGCGCGACAATCGTCCAGATTATTCAAGCTCGACAGAAACAAGGCGCGACCCCTGCTTCGATACGTCGGGATCTTACGGCAATCTCGAGCGTTCTTGAGTATGCTGAAGCAATGAATTGGCGTGAGGGCAATCCTACATTGTCAAAACGTCGGATACTAAAGGAAAGACGTGATCCAATCGTCCTCCCGACACATTCTGATATAGCGGCAGTTATTGACGCAAGCTCTCAGCGTTTTGGAGCCTTGATAAAAGCTGCATGGCTTACAGGATGTCGGCAGAATGAACTTGTTACGGCAACCTGGCGAAATTTTAATGCGAGCTCCAAAACACTCACAGTAATTGGAAAAGGCAATAAATTACGCGTTATTGAATTGTCTGATGAAGCCATAAATTTGATTAAAAATCAGCAACGCGTGCCGGGTAGTAATTATATTTTTTGCAAAGAAAATGGTGAAATCTATTCACAAGCGCACTCGGATTTTACTCATATTCGACGGCGTGCTTTTGCGATCGCTAAAAGAAAATGCACACCAATAGGACGATTTAGATTCCATGACCTGAGACATCTTTTTGCAGTAGAAGCATTGAGAAGTGGTATGGGTATTTACGAGCTATCACAACATCTTGGGCATACGAGCGTAAAAACCACCGAAATATACCTCAATCATCTTACACCTTCTGAAAAAGATCGCGTGAGAACGACAAGACTAAACAGACCAATTCTCATTCAAAATAAAACTGGTTGAATTATTACACATACTTGACGACGGAAATGACAAAGGAGTTTCAGCGCATCCAACTTAAATAAGAAGAGCTACATTTAAAGAGGGCAAAAAATCGCCTACGCGGTCAGTTCATCAATGTATGCACACGCACAATAAGCTAGAGATGTTGTGCCGCGTCTTACGCCGGAGCAGCATAGGGGCCTGCGATGGCTGAGAGACTATTTCGGCAAGAACCGCATTAATCCAGATAATGCTATATATTACAGATACAAAAATTCTAAAAAAACATCATTCTTAATTACATTTTTAATTTATAAATTCCATTCCTCCATAAGCCAGAGCGCACAACCCTTCCATGGCGATCGATTAATTTACCAACGCCATCCGGCCTATCATGACTATATCTACCAACATAAATGGAACCATTTCTAAAAGTCATATGTCCTTTACCGCTCCTTTCATCATCACGAAACTCTCCCACATAGTTCTCGCCAGACGAAAATTTATATTCCCCAACCCCAAATTTCACGCCTTTTTTAAATTCTCCAAAATATTCATCTCCATTTTCATGGACAAGATGACCTAAGCCATCCCGGTGGCCATCTTTAAAGTGACCGCTGTATCTTTCTCCAGTCGCAAGAATTTCAAGTCCATTACCATTTCTTTTGTCAAACTCGTATTTTCCTTCATAAAAAGAACCATCCGGCCAAGTTATTTTGCCTCGACCATGTCTCCAACCGTCTGTAAATTCTCCATTATATTGGATGCCATTATTGAAGGTAAAATTACCGAAACCATCCTTCCTGCCATTAAAGTATTGACCGACATAAACATTTCCCTGATCATCCATCTCAGAGCCGATACATTCAGTCCAAAACAAATTTTTTTCGCCCCTACACCCATCTAGCCTTTCTTCGGCATTGATTGGAAAGGTAAAAACCAACCCTATTGCTAAGATTAGAACTTGTTTCGTGACTGTCATTGCGATCTCATCGGATATCCAAAATAAGTGGAAAATTAATAATTTTTAACTAGGATTAAAGTGAAAAAACTAATTAAATCCTAGATACTAACCCTATTAAATTATGGTGATTCAATGCTAAATATTCGTGAAATGTTTTGGACACTGATATCCTCACTTAAAAAAGCTAAATTCACCAAATATGATGATATGAAACTACTCACTGTAATAGATAAAAACTATAAGCAACCATCTCGTTCACTGGTTATTTTACCTCCTCCTACCCCGGCACCAAGCATAAAGGAACACATTATGAAAAAGATTGAAACTGTGCTCAATCTTTTTAAAAGTGCTTGGGAAAAACCGAAATCAATAGCGTCTTCCTGGGTAAATCAATTCAATGGAAATATGATAAAAATCAGAGAGTATATTTTTGATAATTTTTCCTTAGCGAAATTTGATCTTAAGACCTCTGGATTGTTTTTAGGCGTTTTAACTTTATCAGCTACAGGATATTTGTTCTATACGAAAAGCCATCAAAACTCGCTCCAAAATAAAGACTATGTTTATGTCAATATTCCAAATAAAATGCATGCTCAAACTGAATTAGGCAAAACGCCTGAGGCTAATTCACGCCGAATTGTTTTAAGTGGTGCCGGCGACATTATTCGGATGACTAATGCCAGTAATCCAATCAATTATATCACAGTCGATCGTAATGGAATGGTTACAAAAAATTTTTAATGATATAACAACGCCTCAATAGCTGGCGTCGGATTTGGACGCGAGTTAATAGAGCTCCAAATTCTTTATAGTCTTTACAGCTAATATGTTGTAACTTCATGGTCGGCTGAAGGCGGGCCTATTATCTCTATGCCTTTTTAAAAAGGGGAAAAAGTTGAAAAAATATAGCAATTTACTGATTTTTCCCTGCATTTGCGGACTAGCACTATTCTCGTCATTCACTGCTTTCGCTCAGAATGTAAACGTGACAAATAAGATAACGAATAAAATAACAAATAAAATTACTGTAGTTAATAAGGTGAATGTAACGCCTGCCAAAAAGACAGTTATCAAAAAGAAGGTTGTGAGAAACAAGCCTAAGCAAATCATTCATCAACATATTGTTGTTCATGAACATGTTTACCGCCCACAGGAATCCACAAACGATATTATTAAAAGCCCTGCGCCAATCCAGGGTTTAAGACATAGTGGTGGGTATAATGCAGGTGGATACTGACAAGCTTTTTACGTATTTGTGATTCCAAGCCCCCTCATACATATCCTAATTTGATGGCTTATTAACTTTGCAGTTCGCCTTTATCTTTGAAGGATTGGAAACAGCCGTTTTAGCTAATTCTTCCAAAGATGCATTCGTATCGCAATTAAGATTATGTTGCTTGCCATCTATAGTTTTCGATATGCTATAATTATGCGTGTCGTTTTTCTTTTGATGTTTTATCGATGACTTAACATCTTTGATAAGGCTATCTAGTTTAATTTCTAATGCTCCAGACGGACGGGCATAAAAAACTATCAGCAGCAACATTATCAATTTTAAGATAATATCTGCGGTATTTTTATAACAAAATAGATTGATGTGTTTCATTACCCGTTCTCATAGAATTGTCAGTGAAAGACCTCTCAAGATTGACTGAGGATTTAAGCAGCCAAAAATGTCGCCCCTTTTTTAAAAGAGATTCAGCAAACATTAGCTTCGCCTTTGCCTTTCTCCTAACTGGCGTTGCACGGGCTTATATGTATACAAAATAGGCGCCGTTACAACAGTTCACCGAGCTATATTTTCGATCTTCAACGTAATCCTCACGCTTAAAAATCTTATCTTGTTGAAATTATTGATTTTACTTTTGCTAAATAGATCAAAGTCGTCAGTTTGGCCTTGGAAACGTATTTAAAAGTGAACGCCTGCTTCCTTTTGGAAAACCCTAAATTTCTTCGAAAAGACAATAATATATACCATGTAAAGAGCTGATTGCATGTTATATAGACAAATGGGAGAGGATGCTTAAACGCTTCAGCATGCGGGCTTTATCAAGCCACAGGCCAAGAGATGTGACTTCTCTCCCTTAAGAGGGCGCCGCGGCAATTTCCGTTCAACCCTCTGTCGGTCAATATTTCTTGAGGGGGCGAAGGTGAAGCTGGATAAAAATAGCACGGTAAAAAGCCTTCTCTTTTTACTCATTACGCTTTTTTCGCTCCCAACATATCTCATCACTGCGAAAGCCGCCGAACAGCCAAATATTATGGTCGTTGGCGAGGATGCCGATGAAGACACTGTTGCGCGCCATTCACGCATATTTAACCGGGTAAGCGATGCCATACGCACTCAAATGATGGCGATGGGCTTTCCCACCTATAATGAAACTGCCGTCACTATGGATATAACAAATCCAGGACGCATTCGGCGCACAGATGCAGAATTAATCAGTGTGGCCCGGAGTATCACTGCAGCGCCAATTGACGTCATTATTCCTTTCCAGATTTATGCATCATCTAATCCAGATGCATATTCTGACATGAAACGCCTGCGCATTCGTATTGTTGGTCGCATGGTGCAGGTTCAGACCGGCAAAGATTTAGGGAATTTCGAAGTTGCCGTTGGGCCTAAGGGACTGCGTCCCTTACCGACTGCCTGCAATCCAGACTGCGTTCTCGAACATGTTGGCGATGAGGCCAAACCTATAGCGACTGAAGTAGGAGCTATTCTAGCAAGAAAACTAGATGAACTTTCTCCAACTGCCCCGAAGGCTGCTATCAACGAACCAGCCCCTATCAAACAGATAGCGGAAGCGCCAAAACAAGCTACGCCACACTCAGCCCCTCCTCCAGAAGCAACTCCTGCGTCAGCAAAGGAATGTGTCGGCTTACAAACTGCTTACACAATAGTCCTAACAGGATTTGAAACAGAAGACGTCGATGCAATTGAGAAAATTTTAGTTGCTTTCTATGGCTATCAGCATCATCGCCCCATCCGCAGTAGAACAAAATATTCTGAATATTGGTATGAAACATGTTCAGACCGCGCGCGTCTTGAACGCAATATTCGCGCTATGACTGATCAACTGCCAGGCAAAAATCGCTACGAGCTTTCAGGAGGCCAGATTCAAATCGAGCACATTCCCTCTGTAGGCAAAAGATAAGACGGCAAATAAGAACAATGAAAACAACCAACCTTATTTTCCTACTCCTCGTTCTTAGCCTGACAGGCTCTACAGTCTCGTCTGCACAACAAGCTTTTTCTAGCGAGGATATTGCTCAAAGCCTGAAGCCTAAATCACGTACCCGCGGGCTTGTCCCCGCACAAATGAGTCCCGAGGATGCCAGCTTCCTTGAAAATATGAAGCATAAAACTCGGGGACTAACTGTTGAGGAAAGAAGCCAAGTTTCCACGATTATTGAAAGAGAAGGACTTTCTTCAATCGACCTCGAAATCAATTTTGCAGTTGATTCTGCCAAACTAGATCCAAGCTCTCTCGACACCCTGCGTAAGCTTGGGCAAGCTCTTCAAAATTCTGAACTTTCAAATTCTTCATTTTTAGTTGCTGGTCACACGGATGTGAGTGGAACCAGTGAGCATAATCAAGCGTTATCAGATCAAAGAGCTCGAACGGTAAAAGAGTTTTTGGTTTCGAATCTCAATATCAGTCCAGATCGACTTTTGGCCGTGGGGTATGGTCGTGAACAGCTAAAAAACTCTAATGACCCCCTCTCGGCAGAAAATCGCCGAGTAAAAATTACTAATCTGGGGAATAGCTCAAATTAATTTTGATGCCAATTCTAACAAATTGGTATCGACTTGCTGATTAAGTGAGGGGTAAAAAATGAAGAAAATAGTCTTAGTAGCTTCATTACTTGTGATGATGTCTCAGTCAGCCATGGCTCAATACGGCGCGGCTATTGAAGCAGCCGGCATGTTGATGCAGGCAGCTGCGGCAGCTCAAGCAGCTGAGGCCGCCCGCCAAGCTGCTGCAGCTAGAAATGCTCAATATCGTAATACTCCGCGTGTGGTCTACAGAGAGCGCCGTGTAGCCAGTCCTAAAACGGTCTACAAAACCCGCACAGTTTACAAGGCATCAAAAGCTCACGTTGCCTCCCAGGCTGGCGATGGCGGCATTGTTCGCACAAGCGGGAAAGATCCATTTGCATCTGGTGCAAAGGGAGCGGAGAAATTCCAATAAAAGGGTTAGTTGGCGATGCGCAAGCTATTACATGCCTTACTATTCGTAGTCGCAATTACTTTTCCAGCGATCTCTTTTGCTGAGAGTAATCCTACCCTTATTATTCCCAAGGTATACTCTACCGTAGGCAAATGGGTCATCGGTTCTAACGATCGGGGCTCTTGCCTGGCTGCATCGGAAGTTTCTGGGGGACTAGAGATTTGGGTTGGCTATATGCCTAACGGCGACCCATTTCTCGGATTTTTTAATAACGACTGGGCCTCTCTAGAAAATGGCAAAGTCTATAAAATCATGCAGTCAGTTGGCGGTGACACCAAATGGCTTGGCGATTATATCGCCATGCAAAGAGTAAATTCTAAAGGTGAGCGCTTTAAGGGCCTAGTACAATATAACCTGTCTCAGGAATTTGTTTCTCAGATGACTAAGGGATCGTCTTTAACTATTTCCTACGACAACAACAATATTGCTACCGTAAACCTCAAGCAGGCTAGCTCGATTATTAAAGAGTTGCAGGGCTGTCGCTCAGCACTAGCTAAGTTAGAAAAAGGGAATACAGGCGCACCCAAACAGGAAGAATCCCGCGTAAATGTAGCGGCAGCTCCTGCTGATACTCGAAATACTACGGCGGGGTGGACGCTACCCAAAAATGAGCATTTTCACTCAGGCAAACGCGTCGCTCTCATTATCGGCAATGGAGCTTATAAATACGCTCCATCACTAACCAATCCTACGAAGGATGCTGACGCTCTTGCTAGCACATTTAAATCCGTTGGTTTTGATAGTGTCATCGAGGTTACAGATCAATCACAACAAGATTTATTAAAATCGCTAAAGCAATTTTCGAAAGAAGCTGACGGAGCTGAATGGGCAGTTGTCTACTATTCAGGCCACGGCATTGAAGTCTCGGGTAAGAACTATCTGATACCAATAGACGCGCAGATGAAGGTCGATAGAGATGTCGAGCTCGAAACGGTCGATGTCGGAAAGCTTCTCGCTGCCACAGATGGAGCTAAGAAACTTAAGCTCGTTGTGCTTGACGCCTGTCGGGATAATCCTTTCGCCAGTCAAATGAGAAGAACCGTAGCTACTCGCTCAATTGGCAGAGGTCTAGCTCAACTCGAACCTGAGGCTGGCACCCTTGTTGTCTATGCAGCTAAACATGGAGAGCAGGCATTAGATGGCGATGGCAAAAATAGTCCATTCGCTACTTCTCTTATCAGCCGAATGCAGACCCCAGGCCTCGAAGTTCGCCGTCTCTTTGACTCTGTTAGAGATGACGTAATGGAAACAACTCAAGGTAAACAACAGCCATTTGTCTATGGTTCTTTATCTGCGCGAGAAGACTTCTTTTTCGTTAATAGATAAATGATAACGAAAAAACTATGATATTATAATCATGAAATAAATGCTGATTTACTATCGAATGATGTGAGCTACCACGGAAAATATGGCGGCTCATCATAATATTCAGCTGCAGGGCCATTATATCTTTGTGGTGGCGCCTCAATGAAATAATCTGGTTCTTGATAATTATCCCAATAGGGCTGTGCTCTATAGCCGCCACTATAGACCTGTCCTGCGATAGGCGCGGGGGACTTAATAATAAAATCACTGAAATCTGCAGTCTGCGCTACAGCGCCATACTGAGGCACAAGATCCAAAAAAAGAACGGTTACCCCTGAAGCCATAATCTTTAGAAATAATTTATTCATGGCCATTCCAGTGCTGCCTAAGGCGTTAGCGTGACTGTCACAAGCCCTTCTGTAATGTGGGCGTGCGATATATTTTTGAATAATTCTCTAACCTTCTGAAGTGTCAGAAAAGGAATTGTGGCTGTTTGCTCAGGAAAAAGCTTTGATGGAAGCTCACTCTTAATTTCACGATCAGCCGCAAAACAACTGACTAACTCTTCTCCCGTTGTGCCAGAGCTAAAACGGAAATGATACTTATCCTTACTGGGATCGGGGATTTTTACTAGATGATTGGGTGGAACTTGAGCGGTCCTGCCATCAGCAAGTCTTTCTGGCGGCGGAAAGATTGACTCAACTTCGCCCTTGCTATCAACATAAAAGCAATAAACCCAGGCTGTTTTATTTGCACGTATCATCAACTGCAATTCATCGCCAACCTTATAAGTTGGTGAAAGTCCTTGCGGTGTTGTTACCTGGAAGGCTAATGCGCTCTTTGGAAGAGGGTTATCCAAAGAAGCAACATTTTGAGGATGGATATCCATTCCTTTAAGATCGGCTATTTTTACAGGACCACTCCAGCTAATTAATCCGCCATCGGGGCGTTTTAACGATGTTTGGAGTTCAATAATTTTATCACGCACCCAGTATCTGCCCGTTAGCGTGTAAAGGTTATTTGTTCTAGCAACAGCATCGCTATCAAGTTCTTTTGCGGTTACAGAATCCTGACTTTTCGGCTCGATTAGAATTCCTCGAACCTTGAGTGCCTTGCCTGATATGCTGTTTGATGTCTGACTCGTTAAGGCCGCGATAAGTCTATCACTAATGAACCGTCCAACCTCAGGCTGCGCACCCGTGCCTTCATAAAAGACTCCATCGGTCTGGATTTCGCTAAGATCCGGCGCCCCTTGCAGCAAACGATCTGCCGCCAATTTTATTGCCCTGTCTAAGGACAAAGCTTCGTCAAGTTTTGCTTCGCTAGTATAGGCGCTAGGCAAAGCTATAGGTTTTGTTGAATAAAGAGTCTTAGCACTTTTTTGCTCTACGATTCTCAATGCCATCATTACATTACCGGCTTGTGTATAAAGCTCCGGAAAAATAAGCATATCGACATTCTGATGCATGCTCGTCAGAGCAGCTAGTATATTACCGCCAGATTCCTCTAATGCGCCTGATTTATTGAGATGCTCTGAAATAAGGCCAATCGCCGCACTGTCAATTATATTAATACATTTAGGACGTGTCTTAAGCAGACTTGACAGAAGCTCCTCATAAATTCTCTTGGTAGCAGATTCATCTACGGGACTTTTTTCAGAGGAAATAGCCCATAATCCTAGAGAGACAGATGGATGCTCATTACAGTAGGCATTATCGAATGATTTACTATAAAGTTCGTGAGCCAGCATATCCATCATACTCTGACGCGCACTTCCGAATGTATTCTTATTATGCCGTGCTGCATAAGCAGATGCCGGAAATATTATTAAGCCTGACATAAACAAAACAATTACGCGCGTACGACATAAATATTTTTTTGATAGAGCAGAAATATAAATGCTCATAATGAAATTCGTTAACCCCACGCTACTATTCCTTGCTTATTTATAATTCTTACAAAATTGTATTTTTCCTTCAAGTTCACTTAATGACGTACAGCTCCCATCATGCCGCCAACAATCCCCAAGAACATGCGTGCAGCAGCCTCATTCTGTCTCTGTTGTAGCGCATTTTGTTCAAGTTGCCCTTTGAGTTTAAGTAAGGCTTCTTGAGCATCATAATGCCCCTGGGCAGCAGCTCTCTCTAATAGAATGATATGTTCATTAGCGAAAGATGGCGTAGCTTGCCCTTTTATTATCAATGAGGCCAAACTAACCATAGAAGAGCTATCTCCTAGCTGAATACCTCGACGAAAAGCTGCGATCGATTGGTTGGGATTTCCACCAGATACCCTGCGATCCATCATTGCCCAGCCATAATTATCAGCCGCAACAGGATAGCCGGCATCCATTAGTTGACGAAGCACAGGTAGAGCGAGGTTTGGATTCCGTACCTGAATAGATCGAGCGTATTGATATTGATATCTTTGGTCGCCCGGGTTCATTCTTGCTGCTCGTTCACAAGCGCTTTCAGCACGCTCAGAATTCGAACGCAATCCCTCGTAAGTAACGCCGATGATATTAGCTGGCTTACGCGCGTCATAGAGATTTGCTGCAAGCTGATCACATTGGCTAGCCTCTCGCGAATAAGACGCCTGTGTCTCTGGTAGTTGTCTCTCTTGAAAATTTTGCTGCCTATTGACTACAGAAGTCCCCGTAGGCGCTAGGGCTTCGATTCTTTGCGCGCTATTATCTGTTTCCGCACCTGCAGTTGAGACAAGCTTCAGCCCTGACGTTAGATTACCATGCTTCCATGGAATTTGCTTTCCATCTGTTTTTCTCTGAACCTCATGAAAGACTGACCTGAACATAAGCTCGATATCTACATCTTGCTCTTTCACATGGTGAAGAAAGGCCTCTGTAAACGGACTATTTCTTCCGTCTCCGTCAGCCGCTACTTGCTTTGGAGCTGTTGAAAAAATAATCAACGTATCAAGACCACCCGTGGTTTCGGCTAACCCTGAAGATGCTGCGATTGAACGCGTTGAAGCAAGCTTTTTAAGTATATCTGGGATTGGGTTATCACGGCATGCATCAAGTATAATTACGTTTATTCTTGATCCACTTTGCTGGCTAATTTGTTTTTCTATAATTGATAGCTGCATCGCCCCTTGATCAAGGCTATCTTCTGTCTGGACTTTTAGATCAACGGGAAGAAGATAATTATTACTATCTTTCTGAACACCGTGTCCTGCGTAATATACAAGAGCCGCCTCTGCGCCTATGATATCAGCTGAAAACTTCTTAAGTAAGGCGTCCATCTGGCTTTTAGAGGTATCAAGGCCTTGATAGACTGTAAAACCAATGTCACGTAATGACTTAGTAATGTCTTCCGCATCATTTTTTGGGTTCGTAAGCTGCGGCAGGCTTTGATAATTACTATTACCAATTACAAGAGCTACTCTTTTATTTGAACTTGTATTTGTAGTATTTTGAGTATTATTGGATGGTAATTCTACCATATTAGTCGAGCTTGCAGCTGGACGAATATTGTTTTGCCCTACAGGATTTGACGGAGTAGCTTCAACAGAAAGTGATCTATCTAATTGGTTGGCACTATTTGTTGTTACTGAAGCAACATAATTTGTTGATGGATTTGTTCTTAAATTTAAAGGAATTGTGCTCGCATCTACTGCAAAAAAGCGCTGTTTGCCCTTGCCAGATTGATTATAGCTCGCAACCCATACAAAACCTGGCCCACCAGCAACACGATAGATTGGCAAACCTTCTCTTGCGGATTGTTTGAAATTGCCAACGAAGTCTACGAGTAGTCCGTGATTTTGTGCACTATCACTGGCAATTTCCTGCCTTTCATTAGCGGGCAACGGATCTAACCGCGCCCCTCCCCATACTACATACTCTCCAGTCCATTCATTGTTGGCCCACGAGACTTTTTCTTTTTTAGCTATTTGGCCATACTTTTGGGATAATCTTTCTTGCAGCCCAAGAATTTCATCTTGAGTGAAATAGGAAGGCTCTTGCATTCGAGCAACATAAGAAACGATACCCTCAGGATTATGTAATATTGTATAATAGGCGCTAAAATTTCCTCTAGGCTCCCTACCTGTTATATTTTTCTTGCACCACATATATGAGTCGAATTGAGTGCTAGGTGAACAACTATATGCTCGATAAGCATTACTACCGAATGCAACTCGGGCTCCGACGGCCAAACCCTCAACACTAAAAGCTGAAGGTATAACTGTGCTATAGTCGTAATTTTGACTACTTGGCACAGAGTTTTGTGGTTTTACGCGCCTGGCTTTAGGCGCGTCTTCTATATCAAGAAAATCAAAAAAATCTTCGCTATATGCAACTGAATTAGACTGCAGAATGAAGACAGCAGCACAGGCAGCAACAGCCCTTGTCATCTTACGCATGAAAATCTGACTCGATACAACCACTGGGCTCATTCCACTGTATTTGGCCCCCCCTTTCTACCTAATTATTCCATGTTTCGTCGAATCTGGACCAAAATTCATTAATTTGACGCTTGTTAAAAATGTAGAAATAATGGGTCAAAGAATAACTTTAGAAGACAATTCTCGAACTGGTTGACCATAGTTCGTAACTATAAGCGTCATTTTACTACATGGAGCATGTTGAAATGAAAGCATTTTCTGTGTTGTCAAACATTGCTTTAATAATATTAGCTTCTGCAATGCCCGCGGCTGCTGGCTCTTATCAGATTTATGTAAACGATGGCGATGTTGTTATTGATCACAGTCGCAGCCGGCGACAAACCATCACCAGAGAAATAATTATTGAACAGGAGCCGACGGTAATTATTGAACGGCCTATCGTTATGACCCAACCCACAAGAATTTACCCAGACACTTATTACTATGGCTATCCTAGCGCCTACACGCAGGTTATCTCTGCACCAGCTAATCGATGCTGGTATCAAGCAGACCCTTATACTTTTCTAGGAGATGTATTTGGATATGATTATGATCTAATCTGTCGCTGATGCCGTATTGAATATAAAAATATTCCAATTTTGGATAAATTTATAATTATCGTTTAAATCCGAATTTCCTACAGCCAAATCTATTATGTCTTCTTTTAAATTTCACTATACATGCCAAAAAGCTTTGAATGATCTTATGCTATTTTTAATCCCATTAGACGTTTAACCTGGTCATATAAAGTTTTTCGCAGCTTTCTATAATTATTAATAATCAAATTTCAGAGCTCATAATCATCATGTCAGCATAAATAATAATATGAAGTAAGATAGTTTATAGAGCTTAGGAAATGACAGAGACATATCAAATTGAACGTAATCTAGCAGCAATAATTGTAGAGGATATTGTTGGGTTTAGCTGGCTTGTGGAAGTAGGTGAGGCCAGCACTTCTAGGGCCCTG
>SXGU01249713.1_pt1 | contig 30699 bp, 25 predicted proteins | sample 3174531 | NCBI WGS metagenome assembly SXGU01 (sample SAMN11356863, study PRJNA531348) | freshwater metagenome | isolation source: freshwater sample F1-140 | place: China: Fuxian Lake, Yuxi | collected 2017-12-25 | reverse complement strand
GGCCGAACAATTCGCTTTCCATCAGGTTTTCGGGAATCGCGCCGCAGTTGACCGGGATGAACGGCCCGTCGGCGCGCATACTGTTCTGATGGATCTGACGCGCGATCACGCCTTTACCGGTGCCGCTTTCGCCGGTGACCAGCACCGTGCTATCGGTCGGCGCCACCTTGGCGATCAAGCGATCCAGTTCCTTCATGGCCGGCGAGGAGAAAACGAACATTTCCTCGCGCGAGCCCATCACCAGGTTGCGCAGCACGCGGTTTTCGGAACTGAGGCGGCGCAGGTCGCGCACCTTCATCAACCGGTGCAGCACTTCCTCGTTGCGCACCGGCTTGATCATGTAGTCCGAAGCGCCGGCCTTGATCGCTTCGATCGCGGTGTCGACCGAGGCATACGCGGTCATCATGATGAAGCTGGTTTCGATGCCGGCGGCGCGCGCGCGGCGCACCAGCTCGATGCCGGTAAAGTCAGGCATCTTGATGTCGCTGATGGCGACATCGATGTCTCCTTTCGACAGCCGCTCGAAGGCTTCGGTACCATTGGCGGCCTGGCAGACGCTGAAGCCTGACTTGCTCAGGTGCGCCGAGAGGATTTGTCGAATCGCCGGTTCGTCGTCGACGACCAGGACTTCGAGGGACTTCAGTATGTCGTTAGGTTGTTTCATTTAATGGAAAGTAAGCTTGTACACGGGTGCCCTTGCCGGGCGTGGATTCGATTTCGATGTTGCCGCCATGCTTCTTCATGATCGAGTAGCACAAGGATAGTCCCAAGCCGGTTCCCTTGCCAGCGGGTTTGGTAGTGAAAAACGCCTCGAACGCGCGCTCCAGGATTTCCGTTTCCATACCCGGACCGTTATCTTCCACTGTCAGGCAGACGCGCTCGCCTTCGACTTTTGTGGAAATAACAATGGTGGGCTGCCGGTCTGTAATGGGCTCCAGCGCATCCATCGCATTGATCAGCAGGTTCATGATGACTTGGGTAAGCTGATCGGCCACGCCGAAAATCGCCGGCAGATTACGGTCAAGTTCGAGGCTCAGTTCGACTTGGCGCAGCCGTTTGTCATAACGGATCAGGCTGCTGGTGCTGCGCAGTTGTGCATTCAGGTCGAGCAATTGCGGCTCGGCCGGCTGCGGCGATGCGAATTCCGAGATTTCGCGCGTAATCGCGGCCAAGCGCTCGGTCTGCGTCTGGATCAGCTCCGGACGACATGGATTGCAATGCTCGCCGGCACAGGTGCCAAGGCCTTCCGTTTTACGAGCCACCATATCTTGCGCTATTCCGGAAATCGCCGCGATCGGATTGCCGATTTCATGCGCGACGCCGGCCGCCAATGCGCCGATGGCGGCCATCTTCTCCTGATGAAAGTACTTTTGGCGCTCGAGGATAAGTTCCTTTTCGCGCTTGTCCAGCACGCTCGCCATGCTGTTGACCGCAATCATCAGTTGGCCGACTTCGTCATGGCGCTTGATCGGAATCGGCTCGCCGCGATATCCGTTGACAATTTCCAGCGCCCGTATTTGCAGGGTACGCAGGTCTTCCGTCAGCCTTTTGAAAAACAAGCCGCTGATAGCGCCGAGCAGCGCCAGTCCCATCATGCCTAGCAACAGCGTTGTCATGGCAACCGAATCGGCTTGCGTGCGATAATGTTCCGACATGCGCCGGCGGGCCAGCTGCGACTGTTCCGCCAGATTGGTGAATTCATTTTTAGTCTTGACCAGTTCAACAATCAGCTGCGTCATGGCCGCGCGCGAGGCATCCTTGCCAGCCTCTTCCAGCATCGCATTGACGCCTGCCAGGCTCAGATCGAATTGCGGCAAACGCTCCCGCAGTTCCGCATGCTTGGTGCGCAACATCTGGTAATGCATCTGGATGCGCTGCATGCCCGCTTCGCGATCCGGCGAGTCGACATTGGCGAATACCGCCATCACGGCATGAAACGCCGCAGTATCCGCCTGCTTCAGCAAGCTATCGACTTCCAGCGATTTCTGTATCTCTTCAAAGTCGCGCAACAAGAGATTTTTTTGGTGAAACACAAACAACGCGATGATGATTGCGTAGGAAATCAGAGCGCCGAAAACCATCAGCCCCTTCACCCTGACAGAGAAAACAGTTCCGCTTCCGGCGCCGCGGGAAGACTTAGGCAATTGCCCGGCAGCGGGATTCTCCGGCGGTGATTCGTTTTCGCTTGCCGCCACCGTGTCAGCCCGGATCCCCACCCACCGTAGCGCGTTCATGAATTTGCGTACAAAAATCATCTGGTCAATCCAATACCGTTATCTTGTGACATTCATTTTCCCGGCCGGTGCCGCTGATACGCGTCTTCCAGTTGCGCCAGCATGGCAGCACTATCCCATTCGCGCAATCCGGGAATGCGCTCCACCAAGGTTCCGTCCGGCGCAATCACGAACGTTTCCGGATACACCTTCAGGCCAAGCTGTTTCGCAATCTTGCCGCTTTGATCGAAAAAATTGGCGAATGTAATCTGGTTTTGCAAAAGGAATTCGGATGCCAGTTTCTCGTCCTGATCGGTCGACAGCCCGATCACCGCAAAACGCTGCGGGTCGAGCGTCCGGCTCAATCGTTCAAGGCTGGGCATCTCGCGCCGGCATGGCGGGCACCAGGTTGCCCATACATTCAACACCAGCATTTTCCCTTGAAAGGTTTTTGTCGAAAGCACATCGCCGGAAGCGTAATTAAGTTTCAACGGCGGAAACGGCTTTCCTTCGGCTATTCGTATGTCCAGCACTGCCGGCTGTTTGCCGCATGCGCAAAGCAGGAGGGTCGAGGCCATCACGAGCAGTGAGCGCCGCCACAAACAGCTTGATCTGAAACGAGTCCAATCCATTTTCATTCGATTAATTTTGAGTGATCCGCAGAGGGAGCATCGGCATGATAACGCCGATGCGTCGCTTGTCCGCGCGGAAGGTTCACTATCTGACGACTTGTTCCAGCGCGTGCAAGCCGGGCGACAGCAGGCGCGTGCCAAGAAAGCAAAATACCGTAATGCCGAAGCCAGCGATGGTCCACCATGCCATGCGGTTGCCGCTCAGTCTGTGCACGTAACGGAAGTAGAAATACGATGCGTAGGTCAGCCACACCAGCAGCGCCCAAGTTTCCTTCGGCTCCCATGCCCAGTAGCGCCCCCACGCTTGATACGCCCAGACAGAACCGAGGACGGTAGCGAGGGTAAATATCGGGAAGCCGAGCAGGATCGCCTTATGCATCAGATTGTCGATACGCTGCAACTCGGGCAGCGACCGCGTCACATATCCGAACTTATGCCGCGATTCGGCGCGGCGCCTGACCAGGTAAGCAATTCCCATTGCCGCCGCTACTGCGAATGCGCCATAACCGACAAAATTCCCCAGCACGTGCGCGTGCATCCAGTAGCTCTTGAGCACCCGCACGCGAGCGCCCGGTATGGCCTGATCGTGAGCGGACAGCCAAACTTGAAACAACACTGCCGCAAGCACGATCAGCATGACGAACGCGCCCGCGGCGCGCGTGCGGTAGACATGCTCTATCACGAGATAAATCAGCACCGTCACGGCGCTGAACATCGCCATCATCTCGTACAGGCTGCTGAGCGGGATATGGCCGGGGCGATGCAGGTAGTAGGTTTCGAACCAGCGCCAGGACAGCGCGACGATCGATATCGACGCGCCGAGCAGCGCCATGCCGGACGCCCAGCGCCCCACCGCGTCGGCGGTATACCACAAGTGGCTGATGTACAGGATCGACGAGACGATGAGCAGCAGATTGGCATAACCCATCATCTTGAAAACGAATAACTCTTCGATCAGGATGCCGGTAAACAGGAGATCCGTTTCGAGATACTCTATCGCGCCCAACAGCGCGATACCCGCGATGGACAAGCCGATCCAGAACGACACTGTAGATAGCCGGTCAAATCGCACGGCGTTATCGATAGTTTGTTGGTTCATGAATCATTGTCCTTCCCCCGATACTGACCAGTAAATGGCTGTTCAAGGCCCAATCTGTCCTCACCCGACAAAATTCTTCTTGATTGATGTTAGTTATTCGGGTAATCGCACACACTAAGGAAAAGCGTAAATTCATTCAATTCTTGTACCGTCATCTGATGCGTGTACAGGGGTGAGGCGGCATTAAAAACAATACAAGCTTTCATTGAAGCAAGTTTGATTCCATCAACAAGAGCATGGTTATTCACACCATGTCGTGCATGGGTCCTATGGCTTATGGCGGGAAGATGGCAACCTTTGGCACAGCCATAGCGCACCCGATTGCTTGATTGGCATTTAGAGCCTATCCCAGTAGGGATCGCCCGCGGCTTACGCGCCAGAAAGGCCGGATACGGCGTTGCTCGTCGTTGCGTGGGAGCCGCCACGCGGCCTCCTCGCGCCTTGTCTGCGGCCTTTCTGGCGTGTAATCTACAGACGTTCCCTACTGGGATAGGCTCTTATTCAAGACGAAGGCGAATCAATTCAGTTTTTTCTCGGTAATGGGATAACGTATCCCGCCCTTCCCATTTTCGGGAATGGCAGCGGTCTGCGGAGGATTGTTTATCCTGCTCTTGGCAATCTGATCTTCCCATTCCCAGATCGCCGCATTCGCCTTGCGCAGGAAGGGGTCGTCCGCCTGCCCACGATGCACGTAGGTGCGCATCGCCCCCAACGCCCCCGGTAAATCGCCCAACCCTTCCAGCGCTACCGCCAAGCCGTAATACGCATTCATTTGCGTGGTGCGCAGTTCGATCGCCGCATCGAAGAAGTCGCGCGCCATCGCATACTGCTGCAAGCCGATCATCGCAAAGCCCATGTTGACGTGCGCTTCCGGCATCTTCGGCGCCAGCGCCAGTACCCGGTGCAGTTCGCTTGCCGCCGCTTCGTATTGTTTAGCGTTCAGCAAGGCCACGCCCTCGGTACAGCGCCTTTGGACTTCCTCGCTGCGTGTCTGCGCCACGTGACCCGCGGCGTCCTTGCGCGGATCCACGTTTGCCGCCGTTGCGATGCCGCCGTTATCGGCCGGCCAATAGGCCAGCAGCATGCCGATGGCACCGGTGAGTCCGAGCGTCAGCGCAAATGCCGGCCATCGAACGTCGCGCCGCCCCCTGCGGGACGGCGGCAGCCGTCCGTTGCCCAGGCTACGCAGTACATTCACCACGAAAAAGGCCGCGCCACCGATAGCCAGCATCCCGCCCAACCCGGCCAGTCCCATCGCGGCGAAGTACGCTGGATACTGTACGATCACATCGGCGTGCAGGGTCTTGCGCGGCACGCCGAGCGCGCCAGACCAGGCCAGCGCCAGCGCCAGCAGCAGCAGGCCGCTGCCATACAGAAGCGGCTGCAGGCGCGGGGCGGCGCTGTCGCGCACGGCCGCGCCGAAAAGCGGCAACAGCCGGTAGCCGAGCGCCATGTAAGCCAGCGTCACCGCGCCCACCGTGCCGTGGTAATGCGCAGGCACCATGGTCGAATCGTTGCGGATCAGCGCGCCCAGCGCGCAGCCGAGCAGGAACAGCAGGATCGACAACAGCAGCGCCGGCCCCTGCGGCGCCGCCAGCATCGCGCGCCCGGCCCGCCGCAATTGCAGCAGAAGGCGCAGCGCCAGCGCCGCGGCCGCCGGCCAAGAGCCGAGCGCCATCAGCAGCGTAAACGCCCACCGGAATTCTGCACTGCCGACCGGATAACTGAAATAGATGAACGGGACTGCCAGCAGTGGCGCCGCCGCCAGCAGCAACAGCGCGGCCAGCCAGCGGCGCGGTGCCACCGGCTGTCCCAGCACACTTTCCCCGAGCACGGTCCAGACGCTCATCAACAGCAACACATGGACAAACTGCAGCACATGACCGGGACTCCACGCCAGCAGCTCGAACCCCGGCGCGCCCTGTGGCGCTCCAGCCTTGATGAAGGTCACAATCGACGCGGCCAGCGCGACTCCGGCGGCCAGCATCGACAGCAGCGCGCCAAGGCGCCAGACCGGCCCTTCATTCAGCCGCCGCGCCATATCGCGCAGCGCGGTGACGCCGCACAATGCGACGCCGGCAATAAACAGGATCAGTCCCGCCAGGAACACCGGATGGTCGAGCGCGGGGATGTAATTGGCCAGTACCGGCTGCGCGGCGCCAAAGAATAGCGGCATCACCATCGCCACCATGCCGGCGCCGGCCAGTCCCAGCGCGGTCCAACGCAATGTGCCGGCGGCAGGGCCGGCAGCCAGGGTCCATATTCCGGCGGCGCAGGCAAGGAACCAGACCACCACGGCCAGGCTGACGTGCAGCACAAGCGCCCGTCCGAACAGTTCGCTGGACGCGGCAATCGTGCCGGCCAAGGGCGTGCGGGCGGCGATCAGCAGCAGCGCGCACAGTGTGGACAGCGCAAGCGCGATCAGTGCCAACAGCAGCCAGCCCGCCACCAGGCGACGGCTACCGGTTTGTTCGTGTAGAGCGTATTCCATGAGGGATGCTGGGCTGCAATTACCGGGCCAGAGGATTCAAGGGCGTGAGCGCCTGCGCAACTTGCCAACAACGCGTGCTGAAACTTGTCGACATCAAAAAGTTCCCTGATGCGGCCCGGACGAAAAGAAAGGTACGCCGAAAAAGGTCAGGAACGCGATGACGAATACGACAAACGCCATACTCGACGACAGGCGCGGCGACGGCTTGAACGTCACGCGCACATGCAGGGCAATGGCCAGCAGCAGCCAGGTGATGAAGGCCCAGGTTTCGAGCGGATCCCAGGCCCAGTAGCGGCCCCATGCATCCTGCGCCCAGATGGCGCCGGCGATCAGCATCAACGCATTGAAAATCATCGCCAGCGCCATGAAGCGGTAGGTCAGGTCGTCCAGCCTGCGGTCGTCGGGCAGGCGCTGGAAACGCGTCACGCCAAATTCGGCGCGACGCAGCTGGATCACACCGGCCAGACCGACTGCCACCAGCGTCGCGCCGAGGAATACCTTGCCGAGGCCGACATGAATATAGAGCCAGGGCGTACGAAAACTTCGTGGAAAATGGCTCTCGCCCGGACTGGTCAGCATCAGCCAGCCCATCATCACGAACAGGATCGGCATCACCACCGCGGCCGACGGCCGGATCTGCGGGATGCGCCAGTAAGTGATGATGAACACCAGCACCAGGCTCCAGGTATTGCTCAACAAGATTTCGTACATGCTGACGAACGGGCCATGTCCCAGCCGCTCCCAGCGCACCAGCACCGCCGCCGTTTGCAGCAGCCAGCCGATCAGGATCAGCGTCAGCACCGCGCGCTCCGGGCGCTTCTTCAACACCACGGCGCCGATCGCCAGCGAGCCGCCGATCACGTAAAAAATAATCGCGGCCCAAAGTATTCTGAGTTCAAGTTCCATTAATTGATCGATCAGCTATGCGGTTGCAAACGGCGTTAAAAAGGCAGACTCGGCGGCGCTCAATTATCCATATTCCATGGACGTGCCGCAAACTTGCTCCAGAAGTACCACGCAAGACTCAGCACCGCCACCACGCTGGCCGCCAATAGCCAGGGCACGGTCCAGTCGTAGTACACCTGATAACCCATCCAGGTGCGCAGTTCTTGATATTCGAGCACGCCGTCCGGCAAGCTCACGCGTTCGCCCGGTTGCAATTCCCAGCGCGCATCGCGATGGCGCACCACCAGCCTGCGATCGTCCGGCAAGCGAAAGTGCGAGGCGCGGTCTGCCGGAATCAACATCTCTCCGATTGGCAGCATGATCCAGATGTCGTCCTTGACAGCGCCTGGCCGCCAGCTTGCAGTCTGTGCATCGGCCTGACTCGGATAGCTCGGCAAATGCACCGCCCCCAACACCGCTTCGCCGACCGTCGGCTGCCACAGCAGCACCGGTGCGAATCCCTTGTTGGATGTGACAGTAAAGTTATATCCGAACAGCTTCAGCGGCGTGGTGTCGCGCACCTCGCCGCGCCGTTCGACGCCGCTCTCGTCCAGCCAGCGCACGCGGGTGGCGGTGGCGACTCGCACCGGCCCCGGCGTGTATTGGACTTCCATGCCTTCATTGATGAACTGCACGCGGTCGATGCGCCACGGGTGCAGTGGTCCGGCCTCGCTATATTTGAGGCCGCTAAAGGCTTCTCCTTCAGTCACCTCTGCGCCGCCATTCAGATAGGTCAGTCGACCGGCTGCGGCCAGCAGCACGATGCCGATCAGCGCCAAGTGGAACACCAACAGCGGCGTATTTTTGCGAAACACGCCGTTGGTTGCCACCGCCGCGATGAGGTTTAACGCCAGTAGCAGCAAGGGTCCTGCCAGCCATGGCGTAGCGCTGTGATTGAACTGGTAGACAGCAACCGAGGCGACGCCAAGAAAGGCCAACCCCACCGGGGTGAACTTAAGCGAAGCCAGTGCCAGCACCAGTCGCATCAAGTCGGCGACCCGCAGGCGTTTGACATGCTGTCCTTGGTGCCATTCATGCAATTGCCTACCGACCAGGTGGTGCCGCTTGGGAAAGACCTGATTCGCAGGAACGCCTTGCGGTAATACGGACCATCTGTATAGCCGGTATTATTTGTGTACGTCACAGATCCTGCGGGATTTTTTCCACCTTCCGGTCCGACATCATTAAGGTTCACCAGCAAGCCGCGGTTCTTCCAGCCGTGCGGCACCGCTATATGGCACCAGTTGCACCTAATGGGCTTGCCACTGATTCTATTGGAGTGCAAGGCATGACCATCGCCCTCGCTATCGTTGGTATAAAAGCCAGTTGCGCCATTGCTGCCCCTGGCTGCGGCTGTCGCGTAATTTGAATATTTGTGGCACTTGAAGCACAAGCCGGTTATTTCCTGGCCCTCACCGGTGCTGGTGCTGTAATCGCCCTTGAGAAGGAAGTTGATGCTTGAACCATGCGGACCCCATGGGCTGCCATTCTCATCTGTATTGGTATTGCCGAGTGGCATTGCAGATCCACTTGCATCTGCGGTATTCGTCGCGCTGCCATGACAATCCGAGCAATACATGGTCTGAGTGCCAAGGGCATTACTCCACGGGGTCCGAAAGCCGTTTGCAGGACGTCCGGTGCGCCCGGTCGCAGCCATCACCGGATGCCAGGAGCGGTGATTGTTATTGTTGGTCGCCGTAACGGCAGCGGATGTGCCCGCCCCGCCGTTATAACCGAGATTCTGCGAGCCGATTGCAATAGCATGGGTGCTTGGCGCCTGAAATTCCTTGGCCTGGTTGGTGTACCTTGAAAAATTGGCGTGGCCATTGGCATTCGCAGCGGTTCCCGTTCCCCCCAACGACGGTCGCGACAAGCCGTTAGGATAGGTTTCGTCATCCGCATAGCCGTAATTGGAGTGGCATTTGAGGCAAATCTGGTACTCGCGCGTGACATGGTCCGCGCCCACCGCCGTGTTGGAGCTATCGCCCGGGTCACCGCGCTTGACGACAAATTTGGTGGGCGTGTACTGGAATGAAGGATTACTTTGATAATCCGGTTCAACGCCCCAACTACCTCGCAACACTCCCGAAATGATATTGGTATGTGTATAGCCGGTTGCATCTTCATGCCTGTGCGTGCCGGCCTTCGCTTTGGTATTGGCTGCCGTAAGCTGACCCGGTAATCCTGTCTGCGATTTGATGACACGGTGCGGATTATGACAATCGGTGCATTCGGCGTGACGGGTAAAGAGGTTGGCGCGCGATTCGATAAAGTCGGCGCCGCATTTTCTATTGGCGGGCAGCGCCGTCCCGGTACAGTCGAGCGTTGTTACCAAGGAGTCTTCCAGTACCTTGCTATTGATTTCATGCAGTGCATCTTCGCCGGTTTTACTGACCGGCATTGACTTGCCGAGAAGGAATTCGGCTTTAATATTAGGCACCCCACTGGCATTACCCACTGCGTTAATAACTCTCCCACTACCGTCATGGCATTGAAAGCAGGTATTTTCAATACCGGATTTGCTGTAATCATTCGCGCTGGTGCTGCCGGCACTCACGCCCTCCTGATAGATATTATTCGCTGTTAATGAAGTGACTGTTCCTTCACGCAACAGACGCCGGGATCCCTGCACGGTATGGGTGTCATGGCAATTCAGACATGCCACCTCCCACACTTTTTTGCCCGCGAACTTGCTCATGTCAGCCGTTCCGGTAACACCAACCGGCAAGGTTGACACGTAGGTAGGCGTCGCAACCTGATCATGCGCATGCGCGGAAAATGCCCATGATCCTTTCTGGTTTTGGTCCTTGTTGTGACAAGCCAGGCAGATGATATCGACATCTTTTTGATAGCCGGTAGCGCTTGGCGTGCCTGTCTGGTAACGATTCTGTCGCAGGAACTTGGCGTTGGCATCGTTAGTATCACGCAAATGCGGATCGTGACAGGTCGCGCATTGCACCTTGCCGTTTTCAAGCGGCAGCACAGGCCGCTCCTTGCCGCCCATGCGATTCATGACAATCCCGCCTACCGTATTCGTAGCGGCAGGCGTGTTCAGCTCGCCGTCTTGCGAAACAAGCGCAGCACTATAGGTGAAAGAGATCGGATGATCATTGCTCAGATTGGTGCCGAGGTTGCGCGTAAAACCAGAGTCTTTTCCGGCGCCGGTCGGCATATACACCGGACTGGTCAGTGCGGCGCCGCTTCCATTCACCATCGCGATGGTGTTGTTGTTCGACGAGACAGTGCCTGCGACGTCAATATTGATGCTGACCTTATCGATCGCCATGGTGCCGTCATGACAGGACAGGCATAGCTTGGAACTTCCCCCCGGCCCTGCCTGCAACTCGGCGGCAGTCGCATCCATTGAGCTGGAATTGTAAGTGTTGGTGGAGGAATAAGTGGTGCCGGACATGTCACGGTTCCACAATGCCGTCGTATTGCTCTGATTGCTGTGCGGTGTGTGACAGAAGATGCACACTTCTGTTTCACTGGAAGCCTTGATGTTTCGGGCCGGGACGTTTTCGGTGACGCCGTTGCGGACATAGGTTGTCGAAGACGAGAGGTTATGCAAGGTGCCGCGCACATCGGAGATTTTTGCGGCCTGCGCCAAGCCCGCGACCAACAGGCCTAGCGTAATCAGCAGTAGCAAAAATCGCTTATGCCACAACATCAGTCGCCCCCCAGGAATTGAAAAATCATGACACGCCCGTTAAACATGTCCGCCACATAAATACGTCCACGCTGGTCGCTCCATACTCCTGAAGGCAAATAGAACTGGCCAATTTCCTTGCCGGTGCCGCCGATAGGCATCAGAAAGTTTCCCTCACTATCGAATACCAGCAAATTATCATAGAAAGATTCCACTACGTAAATATTTCCTGACGGATCTACCGTCACGCCCTTGGGCCGCGTGAAGTCGCCGACATAATGGCCGCGGCGCCCCAGATTCATGATTTGTTGTCCTTGGGTGTCAAGCACCAAGATCCTTGCATTCATGCTGTCTGATACATACAACTTGTCCGCCGCGAACCACAGATGTGTCGGGAAATTCAGCTCCGCGTCGCTGTCCCCCCGACGGCCGATCACTTCCAGCAAAATACCGTCGTCATCAAACACCTTCACATCATGCGCATGGGTGTCGGAAACATAGAGCCGCCCCCGCACGGCATCGCGCGCCAAACCGGTTGGGCGTTTCAACGCATCGGCACCGATATAACCCAGAGGTTTGCCTTCACGATCGAGTCGAATGACTGCGCCCAGATCCGCATCGGCCACCAGTATTTCTCCCCTGGGTCCTTGCACGATGCCTATCGGTGAAATGAAATCCCGCGCTTCGTGCGCTCTGTCCCAAACAGAGAGCTTCCCCGCCGCCTGATCGAACACGAACACGGCGTGCCTGTTAATGTCGGTAACATAAACGCGGCCCTGCTCATCCACCATCCCGCTTTGCGGGCGGATCAGTTGGATTTTCTCCTGCGCCATGCCGACAAAACCAACCAGCCAATACAATAGCTTCAGGCCGTTATTGCGGGTATCCACCTCCTGGGCGACGAAGTTATCCTCGCCGATCAATTGGCCGACATAGCGATAGCGCGGCTTGTGCGGCGGCTCCGGCCATACGCGATCAGCGCGTCCCGCACTCGGTTCGGGATCGACACGCATGGTGTATTTGACCTCGGCGCAACCAGTCAGCAACAAGATTGTCGCCAGCAATGCCAGGAGCAGCACGCGTGGAGTACTATTCATGCACCTCACCTCGCTTGGTTGGAAGAGTCACGCGAAATGTCAGAACGCGGGCATTCGCGCTATCGGCAACGTACAACATATTCTGGTCCAGCCACAAGCCGGAGATGCGATTGAAGGAAGCAAGTGTTGCGCCCGTGCCGCCAAAACTTGCGACCATGTTTCCTTGCTCGTAGACGGTAATCGTATTATCAAAACCGCTGGCGACAAATACACGATTGAAGCCGTCCACTGCGATGGCACTGGCATCCCTCAACGATTCCGTGCCAATCATATAGCGATCCTTGCCGTCGCGTCCCATCACCACGACTTGTTGTCCGAGGCGGTCGAGCAGGTAGAGCCCGTCAGGTCCCGCGCTCATCGCATCGATGCCACGCGTCTCAAGCGACTTCAATATCGAAACGACATGTCCGAGACTGTTGAACACGACGACATGATTGTACAAGCCATCCGCAACGAGCAGCTCGCCCGTACGATCGTCCAGCACGATGGCTACCGGGCGGGCGAGGTCATGACTTTTCTCGAATGTCCTTAGCAATTTGCCATTGACGGCATAGTGCGACACCTGATGGGAGTTGATATCGGCAACATACAGCGACAGATCCGGAGCAACTGCAATCGATCGAACCGATCCCGAAGCAATGCCGAGAAAGGGACTCATCTCCTGCGTCGTCAAACCGTAGCGAAAAATCTGGTTGCGTCCGCCATCGACAACGTAGAGAAAACCACTGCGGCCGGCCACTGCAACTGGAGAAATCCAGTTAAGAAACCCCAGCGGACGTGCGCCGGGCAATGCGCCAAACACAGTGTGAGCATTCGAATTCAACGGCGCGCCGGCCAGCGTTCGCCATGGCGTGACGAGGGGACGCTCGTCGATAGCGCCATTCGTGACCGAGGGCGCGGCACAACCGGATAAAAAAACAGCGGCCGTGATAGCGAGAATCGTGGACCAGGCGCCGCCACGACGACTTGGTCTACTGGGATAGGCTCTTAGCATAATCCATTGAATTCGAGCCCTACCATCGACCTGGCCCCGCTGTCGAATCCCCGCCGTAGATACCGGTCTTCAGGCCGGGGAGCCCGGAATGGCACAGATCACAGTTTGCGGCACTCCACGCCACATTGTCGTTATGGCACATGCCGCAGAACTTGCCGTCAATGATGTCTGCCATCGTTATTTTATTGCTGCCGACCCGCATCTGAAAACCCAGCTCGGAATGACAGACCTTGCAGCGAAACCGGATGCGGTGGAACCAGTGCGGAAAAACCACCGGACGCACCCCCTCCTTTTCCGCCCGTCGGTTAAGCACCACGTCGGCATATTCCGCGTGCGCCGGAAAACAGAGCGCCAACAGCCATAGCGCGAGAATGCCGGATAACAAACGCATGCCGCCGCGGAACGCGAAGCGGGAACCAGTCTTGTGCGGATTATCTGATTGAAGCATCGCTCACACTCACTTGCGGATCACGCTGTGACAGCGTCTGCATTCGGTCAAAGGAAATGCAACAGCGCCGTGGCATCGACCGCAGTATTCACCCTGCAAAATGGCAAACATGTTCATGTCTTTGGTGCTGCCCGCTTTATATTTGAACAAGCTTTCATGGCAATTGCTGCAGTCGAGCCATTCGGTATGCTGCTTATGCGGAAACAGCACCATCGGCGCCTCGCCCGTGCGCTTCATGAGTATGTCAAGATTGAGAACCCTGATAGGCGTATCAGGCAGGATATTGGTGCGCGGATTGATTTTCCCTTCTTCCAGCGCCTTCACCCAACGCACGCGATTGCCCACCTCATCGGGAGGCATGCCTTGCAAGCCCTCGCGCGGCTCCTGCAACAACTTGATCGCAGGGTTGGCAGGATCATGCATGCCATCTTTCGCCAGCGGCAAACGCTGTGCGACCGACGTCACGGCAAGCATGCCAAGCGCCACGGCGACCAATAGCCGAGCAACCATTCTTCCCTGAAATCGCAGTATCCGCATGAACATGCTTGCGCTATCCCGGTATATAAACTCCGGCGCCGCGAATGGCGCGCACCAGCTCCTTGGTTGAATCTTCCAGTGTCTTGATCGCCGATTCATAATCCTTTCGCGCCGCCATGCTCTCCGCGCTTGCCCGCAATGCGGCTGCCTGCTCGAGGTATTTTTGTACCATGCCTTCCAGATTTGGATTGTTCGCGCGCTTTTCCTCCAGCAGCACCTTGACCAGCATCTTGTGCGTGTCATTACGATCGACTTCGTAGTGATATTCCTCTTCCTTGGTCGCGAAGTTCAGGGAACGGACCAGCGTGTCACCCTCGCGCATGCCTTCGATCGACGCTTTCGTGGCGACGTAGACCTGATCAAGCAATGCACGCGCTTCGTCCACTTTGCCGGCAGCGGCCAACGCTGAAGCATCACGCATTTGCGCCTCGATCTTGTTCGATGTTTCCGTGCCTTTGGCGCCCAGGCGCTTTTCGGCGCTGATGCGCTTTTGCGCGGCGAGCAAGGCCCTGACGCTTTCCATGCGATTGTCGAAGTCCCGCTTTTTCTTTTCGGCGCCTATCTGCTCGGGCGCGGCAAGACGCACTCCTTCGAATAAAGTCTTTGCCGCGTCGTCCAGCGAACGCGAAGCGCTGGCGTAGTCGCCGCCCTTGTACGCCTCTTCGGCTTGCTGGCGCATGGCACGCGCCTTGTTGCGCAATGCGAGCGCCTCCGGATTGCCGCTGGCTTCAATCTGTTTGGCCGCCGTTGAACTTTCGATGAGCGTGGCAACCGAATTCAGGCGGCGTTCAAGCTGCTCCTTGGTTTCGGGCGCGCGCGCGGCACGCGGCGCCATTGCCGGATCGGCAGGCGCATTGTCGGCCGCGCCAACTGCGCAAGCCAGTTGCAAACCGATGGCGCCGGTCAGAAGGACAGCACCGTTTTTGAGTGTTTTTTTCATATTTACCTTTCGGGCGATTGCGGGACGATCACGCCCGCGACTCGCAAAGAACGCTGCAATTGGCTGGTCGCGTCTTGAATCGTTTTCAATGCGGCGGCATAATCGCCGCCGGCTGCTTGTTTCTGCGCGGTTTCGCGCAGGGCTCGGCTTTGCCGCACATATTGTTCACTCAACAGCGCGGTTTCGCGAGGCGGATTCAATTGCGTCAACGCAAGTGGAATGAGCTCTTCATAACTGTGGTTGCGTGCCAGTTCATAGTTGAATTCGTCGACCGGCGCCTCGAATTTCTGGTCGTAGACGATGGTTTCCGCCATCAGCATGTTGCTCAGGGCATTCACTACCATCTTGTATGCGTTATTCAGCAACGTGTTCGCTTCCTGATGATTGCCGCCCGCAGCCAAGCCCTCCGCCTTTTCCACCATCGCGTTCACCTTTGGCAGGTCGAGCCTGCCGCCAGATTGCTCTGCTTTTTTCGACAGGCGAGTCGACACGCTTTTGTGCAACGCCAGGAATGTCCGTGTTGCCTCCGTCAGTCCGGCGTAGCGGGCACGCTCCTGCGACGCCAGTTGCGTGGAGTCTGGCACCAAACGCGACGCGGATACGATTTCGAGCAGCGCCTGGTCAAGCAGCTTGATGGCCGCCCCCGCGTGTCCCGCGCCGGCTTCCGTGGCAGCCTTTGCATACAATGCATGCGCATCGGACAACTTCTTTTTGGCCAGCGCATTGTCGCTTTGCGGGATGCGCTGCACAGCCGGCGACTGGGCCAGCAGGAGTTTGACGAGGCGTGTTTTACTTTCCAGCGTCACCTGCGACGATGCCGCCGACGCTTCTGTTCCGGCTGGGACAGAAGCGTCGGCGGCAACAGCCGGAGCCGCTGCGGCAGCGGCTCCGGCCAGCATCATGGCCGCAAGGGTTGGCCAGGACTTTACTTCGCCCTCACTCATGGTTTGGCGCCTGCTGTTGCCGGTGCGGTCTTGCTCTTGGAATGGCAGCGACGGCACTCCGACACCGGGAACGCGACCTTTCCGTGGCAGACGCCGCACTGCTGCCCGAGCAAAATCGACGCCATGCTGATCTGGTTTGCGCCTTTTTGCGGAACGAAGATCGCAGGATGACAGTTGGAGCAGTCCAGCCATTCGGTATGCTGCTTGTGCGGATACACCACGTCAGGCATCGACCCCTTCACTTCACGCACGATATTCAGATCCATCACCATCGGTTTGGCATTCGGATCGTTGCGATCGAAACGCGGCGTGATCTTGCCTTCGCTGATGGCCTTGACCCAGTCGACCCGGTTACCGTCGTTGCTCTTTGCCAGCGGGGTGAACGCGGTCAGCGGCGGCTGCAACGAATGCGTACCGTCGTTTTCAGGATCGTGAATGCCATCCTGCGGCGGCGGCAGGTTGCGCTGTGCCGGCGGACGCATCAAGCGGTTGAACGTATTGGCGCTGCCGCCCTGCACTACTGTTGCCTGTGCCAGAGCCGGTGCCGGTGCCGGAGCCGCTGCAGGCGCAGGCACCGGTGCGGAGACGGACGCAGGTGCTGCTGCGGGGGCAGCCGCCTTGGGCGTGGCCCCCTTGGCGCTGCTGTCGGACTGACCGATGATGTAGTTCACCGCGGCCTGCACTTGCGCATCGGTCAGGCTGGTGTTACCGCCCTTGGCCGGCATCGCGCCTTTGCCCTTGATGGCACTGGCATACAACTTGGCGGGCCCGGTCTTGATGCGCGGAGCCCATGCGGCCACGTCGCCGATTTTCGGTGCCCCGGCTGCGCCGGTGCTGTGGCAAGCGGTACAGGATTGGCCAAATATCGCTTTGCCGTTGGGTAGATCGGCCGCATGGATCGGCAGCGACATGACGGCTGTTGTAATTGCAAACAGACCCACGCGGAGCATGATTGATTTCTTCATGGTTGCTCCCCTTATTTCTTCTGAACTGATTGTGGCTTTGCCGCAGCGCCAGTATTCGTCGGTGCAGCGCCGGAATTCGCCGGTGCGACGAGCGAATTGATCGTGCTCTCGTGAACCTGGGTCGGCGTGCCCGGCTTGCCGGAGTGGCACAGGTTACAGTTTTCGATCGACCAGGCGATGTTGCCGTTATGGCATGCTCCGCAGTATTGACCATCAATGATCTTCACCATGTTGATGTCATTGCCGCCTGCCTTGAACTTGAAGCCGAGGTCGGCATGGCATACCTTGCAGCGGAATCGGATACGGTGAAACCAGTGCGGAAACACCGCCGGCCGCATGCCTGCCGCATCAGAATAGTTGTTGATCACGACGTCGCCATACTCGGCGCGCGCATTTCGCATATCAGCCATGGCGGCCACCAAAATCAGCAAGGCCAGCAAGACCATTCTGAATATCCTGCTGTATTCGATTAACCTCAACATTTCCCCCTACCTTTCAAGCAATGACATAAATAAAAATTAATCGCCAAGCGCGCGCGTGGCGGTAAACATGATGGATTTGTTCGCGCTGCCGCTCACCTTTGCCATGCGCGTATTCATTCTGAGCCGGGTACGGCCGATGCCGTAGTCAAGGGTGCTATCCCAGGATGCGGACTCCCTGTCCAGCGGACCGCTCAGTAACGGGAGCAGCGCCTGACTGTTCAGGCGCAGATCGGATGTGAAACGCAAGCGCGGGATCCCGAACAGCCGCATATTCTGATAGCCGATCGAACCGCTCGAGGTCGTGACAAATCCGGTTGGCCTCAGATTCATCGTTTGCGACACATCGAAAATATCCAGCGCCGTTACACCGGGAATCACTGGCACGTCCTGCCGCACTGACTGGATCGTCAAATTGCCGCGCCATGAAGAGAAGCGGCCTGTCGGCAGATTGCTCGATACCTGGAAATTAATCATCTGAAAAGAGTCCCGCGAATCACCCAGTGAGCGTGCGTCGCTCACGCTCGAACTCAAGTAGAGAGAACTATCCTCACCCGAAAAACTCCAGCTTACTGAACCGCTATGCGTGATACGTTGAACCGGCGCGCCGCCCGAGCGAAATGCGGAGGAAAGTCCTTGACTGACGCCCATGCTCAGTGTCGAGCCGGGACTCAGTACCAGGCTGCGGCTCAGTCCATGACTTAACTGCAACGCCAGGCTTCTTGATGCTCCTCCGGTACTGTTGGGGTCGGCATTCGCGGCGCCATTGCCATTGCCGCTCCCGCTGCTATTGCTGACGTTAGCCGATGTCGACCAGTCATAGCGGTAGTCTCCAAGCTGCTTCGTTTCTGGCATATAGGATATGCCAGCCGATTCGCTTGCCATGCGATTGGATGTGCCGGCGCCACTCGACATGCCCAGATTAGCGGAGGCGTACATGCGTACGGCCCTGCTGAAATCATAGTTCACGCCGACATTGACGTTGGCGTTACGCGTCTGCGATTCCGAGGAAGCCTCGGAGAAGGGATTGTGTGAACTCATCATGAGTCCCAGCATGCGCACGCCGCCGGTGACGGTCAACGGGCTTTCGTCCGGTCGCCAGAAAGCGACACTGTTTAGCTGCATGAGGCGCGTTTCGTTGCTTCCCATGCGCTGCATCTCGCCGCTTCCGGTCAGTAGTTGATAATCGGTCTGGCTGACATTGGCCATGCTATCGAGCGAGAATCCCTGAATCGGCGAATACCGGTGTTGCACCGTGAGATTGCCCTGCTGCGCCTGCTCGCCGGTGCTGACATGCGTATTCTTGTTTTGCAGGCCGGAGAACTGGATATTCTGGTTCGGCCCCAGCGTCTTTGACATCGAGAGGGTCAGGCTATCCTGCTTGTCTTTACCACCATACTCCGATACCTGGGTGTTGCGGTCGAACCCCAGAGAACCGCTGCCGTACGGTGTGGCGAAGCCTTGGGAAAAGCCGATTGTCTGGCTGGCAAATCCGATCGGCTCCGCCAGGCTTGACGAAACCCGGCTGTCGTTCTTTGTTATATGTGCTTGAAACGGAAAGGAGCTCGTCCGCAGCGCCGATAACTGGATATTCCCCGTTGTAGCAAGATTACTGCTGGTAAAAGTACGAGGATTGGAAAACTGCGAATCTAAGGCGTTGACTTTGCTGCCGCTGTCGGAAATATGACGCATGACGCTCAATCCAACGTCAGCGGATAGCGTCGCGAACCATGGCTGCCAGATGTAGGTGACGGTCTTGGCATTGATGGTGCTGGTTATGCCCTGCTGCGCCATTTTTTGTCTATCTGCCCAATCACTGCGATATTCGTATGAGAGTGCTCCGCTCAACCGTACGGGCGGAAGCGCGAAAATGGTTTCACTTGCTGCCGCACGGACGGCAGCGCGAGGATTCGCTTTCGATGCGGCATTTGGTTCATTTTCCTGCGACGGCGTATCTCTTGTAGCCGGAGCCAGCGCGGGATAGGCAACACGATGCCATACGAGTGACAGTAACCCCGCAACGACGACGCACGAGTGCAATAAATACTTATTGTGCTGCTCGGCCACGACACTCCTCAACTACGATTCAGACGCCCGCGGGGCCTTACTTGGGAGCCGCCCCCTTATCGGACGTTTCGGATAAGGGTAAAAAGCGCGATTGGTCGATTTGTGTCGGCGTCTTGTTCTTGAGGTTGGCGATAAAGGCATCCCATGCAAGATCGCTTTGTTCCTTCCTGAGCAGTTCAGTTGCGCGACCTTTGACTATGTCGAAAGCACTCAGCTGAGGCACCTTGCGGTCCATCAGGCGAAATACCGCCACTCCCTGCAGCAACCGGACAGGGGGTGTCAGTTCACCCGGCTTTATCTTGCTCAACGCCTCCTGGGCGGGGTCCGGCAGCATGCCTAGATGCACGTAATCCATATCGCCGCCGCGTTCAGCCGACGCCTTGTCGCCGGACTGCGCGCGTGCGATTTCCGCAAAGTCGGCGCCCTGTTGCAAACGTTGAACGATGCTCTTGCCTTCCTCCTCGGCCTTGTCCCACTCCGTGAGAGGCGATGAAGGATCGACCTTGAGCAGAATGACCGAGATTCGCAACTGTTCCGGCTGCGTAAACTTTTCCGGATGCGCTGCATAATAGGCCCTGACTTCCTGTTCCCCCGGCTTGACGAGCGAGCGCACTTCTTTTTCGATCTGCGTCAGCAGGTTTTGCTCTTCGAAGTGAGCGGTCAGACCGGGCAGCACCTGCGCGCGGGTTCTTTTCCACTGTTGACTGTTGGCATAGCGTTCTTCGTAGGACTGCAAGATTTTCTGTACTTCATCGCTATCCGGTTTCAGACCGCGCTGCCCTGCCTCGCGCAGCAGCAATATGCGCGTCACTATCTGGTTCGCGACTTCACGTTGCAAAGCCGCGACCTCGTCGCCGCCCGCTTTGCCATGAAAAAATTTGTTGCGCGCCGCTGTACTGAACGCGGCATTGTATTCATCATAGGTAACGATCTTATCGGCCACCTTGGCGAAAACGGCTTGCGCATCCGCATTGCCCTTGGACCCGGAAGGCGATGCATCAGCCACCTGTGCCGCACACGCGCCGGCAAATGTCAGCGACACCATGACTGCCTTGATGCCGCGCACGCTCAATTTTTTCCTATGTTTCATCACAACATCCTATCCATCGCATGCCGCATTGGCAGCGGACATAAACAAGGCCCCGCGCAGGAATAAGTTGTGCAATTTGGCGGTCATCGCGGGATGCGCTGCAAGGCAGCCCGGCGCGCCGCAGTGCGAGCACTGCAAGTGATGGGCAACGCCGCAGCGCGCCCGCGATGGCCAGCAAAATTGTGCAACTTATCCTGCGCGGGGCCTAAGGGCAGTCGGGTTACCCCGTCCGCCCTTAGTGGTTAAACCATGCTTCTGTTACTTGTCATGACATGACAGACATACTTTGCTGTTGGTGTTCTCGGTACGCAGGAAGGTTGCCTTGTCGCTATGCGGGTCGTGGCAGCTGGCGCATTCAACGAACGGCTCAGGTGCGTTTGCAGCAACGGTCGAAGTAGTACCGTCCGTATAGGTAACCGCTCCGGAACGTGCGTAGAGCGGAAGATCCGTCTTTTGGCGGACACCGTCGGCATTGGTTTCCACCCACCATACTTGGCTGCCGCCCAGGATTGCACTCTTGGCCGGGAAGAAGTCCGGATCCTTGAAGTTGCTCTTGGGGTAATCCGGCATGCTGCCGTCGACCAGGGCACGCGGAATATTGGCCAGGACCTTCGGACCGCCGGCGTACTGAATGCCGATCGGATGATCGTTTTTCAGGCTGTCGGCATCGGTATTCACCGCGGCGACGCCTGTCATCTTGCCAGCCGTCTGACGCGGACCGCTCCAGCCGGTGCCATCGGTCTTCCAGTCAGCATCGCCCGCCAGACCAGAACCCGGCGCGTTGATCACCGTGTTCATCGCTTGCGCGCCGTCATGGCATGACAGGCAGGCCATCGAAGTCGAACCGACCGCGGCAGTACCGCCGTCGAGACTGAGAGTACCCAAGCTGTTGTAGGTGGTATAACTGGCGCCAGGCGAAGCAGAACGGTTCCAGAGCGGAATTTTGTCTGCGGTGGCCGCACCGTGAGGCGTATGACAGAACACGCAGATTTCGCCGCTGCCGGCGCCAGCTGTGGTGAACTTGTTTCCCGGCCCGTTAGACCCGAGATTATGCTTGGTGTCGGCAATGCCGGCGATGGCGTATTGACCGCCAAATACGGCGCCGACCATCAGAGCCGCAGTGATGACGCTTGTTACATACGTCAGAGCACCTTTCTTTTGAGTTATTTTCATATTTCCACCCTACCTTTCTTGCTGGTGAATGTACAGGGGCATCTTTTTAGTGTGTTGTGCTACAAACACTGTGTAGCAAATTCCGGACCACACATAAAACCTGACCTGGATCGTGTCTGTGCGCTTATCGAGGAACTTTTTTTGCCTTCCTCTGCCTGAAATTTCTCACATAAAAGAATCACTTCCTGAGTGTGAGAAGTCCGCTCTTGTTCGCTTGCAAACACGAGCGACCGCTATTGAGCTAACTTCCCTTTACTTCTTGTCCGACTTTTTTTCCGCCGCCTGTTTGGGCGTAGTGAATCCAGCATCCGCAGCCAGCTTGGCCGGCCGATACACATCCACTTTTCGGAAGTATTGATCCACCATGTAAACTCGCCCGTCTCCGTCCACGGCAATGCCGGACGGCAGCATGTACTTCGCCATACCATCCCGCTCGCTCCGACTCCCTACCGCGAGCAGCATGTCGCCCTCCGGCGAAAAGATCTGGAAATTGCCAAATGCACTATCGACCACATACACATTGCCATCGGCATCGTTGGCAACTTCCTTGGGGCGCGAGAACATCCCGACTCGACGTCCGACCTCGCCAAAGACCCGCACGAACGTGCCATCCGGCTTGAACACCTGCACCCGGAAGTTGCCGCCATCAACCACATACAGCAAGCCATCCTTGCCAATGGAAACGTCGCGCGGCAAGTTGAAATTGCCCGGCTCCGATCCCCGTTTGCCGATGTCAAGCAGATGCTTGCCGGTTACTCCATCGAGTACGCGCACACGGTGATAGTCATCCGCCGTTACGCCGCCGGTATCGACGATATAAATCCGCTCTCCGGCTTCATCGACAGCGATGCCGGAAGGACGGGAAAACATGTTTCCGCCGCCGAGCGTGCGCAAATGCTTGCCGTTGCCGTCATACACCTGAATCTGCTTGGTCTTGTTGTCGACCACATACAGATTGCCCTTACCGTCGACGTCGAGCCCGATTGGCACGACCAGCCCCCCTGACTCGTCTTCGCCGATCTTGAAATAGCGCTGACCCGGGATATCGAATGCCACCACGTTCTTTTTCAGCGTGTCGGTGACGTAGACGCGTCCCTGGAATACCGCGACGCCGTAAGGCTTGCCAAGAAATTCGCCACTTCTCAACTCACCGGTAACGAGCCGTTTCAAACCGGACTTGTCATCGTCCTTTTCAACGTCCGCACTGCTGTAGATGGAGCGCTCGAAATAAAAGCGCGGCTCGTCCGGCGCCGCCGGGAAAACAGGAATTTCTTCCTTCACTTCCGGCACAACCGTCGCGCACCCAGCCAACACTGCGGCAGCCACGATTTGAAGGATCACCTTCAATGCCTTGCCAGAACCACCATTCATCACGCTTGCCTTTTGCATCATGTCCCCGTTATAGAATATGCCTACCGGAAATAAATTCAATTATGTCCCTGTAGCAAATGGCATACCAGCAAAAACATGTCGAAATAAGGACATGCTTCTGGGCATCATTCTTGCTAACCACGTAGCACGCTGTACTGCCGTTATTTCATGGCTGGCTGCCTGGAGCGCTTAAGTGCGATACGTTGCGGCTATTCTCGGATTCATTAAATATGACAAAACTCAGATTGTTTGCCGCCACTCGTATCCTCTTCGCCGCAAATGTTCGTCGCCTTGCAGTCTTATGCATTGTTGGGGCCGGCTATAGTCAATTTCCCGCAATGGCAGGAGTACCGACCAGTTCTTCAAAAGGTGAAATTCACCCCGCCGCCATTTATCACAACTATTGTTCTGTTTGTCACGGCGACAAGGGTGATGGCCGCAGCCGTGCCCAGGGTAGCCTGATCCCTCCGCCGCGCGACTTCACCACGCCCGACTCGGGAACCATGTTGCCGCGCGCTCGCATGGTTGCCTCCGTCACGCATGGCCTTCCAGGAACGGCAATGACTGGCTGGAAGACTCAGCTGAGCCAGAAGGAAATCGAAGGGGTGGTGGACTACATACGCGACACCTTCATGCCCGCCAACGCCGCCAGCGATAGCAGCCGCGGCCGTACGGTGTACAGTAAAAACTGCTCGGTCTGCCACGGTGAAAAAGGCGATGGCCGCAGTCGCGCGCAAGGCAGTTTGAATCCGCCGCCGCGCGACTTCACTTCGCCTTCGGCCAAGGCGGAACTGAGCGCCGAACGCATGATCAAATCGGTGACCTATGGACGCCCCGAAACCGCCATGGCGGGCTTCAAGTCACAATTGAGCAAGGAAGACATCGACGCGGTGGTCAGTTACATCCGCATCGGACTCATGGGATCGGCCGGCAATAGCGGCATTTCCGGCACCTCCTCCGGCAACCGCGGAAACCAGCCACATGACGCACCCGGCATGCCGGCACTGCGACAGCAGGCCGCCGCCCCGGCACCGAAAGCAGTCGCCGTCAACATGTCGGCAGCAATGCCGAACGGCCTGAAAGGCGACGCCGTCAAGGGCGCCGCCTTCTATATGAGTAACTGCGCCACCTGCCATGGCGCCACTGGCGATGGCCGCGGCCCGCGCGCCTACTTCATCAATCCGAAACCGCGCAATTTCCTGCATACGGCTTCGCGCGCCGAACTCAATCGTACAGCACTGTTCAATGCCACCTCGGAAGGCAAGCTCGGCACCGAAATGCCGGCATGGGGCAAGGTCTTGAGCCCGCAGGAAGTTGCCGATGTCAGTGAATTCGTGTTCCAGCGCTTCATTCGTCCGCCTGCGGGAGTGGCGAATCAGGCCAAATCAAGCAAATAATGAAACTTTTCGCTTTACTCGGGCTGCTGCTCTCGCTGGCAGCCTGTTTCGATTCGCAGCCGCCGAAAAGCGCGGCGCCGCAATCCCCTCAGGCGGCGCCGAAGGCCGAAGATCTCGAACTCGGGCGCAAGGTCTACAACTTCCGCTGCTATTTCTGCCACGGCTATTCCGGCGATGCGCAGACGCTGGCCAGCACCTATCTCAGTCCGCGTCCGCGCGATTTCACCTCGCTGTCGCCGGAGCAGTTAAGCCGTGAAACGATGCTGGAAACGGTTACCAACGGCCGCCAGGGAACGGCAATGAAAGGCTTTGCCGACATCCTGACAGCGTCCGAAATCGCCGCCGTCACGGACTTCGTGCGCCATGAATTCATGGCATCCAAGGCGCGCAACACCAGCTATCACACCAAGGAAAACGGTTGGCCGGACCATGAACGGTATGCCGTTGCCTTCCCTTTCGCCACCGGCAAGATCACGCTCGATACGCCGGCCGACCAGCTTGCCCCGGAACAGCGTGCCGGCCGGCGCCTGTTCATGACAGCTTGCATCAGTTGCCACGACCGCGCGAAGGTCAATGATGAAGGCGTGCCATGGGACTCGCGCGCGCTGTCCTATCCTCGCATGGGATTTCAGCCTGGCGACTGGCCGCCCAAGGAAGTGGACGGCATCACCAGCGCCACCCCTTATCACCTGCATGACAAACCGCCCAAGCTCATCGGCCTGAATGAACAGGAACGTCGCGGCGAAACCCTGTACCAGCAAAACTGCGCGTTTTGCCACGCCGCTGACGGCACCTCGCGCAACTGGATCGGCACCTTCCTCGAACCGCATCCACGCGACCTCACCTCGCCTCAAGTCATGTCCAGCATGACCAGGGAACGCCTCGCCGGCGCGATCAGGGAAGGCATTCCGGAGACTTCCATGCCGGCCTGGAAGTCGGTGCTGAACGAGCGGGATATACAGGCAATCATCGCCTATATATCGAAGGCGTTTCATCCGGTGGGGACCGGGACGACGGCGGACGCGCCCGCGGCCAAACCGTAAATTCACGGATGCCGCGGCTTTCCGCGGCATCCCGCCTCCCACAATCCGTACCGATCCGCGCATTCCGAACGGAATAACAGCCGCAAGCTGTCACGCCTCTTTCCTGCCAATGGAAAAGCCCCGCCCTTCTTTTATCGATTTCGAGAATCCTTTGATCCGGAAACTGCTGCCAGCCCTTCGCCGTCCCTGATGTCATTGGCACATTACTTGCACTCCAACAACGGTGAAACGTGTGGTGTTTCACGGATTGCAAGATTTTTTGATCTCAAGGAGAAGATATGAAATTCAGTTTTGTCGGCGTGGCCGTTGCAGCCGGATTGCTGGCGATAGCCGGTCAAACCCTCGCCGCGGACGGCAAGGCGGTATATGACGCGACTTGCGCGGCATGCCATACCGCCGGCGCGGCCGGGGCGCCCAAGCTCGGCGACAAGGCGGCATGGGCGCCGCGCCTGAAAGACGTGGCGGCTGCCAAGGCGGCTGCCATCAAAGGCAAAGGCGTGATGCCGGCCAAGGGCGGCAACAGTGGCCTGTCGGATGCGGACGTCAGCGCTGCCGTCGACTACATGGCAGCCCAAGCTAAATAAGACGGCAACCCGATGCGCAAACTGATCGCCTCCAATCTGTTGCTGATCATGTTTTTGGTAGGCGCGGCATCGGGTTTTTTCGTCGGCAGTATCGGATGGTGGGGCCTTTATCAGGGTTCGCGGGATCTCGATCAGCTATACCGCAATGGCGGTGAAACCCTGAAACAGGTTTCCGAGGTCGAGAAGTCGTTGCTGCGCTCGCAAGGGCTCTTTCTTGACGCGCTGAAAAAACAGCAGTTGTCCGTAGTCGACAAAAACGTACTCGCGCAGTCGGACACTGAAATCAAGCAGTTGTTCGAGCAGTTGCAACATGACGTCCGTGGCAGCGACCAATGGGATCAGATCATCCACCTGCATACGCGCCTGTCCGCCAGCCAGCAGCATGCGCTGACGCTGCTGGCAAGCGACACCGATAGCGCCTATCGATTCCATACCACCAACACCCTGCCCTTGTTCAATCAATTGATGACAAGCCTGCAGCAATTTCTGCCGCAAATCGCGCAAGCCACGCAGCACACCTACGAAAGGGCGCACGGTTCCAACCGCAGCGCCCGCGATACCTTGCTCGGCATGTCGCTTCTGGCCACGGTGTTCTTCTGTTTCACCGCATGGCTCACTTATCGCGAGTCGATGGAGCGCCGCAAGAAAACCGCACAGCTCAACGAAGAACATACGCTGTTTCGCACCCTGTTCGAAAGCAGCAACGATGGTGTGGTACTGATCAACAAAGGCGCGATCATCGACTTGAACCGCGCCGCATTCCAGCTGTTCGCCATCGAGCCGACCCAATCCCTCAGCGAACTGAACCTGAGCTGGCTGCAACCGGGGCAGCAACCGGACGGCGTCCCCTCCAACGCGACGCTGCTGGCAAAGATTGAGGAGAGCATAAGCACCGGCTCGCAACACTGCGAATGGCAATTCAAAGCGTTGAATGGCAAGAGCTTTCCCGCGGAACTGGCGATCGATGTCGCCCATTTGGGGAACACCAGCATCGTGCAATTGACGGTGCGCGATATCTCGCGCCGCAAGCAAGCCGAAACCTCGATGCAACTAGCCAACCAGGCTTTCGAGAACTCGCTGGAAGGCATCTCGATTACCGATGCCAACGGCGATATCCTGACGGTCAACAGCTCGTTCACCACCATCACCGGCTACGCCCTGGATGAAGTCGTCGGCCGCAATCCGCGCCTGCTCAGCTCCGGACGCCAAACGCGCGAGTTCTACGACGACATGTGGCACTCGATCGACGAGAGCGGCAAATGGCAGGGCGAAATCTGGAACATTCGCAAGAACGGCGAAATTTATCCACAGTGGCTCACTATCAGCCGAGTGTGCGACGACCATGGCAACGTGACCAATTACGTTGGCGTTTTCAGCGACATCTCAGAGCGCAAATCGGCCGAAGAACGCATCCTGCACCAGGTGTACTACGACCAGTTGACCGACCTGCCCAACCGCGTGCTGTTTACCGACCGCTTGAACCAGGTAATGGGCATGGCGAAGCGGCGCCAGGACCACCATTTTGCAGTGATGTTCCTCGATCTCGACCGCTTCAAACTGATCAACGACAGCATGGGTCACGATGCCGGCGACCAGTTGCTGCAACAGGCGGCACACCGCCTGCGCGGCGCCGTGCGCGAGTCCGATACGGTAGCGCGCATGGGCGGCGACGAATTCACTATCGTGCTGAGCGAAATCGCCAGCCCCCAGCATGCGTCCAGCGTGGCGCAGAAAATCCTGGACGCGTTCCACCCGCCCTTCCGTCTGAACGGCGAAGACGTCTATGTATCAGTCAGCATCGGCATCAGCGTCTATCCGGACGACGGCAACAACATTGAAATCCTGCTCAAGAACGCCGATATGGCCATGTACCGCGCCAAGAGCGCCGGCGGCTCCTGGTATGAACTGTATGACGAAGGTCTCGGCACCCAGGCCAGCCAGCGCCTGGTGATGGAAACCGCGCTGCACAAGGCGCTGGACCGCAATCAACTGGAGTTGCATTACCAGCCGCAATTCGATTGCGACAGCGGCAGGCTGATCGGTTTCGAAGCCTTGCTGCGCTGGCGTCATCCGGAACGCGGACTGCTGGCGCCGGAAGCCTTCCTTGGCATCGCTGAAGAAACCGGCCTGATCATTCCCATCGGCGAATGGGTGATGCACACCGCCTGCATGCAGGCGCAAACCTGGCGCAAGGAATTTCCGGGGCATCGCCTGATGGCGGTCAACTTGTCGGGTCGCCAGTTCCACTCGCACGATCTGGCACGCCAGATTTCGGCGGCCCTGCAGCACAGCGGGCTGCCGCACTTCTGCCTCGAACTGGAAATCACGGAAAGCGTGGTGATGCAGAACCTGGAAACCAGCATCGGCATCATGCATCAGTTGGCGGAATTGGGCGTGCAATTTTCGATCGATGATTTCGGGACTGGCCATTCATCGCTCGCCTACCTGAAAAAACTGCCGATCCATGGCCTGAAAATCGACCGTACATTCATCCGCGACCTTGCCACCGATACCGACGATGCCGCCATCGTCAGCGCAATTATCGCCATGGCGAACAAGCTGGGACTGCGCGTGGTCGCCGAGGGGATAGAAGACAGGGCGCAGTTAGGGCTGCTAAAGGCATACAAGGGAATCGTCGGCCAGGGCTATTTGCTGGGAAGGCCGGTGCCTGCTGAAGCAGCGACCCGATTGATTTCTGATGGACGGGCAAAACTGGCGGTTGCTTGAACTCGAATATCTAAAAGTGAACGTGAACAACGAACTATTAAAGGAAAAAAGATGAGTGCGAACTTCCACATCGCAGGCGCTCCAAACGCCATCGCATCACCCATGGCTGCCGGCCACAAGAAAGACTTTCTGGTATTCAGCCTGGGGAACCGGGAATACGGCATCAATCTCGAGAAGGTGCAAGAGCTGGGCAGCTATCACAAAGTCGTATGCATCGCCGATGCGCCGGAATTGATCGCGGGCATGCTCACGCTGCGCAGCCGTCGGGTACCGGTAGTCGACTTGCATGCCATGCTGGGGTCCGGAATGAAGAACAACAGCAGCCTCGCCGATGTGATCATCATCAACAGCGGCGACCGGATCAACGGAATCGCCGTCGATCAAGTGATCGACGTTGTCACGCTCGGTTCCGAACAGATCAAGACAAGCCATGTGACCGAGTCCGACTATGTGACTGGCGTCGGCACTCTTGGCCAGCGCGTCATGGTGCTGCTCGACGCAAAAAAACTGATGACCGACTTCCAGCCTGGAGCGATTGAAACAATCGCGGCATGAGGTATTGACCACACTTCCGCCAACACGCCTTCTCATCGCATGAAGTCATGATCGGCACTGGCGCGCCCATGCCAGTACTGCATGCCTATTCGTGCGGCAATATCAAAAGCATATTGCTTGCCAAGATGGTATTGTGACGATTCTCCTAAAAAATAATAAGGAAAAAAATGACTACTTTGGAAAAGCTGTTGCATTTGAATATTGCAAAAAAACTATGGCTGCTCGCTGCCTGCGCGACTTTGGGCATCATCGTGTTGACCGCCTTGTTCTTGAGTTCCGAGCGCACGCTGATACTGGAGGAACGCAAAGCCAGCGTGCGCCAGTCGGTAGAAGCGGTGCACGGCATTCTCGGACATTTCCAGGGTCTGGCGGCAAATGGCAAGATGAGCGAGGACGACGCCAAGCGCGCCGCGCTGGAAACCGTCAAGGCGCTGCGCTACAGCGGCAAGGAATAGTTCTGGATCAACGATATGCATCCGCGCATGGTGATGCATCCGTTCAAGCCTGAACTGGATGGCAAGGATCTCACCGATAACAAGGACCCGACCGGCAAGCCGCTGTTCGTTGAAATGCTGACCGAGGTAAAGGCGCGTGGCGAAGGGTTTGTGTTTTACATGTGGAACAAGCCCGACAGTCAGGATCTGGGACAGAAAGTATCGTATGTAAAAGGCTTCGCGCCTTGGGGCTGGATTGTCGGTTCCGGCGTCTATCTCGATAGCGTGCAGGCGACGTTCATCAGCCGCCTGACCAGCTTTTCCCTGGGCGCGCTGGCGCTGGCCGGTGTATTGCTGGCGATTTGCATACTGATTGCGCGCAGCATCACCCGCCCGCTCGACCAGGCGGTGCGCGTTGCGCATACCGTCGCTTCCGGCGACCTGACCAGCAAGATCGAAGTCACATCGAACGACGAAACCGGCCAATTGCTGCGCGCGCTCAAGGAAATGAATGGCGGCCTGCTGCAGATCGTCAGCCAGGTACGCGGCGGCACCGACACCATCGCCGCCGCTTCAGCACAGATCGCCTCCGCCAACTTCGACCTGGCCGCGCGTACCGAGGAAGAAGCCAGCTCGCTGCAAGAAACCGCATCGGCGATGGAGCAACTGACCGGCACCGTCAAGCAAAATGCCGAGCATGCGCACCAGGCCAACAAGCTCGCCGTATCGGCTTCGGAAATCGCCAGCAAGGGAGGCGCCGTGGTATCGCAGGTGGTCGACACGATGGGAGCAATCAACGACTCCTCCAAAAAGATCGTCGACATC
>SXGU01432141.1_pt1 | contig 30719 bp, 22 predicted proteins | sample 3174531 | NCBI WGS metagenome assembly SXGU01 (sample SAMN11356863, study PRJNA531348) | freshwater metagenome | isolation source: freshwater sample F1-140 | place: China: Fuxian Lake, Yuxi | collected 2017-12-25 | reverse complement strand
CAATCAAATCGCCTTCTTTTGAAATGCCTTCGCCGTACATGATGTCGAATTCGCATTCGCGGAACGGCGGCGCGACTTTATTTTTGACGAATTTTACTTTCGTGCGATTGCCGACGATTTTGTCGCCTTCTTTGATTGCGCCGATACGCCGAATATCCATTCTCACCGAAGCGTAAAATTTCAAAGCTTTTCCGCCCGTTGTCGTTTCCGGCGAACCGAACATCACGCCGATTTTATCGCGCAGCTGGTTGATGAAAATAAAACAGGTGTTCGTGCTCGAAATCGAACTCGTCAATTTGCGCAGAGCCTGCGACATCAGACGCGCCTGCAAACCCATGTGCGAATCGCCCATATCGCCGTCAATTTCCGCGCGCGGAACGAGCGCCGCGACCGAGTCAACGACGATGACATCAATGCTCGCCGAACGAACGAGCGTTTCGGCGATGTCGAGCGCCTGTTCGCCCGAATCCGGCTGCGAAATCAGCAGATCGTCAATGTTAACGCCGAGCTTTTCCGCATAATCGGGATCCATCGCGTGTTCGGCGTCAATATATGCCGCCACGCCGCCGAGAGCTTGCGCCTGCGCAACGACTTGCAGCGCGAGCGTTGTTTTACCCGAACTTTCCGGTCCGTAAATTTCGATGATGCGTCCGCGCGGCATTCCGCCGACGCCGATTGCCGCATCGAGACTAATGCAATTGGTCGAAATTGCGCCTATTTCCTCTTGCGGGCGTTCCCCGAGACGCATAATCGAGCCTTTGCCGAATTTTTTGTGAATATCTAACAGCGCGGTTTCAATCGCTTTGCTTTTTCCTTCTGTTGCCATTTTTACTGCTTCTCCAGCCATTTTTATTAACTCCTTTTTGGTTTACGTCCTGCAAACTGAAAACAGTTTAGCACAAAAAAGAGCGTTTGTGAAATCTTGTTTCACGAATGAAACAAATAAATTTTTCATTGTGAAATTAAGTATTGAAGTTAAAGGAAAAAACAGCCGAGTGCAAGTCTTTTAAAAATAAAAAACTTACCCTAAACGGCGATGCGGCTTTAATTAAAAACATCGCTGACAGTTTAAAACTGAAAGTCGTTATTAAAATTTGAATTCGTCCGAATTTAGCTCGATCAAAAATTATACTAATGATTATAATTTTGGTAGAAACTAAATTTGAGGCAGCGCAAATGGGGAAACCTAATTTGCTTTAAGGTGAAAGCCTGACGAAAATTCGGATTTGAACGGCTTTTCGTGTAAAATCGCTTTTTGGTTCATACTGCATTAACAAGATTTCGCAAAACAATACGATTGCCTGAAGCGTAAAATATTTTTACGGCAATCGTTTTGCGAAAAAGAAAATATGAATTTCGTTAATCTGATCGGAGCGACGCTCGACGATAAATATAAAATTGAACGCGAACTCGGACGCGGCGGAATGGGAACGGTTTATCTTGCCACGCACATCGGCACGGAACGTCCGGTCGCGGTAAAGATAATCGCGCCGCAATTTATGGAACGAGCCGAGTTTGTCGAGCGTTTTCGCCGCGAGGCGCGCGCTGCCGGTCGTCTTCGCCATCCGAATGTGGTCAACGTCACAGACTTCGGTTTTGCCGAAACCAAGGACGGCAAAGTCGCTTATCTCGCGATGGAATATCTCGACGGCTGCACGCTCGGCGAAATTCTCGAAGAAGAACAGAAACTGCCGCTCGCCTGGACGCTCGATATTATCGAACAGGTTTGTTCGGCGGTTCACGAAGCGCATCAGCAGGGAATTATTCACCGCGATTTGAAGCCGGACAACATTTGGCTCGAACCGAATCAGCGCGGCAATTACACGGTTAAGGTGCTCGATTTCGGAATCGCCAAACTTGAGGAAGAAATTCTGGAATCGGCGGAAAATGCGGCGGCAGCAGAAAATACTTCGGGCGAACACTTTATTGCCGCGCCGCGGAATTCAGCGGCGCGCAGCACAATCGCCGATGCGCCGCGCAATGAAACTTCGACTGATTTTCGACACTTGACCGAATTCGGCGAGTCGAAAACGATGGCGCAAATCGTTGAGTCGAAAACGATTCTTTCCGAAGCCGGAACGCTCGTGCAAACGCTCGAACCGCTTTCCGGCGACGAAGCGGAAAATAAAACAGCCGTTTTCGCCGACAACGCAACGCTGATTGCCGACCAAAAAGAAGCGGGAACGAAAATCATTTCCGCGCAAATTCAAACTGATAATTTGCCGAAAAAATTTGCCGCCGAAACTTCGCCGAGTTTGCTCACGACCAAAGAATTGACCAGAGTCGGCGCGGTTTTGGGTACGCCGCTTTATATGTCGCCGGAACAGTGCCGCGGCGAGCGGCTGACGCATCATTCGGATATTTACAGTCTCGGCGTCATCGCCTACCAAATGCTTTCGGGCAAAACGCCGTTCAGCGGCGATTATTTGAAAGTGATGGAAGCGCACAAAAACCTTGCCGCGCCGCCGCTCGAAGTAAAAAAAGTCAGGAAAAAGGTAAAAGACGTGATCAATTCGGCGCTGTCGAAATCAATCGCAGACCGTCCGCCGACGGCGCAGGCGTTTGCTTCCGAAATGCGCGCGCAATCTGAAGGCATCGGCGCGCTTTTGCGCCGCTCGCTGACGATTTACAGCGAACAGTTGCCGAAATTTCTCGGTTTGACGCTGCTGATTTTTCTGCCGTCAATAATCGTTACGTTCGTCAAACTTTTGATTGACGGATTTTACGCCGCTGGTTACATCAGCGGAATCGGCATTTCCGCGCTCAATGCGATAATGGTTTTTCCGGTTACTTTCACCAGCATTTTCTGCGGGCAGCTGATTACCGGAACAACAACTTGGCTGGTTATTCAGTTTCTCGCCGTTCCGCTTCGCCCGTTAAATGTAAAAATGGCGCTGGCGGCGACCAAAAAAAGTTGGAAAAGATTAATCGGAACCGGACTTTTAAGCACCGGACTGACATTTCTCGGGCTGCTTTTTTGCGGACTCGGATTTCCGGTTTTGTCGGTCTTATTCGTTCTTGTCGCGCCGGTCGTGATGATGGAAAATTTGCGCGGGTTTGCGGCGCTCAAACGATCAACGAATCTCGTTCTCCGGTCGCTCAAAACTACTGTCGCCTCAGTTTTCATAATGTTTATCGTGCCGATGCTGTTCGGCGCCGCCGTCAGTCTTTTCGTTTTAGCGAGCGCCAAATCCGTCACGGATTTAAGAGACAAAGTTATGGCTGCGCGCGGCGAAATTCAGCAATCTTCCGAAGAGAGCGTGACCAGCGTCCAAATCAACAACGGCGCGATTAAAATCGAAACAGGTTCCGCCAAATCGGCGACTGATGACGCGAAAACCGGAAGCCAGATTTTCAGGGAAGTGTTCAGAGACGGTTTGACGAATTTGCTGATGATGCCGATTCAGATTTTGCTGATGCCGCTTTGTTCGATTGTCATCGCGCTGCTTTACCTGAAAACCAGACAAGTCGGCGGCGAATCAATGCAGGATTTGCTCGCGCAGTTTGAAGAAGCCGACCAGCCGCGCACCAATTGGCAAAAAAGAGTTCACGAACGACTTGAGCAGTCGGGTAAGTTGACGGGCGGCAAAAGTTTTCTGAACAGGAAAAGCGGCACTGCGGCAGAAAACTAACGCGAACGGTAAATTTCTTTAAGTGCATCCGAACCGCTGCGCCGCTTCATCAAACACCGATTATGAAATTGTTCAGTTATTCGCTAACGGTTTTTTTTGCATTTCTCATCGCCTTCACCGTTCAGGCGCAAACTTTCCAGCGCAAAATTTCGCTGCCCAAAAGCGAATCAATCGAAATCATCAATCGTTTCGGTCGCGTCAGCGTGACGGCGAGTGATACGACCGATCAAAACGGTGCCGCATCAGCGGAAAACGCGGCGGTCGCGATCAACATTGATTCCGACAAAAATTTGAGCGACGCGGAAATAAAAGTCGAAAATTCCAACAACCGAATTCGCATTGAGGTTTTAGCGACCGACGCAGGCAAAAGAGTTGATTTGATTTTATCGGTTCCCGAAAAAGTTCGCGTGAAAATTCAAACCGAAAGCGGCGAAGCGGCAGTTTCCGGCGCGTTTGAATCGGTCGAAATCAACACTGAAACCGGAACGATTGCGGCTGACGTTCCGCTCGAAAACGTAAAATACGATTTCGTTTGGACTGAATCGCGCCCGCGTTTTTTGAGCGATGTCGAGCTTGAAAAGGTCAAAGAAAAATCAGCCGGAAAGTTTGTTATCAGCGGGAAAATTATTGAAGACGAGGAGAAAAAAGAACGAAGAAACGAAGAGACAGAAAAAACTTCGGTTGATGCCGAACAAACTGCCGACAATCAATCGGGCGAAAATCAAAACGCCGAAAACCAAAAACCGAAAATTAAAGATCGAAAATCAAAAGCCGTCGCGCTGAATTTTACGACGGCGCGCGGCATTATTTTGCTTAATGTTCCGGCAAATGAAGTTTCGTCAGATTTGCGCGAGCGACCTTTGACCGAAGCGGCGAAAGCGATTATTCGCAGCGGCGATTCGCTTTTGATGGCGGCGATTCGGCGCGCGAGTCCGAAATATTTCGGCGATTACGCGAAAACTCTGCCGCCCGCCAAACGCGAACCGACGCTGACCGAGCGAAAAAGCGCGCCGAATGCGCCCGCCGAGATTAAAAGAGTTTTGGCGCGCGTGACCGACGAAAACAACCGCGCCGTCGCCAATTTAACAAAGAGTGATTTTGAAATCAGCGAAGCGGGCGAGATTCGCGAGATTCTATCGGTCGAGCCGACCAGCGCGCCGTTTAATCTCGTGCTGCTGCTCGATGTTTCGGGCAGCGTGGACAATTACGTTAATTTTATTCGCAAAGCCGCGCGCAATTTCGTCAACACGGTCGAACCGCGCGATCAGGTCGCCATCGTGATTTTCAGCGATGATATCGAAGTAATCTCGAATTTTACTACTGACAAAACGAAACTTTCCGCATCGCTCGACACGTTTGACGCAGGCGGCGCGACGGCGCTTTATGATGCGCTCGCTTACGCTCTGAGCGATATTCTGCGACCGCTCAAAGGCGAGCGGACGGCGATTGTCGCGCTGACCGACGGCGACGATAATCGTTCGTTTCTGCCGTTTGACAGCCTTCTCGGTTCGATTCAGGAAAGCGGCGCGCTGATTTATCCGCTGTATGTTCCATCAACGCTGATCGGCGCGTCGGCGGGCGATTTTAATAAAACGGTTGATCCGCTCCGAATGCGTTATATGGGTTTGACGACAAAAGCGGAAGGCGAAGGCGAACGGCTCGCGCGCGTTTCCGGCGGCGTTTACTACCCGATTTCGCAGCTCGGCGAAATTCAAAAAGCCTATGACGATATCGCCGTCCAACTGCGGACGGCGTATACGATCACTTTTCGCTCGAATTTGCCGGAAACCGCCGATAAAACAACCGCTTCGCCGCGTTTGAAAGTGCGCATCAAACGCGAAAACGCTTTTGTTAAACTCGGTTCGGTCGTTGCCGTTTCAAACAAAAAAGTTTCTCTCGCCAAACCGGAAAACATTTTGCCGCAACATCATTTGAACGCGGGAAACGCCGCTCAAATCGCCGTCGAAAATATTCCGGCGCGTTTTTTTTTCGGTAATTCGGCGCAGTTTTCAGCGCCAAAAGCGCGTTTTCAAAATGTAAAATATTCCGGCGAAGATTTTTTTTTTGACCAGCCCATCGGCGAGATTTCCGGCGATGTCGCGCGCGTCAACTATAAACAATTCGTCAACGACAATCTGCGCGAATCGCCGCTGGAAAATTTTGACGTCAACAAAGCGAGCGGCGCGTTTTTATTGTCAAACGGCACCGAAAAAATCGCCGTCAGCCGCTGGATTTCGCCGAAGCGAACGCGTTCGTATCCGTACGAAAGAGTTTACGACACGCTCGCCCATTCGGGCAGAAAAGTCGCGATCATTCCCGTCGTCAAAGACGAAGGCTTAGGCGGTGACCGCGACTTTTTGCAGTGGGACACGATTTCGCTGCTCAGTCTTTTGGACGTGCAAATCGTGCTGGCTTATTACACCGAAGCCGAAAAAAACACGAAACGCGCCGATCAGATTACGGTACAGAAGCTCGATAACAATTATATTTCGTCGCGTTTAGCCGAAGTTTTTAACTTTGAAGGCACGCCGCGCGAGTGGAATGAGCGCGAAACGAAACAGCTCAAATTCGTTTTGGAAAAAGCGAGAACCGCTTACAAAGAAATTTCAAAAAACACGAAAACTTATCTGCACGATGCGGGCGCGATTGACGAATTAATCGTTTTCGCCGATACGCCGCAGAAATTTATCGAATTTTCCCGCCGCAAATCGCAGTCGGCGCAGAACCGCGAATTCGTTACCGACCAGCCGAAAGAAGCGCTCGCGACCGACACGAAAGCGAAAGTCACGATCAACAACGCGCTGTTCGGCAGATATTTTTTCACCTGCGACGAAACGAAAATCGAAAACAAAATTGTTTATTTGATCGAAGCGAAACACACGGCGCGCGGCAAAATGCCGAGCCGCAACGACATCAAAGACGGCTTCGTCAAATTGATGATTTATACGAATTTGAACAACGTCAAAGTCGCCAACGTGCCGCACCGATTAAAAGTGCAGATTCGTTTGACCGCCAACAAATTAAACGGCTCGATCACTTCGGACGCAAAAGACGACGCGGTTGACGGGTTTTTAAACGACAATACTTTTAGCGCGGCGGAAAAAACTTTCGTCAAAAAAATCTTTGAAGAAGCGCGCGCCAACCGCTTCAAGATAATTCTGGAACACGCGAAAACTGTCGCATTAAATTAAATGAAATCAACACTTTTACAATCGCTTTTCGATGAACAGGATCGCCGACCGCTGAGCGTTTCCGAAGTCAATTCGCAGGTTAAACGCGCGATTGAAAAGGCGTTCGCGTCGGTTTGGATCGAAGCGGAAATCGTCAATTTCGTCGCGGCGAGTTCCGGGCATTGGTATTTCACGTTGCACGACGGACACGCGCAGCTCAAAGCCGCGTGTTACAAAGGTTCAAACTGGAAAATTCGGTTTCAGCCGTTCGACGGTTTGCAGGTGCGCGTGCGCGGAAAATTGAGCGTTTACGAACCGAAGGGCGAATATCAACTGCTCGTCGAATCGCTCGAACCAATTGGAGAAGGCGCGCTCAAAGTCGCATTCGAGCAAATCAAATTAAAGCTCGGCAAAGAAAGACTTTTCGATGAAGAATTGAAACGTCCGCTGCCGCTTCTGCCGAAAAGAGTCGGCGTCGTAACTTCGCCGAACGGCGCGGCGTTTCACGATATTCTGCACGTTTTGTCGCGCCGTACGCGCACGGTGAGCATCGTTTTGATTCCGACGCGCGTACAAGGCGAAATGGCGGGCGAAGAAATCCGGCGAGCGATTTTGCTGGCGAACGATTACAATAAAACGGCGGCGGAAAATGAAAAAATTGACGTTTTAATCGTCGGGCGCGGCGGCGGATCGAGCGAAGATTTATGGGCGTTTAACGAAGAACGGCTGGCGCGGACGATGCGCGCTTCGGAAATTCCGATTATTTCCGCCGTCGGTCACGAAATTGATTTTACGATTGCCGATTTCGTCGCCGACCGCCGCGCGCCGACGCCGAGCGCGGCGGCGGAAATCGTCGCCGAATCCGAAGATCAGATCGAAGCGTTTATCGCCAAGCGAACGCAGGATTTATTCCAAACGGTCAGTTACAAACTGCTGCAATCGCGTTCCGATTGGCAGGAACTCGCGCTCGCGCCGGTTTTCTCGCAGTTTCCGCAGAAAATCAAAGATTGGCGCTACGAAGTCGAAGATTACGACGCGCGCATCGAAGACGCTTTTGCGGACAAATTAAAAACGAACGCGAAACGGCTCGAAAAAGTTATTTCGCAACTTTCGCCGCTCAAATCGGCATCGAAAGTCGCGGAAAATCAAACGCGGCTCGCGCTGCTTGAACAGCGTCAAACTGCCGCCGTCAAACGATTGATTGACCGAAAAGACGAGAATTTGAAAATCGAAATGGCTTCGCTTGACGCGCTTTCGCCGCTTTCGGTTTTAAAGCGCGGATTTTCCATCGCCGAAAAAGAAAACGGCGAAATTCTGCGCGATGCGAAAAATATAAAAACAAACGAAACGGTGAAAATTCGTTTGGCAAAAGGTAAAATTACAGCAACGGTAACGAAAAAAGAAAACTGAGAGATAAATCGCAATCACGAGCGCAGCGTCAAAATCTGACGATTGATTGGAAAAAAATCTCAAACTGAATCAAACGAGCAAAAAGGATGTCAAAATTTGTAGTCAACATTGATGAAAAACCGCCGCTGATTACGCCGGACGAATCGGTTTTCGCCGAATATCAAAAACCGAAAAAGCGCGGAAAATTCGCTAAAATTGCGCTTTTCGTCGCCGGATTGCTCGGAGCGATTATTTTGATCGCGGCAATCAGCGGTTATTTTTACTGGCAGAGCTACAAAAAAACGCCGCAGTATTCGCTCGCGCTGCTCATTGACGCGGCGCGGCGCGACGATCAGGCGGCGGTTGATCGTTTGGTTGACACAGACGCGGTCGTTGATGATTTTATGCCGCAGATTACCAGCAAAGCCGTCGAGCTTTACGGACGCGGATTGCCGCCGCAGACGATTGCGCGCGCCGAACGCGTCGCCGCGCCGCTGCTGCCCGCCGTCAAAGAACGCGCCAAAAGCGAATTGCCGCGCGTGATTCGCGAAAAAACCGACAAATTCGCCAACGTTCCGTTTGCCGCGATTGTTCTCGGCGCCGGTAAATATTTGGATATTCAGCAGAACGGCGATGCCGCGACGGTGAAGAGCAAACTCGCCGACCGACCGCTTGAAGTAAAAATGAAACGAAACGGCGCGGACTGGCAAATCGTCGGGTTGACTGACGAACAATTAGCCACGCAAATCGCGCAGAAAATCGGACAGGAAATTATCGCGGTTGCCGCCAAAGGCGGAATCAACAAAGCGGGCGAAAGTTTGGGAATCAAAAACTTACAGGATTTAATGCAGCAAGCCGACGATCTGTTAAATTAATTAAAAAGCGGTAAAAATTAAAGATTGATCGTGCGAATGAAAATTAAGCGACATCGAACGTGACCGAACGCAATTTATGGCTGAGAAAAAACAAACATTTGAATCGTCGCTCGGCGATTTGGAGAAAATCGTGCGCAAACTCGAAGACGGTGATTTATCGCTCGAAGAAAGTTTGAAATTATTTGAAGACGGCGTGAAATTGTCGCGCGAATGTCAGGAAAGATTGAATCAAGCGGAACGGCGCATCGAAGTTTTGCTCAAAGACGCGAACGGAAATCCGGCTCTGCAAAATCTCGCGCCCGAAGATTTGCGCGAAGAACGACAGCCGAAAGTCAAAAAAAGAATCGTTTTTGACGACGGCGACGACGAAGAATCGCCGTTTTAATAATTTAGAGAACAAAAAAAGCGCTGCTGACAATCTATTTTATCAGCAGCGCTTTTTTATTTGCCGACGGACTGTTGCCGTCATTTTTAATCAATCGAATTTGAAAGCAGCGAAAGAACCCGTAGGATTATGTTTCCGCGACCACTTCCGTGGCGGCTTTTTGTCTTTTGCGCGCGCTCCGCCACGTCGCCAAACCTTCTTTTGACAAGCTCATAATCGTTTTTCGGTTTTGAAATAGAAGATTCATCCACGCGCGTTTGCTCATCTGCGGAAAATAAATTCCGCGAAAGAAAAGCCGCGCGACGAGATGACCGATGCGCACATCAATCGGCGAATCTTTGATCGCTTGAATCGCTTCGTGATTGCGTTCCGGACTATACGAACGCGCCCACGCGTTGAAAGTTTCGGTTTTCGCGTCGTCAATCGTCATTTTCAGCGGATTGTGCGCCATCACAAACGGCGCGAATTCGAGCCAGTGTTTCGGGCGGTGCAGGCGTCCGGCTTTTTCCAATCTGTCGTAAAGCGGCGTTGCCGGAAACGGCGTTAATTGACCGAAAACGGGAAGTCCGGGCGACCAGCTTTCGATTTCGTCAACCGTTCGATTGGCGACGCCGACCGTATCGTTGTCCATTCCGAAAATGAACGATGTGATCGCATAAATATTGCGGCGCGCCAAACCGTCGAGCACGTCTTTGTAATTCGCCGGTTTGGAAAATGTTTTGTTGACGTCCGCCATATTCGCCGGATCAATTGATTCCATTCCGATAAAGATCCATTTTCCGCCCGCGTCGGCGATTAAATCAACGAGTTCTTCGTCGGCGAGCAGATTGGCGCTGATTTGCGCGACCCACGGCAATTGCGCGTCCGCCGCGATGATGTCGCGCAGCAGAGATTTTAAACGTTTTTTGTTGATGGCGAGGTTGTCGTCAATAAAGAAAACGGCGATTTGTCCTTTTTCCTGTCGGGCGCGCGCTTTTAATCGCAAAAGCTCTTCGATCACGCTTTCGTTCGTGCGAAAACGAATCGAATCGCCGAAAAATCCGGTGACGGTGCAGAATTCGCAACCGTACGGACAGCCGCGTCCGGTTTCAATCGGCACGACAAAGAATTTGCCCCAGCCCGCGCCCATTTTCGACAGCGGTTTTTGCAGGAATTTCGGCACGAGACTGAATTGCTCGAGGTCGAGAGTCTCCCACGGAATATGCGGATACGGCTGCAAACTCGGTTTGAGATCATTGCCTTTCGCGTCGGTTTGCGGCTGGTAAACGTCTTTGAGCGTTCCGTTTGCCGCGTCTTCGACGATTAACGCCCAAGTTTCGTCCGCTTCGCCGAGCGCGACGGCGTCGGCGTGGCGTTTTCCGCCGTCTCTGCCAAGCGCTTCGTCCGGGCATTCGGTGACGTGCGGTCCGCCCATCACGACTTTAATTCCCGCTTCGCGCAGAGAATCGGCAACTAAATAAGCGCGCGCGACCATTCTGGTCATCGCGCCGATGCCGACTAAACCGATGTTTTCATCTTTGCAAAACTGCACGAGCTGCTGGCGCGTCATCGCTTTGGCGTTGCCGTCAATCAAAATCACTTCGTGCTCTTTCGGCGTCAGCGATTGGAGCAGAAACATCCATAAATGCGGCATAAAGTTGCGCGTAATTCCATTGTCCGGGTTATAAAGCAGGATTTTCATAAATTCTTTCCTCGTGCGAAAAATAAGAGAAACTCAATCTTAAATGTTTAATAAAGGAATGATTTCTGATTGGTTACTGGTCAAATAAGCTTCCCGTAATTCGGTTTGATGCCGAAATACATACTTCAATCGCAAAAAAATTGTGTTCGTGTGATTGTTTTATAATTGGGGGAAGAGCCTGAACCGAAGAACGCATCAGAAAAGAGTTTCAAATACTCAAGCCCAAATGCAGAAAAAGCGATTCTTATGCGATTCATAGTATCATACTTTTATTGTCGCCCGTCCAACTTGAAAGTGAAAACGTTGGCATCGCCGCGCGTATAGGCGAGATTGCCGATACTTTTACAGCGACGAAAAAAAATTGTGCGTCCGCGTTCGCCGCGATGTATAATTTTTCTAATCATCAAAAAATGGTTAATCGAGATTGAGCAAAAAGGGAAGGAATTTGTATGAACAGAAGAAATTTTTTATCAAAAGCATCGGTCGCCGCCGGTGCTTTCGTCGTAACGCAAAACGCCGTCAGGACAAACGCGGACACCGGCGGCGCATCGCCCGAAGCGAATGCCGCTGAAATTTTTCAGACGCCGGAAACCGTGCTTGAAGGCGAAATGATTTACCGCACGCTCGGCGCGACCGGCGAAAAAGTGTCCGCCATCGGGCTCGGCGGTTTTCACATCGGCAAACCGCCGACCGAAGCCGAAAGCCTGAAACTCATTCGCACGGCGATTGATCGCGGCATCACGTTTATGGACAATTGCTGGGATTACCACGACGGCGCGAGCGAAATCCGGATGGGCAAAGCGTTGAAAAACGGTTATCGCAACAAAGTTTTTTTGATGTCGAAAATTGACGGGCGCGACAAAAAAACGGCGGCGAAACAAATTGACGAATCGCTTTTGCGGCTCGACACCGACCGCATTGACTTAATGCAGTATCACGAAATTATCCGGCTCGAAGACCCGGACAGAATCTTTGCCGAAAGCGGCGCGGCGGAAGCGATGACCGAAGCGCAGAAAGCGGGCAAAATTCGCTACATCGGTTTTACCGGACACAAAGACCCGCTTGTTCATTTGCGGATGATGGAAATCGCCGCCGCGAAAAATTACAAATTCGACGCCGTGCAAATGCCGCTCAATGTGATGGACGCGCATTTTCGCTCGTTTGAAAAACAAATTTTGCCCAAGCTCGTCGCCGCGAAAACCGGCGTGATCGGAATGAAATCGCTCGGCGACAATTTTATTATGCAGAGCAACACCGTTTCCGCGATTGAATGTCTGCATTACGCGCTCAATCTGCCGACTTCGGTCGTCGTGACCGGCATCGAAAAAATGGACATTCTCGATCAGGCGTTCACCGCGGCGAAAACGTTTAAGCCGATGAATCAAGCGCAAATTGCCGCGCTGCTCGCGAAAACCGCGCCCGCCGCTGTCGCCGGAAAATACGAAAAATACAAAACCGAAACGCGTTTTGACGGCACGGCGAAAAATCCGAAATGGCTCGGCGGAATGGAAGAAGGAAGCTGATAATTTCAGCAGCGGTAACGAAACGAACAAACAAAGCGGCGCATCAATAATACGGGATGCGCCGCTTTGTTTGTGTTACGCGCACGCTGAATTTCCGATTACGGACGATGAAAAACAAAAGTCCGGCGATTAAAAACATCATTCGGACGCGCGGAAGTATCTTACGGATGACTGGAAGTGTGTCTTGGACAATTAGAAATGTCTTACGGACGGCTGGAAATGTCTTACGGACAGTCGGAAATAAGACTTGGACGAGCGTCCAAGTCTTGCGGATAGCCGTCCAAGCCTTACGGACGACTGTCCGAACGAGCAATTTTTAAGATTTAAGGTTGTTGATTGTCGGAAAAACGGCAGAATCCGGCTTTGGTACGTCGTTTGAATAAAATTTCAGCGAAAAGATTTGGCGGTGATCGAGCGTTCCTGAAAACTTGCTTTCGATGCCGGTTCGCCGCCGGTCATTTGCATTGCGACGATGATGCGGCGCGCTTCCGGGCGCAGTTTCGGCAATCGCCAGCCGAAGAAAATCGAGCCGAAAATGCAGACTGCGCCGCCGACCGCAACCGTCATCGGCGCGCCCAAAACATCGGCGAGCGAACCGGCGATCAATGCGCCGAACGGAGCCATCCCCATAAACATCATCGAGTCAACCGCCATCACGCGTCCGCGCAGTTCGTCCGGCACCATCGCTTGGACGAGTGTGTTTGACGAAGACATCTGCATCATCATCGAAAACCCGACGGGCACGAGCAGCAGCGCCGACAACCAGAAAGATCGTGACAGCGAAAACAAAATCAAAAACACGCCGAACACGCCGGACGAAATTGCGACCCACGAGCCGAGACCTTTGATGCTTTTGCGCGAAGCCAGAACGAGCGCGGCGACGAGTGCGCCCGAACCGCTCGCGCCCATTAAAATGCCGAGTCCGCGCACGCCGCCGTCCAAAATCTGATCGGCGAAAATCGGCATCAAAACCGCATACGGCATCCCCATCAAACTGACCAAACCGAGCAGCAGAATCAACGCGCGAATCGGTTTGGTCGCCGCGACGAACGAAAAGCCTTCTTTGATTTTTTCAAACGCTGAAGCCGCCGTTTGCGCGATTTCCTTCGGTTCGATGTTCATCAGCGCAAGTCCGGTGAGAACGGCGATGTAACTGACCGCATTGCCCAAAAAACACCAGCCTTCGCCGACCGCCGCAACGAGAATTCCGGCAATCGCCGGACCGATGATGCGCGCGCCGTTGAACATCGAAGAATTGAGCGCAATGGCGTTGAGCAGATCGCTTTTGCCGACCATATCAACGACAAACGATTGACGCGTCGGAATATCAAACGCGTTGACGATGCCGGACAACGACGCGATAACGAACAAATGCCACACCTGCACCAAACCGCTCAAAGTCAGAAAAGCGAGCGTGAAGGCGAGAATCATCGAACACGTCTGCGTGGTCATCAAGATTCGGCGGCGGTCGTATTTGTCGGCAATCGCGCCGCCGAACGCCGTTAAGAGAAAGACGGGAAATTGATTGGCGAAACCGATCAAACCCAAAAGCGCGACCGAACCCGTGATGCGGTAAACGAGCCAGCTCTGCGCGACCGACTGCATCCACGTTCCGGTCAATGAAATGATTTGTCCGAAAAAGAATAACTGAAAATTGCGGTGTTTGAGCGCCCGGAAAGTATTGGAAAGACTCGTGCTGAAATCGTCTTCGGTTCGTTCTTCGACAGCTTGTGCGGCTGCGTCGCTTGATTTTGTTTCCCCTTGCATTGTTTTAAAAGTATCGCGCCGCATTCGCCGAAGCGCAAGTTATACGCCAAAAGAAAAAGCGAACTCGATCAAGAGTTCGCTTTTTTATAAATGACAATCAAATGCCGATTAATCGCGCGAGCTGAAAATGCTCAGAATATACCAGAACAAAAGCGCGATACTCGCAAACAATGACAGCGAAGCGGCGACGTGCTGATCGGTGTTATAACGATGCAGAACGTTCGACGTATCATATAAAATCGCGGCTCCGGCGAAAGCGACCATCACGAATGCGAACAAACTTCCCAGGCTAAAGCCGAAAAGAAGCGACGCCGCGATAAAACCGAGCGCAACAAATCCGCCAATCGCGAGAATCGGACCCAAAAAGGAAAAGTCTCTACGCGTCAGAAAGACGACTGACGTCAAGCCGAGAAACAATCCGAGCGTCACGATTCCGGCTTTCGCGATCACGTCATATCCGGCGTAATAAGCGGAGATATAAAGCAGCGGAATAAAAATGACCGCTTCGGCGACGACGTATAACGCCAAGCCCATATACTGTAACGGTTTCGACGTTTGCGAATTCGCCCACCAATTTGCCAGCATCGAAACGCCCATAAACGCCGCGAGCACGATAAACCACGAAAATCTGCCGCCGAGCATCGTTTCGGCAATCGCCGCGCCCGCGCCGGAAATCATTAAATAAGTTTCGAGCAAAATGAAAACGAGCACCGCGCCCGAAAGGTGCAGATAAGTTTTGCGAATAAAAGCGGCGCGTTCTTCGGGCAGAGCGTGTGCCGCTGAATTTCCGAAAGTTGAATTATAAGCTGTGTCCATATTTCTCCTTAAACTTGCTGACTTTGATGATATTTTTTCGCGAATCGTTGGTCTATTATACAACCGAACGCGGCGCGCAAAAAATCCTGACGCTTTTTATTAATCGAGCGTAAAACTTTTCGGCACGAATTCGAGCGCGACGATTTCGCCGTTCGTTTTATTTTTCTGGTTCGGCGTCGCTTTGTAGGTGAAAACGACCGGAATATCAACCTGTTTCAATCCGCAGCCGAATTGTATTTCCTGCGCTTCGGCGGTGTACGAACGCAGCTGCACCGATTGCGGCGAAACGGCGTTTAATTTGAGAATTTGCGCTCCGGTTTTGAGATGAAAAAACATCGCGCCTTTGCTCGTGCATTCGATTTTTTCGATGGTTCCGAGCGCGCGCGTTTCGCCCGGTTCCGGTTGACGCATCGTGCCTTTCAATGCCGCCATCATCGCCGCGCGGCGCTGCCGGTCGAAATCCTGATTCGGCATCGCGGCTGGCGGCGGCGGTTGGGCGGACGAAGACGGCGCATTTGAAACAATCATTTCTTCGGTCGCCTGAAACGCGTTCGCCGTTTGATCGGCGAGCGCGGCGGCGTCCATAAATTTGAAATTCTGCGGCACGAAATCAATCGCGACGAGTTCGCCGCGCGGCGCGGTTTTCGTTTTCGCCGCTTCGACTGCGAGCGGTTTATACGTCACCACCGCTTTGAACGCGGCGAGATTGGCGTCGCAGCCGATTTGCGAATTTTGCGCGTCGGCGTCGAACGCCATCAGCGCCAGATTTTCAAAATCTTTGCTCGTCAGCGTAAAAGTTTCGGTGTCGGTTTTGACCGTGAAAACAATCGGATTTTTGCATTCGACTTTCTGAATTCGTCCGAGCGACTGCTTTTCGTTCGCCGCCGTTTTGCGCAGCGTTTGGTTAACGAAAAGAATCGAGCGTTCTTCTTCGATTTTCGCCAATTCTGCGGGCGTCAGCTCCTTTTCGCTGGCGGCGCGGCGAATGATGATCGGCTCTCTGCCGTTTTTCTTCGCTTCGGCGATTGCCGTTTCGTATTTTTTGCGCGAATCTTCGTTGACGGCGTAAATTTCGCGATGCTGCTGAATTTGTCCGGCGAGATTTTCCGCGCGCATTTTTACTTCGGGTTCGTCGGTCGTTTTCAAAATCTTGTCGGCGATTTTCGCCGCTTCGTCAAATTTTTCCTGCCGCAAATAAATTTCAGCGATGCGAATCGCGTAACGCTGATTGCCCGGCTGATATTTCAGCGCTTTGAGCAAATAAGTAACAGCTTCGTCGAGATTTTCGTTGTTGACGAGACTGACAAACGCGAGCATTTCGTAGCTTTCCGTAAATGACGGATTGATGGCGATTGATTTTTTCAGCAAATCGCGCATTTTCGCCGATTGTTCTTTCGGAAAAGAATTAACGAAGCCGAATTCGTCGCGTCCTTCGCGGCTTAAGAGATATGCGTACTGGTAAAAAGCGAGATGATTTTTCTGGTCTTTGGCGATGGCTTTTTCAAAATAATTTTTTGCTTCGTCGTATTTTCGCTGGCGCATTTTGACCATTCCGAACGTCGTGTTCGCCATACTCGAATCCGGTTTGAGGTCAACGGCTTTTTGCAGGTATTCGCCCGCATCGTCGGCGCGATTCGTGTGATACAGCAAATCGCCGAGATACGCGTTGCTGTCGGTTTCGTCGAGCGGCGAAATCTGCATTTCCGCGTCGAAAACCAGCTTGTTTTTGAATGAAACGAACGAATATTTATACGAATTCTGCGCGACGTATTTTTTCAGCTCTTTTTCCATCTGCGCGTAATTCATCTGAAAAGAATCTTGAAACGCTTTTTCCGCCGGAACGTTTTTCATTGATAAATCGAGAAATTTGCTCAAACCTTCGCTTTTCCCGCCTTGCAGCAAATAATGCATCAGCGCCCACGACTGCGCGTAAAAAACGCTGCGCGAGTGATTGCCGTTTTGATGCAGCGAGTAATTGTTAATCTTGAAAAGCGTTTCGAGCGGAATCAGTTTGTTTTGCTGAAGCGTCAGCAAATGCCCGCTCTGCGGCAGACCGAGTTTTACTTCCTGATCTTTCGCGATTTCAAACGTCTGGTAATATTCGGCTAAACCTTCGTTAAACCACGGCGGAACTTCTGATTTACCGAAATTCGTGTTGACGATAAAATGCACGTATTCGTGGAAAATTGTGCCGAAAATGTCCGCGTCTTCGCCGTCGGTCGAAAGCGTGATGTAATTGATATCTTCGCCCGGCTGAAAATACCCGGCAACGAAATCGTCAATTTTTCCGTCGGCGCGTTTCGGCTTAAACGGTTTATAAGCCGAAGAACTTTTGAACACGACGACGTTCGTTGCAATCGGCGAACTGAGATTGGTTCGGGTAAAAAGCTGCCGAAAAGTTTCGCGAAATTGTTCGAGCCTGGTCGCGACGCGGCGAATATCTTTTTCCGAAGCGTTGCCGATCAAAAAAAAGTTTTTCGAGCGCACTTGGAGCCATTCGTCTTTCGGCGCGGCTGCCGGAAAAACGGACGAACAAAGAAAAGCGAGCGCGAGCAAAGCGCACAAAATGAGTGTCGAAATTTTTTTCATACGTTTATGGAAGCGAATTTTTAGGTTTAGGTTTTTTGAGTGATTTTTTAATCGGCGATTAACCAAATTCAAGCCGTTCGATACATCTTTCGGATACAAAAAAAGACCGCGCAAAAAATCAAACGAAGTCTTTTGATAAATAAAATATCACATCTGCCGCGAAAATAGATAGATGTTTTTCGCCGTCGAAGTTTGTCACAATGCGAGGCGCGTCACTGCCAAAATCGCTGAAAGATTTGCCCGAACGAGCAGGGAGCTAGCTCATTGACAAAAAAATCGTGAGGAACAAATCGAGTGTTAATTTTCTTATTTTCTAATGACGCGCATAATTTCGCCGGGCGCGCTTTCATTGCCGTTTGAATCAACCGCGCGAATGTAATAAAAATAAATTTCGCCCGACTGCACGCCTTCGTCTTTATATTCGGTCGTCGGAATCGGTTGTTTGTTGCGCCGTTCCCATTGTTCGAGCGGCACATTTTTATCCGCCGAGCGATACATATTGTAACCGGCAAAATCAGCGAGCGGATTCTGCGCGTGCTGATTTCCGGCGTGATCGGTAAACGTGGTTTTCGGCGTTACCGGCTGACTTTCGTTGCCGTCGGCGTCAACCTGCGTCAATTTGTAAAAATACCGCGTCCCAATTTCCGCCGTCGGATCATTAAAATTCCCTTCGGCAATCGGCTCATCCGTCAATCTTTCCCAAAACACAAACGGCAAATTTTCATTAACCGAACGATAAACGTGAAAACCGACCGATTGCTTTTTCATCTTCTCGCGCAAAAGTTTCTGCCGCTGTTTGATTTTATGTTTATTCATTACTGTATTTGATTACCAAATACAGAAAAAAACTTCAATATTCAACACTCGAAAAACCAAAAGCAGCACTGGAATTTTTCGCCGATTGTGGAGCAATAAACCGATCAATTCGCTATGAAATAACGAGACTGCCGAAATACCGAAAAATCAATCTAAACAAATGTCCGACACATCGGTTCCCGAACAAAAAAACAAACAAAAAAAGCCCGACTTTAATCAGTCGGGCTTTTTTCCTTAAAAATGGAGCCATCCATGGGATTCAAACCCACGACCTTTCGATTACGAATCGAATGCTCTATCAGCTGAGCTAGGATGGCGTTTCGGACAAGCCGAATTACAAAATATAGTTTCCGGCGTGGTGATTGTCAAGCAATGGCTGTTGATTGGCGCGAAAATTCTCGACCGGCGGCGGGCGGTTTGACCTTTTGATTCGCCGACGAATGTTTTATGATTTTGTTTTGAATCGAATAAGCAAATTATGAATGAAATAAATGTCATCGGCGGCGGTTTGGCGGGCGTTGAGGCGGCTTGGCAAGCGGCGGAAACGGGCGCGAAAGTGCGGCTTTACGAAATGCGACCGGTCGCGCAGACTCCGGCGCACCGAACGGATAAACTGGCGGAAATCGTCTGCTCGAATTCCTTGAAATCAGACGAAGTCGGCAGCGCGCCGTATCTTTTGAAGGAAGAATTGCGGCGCGGAAAATCGCTCGTAATGGAAGTTGCCGCACAAACGCGCGTTCCGGCGGGCGCGGCGCTGGCAGTTGATCGCGGGAGATTTTCCGAGCTGATTACCGAGCGAATCGAAAATCATCCGCATATTGAACTGATTCGCGAGGAAATCAAAACGATTCCGCACGATGAAATCACGATCATCGCGACCGGACCTTTAACGTCGGAAGCTTTGACCGTCGAAATTATGAAGATGACCGGCGACGATCAGCTTTATTTTTACGACGCGATTGCGCCGATTGTCGCCGCCGATTCGATTGATATGAACATCGCCTTTAAAGCCGCGCGTTACGGCAAAGGCGGCGACGATTACATCAATTGTCCGATGGACAGAGCGCAATACGAAACTTTTTACAACGAGCTAATCAACGCTAAATCGGTTCCGCTCAAGCGTTTCGAGGAAACGCACTGGTTTGAATCGTGTCTGCCGATTGAGGAAATCGCCCGGCGCGGCGTTGACACGCTGCGTTTCGGTCCGATGAAGCCGAAAGGTTTGCCGCTGCCCGCGACCGGGCGCGAACCGTACGCCGCCGTGCAACTCAGGCAGGAGGATTTAATGGCGGACGCTTATTCGCTCGTCGGTTTTCAAAATCATTTGAAATACGGCGAGCAGGAACGCGTTTTGAAATTGATTCCGGGAATGGAAAACGCCGATTTCCTGCAATTCGGGCAGATTCACCGCAACACTTTTATCAATTCGCCGCAGATTTTAGACGCGACTTTGCAGACGAAAAAAAATCCGAAATTGTTTTTTGCCGGACAAATCACCGGCGTCGAAGGCTACATCGAATCGGTCGGCACCGGCTGGCTCGCCGGACTCAATGCGGCGCGAATCCTGCGCGACGAAGCAATGCTTGTCGCGCCGCCAACTTCGGCAATCGGCGCGCTGTGTCGCTACGTTTCCAACGTCGAGACGAAAAATTTTCAGCCGGTCAACATCACGTTCGGCTTGCTCGCCGAAGCGCCGCTCGAACTGCGCAAAAAATACCGCAACAAACGCGAACGCCACAACATTCAGGTCGAACTCGCGCTCAGGGATTGGGACGAATGGATCAGCCGAATTGATAAAAGTTCGGTCGCAAGCGTATGAAATTTCTCGGCGCGCTGCTGCAAATCGGCGAATTATTCAACGGGCGGTTTAACTGGCGCGGCGTTTTTCATTTGTCTCTTTTTATTTTGATGGCGCTGATTATCATCGGATTCGTCGCGTTTATCGGTTACAACGCGTTTCGGTCAAAAAAATAAAATGGAACACGACATTTTAATCGTCGTCGCGGTTTTTCTCGTCGCGGTTCTTTATTCATCGGTCGGACACGGCGGCGCGTCGGGTTATTTGGCGGTGATGGCATTTCTGGCTGTCTCGCCGACGGTCACGCGTCCGACGGCGCTGGTTTTGAATTTGTTCGTCGCTTCGATTTCGTTCGTCCAATTTTATCGCGCGCGTCATTTCGACTGGAAAATTTTCGCGCCGTTCGCCGCCGCTTCGATTCCGTTTGCGTTCATCGGCGGAATGATTCATTTGCCGACGACCGTTTACAAAATAATTCTCGGCGCGACGTTAATGCTCGCGGCGCTGCGGCTGGCAATAAAACTCACTTCCGAACTCGAACCGCGCCCGCCGAAAATCTGGATTTGCCTCGCGATTGGTGCTATTTTAGGTTTGGTTTCCGGTTTGGTCGGCGTCGGCGGCGGCATTTTTCTAACGCCGATCCTGCTTTTAATGAACTGGACTGAACCGAAAAAAGCGGCGGGCATTTCCGCGCTGTTTATTCTCGTCAATTCGATCTCCGGACTTCTGGGCAATTACGCGCAAATAGCGCAGCTGCCTCCGACGGTTTTCTGGTGGATTTCGGCGGCTGTCGGCGGCGGAGTTATCGGCGCAACGCTCGGCAGCAAACGATTCGATTCGATGACCCTGCGCCGCGTTCTGGCGTTCGGTTTGTTAATTGCCGGATTAAAACTGATTTTCACGTAAATATCATATCTAAAAGAGGTTTTCTTATGAACAAAGATCTAGAACATTTAAGATGGCTGTCCATCGGCTTTTATGTTTACGCCGGTCTGACTGCGCTGTTCTCGTGTTTTCCGATTATCCATCTTGTTTTAGGAATCGCGATGATCACCGGAAAGTTAGACGAAGGAGCGAATCCGCCGCCGCCTTTTTTCGGCTGGTTTTTCGTCGTCTTCGCCGCCATATTCATTTTGGGCGGCTGGTCAGTTGCCGTCGCGTCGTTTCTCGCCGGAAAATATTTAACGCAGCAAAAAAATTACACGTTTATTTTTGTGATGGCAGTAATCAGCTGTATGTTTGCGCCGTTCGGCACGGTAATCGGTATTTTCACGATTGTCGTTTTGCTGCGCGATTCGGTCAAACAACTTTTCAACCGATACGACTATTCGCCCGGTTTTAATCCGCCTGAATGGAAATAATTTCGATACGCCAAGCTAACTCATCAACGACTTTAAGCATCGAAGTCGTTGATTAATATGATTCGTAATTTAACGCTCACAATTTTATTTTTCGCGTTCGCTTCGGTTATTTCAGCGCAGTCGGGACGGATGAAACCGAGTGAAACGCCGACACCGAAAAAGGATGCGCCGCGTCCGTCGGTTGTTTATATGCCGACTCAAACTGCCGCGCCGAAATCTTCGCCGTCGCCGAATAATTCCGTTAAAAAAACTGAAGTTGACGACGATATAATCAATGTCGAATCGAATCTCGTGCCGATTCCGGTTTCGGTTTTGGGCGCGGACGGTCAGGCGGTGGCGAATTTGCGGCGCGAAGATTTTACGCTGCAGATTGACGGGCAAGCGGCGGAAATCGGCGATTTAGCGCGTTCGGAAACGCCGGTGCGACTCGCTCTTTTGTTTGATAATTCGTCGAGCGTGACGATTGCTCGCGAATTTGAAAAAAAGGCGGCGATTCGATTTTTTCGCAAAGTTTTGCGCCCGTCAAAAGATTTAGCCGCGCTTTTTTCCGTTTCGACGGCGGCGCGGCTCGAACAGCCTTTGACGAAAGACGTTTCGCAGCTGACTGATGCGATTGATCTTTTTGCCGAACCGCAGGGAGCGACTGCGCTGCTCGACGGCATCATCAAAGCCGCCGAGTATTTGCGCGACGCGAGCGGCAGACGCGTTATCGTCATCGTTTCCGACGGCGAAGACACGATTTCCGATTCGACTTTTGAGGAAACGTTAAAAGCGATTCAGGCGAACAACGTGCAGGTTTACGTCGTTAAAACCAAAGAATTTGAAAACTTCAAACAAACCGGACAGCGCGGCGGCAACGCCAATATTCGCGCGCTTGCCGCCGAACGCCGAATGCAGGAAATCACTCAGCAAACCGGCGGCGCGGTTTATTCGCCGATTGACGAACGCGAACTCGACCAAGCCTTCAATCAAATCTCCGCCGAACTCGCCCAACAGTATATTTTGAGTTATTATCCCGAAAATGACGCGGACAAACGCGGCGAATTTCGCACGATTTCGCTCGCCGTTAAAACCGGAAAAAACTTGAGCGTCCGCACGCGCAAAGGTTATTACGTTCCGAAGCGAAATTGATAATTGATAATTGATAGTTGATAATGAAAACGCTTTCGCCGTTATCAATTTTCAACTATCAATTATTCGTTATGCTTGAAGAATACCTGAATCAGTTTCTCCAACATCTGCGCTACGAGCGCAACGTCAGCACGCACACTTTGCGCAATTATTCGAGCGATTTGCTGCAATTTCGCGATTACCTGCTGGAAAAAAGTCGAGCCGAAGACGTTCCCGTTGCGGAAATTGATCATTTGACCATTCGCGAATGGATGGCGTCGCTGCACGGTTTGAACAAAAAGAAAACTTCGATTGCCCGCAAACTCGCCAGTTTAAGAACATTTTTTCAATTTTTGATTCGCGAAGGAATTCAGGAAACGAATCCGGCAAAACTCGTCGCCACACCGAAAATCGAGCGCAAATTGCCGACGCATCTTTCGATGGAAGACGCCGTGCGCTTTATCGAAACGCCGGATTTGAATACGGACTTGGGTAAACGCGACCGCGCGATTCTCGAATTTCTCTACGCGACCGGAATGCGCGTCGGCGAACTCGTTAATTTGAATCTCAAAGATATTGATTTTCGCGAAAAGCTCGTTCGCGTCACCGGCAAACGCAAAAAACAAAGGATTTTGCCTTTTCATGAAAATGCGCTGCAAACGCTGATGTTTTACTTAAAAGAAGCGCGCGCCGATTTCTTAAATAATTGCCCGCCCGCCGAACGCGACGAACAAGCCGTCTTCTTAAATTATCAGGGAACGCGCATCACGACGCGCTCGGTCGGGCGGATGGTTGATAAATACATCAAACTCTGCACAAACATTCACCCGGACATTTCGCCGCATTCTTTAAGACATTCGTTTGCCACGCATCTGCTCGATTCCGGCGCCGATCTGCGCGATATTCAGGAACTGCTCGGACACGCGCTGCTTTCGACGACACAGATTTACACGCAGGTTTCGATGGAAAAACTGATTGAAGTTTACGACCGCGCGCATCCGAAAGCGTGAATTTGATGAAAAGTGAAAAACGGAAAATGAAAAGTGGAAAATTGACAAAGATGGAACGACCCGAAAAAAACGAATACGCCGCTTATTACGAAACTTATGTTTCGCTTGTCGAAGAAACCGATATTGTCGCGGTTTTGGAAAATCAGATCGCCGAAATGCAGAATCTTTTCGCGGAAATAACCGAAGAAAAAGCGGCATTCGCTTATGCCGAAGGAAAATGGACGATCAAAAATTTGGTCGGGCATTTGAGCGACGGCGAGCGAATTTTCGCTTATCGCGCGCTGCGATTTGCGCGCGCTGATGAAACGGCTCTTCCCGGATTTGAGCAGGACGGTTATATCGAAAACGCGAACTTTGACCGAGTTTCGCTTGCTGATTTGGTTGAAGAATTTATACTTTTGCGCCGCGCTAATTTACTGTTTTTCAAGAATTTACCAGTTGAAGCGTGGACGCGCGGCGGCGCGGCGAGCGACAATTTCGTTTCAGTGCGCGCGATTGCTTATATTATGGTCGGACACGTTCGGCATCACATTAACGTATTGAAAACGCGTTATTTGAATTAATGAGATTCGATACAATCATCATCGGTGCGGGCGCGGCGGGGCTTTTTTGTGCGGCGGAAGCGGGGAAACGCGGGCGCAAAGTTTTAGTCGTCGAACACAACGCGCAAGTCGGGCGCAAGATTTTAATTTCCGGCGGCGGACGCTGTAATTTTACGAACGTTCACACCAAACCGGAAAATTTTATCTCGAAGAATCCGCATTTTTGCAAATCGGCGCTCGCGCGCTACACCGCGCAGGATTTTGTCGAACTCGTCAAGAAACACAACATTCAATTTTACGAAAAAAAGCTCGGACAGCTTTTCTGCCGCGAAAGTGCGCGTCAAATCGTCGCGATGCTCGAAACCGAATGCGCGCGGGCGAAAATCGTCGTGCGCACGAATTGTTCAGTTAAAACGGTTAAAAAAACTGACGGCGGTTTTGAGATTGAAACGAATCAGGGAATTTTTTCGTGTGAAAATCTCGTTATTGCAACCGGCGGGCTTTCATTTCCGAAAATCGGCGCGACGGATTTCGGTTTTCGCATCGCGCGTCAATTCGGTTTGAAAATCGTCGCGCCGCGACCGGCGCTCGTGCCGCTCGTTTTTGCCGAGAACGAAAAGAATTTCGCCCGGCTCGCCGGAATTTCGGTTGACGCGGTCGTCTCAACCGGCAAACAATCTTTTCGCGAAAATATTCTGTTCACTCATCGCGGACTTTCCGGTCCGGCGATTTTGCAGATTTCCAATTACTGGCAAGCGGAAAAACCGATTTCGATTGATCTTTTGCCGCAAACGAACGCGCGCGAAATTTTGGAAAGCAATCAAACAGCAAAGCAGAATCTCGACAATTTTCTCGGTCGCTATCTGCCGAATCGTTTCGCCGAACTTTACGCGGCGGAAATAACTGAAAACAAATCGCTCACGCAAATCGGAGCGAAGGAGCGCGCGCGAATCGCCGCCAATTTAAATGAGTGGCGAGTAAAATTCGGCGAAACCGAAGGTTATCACAAAGCCGAAGTCACTGCCGGCGGCGTCGCAACTGAAGAACTTTCTTCGCAGACGATGGAAGCCAAACGCGTTGCCGGACTTTATTTTATCGGCGAAATCGCCGACGTGACCGGCTGGCTCGGCGGTTACAATTTTCAGTGGGCGTGGTCGTCCGGTTTTGCCGCCGGACAAACGGTTTAACGCGTTGCAAACAATAAAATTATCCGCCGAAAATACTGCTTGAAATCTCGCTGATTCCTGTTATCATATTACTTGTTCAGCCCAAAAAACCGCATTTATAAAAATTTAGCTGCCGGTCTTCCGGCAAAAAGCTTTTTTGCCTCAGTCGAATGATTTTCGGCTGATTTTTGCGCGGATAACACAAAATTGCATCTGTTCAGGTATGATGAAAAATCTTTCACAACGAGTTTTGATTATCGAAGACGACGCGGATTCGGCGGAATCGCTGAAAATGCTGCTCGAACTCAATGCGTGTGCGGTCGAGACTGCTTCGGACGGAGAAAGCGGTTTGGCGGCGGCGCGCAGCTTCAAACCGCAGATAATTATTTGCGATATCGGTCTGCCGGGAAAAATCAACGGTTTGGAAATCGCGCAGATTATCAAACAGGACGACTCGCTGCATCCGGTTCATTTGATTGCGTTGAGCGGTTACGGGCAAACCGAAGACATCAAAAAAACGCAGAACGCCGGTTTTCATCATCATCTCGTCAAACCCGCCGATTTCGATAAATTAATCAATTTAATCGCGCAAATTCCCAAAATATAAATTCAAAATCGTCAGCGTCAATGAATAGAGAGATTTTCAGCGGACGATGACTTTTGTATTTTTATATTTTCTTGTAAAGTTTCCGAAGAAATATTATGCGGCTATTCCGCACCGGAAATGATATTTTATGACTGCATCCGCTGATGTAACGCGTCTTTTGCAGGCTTATCGCGAAGATAATAAATCGGTTTTAGACGAACTTTTCCCGCTTGTTTACGCCGAGCTGCGAAAAATCGCTCAACACAAATTAAACAGTGAACGCGACGATCACACTTTGCAGCCGACGGCGCTCGTTCACGAAGCGTATCTGCGCCTTATCGGTCAGCATTCGGTTGACTGGCAGAATCGCGCGCATTTTTTCGGGCTGGCGGCGGAAATGATGCGGCGCATTCTCGTCAATCACGCGATTGAGCGAAAAACGAAAAAACGCGGCGGCGGCGAAACGCGCATCGCACTCGACGAAGCCGTTTCTTTTGCCGAAGAAAGGGAAGTTGATCTCGTTTCGATTGACGAAGCGCTCGGTGATTTGACGAAATTTGCGCCGCGACAAGCGAAAATCGTTGAGCTGAAATTTTTCGGCGGACTAACAAATGAAGAATCAGCCGAAGTGATCGGCATTTCGGTCGAAACCGTCAAACGCGATTGGCGCGTCGCTAAATCCTGGCTTTTCAACCGCTTAAACTAAAACTCTGAATTCTTTAAAAAACAAAATAAGAGCAAATTGAAACTTTCCAGCGAAAAAATCTATGAACGAAGATTTGGAAACAGCCGAACAGTGGGAAGAAATCAGCAGTATTTTTCATTCGATTGTCGAATTGCCGCTCGCCAAACGCGCGCGCGCTTTATCCGCCATCAGCGACGAAAAAAAACGTCTTGAAATCGAAAAACTGCTGGCGGCGGACGATGCGGCGGCAGGATTTATCAGCGTTTCGCCGCTCAGCGCTGCCGGATTAGAACAGAATTTGCCGCCGCTGCCCGCGCGCATCGGAAAATATAAAATTCTGCGCGAAATCGGACGCGGCGGAATGGGAACGGTTTACCTTGCCGAACGCGAAGATTTGAAAAAGCGCGTCGCGCTGAAAATCATTAAGCGCGGAATGGATACGGACGAAATTCTGCGGCGGTTTCAAACCGAACGACAGATTTTATCGAATCTCGAACATCCGAATATCGCGCGTTTGCTCGACGGCGGCGTGAGCGAGGAAAATTTATCATTTCTCGTGATGGAATACGTCGGCGGCGAAGATTTAATTAGTTTTTGCGGTAATCGCGATTTGTCTTTTGACGGACGGCTCGAACTTTTTCGCAAAATCTGCGCCGCCGTCGCGCACGCGCACCAAAATTTGATCGTTCATCGCGATTTAAAGCCGTCCAATATTCTCGTGACCGAAGCGGGCGAACCGAAGCTGCTCGATTTCGGAATTTCCAAAATCTTAACTGCCGACGCGGAAAACGCGACCGGAACGGCGACGGCTTTCGGAATGATGACGCCGAATTACGCGTCGCCCGAACAATTTCGCGGCGAGACGGTCTCGACCGCCACCGATATTTACAGTCTCGGCGTCATTTTGTTTGAGCTTTTGACCGGGAAATTGCCGTACGAAACAAGCAGCAAAAAACTTGAAGAGGCGGCGCGCGTCGTCAGCGAAAATGAGCCGCCGCGTCCGTCAATCGTCGTTAGTGAAAGTTGGTCAGCGAGCCGAAACGCCGTGACCGACGACAGCGCGGCGAAAAAAACGAATTCCAGTCGTTCTATCGCCGCTGCCAATCCGAAACTTTTGCGCGGCGATTTAGACAATATTATTCTCAAGGCGCTGCGCAAAGAACCGGCGCGCCGCTACTCGACGGTCGAACAGTTTTCCGAAGATATTCATCGTCATTTAAGCGGTTTGCCGGTCACGGCGCGTCCCGATACGTTTTCCTATCGCGCGTCAAAATTTATCAACCGCAACAAATTTTCGGTCGGTTCGGCGGCGCTCGTCGCGCTCGCGCTCGTCGGCGGTATCGCCGGAACTTCGTGGCAAGCCGTGCGCGCCGAACGCGAACGCGGCTTGGCGCAAAAGCGTTTCGGCGAAGTTCGCCAGCTTGCCAACAATGCGGTTTTTAAATATTACGAACAAATTAAAGATTTGGACGGCGCGACCGAAGCGCGCGAAACGCTCGTTAAAGACGCGACCGAATATCTCGACCGATTGGCGCAGGACGCGAGCGGCGACGTTTCATTGCAGCGCGATTTGGTCAAAGCGTATTTTCGGCTCGGCGATGTTTTGGGCGCGCCGTATACGGCGTCGAACACGGGCGACACCGCTGGAGCTTTGGCGAATTACCGCAAAGCGGAAACGATTATTAATAATTTGATCGCCGATTTTCCGCAGGAAGTCGAATTTATCGGATTAAAACGAAATCTGCATACGAAAATCGGCGAAGTGCATCAGCGCGGCGGCAATGCCGACGAAACACGCGAGAATTTTCGGGCGGCAATGGAATTGAGCCGCAAAATTGTCGAAACCGATCCGAATAATCCGACGCATCTTTCTGCACTGGGACAAAATTACGTGCTTTACGGCGAAACTCTGCCGCTCGGTACGGGCGAAAACGAAAGCGTTGCCACCGCTTCGCAAGGTTTGCCTTACTTGGAAAAAGCTTTGGCAATCGCGCCGAACGAATCAGTGCCGTTGCAGCGAATGAATATGGCGAATATTCGCATCGGTTTGCAGATTTACGGGTTGGCGCGCGAAGCGGAAGATCGCGGCGACCGCCAGCAAACCGAAGAATTATACAATCGCGCGGCGGAACAATTTGAAAAAGCGACGGCGACGGCGGAAAAACTCGTCGCCATTGACGGCAAAAACGCGGGTTTTATGCGCCGCCTTTTTATTTCAAAATTTAATAAAAGCACGGCTTTGAGCGGTTTAGGACAAACTGATGTCGCACTCGAAATGCAGAATCAGATGCTCGCGCAAACCGAAAAAGCGGCAAAGGAAACGGCGAACGCCGAAGCGCAGCTCGATCTGGCGCAAACTTTCTACGAACTGGCGCGAACAGCGGCGCGGCGCAAAGAATATTCCGCCGCTGCTGGGAATTTCCGCCAAGCGATTGAGATTTATTCGCAGATTATCACGAAAGACGCACACAATTCGGAAGTGCAGAAATCGCGATTTGAAGCGCGCCTGCGACTCGGCGACGCGCTGGCGGCGCAGGAAAATGAAAAAGCCGCGATTGAGCAGTATCAAACCGCGCTCGCCGAAGCGAAAGATGCGCCGCAGCTAAAAAACACGCCGTTCGTTGCTTTCGCCGACGGTTGGACGCGCGCGAAAATCGGCGATTTAGCCGCGCGAAAAAATGATTTGCAAAACGCCCGCGCCGAGTACCGAAAAGCCGCCGAAAACTGGCGAAATGAAAATTCCGCACCGGAAAAATTCGGTTTCAGCCGCGCGATGCTGACCGATTTGCAGGCGAAACTTCAGCGTTAAAAAACGAGCGAAGTAAAAAAGTTCAAGCGAAAATAAAAAGAAGTCTCGCCGGGACACAATTTCGGCGAGACTTCTTTTTAGGGGAAAACCGATTGTTAGCGGCTTTCCAAATTCCCAAACAGTTAAAAAGGTTTTTTACTGTTCGGCGGTAAAGTTAATTTCGCCCAGATTTTCCGCCGCATTCAAAATGCGCGTCGTTTCGGCGAAAGTGAATCTTTTCGCGCTGACCGACAAAACGATTGTTTGTCCGGCGGCGATTTCGCTGAATCGGTAATATCCAAACGGATTGGTGACGGCAACTTGCGCCGTGCCGGTCGCGTCGGTTAAAACGACGCGGACGTTGGCGATTCCGCGTCCTTTAGCATTTACAGCACGTCCGCTGACTGTGATACTTGCCGCCGTCGGCGCAAAACAGCTCGCGTCAAAAATCCAGTTAACGCCGTTGTTGCCTGAATTTGTGCCGTTGAAAACTCGAATAATCGGCGTTCCCGTTTGTCCGCTGACATCAACGTCCGTCATCAAAAACAATCCGTTTCCATTCCATCTGCGCTGTGTCGCGTTGGTCGAACGAAGCTGAATATTATCAGCCTGACAACCCGCGCCGTCGGCATTCAGCCGAATTGTTCCTTCGTTTTGGACATCGCCGCCGAACGTGATTGTTCCGCCGAATTCGTTGGTGAAACTTGCCGACGCTGCAATCGAAAGCGACGCGAGCGCGTGATTGTAATTGCCGGTTTGCACGACGTTGCCCGAAACGATATTGAGCGGCACGAGCGTCGCGCTGGTGTTGTTGCCGATGTTGCCGGAAATTAAAAGACTGGTCGGCGCGGCGGGCGCGAAACTGTTTTCGACTGCTGAAACCGAGTTCGGTTTGTTGACCATCCAAATTCCGTTTGTCGTGATGCCGCCGACGTTAGTGTAGATTTGGTCGGTCGTGCCGGTGAAACTTAAATTGGTGCTGCCGCCGCTGAACTGATTGGTGATCGAGACGTTTTTCTTCGCGTCAATT
>SXGU01204490.1_pt1 | contig 30800 bp, 23 predicted proteins | sample 3174531 | NCBI WGS metagenome assembly SXGU01 (sample SAMN11356863, study PRJNA531348) | freshwater metagenome | isolation source: freshwater sample F1-140 | place: China: Fuxian Lake, Yuxi | collected 2017-12-25 | reverse complement strand
TTCTTCGGGCACCCCGAGGTGTACGTCATCCTCTTCCCCGCCTTCGGCATCGCGGCGGAGATCATCACGGCGCACAGTCGCAAGACACTCTACGGCTACCGCATGGTGGTGTGGTCGATCATCGCCACGAGCTTGCTGAGCTTCATCGTGTGGGCGCACCACCAGTTCATCGCTGGCATCGACCCGCGCCTCGCTACGCCCTTCTCGATCACCACGATCCTCATCAGCGTGCCGGTCGCGGTTTCGATGTTCAGCTTCATCGCCACGCTCTACGGCGGCTCCATCCGCTTCACGAGCGCGATGTTGTTTGCCATCGGCTTCTTCGCCTGCTTCTTGCTTGGTGGTGTGACCGGGATCATCAACGGCGCCGCTGCGGCCGACATCTACATCCACGACAGCTACTACGTCGTCGCCCACTTCCACTACACGCTTTATCCCTTGGTTTTCATGGCGGGGAGCGCGGGGATCTACCACTGGTATCCGAAGATGTTCGGCCGTCACCTGGACGAAGGCCTGGGCAAGATCCACTTCTGGGGCACGATGGTGTTCTTCAACCTCGTGTTCTTACCACAGTTCAACCTCGGTATGATGGGGCACCACCGTCGCATCGCGGTGCCAACCGAGTTCGATTTCTTGTCCACCCCGGCGGCGCTCCTGATGCAGGACATCTCGTCCTGGGCCTTCGCGGGCCTCCTCCTGGTGCAGATCCCTTTCATCTACAACTTCTTCGCCAGCATGACGCGCGGGGAGAAGGCGCTCGCCAACCCCTGGCGCGCCACTACGCTCGAGTGGGCCTGCCCGTCGCCGCCCCCGCACGGCAACTTCGCCGAACCGCCGGTGTGTTTCCGTGGGCCCTACGTGTACAGCCCACCCGATCGCCGCGAGGACTTCGTCCCTCAGGATCAGCCGCCCGAGGGCGACTACCAGCTGCCTCAGAACCCGATCGTCGCCCCGTCGGCGGCCAAGTGAGGAACCATGGTTGATAGCTCCACGATCCAGGTTTACCGGACGTCTACCGGTCTGCCCACCGGCCGCGTGGCCATGTGGTGGTTTCTCGCTTCTGAGCTCGCCATCTTCGGCGGCCTCATCATGTCGTACCTGATGTGTCGCGTCGCGCACCCGGAGTGGAGCGAGTACGCGAAGTACACGGTGAACGCGGCGGGCGCCTTCAACACAATCGTCCTGCTCACCTCGTCTCTAAGCGCGGTGCTGGCGCACTCGGCCGCCGCGCGGCACGACTATGCGCGGGCGGCCAAGCTCTTGTGGGCCACCGTGGGCGGCGGCCTCGTTTTCCTCTGCGTGAAGGCCTACGAGTACAACCACGAGATCCACGAGGGCTTCACCCCGGTGACCAACCTCTTCTGGGGTTTCTACTTCTTCATGACCGGGCTGCATGGCCTGCACGTCGTGATCGGCATGAGCGCCCTGGCCTACGTCGCCACCCATGTGCGGCGCGGCAAGATGGTCGAGGGCGTGGAGTACGCCGGTATGTACTGGCATCTCGTCGACATCGTGTGGATCTTCCTCTTCCCGCTCCTCTACCTCGCGTCCTGAGGCTGCCCCCATGAGTGCCGAGAACCACGACAAGTCCTACATCGCCATCTGGGGCGTGCTCCTCGTCGCGATGATCGTTTCGCTGGTGCTCGCCGAGGTGTCAGGCGCCGCCTGGGCGATCGCCGTGATCTTCGTCATCGCCGCGGGCAAGGCCTGGCTGGTGGTGTCGCGCTTCATGCACCTCTCGCAGGAACCTCGCTGGATCAAGCTCGTGATGGCGGGCGCGGCAGCGGCCGTGGCTTGTTTCCTCGTGGGCGTGTGGGGCGACGTGGCGCTGGCCTGGTCGGTGATCCCTGCCGGGGACGTCGCGCCAGAGGCGGCGCCCGTGGCGGAACTACAGGCGGGTAACGCTGAGAAGGGCGGGAAGGTGTACGGCACCTATTGCGTGGGCTGCCACGGGGCAGACGGCAAGGCCAACGGCGGGACGACTGGCGCGAGCTTCGTGGATGACCCCACGCGCCTCGCCAAGTCCGATGCGGAGTTGATTGCGTCGGTCGCCGAGGGCAAGGCGGGCACCATTGGTGTGATGCCGCCCTGGAAGGGCACCTTGAAGCCTCAGCAGATGGTCGACGTGGTGGCCTACCTGCGGGCCAGCTTCGGTCCCAAGCCATGATCGTGGCCGTTCCCCCGAGGCGGCCGCCCAACGCTCTCGTGGGCACGATGGTTTTCGTGGGTGCCGAGGCGATGTTGTTCATTGGCCTCTTGTCGAGCTTCGTCCTGCTTCGGAGCCAGTACATCAACTGGCCGCCCATGGGACAACCAAGGCTCGGTGTCATCGCCACCGGCGCGAACACGCTGGTGCTCCTCGCCAGCGGCGCGGCGGTGTGGTGGGCGGGCCGCCGTCCCGAGCTTCGGGCGCGGTCGCTAGGCATCGCGACCGCACTCGCGCTCGCCTTCCTCGTGGGCCAGGGTCGTGAGTGGGTGGCGCTCGTTGAGTACGGCTTGTCGGGCGCGAGTGTGTATGGATCGCTGTTTTACGCGGTGGTCGGCACGCACGCTGCGCATGTGCTCGTGTCGGTCGGTGTGCTCGGCTGGGCAACGGTGGCGACACACCGGGGGCAGTGGACCGAGGGTGCGCAGCGGGCGCTTGGCTTGTGGTGGGCCTTCGTGGTGGGCCTCTGGCCCGTGCTCTACGGCCTGGTGTACCTGTGGTAGCCGAGCTGGCGCTCTTGGCGGTTGTGGCCTGCCCGGTGTGCGCGCGGGGCGGCGGGGCGCCGAGCTGGGCGCTCTTGACCGCCACCGCGGTGATGCTCGTGGCGCCGGCGATCCTGGTGGTGTCGGGCTGGTGGTACCTGCGGAACGCCGGCGGCGGTTAGGCCCGCGGTCGCGTGGACGGCCTCCCCATCCTCCTCACTGACGACCAGGGCACGATTGTCCGCGCCAACGCGCCGGCCGTGCGCCGTTTCGGCCCCTGCCTCGGCAAACGCTGCGTGGACGTGGTCGGACTGCGGGCGGAAGGGGGCGAGTCGCGTTGTTCGCACGAGTGTGCCGGTCACCTGGCGCGCTCTCCGATGGAGACGCGCTCGGGACGCGGCCTCGTCCACGGCGCGCCCGCTCAGGTTTACTGCACCTGCATGGCACGGGGCGTGGTGGTCGTGCTGCACGAGGAGCCTGCCGCCGACGCGATCCGGGGGCTCTTGAGCCCACGCGAGATCGAGGTGGTGCGACTGGTGGCCGAGGGGCACACGATGAAGTCCGCCGCGCGGGAGCTCGGGGTGGCCACCACCACCGTCCGGAGCCATCTGGACAACGCCAAGCTCAAACTTGGTGCTTCCACCCTCCCCGAACTGGTGACACGCGCGCTGGACTCCGGGCTCAAGTGGCGGGGCTAGCCTGCCGGCGTGCGTGTTCGATGACACCACCGACCACGCCGGCGACGGCGAACATGGCCGCGTACTTGGGCCCGTAGGACAGCCCGGTGACGACGGCCATCAAGACGAGGACCAGGCCCGTCTCGAGCTTCCACTCGAGCTTGGCCCGCATCAGGCGGTCGTAGGCGAACATGCCCGCCATGCTCACGAAGCCGATGAGCGCGAAGCGGGTCCACACCTGCGCGGGGTCGTAGGTGTTCCACAACATCGTTTCCACCTCGGTCGGCGACTGGCCAAGCTTCTGCGCGAGCGTCGGCAGCACCTCGGTCTTGGCGATGGCCTTCACCGCCTCGGCCGTTTCGCCGAGCGTGGCCAGATGCTGCCGGGCCAGCGCCACCTTGTCGCCGTGCTCCTCGTAGAGCGTGCCCGCGATCACGCTGCCGATGGTCCACCCCACCGCGTCGGTCGCGTTGACGTAGCCAAGGTAGGCGCCTTGCCGCCCGGGGGGCGCGATCTCGGTCATGTACCGGAGCTTGGTGGGCGAGGCGAGCATCTCGCCAATCGAGAAAATCGCGATGATGCCGAGCACCAGCCAGCCGTCTCGCTGCCCGAGGATGTAGATCGCCACGGCGCTGATGCCGATGCCGAGCAACATCGAGGTCATCGAGCGGATCCGGCCGGTGACGTAGCCCACGGCGAAGGCCGTGAGCATGATCATCCCGGCGTTCAAGTTGAGCATCATCTCTTGGGGCACGCGCCCCTCCCAGCCCGCGGGGGCGCCGCCCAGGGGCGAGAGCGCGGCGTCGAGCAGGCGGAAGAGCGCGGAGGTGTCGACCCAGTCCTCGATGTAGTTGGGGAGCAGGTCGAAGAGCTGGTGGAACATCGCCCAGAAGCCGGAGAAGACGGCGAGGAAGCCGAGCAGTCGCGGCTCGACGATGCCCCGGAGGGTGCGCCACGCCACGGCAGGGATCGACTCGTTCGCCACCTCAGCGCGGCGTGGCGGCTCCTCGATGAAGAAGAGCACCGGGATCATCGACAGCGCGATGCCCGCGCAGGCCACGAAGACCCACACCCAGTCGAGCACACGAAGCCAGGCCGCTAGAATGGGTCCCAGGAATCCACCGATGTTGACGACCTGGTAGAAAATGCCCCAGCCAAGGCTGTTGTTGTGCTTGTCGAGACCGACCGCGACGAGGCCCTGGATGCCTGGCTTGAACACCGCCGTGCCAAAGGCGATCAGCGAGGCGCCGCCGAGGAGAACGTTGTAGACCATCGGGTGGCCAGGCACGCCCTCGGTCGCGCCGCCTGAGAGAGCATGCGCGATCGGGATGGCGAGCCCCATCACGAGGTAGCCCGCCGCCTTGATCACCGCGGCGATGGCCACGGAGGCGCGGTAGCCGAGGCGGTCGCTCAGGCCGCCCGAGAAAATGGGCACGCCGGTTTGGAGCAGCGACCAGGTGGCGAACAAGCTGCCCTTCTGGATGTTGTCGAGCTGAGGGCCGCCGAGCTCCACGGCCAGGAGCAGGTACACGCTCAGGACGGTGCGCAGGCCATAGTAGGAGAAGCGCTCCTGCAGCTCGATCACGTTCGACAGCCAGAAGCGTCGATTCAGCGTGGCGAACTGTTCACGGAAGGTCGCGGCCTCGGCCATGGGGGGAACCTCGCGCCGCCGTGTAATCCGCGCGTGGTAGGCTCCGGCGCCATGTCCATCGAGATCGACGGCCTGTTCGTGCGATACGGGGCGGCGACGGCGGTCGACGACCTCTCCCTCCGCGTGCCCGAGGGCGCGATCTTCGGCCTGCTCGGACCCAACGGGGCCGGGAAGTCCAGTAGCATTCGCTGTGTCGCGACCGTTCAGGTGCCCAGCGCGGGGCACGTCCGTGTGGGCGGGATCGACGTCGTTGCCCGTCCCGAGGAAGCTCGGCGCCTCCTCGGCGTGGTGCCCCAGCACATCGCGCTCTACGAGACACTGAGCGTGGTGGAGAACCTGCGGGTTTTCGGCGGGTGCCTGGGGCTGTCCGGCGCGCGGCTCCGCGACCGCGTGGGGTGGGGGTTGGCCCTGGCCCAGCTCGAGGCGCACGCCGACAAGCTGGTGACGACGCTGTCCGGCGGCATGAAGCGCCGTCTCAACATCGCAGCCTCGTTACTCCACGATCCCAGGATCCTCGTGTTCGACGAGCCCACGACCGGCGTCGATCCCCAGTCCCGGAACCACATCTTCGACACGGTGCGTACGCTGCACGCAGAGGGACGAACGGTGGTGTACACGACGCACTACATGGAGGAGGTCGAGGCGCTCTGTCGCGACGTGGCCATCGTCGACAAGGGACGGCTCGTGGCCTGTGACCGGCTCGATCGTCTCGTGGCGAGCGCCGCGCCCCGAGAGTTCGCGCTGCGGCTCGAAGGGAGCTCGGCGGCGGCGATCAGCTACGCGCTCCACGCCGCCGGGCTCCCCGCGGAGGTGATCGCGCGAGGACGGTCGCTGGAGGACGTCTTCCTCGAGCTGACCGGCCGCGGGCTGAGGGACGTGTCGTGAGCATCCTCTACTGGATCGTCCGGAAGGACCTCAAGGTCTTCGCTAGCGACAAGAAGGGCGCCCTGATGGTGGTGGTGGTGCCGCTGGTGCTCGGGGTGATGATGGGGCTCATCTTCAACGCGGGTGAAGGCCCCTCGCCGATCGAGCTGGTGGTGGCGAGCGAGGACGAAGGCCCAGAGGTCAAGTCGCTCCTGGCGCGGCTCGACGCCGAGCCCGGGCTCGAGGTGGTGCGCATGTCGCCCGCAGAGGCGCGCGAGGCGGTGGCCAAGGGCGAGGTGGCGGTGGCGTTGTCCATCCCCCCGGGCACCAGCGCCAAACTCACCGCAGCGTCGCTCTTCGGCGGTGCCGAGGCCAAGGGCGAGGTGGCCCTGTGGTACGACCCCTCGGAGCCCACCAGCGCCGACATCGTCACGGGCTTGTTGACCAAGGCCACGATGGAGACCGTCTTCGCCGATTTCGGCGATCCGTCGCGACAGCGTTCGATGTTTGACACCCTTCGCGCGTCGGTCGACCCGGACGAGCGGCCGGAGCTCGCCGCCTTCCTCGACCAGGGCACGAAGTTCGCAGACGAGACATCCACCGCCGGCGGCACCGGCGCGGGGCTGGAGCCCCCCTTGCGGGTGGCGAGCGAGGCGGTCGTGGCGGCCGGTCCCACGGCGGGCTTCAACAGCCACGCCCACACCGTCGCCGGGATGCTGATGCAGTTCCTGTTGTTCTCGGCCTCCACCTCGGCGAAGACCCTGCTGGCCGAGCGGCAGTCGGGAACGCTGGACCGCCTGCGCACGACCGCCGCGCGCCCCTGGCAGATCCTGCTCGGCGCCGGCATCGCGACCGCCGTGGTGGCGCTCGTCGCGACGGCAGTCGTCTTCGGCGTCGGTGTGGCCATCTTTGGCATCGAGCTGCGTTCCGGACTCTTGGCCTTCACGCTCGTGGCGCTGGGACAAGCCGCGCTGGTGGGTTCCTTCGTGCTCCTGCTGGTTGGCCTTGCTGATTCCGACAAACAGATCGATAGCATCGGCACCTTGGCCATCCTCTTCCTCTGCTTCGTGAGCGGGGCCTGGGTGCCGAGCTTCATGCTGCCCGAGGCCCTGCTCCAGGCTGGGCCGCTCATCCCCACGCGCTGGATTCTCGACGGCATGGCCGGCGCCACCTGGCGCGGACTCGGCCTCGGCCCGGCGGCCCTGGCCTGCGCGGCGCTGCTCGGCTTCGCCACCGTGTTCTCCGCGGTGGGCCTGCGTCGCTTCCGCTGGACCTAGACGTCGCGTATGGTGGGCGCGATGTGGTTCCTCGTCGCCTGCACCGCCGCTGTTCGCCCCGGGTCGACGGATCCTCGTGACAGCGCCGAGCCCGAGGCCGTGGAACCGTCGCGACCGGTTTGCGAGGGTGAGCCCCAGGCCCTGCTCAATGAGGTCGTGGCGGCCAACGTGCAAGGCCTCGCCGACGCCGACGGGGCCACGCCGGACTGGATCGAACTGCGCCTGGGCGCCACCGATCTCGCGGGCTGGGGGCTCGACGACGGCGACACCCCGTGGACGCTCCCGGCGCTCACGCCGGGGACGCACGTGCTCGTGTTTGCCTCGGGCAAGGATCGCGTGGACAGCGAGCTCCACGCGGACTTCGAACTCGACGCGCTCGGCGAGACGCTCTACCTCACCGAGCCCGGCGGCTGCGTGGCCGACTCGGTCACGCTCCCTCGGCTCTACGCCGACGTGGCCTACGGCCGCGCCGGTTCCGACTGGGCATACTTCCTCGAGCCTACCCCGGCCGCCGCGAACGATACTGAGTCGCGACCTGGCTTTGCATCGACGCCCACGCTCTCGCCCGCACCCGGCTTCTACGACAGCGTGGAGGTCGAAGTGAGCGGGGAGGGGAGCCTCGTGGTGAGCACGGACGGGGCCGTCCCCGAGCGCGACGGGCAGCCGTACTCGGCGCCGCTGCCCATCGACCGCGTCACGGTGGTGCGCGCGCAAGCCCTGGTCGATGGTCTGTGGCCAAGTCTCGTCGCCACGGGCAGCTACTTCGTGGCCGCCGAGCTGCCCGAGAGCACCGTCCGCGTGGTCTCCCTGGCGGTCGACCCGCCCGACCTCTGGGACGAGGACACAGGCATTTACGCCTACGGCACCGACTACGAGGCCGGGTATCCCTACTTTGGGGCCAACTTCTGGGAGCTGTGGGAGCGCGACGTGCACGTGGAAGTGTTCGACGCTGACGGCAGTCTGCTCGTGGCACAGGACGCCGGCATCCAGATCGCCGGTGGCTACTCCCGTGCCTTTGACCAGCGAAACTTCGAGCTGCTCGCCCGGAGCGGCTATGGTCCCTCGGCCTTCGACTACCCCTTGTTTCGCGACGAGGACATCGAGAGCTACGAGCGGCTTTACCTGCGAAACGGCGGCGACTGGTGCGGCACGCAGCTGGTCGACGCGGTGGTCCAGGGCGTTTTCCGCGACCCCGAGGGGAACCGGTACCCGAGCGTAGACGCGCAGGCCTACGAGCCGGTGCTGGTGTACCTCGACGGCGAGTTCTGGGGTCTGTACGAGCTGAAGGAGCGCCTCGACGAGAGCTACATCGCGGCGCACCACGGCGAGGACCCCGACGCGCTCGACAGGGTGAAGGTGGGCTGGACGCATGAGGCGAACTGGGAGATCGAGCAGGGCACTTGGGAGGCCTTCGACGCCTTGGAGTCGCTGGTGGCCTCGCGTGACCTGGCCGAGCCTGACGCCGCCGCCGAGTTCGCGGCGATGGTGGACGAGAAGAACTTCGCGAGCGCGCTCGCGGCGCAAGGCTGGATCGGCAATACCGACTTCTGGTACAACAACCTACGCTTGTGGAAGCCGTGGCGCGACGGCGGCGAGTGGCACTGGATGGTCTACGACTTCGGCCACGGTTGGGGCAGCTACGACTACGATCACCTGTCCACCACCACTGCGGGCACCTGGAAGGGTCTCCCGGTGTCGGCCGCGCTGAGAAGCGAGGATTTCCGTGTCACGTTCGTCAACGCCCATGCCGACTACCTCAACACCACCCTAGAGGGCGAATGGGCGCGCGCCGTCGTGGACGGGCTCGCCGCCGAGACCCGGCCGGTGATCCCCATGCAGCAGGAGCGCTGGTGCGGCGGAGAGAACCTCGCGTACTGGGAGTCGGCCGTGGAGTACGCCGCCACCTTCGCCGAGCGGCGGGGGAGAGTGGTGGAAGAGGATCTCGCGCGAGTGTTCCAACTTGAACGCGGCACGTTGACGCTCGAGGCCGACGGGGAGGGCCGATTCGAGCTGACCACCGTGACCGTCGACTCTGGCTTCTCCGGCACCTACTACGAGGGCGTGCCCGTGACGATCACTCCGGTCCCCGCGGAGGGCTGGAGCTTCGCCGGGTGGGATGATCGCGAGGGGAGCACCGTCAGCGTCGACATCGTGGGGGACACGACCCTACGGGCACGCTTCACGGAAGGTGTCGGAGGTTAAGGGTTAAGACTTTGCGTCGAAATGCCACGTTCTAAATTTGCTTACGACGTGGTGCGCCGGGCGACCTCGCCCCTGCGGCTAGAGGCGCCAGCCCAGGATCAGCCCGCGCCCGTCGGCCAGCGCGACCCGCACGGCGAGGCGGCCGTCGGGACGCAACGACGCCTGGTTGAATGCGAGGTCGGTCACGGTGGAGCCCTCGAGTGCGTCGCCGAGACCCACGAGCCGCTCCTTTCCCGCGTACACGCCTAGCTTTCCCCCGGCAGCCGTGGACGCGTGCACCACGTGGCCCAGGTCGTCGAGGGCCGCGCTGCGATGCGACACGAAGCCCCGGGAAATTAATCGGACTTCGTCGAGCCAGATGCCGCTCTGTGTCGCGACGGCTACCTGCCCGTGGTTATTCGCGCCGAAGAAACGCTGCATGCCCTCGCGTTGCCAAGGCACGCCGCGAAGACCCTCGCCGCGCTCATGAAACACCACGCGGCCGTCGTCGAGAACGACGGCGAGGCCCTCGTAGTGGCCGCCCCGGGCAACGACTTCCAGCCCGCGGGCCGTCGCGAGTACGATCACCTCGACGCTCCCATCGCGCGCGCGGGCGGCGATGTCGCCGCGGGCGTTGATGGTGGGTCCCGCCGGGCCGAAGTCGAGGCCCGTGTCGTCGATGGCGCCGTCGATCGCCAGGGCGTTCCGCGTGCCTGCTCGGGCGAAGTAGCCGAGCCGAGGGCCGGCGACGGGGTGGCTGGCGGCGGGGAGGCTGGGCGCCGAAATGATGCTCGAGTCGCGACAAATCACGCTGGAGCCGTCAGCGCGCGTGGCCTGGAACACCGCTCGGCCCTCGGGATCGAGCACGGGAACGTACGGCGCGAAGTCGACGAGATCGTCGCCGGTGCGGGCCAGGACCTGTGCGAACTTCAACATCGGTCGAGCTAAGTCTTAACCGTTAACCTCCGGCACCATGCAAGAACTCGCTCGCGATATCGTCGCCGCCAAGTCCCTGGTCATCCTCAGCGGCGCGGGAATGGGCCTCGCCTCGGGCATCGCCACCTTCCGCGGCCAGGACCCGGGCGCGGTGTGGGCCAACGACGTGATGACCATGGGTACCTTCGGCTTCTTCCAGGAAGACCCAGTGGAGTCCTGGCGGTGGTACCGCAGTCGGTTTCGTTCGCTGCACGGCGCGTTGCCGAACGCCGGGCACCACGCGCTCGTGCAGCTGGAGCGATGGGCGGCCGCTTCTGGTCGCGACTTCCTACTTGTCACGCAGAACATCGACACCTTGCATCGAAAGGCAGGCAGTGAGCGCCTGGTCGAGGTGCATGGCCGCGCCGACCGCGTGCGCTGTCCCGCGCCGGGCTGCGTTCACGGCGCCCCCCGTGGCTCTCTACCTGTCCCCGATTTCAGCGCCTTCGATGCGGACCCCTCGGAGGCCACCCTTCCGCGATGCCCGGCCTGCGGTGCCTTCGTCCGGGCTCACGTGCTCTGGTTCGACGAGTACTACGACGGGCACGAGGACTACCAGTTCCGGCGGGTGATGTCGGCCTTCCTCGCGGCGGACCTCATCCTCTCGGTGGGCACGAGCTTCGCGGTGGGCGTCACCGAGGCCGCGCTCCGCACGCGGGCGACGAAATGGACCATCGATCCCTCCTCGACTCGCCCGCCCTGGGGCGTGCGCCCCTGGTCGGCGCCGCAGGAAGAGGCGCTCCCAGCGCTGGTCGCCACGCTCGCCGGTCAATAGCGGCTGCCCGTGCGCACCTTCCGATACCAGCATACCGTCACTGGCGACCAGATCGACGGCTTCAACCACGTCAACAACGCTGCCTACCTCGTCATTTTCGAACGTGCGCGCTGGGCCATCCTCGACGACCTCGGCACTCAGTGGGCCGACATCGCGGCCACCGGCGTGGGCCCCCTGGTGCTGGCCGCCGAGGTGAACTTCGTGCGCGAGGTGCTGCTCGGCGAGACGGTGACGGTGGAAACCACCTTCGAGCCCACCTCGCCGCGGCGCTTCAACGTGCAGCACCGCATGGTCGGTCCCGATGGGGGTCTGCGCGCGCTGGGCACGATCCGCGGCGCCTTCTTCAACTTTGTCCAGCGAAAGATCGTCGAGCCGCCCGAGGCCGTGGTGAGCGCGATGGGCTTTGGCGGCGCGCTCCCCGCCGCGCCCGTCGTCCAGGGCCTCGGCGGCGCCTTTCTCCAGGCGCGCGACGTGGCTGGCCTGGCTCGCTGGTACAGCCAGCACCTGGGCTTCCGCTTCGCCGAGCATGGCCGCGCTCACTACGTGGAGCTCCCCGGCGCCGACGTCGTCCCGAGCTTGCGGGTGGCCACCACCACCTTCGCGATCATCCCCGGCGCCGCCTCGGGACAGAAGATCAACTTCCGCGTGTCCGACCTCGATGGCGTCGTGTCACGGCTGGCCGCCGCCGGGCACCCCGCAGAGCCGGGTCCCGACGACTACGGGCGTTTCGCCACCGTTCAGGATCCTGAGGGCAACCGGGTGGAGCTATGGGAGCCGCCTCGGGTGGCGTGATCGCTCGGCCTTCACACGCACTTGACGTGGGGGCGCGTTCCGATCGTGCTGCTGCGCGCGGTGTTGATCGTGGGAGGTCCCATGACCCGTCTGCCCCGCCCGCGATTCGCCGCTCTGACCCGTGTCACCGCCTGCGCCGACGCCGAGTTCGACTCGGTGGATCACGGCGAGTGCCCTGAGCCTCTGGTCAATCTCGCTGAGTACATCGACGGCGAGGCCATCGCGGCCTCGGATGGCATCCTGACCGTCGAGCTGCGCTCCGCCTGCGCCGACGGGCTCGAGCCCCGCGTGGTGGCGATCGACCCGGACGGCGAGGCGCACCCGCTGGCGCTGGTGAGCGACGAGGACATGGGTATCGCCGTGCGCGTGCCGGTCTGGGACGCGCCTGAGGCGTGTGTCAGCTTCGAGTTGCACGCGGCGCTCGTCGACCTTTCGACTGATGAGATCGGGGACGAAGACCGGATGGTGGTGCAAGGGCTGCTCGACACGACCCGCGTCGACGCCTTTGCGCCCTGAACGCCCGGCCGCTAGCCGTCCGGTGACGCATCGCAGGGCTCACCGATGGGCACGGCGATGCCGAGCGTCCCGCGCAGGGGGCTCTGGTCGAACAAGGCGAGCTTTCGAACCAGGAGGCGGAACGCCCGGTTGTTCCCGGCGGAGTTCCTTTGCCCGAAGGCGGGAAGTTCGATCCACGTGTCGTCCGGCACCTCGCGCAGGAGGGCGCCGGCCAGTCGTGCCACGCGAGCGTCGTCGTAGAGTTCTGCGGCCGTGGCTGCGTTGCGCGGCACCTCCGACGCGCCTTGCCCGCTCACCTGGTGAATGACGCCCCAGGGATCGGCCACGAAATAGGCGGCTCGCCAGCGTTCGGCCACGCTGATGTCGATCGGTGGCAGCCGAGGCGCGGAACTGCCGCGGGGGCTGGCCGGAGCGTTGAGCTCGTCGAGCACCATGTTGGCTGCGCCCAGCAACGCCGCCCGCACTGTGGCCTCGCGGAGGACTTGGGTGGTCAGATCGGCCACGGGCGGGTCGGCCCACTCGCGCCAGGCATCGTGTCGCGGAACGGCTGAGTTCTCGACTCGCGCAAGTAGCGAGGCCGCTGCGCCCCGCATGTAGGCACGCGGTTGTCGCGACAGGATCCATGCGCCCAGGCCAAGGGCCAGCACCAGCGAACCGATCACGCCGAGCGGCCAGCCGTGTCCACCGAAGGCCACCGCGTAGGCCGAGTACCCTGCCACGAGCAGGGAGAGCCAGACGGCCAAGTTGTACCAGCCGCGAAAGAGGGTCTCTCGGCCTTGCACTCGTTGCACCCGACGCTCGGCCTCCGCCTTCGCGGCCGGGGTGCGGTCCGGTCTGCGGCTGTCGCGTGCGCGCGGGTCGAGCACCGTCACGTCGGCCGCGTAGATGCGCATCGTGAAGGCGAGCGCTGGGAAGAGCGCGAGGACGGCGACCGTACCCGTGGCGATGGCGATCTGCTTCGGGGGCAGGCCGGCCCAGGTGGTGATGAGGCCGGTGGTGCCGATGTAGACGAGCCACCCGGTGACGGCCATGCTTGCGCCGAGGAACTTCAGCCCCGGGCGGAAGACCACCGGCGGATCGTCGCGACGGGCCATCGCGAGCCCGGCGAGAAGCACCCCCCACAGGAAACGGGCGAGTCCCAGCTCGGGGGCGCAGTCGCGCGTCGCCTGCGCAATCTCGCCGCGCCGCTTCCAGAGCGCCCGTCCACGAGCCGACCAGGTGTCCGAGTCGCCGCGGGGGCCCCGGCCGATCCGCCGTGCGGACTCGCGCAGCGGAATGCGAGCGGAGAGCACCGCCCAGCGGTACTCGATGCGGAGCGCCTCGGGGTGCTCCGCAAGGTAGGCAATACCTACGTACGCGGCGAAGGCGCGTAGCAACACGTATGAAAAAACAGTCGCGACAATAAATACGCTTGGGAGTACCGCGCTGAGGTATATTGGCGCTTCCATCCAGCCACCGAGAGCCAGAAAAACGCCCAGCATGGAGGCGGTCCACATGGGCTCGACGGTGGACTGTCCCAGTCCTACCCGCTGAGTCCGCGCCAGCGGGGCCTGGAGCGCGGGCACGTAGGCCGGTTCGAGCATCGCCGCGCCGGGCGCGTCTTCCCAGGGCAGGGTGCCCGCGCCGAGCCGGATGGCGAGGGGGCGGATTGCGTCGCCGACCTCGATCGCGGCACCCCTGGCGAAGTGCTCGCGTACCTCGCGGTCGATCGCTCGGGCGCGGGCGAGGTCGACGAGGGAAACTTGTGACGACTCATCCCCGGCCTCCGCGGGTACGAACAGCCAGCGTCGGTCGGCGAGCTGCGGGTCGGCAACGCGCAGCACGTCGTGGTGTTCGAGCCGCTTGATGCGCACGACGAAGGGGAAGCCGCGCTGTTCGGCAGCGATGCATACGCAGCTGGCCCAGCGCTCCACCTCGGGGATGGGGTCGCCCGGCCACCCGCCGTCCGGCGAGGCCAGGAGCACTCGGATCGCGTGGCCGGCGCCCTCCACGCCGAGTCGCCGGGCGGGCTCGAGGTTCTTGGGCCCCTCGGTGGCACCCTTCCCAGCCAGCCCCACCCGGAGCAGGAGGGGCACGAACTCTCGCGCCACGTCCACGAGGTGGGCGATTTCGTCGCCGCTCTCCGACCCCGGCGTCGCGAGCATAACCCACACCTCGACGGCGGGTGCAGCCAGCGAGGCACGCCGACCATCGGCCGGCACGACGCGGGGAATGGCGTCGAGGAGCACCGCACTCGCCGTCACCGCGTCGGTCACGCCCAGCAGACCAGGTGCATCCCACTGGTCACCAATCACATCCACCGCGCCGGTCGGTGTGAGAAACCCGCGTGCCCCTTTGCCTAGCCTCGCCTCGTGCAGATGGAAGCGCCCGCCGCTCGTCTGGGCACAGCGAGCCACGAGGTAGGCGTGCGCGAGGTCGAAGGGGCCGTACGTGCGCGCAGGGAGAACGTCGGGGTCGGGATCGGCGACCAGGAGGAGGGAATCGCCTCGCTCGATGAGTCGCAGGCGGTAGAGCGACGGATGGGCACCGGCGAAGGCGTGCGCGCACAACTCGGCGGTGAGTTGAGAGAGCAAGGCGCGCGCTTCGAGCACCTCGAGCCGGTCTGGCGACTTCCCGGGCTTGGGGTTGGTCGACAGGGTGATTCGCCGGCCTTCGGTCAGCGGCCGCGCCCTATCGGTGGACAGTCTCGCGTCGCGCAAGCGCAGCGCCGGCGCCGCCACCTGCACCCGGCGCGCCCAGTGCTCGTCGAGAGTGCGGCCGTAGTGTGTCATCCGGCGATTCAGCGCATTCCATGACCACGCCAGGGCCGGGTGGATGAGCGCGTAGTTCTCGGGGCCCGGCCCCTCCATGGGCCGGCGACACAGAAGACGCCAACTGCAGAGATCGGCCTGAAGCTCGGCCAGGTTGCGTTCATTGTCGGGGTGCCGGGCGCCCGAGGCATGCCCGCGTTCACGCCCGTCTTGTGCTCCCGTCTTCACGGCGTTTCGCGCCTGGGCCGCGACGCTGGCCAGGACGCGGAAATGGCCCTCGGTGAGCGGCAGGCTCTGCGCGTACTGCACGATGAGCCGGGGGATCTCTCGCTCCTCGAGCGCTGGCATCGGTTCGAGCGCTTGCCCACGCCGTTCTGCGTGCCGGAGTCGTGCCTCGAGCGCGGCGTCCAGCGCGGCCAGGGGAGCGTGGCTCCCCTCGAGCGCTTGCTTGAGGTTCACGCCGGCGTGAGGCACCCGGGCCGGAATCGTCGGGTCGCCATGTCCGCTCGGGCGCCAGTCCAGCGCCTCCAGTTCACGGAACCAACGATCCTCGACCACGACGCCGTCGAGGGCCTCGCGAAGGGCCTCGACCGGGCGGTCGCCCCAGTCGACGACGAGCAGGCGGGGCGCGGGCCCCGCCGGGGGGACACCCAGCCAGAGCTTGGCCACCTCGGCAACCACGGCGACGTCGGATCCCAGCTCCCGGGGGGAAGGCAGGCCGTCGTCGATCGCCAGCTCGCCGAGGTCGGGGCTGATCAGGACCAGTCCGTCGTGAGACGCATCTGGATAGTGCGCGAGGTTGGAGCGCGGGTCGAGCGCGGTGAAGCGGAGGTTTCCGTCCTCGGCCCGCCAGCGCAGGTTGTGAGCCAGGAGCGTGGTGAGGCCCGAGCCGCTGGTAGCGAGCGCCGCGATGATTGTTGGCCCCGACGTCGGCTCGTAAACCTGCTGGATCAGCCAGCGCAGCCCGCCCACCGATTCTGGACGGAAGTAGATTTCTTCGGCCGCCGCGTCGCATGGCCGCCGCGGGTTGGGGGTGCGCCGAGGGAGCGAGCAAAGGGCTGTACTACTCGCCACGACGCTGGGGTTGGAGGCGGCGAGCACCACGGCGCCGTGCGCGTCGAGGCTGCTGCCCTCCTTGAGCGCGTCGTCGCGAGCCGTCGCGAGCGAAACATGCAGCTGGTCTCCACGGCTGAGTCGCTGAACCAGCGTCGTGGTGAGTTGGCACCAGTTCTCCACGTGCACCGCCCAGGCCGGCGCCAAGACGAAGGGCACGCCGAGCCGACAGACAGAGGCCACGGCGTCGCGGCCGCCGCGCCCGCTGTGACACATCAGCAAGACCAGCACGTCCGGTCCGCGTTCCCGCCAGCCCAGCTCGCGTGTCCAGTCCTCCGCCCTCACCCAGGACCCACCCACCTGCAACTCGATGGTGCCGTCGGTACCCACCCTGGCGTGGCAGGCGACCAGCACCACGTTCACCGTGTCGCTCGGGAACTCCAGGTCGGCGGGCTCTTCTCGGAGCACCGCGCGTAGGCGGGCGCGGGGCGGCCCCTCCCTGACCTTTGCCAGTCGTGCCAGCGAGTCCACGCAGGCGCCGAGATGCCGAGTGAACTCGGGGTCCTTGGCCAGCGGCAAGGCCTGGAAGTTGAGCGTGCTCGCCCGATGGGGCGCGCGCCCACCCGCCTCGCCGGTCGGCAGTCGCACCACCACGATTGGGGGTTTCCCGGCGCTGGGTGGCAATAGCGGTGAGAGCACCTCGGGCAAGTACTGCCACGGGATGGCGGCCGGTTCGAAACCCGCACGCGACTCGTGCACCTCGATAAAAACGACGTCGTCGTCGCCCCGCTCGCGCACACAGATGTCCAGGAGAACGTGCGTGAGCAATTGCCCGCCCGGGGTACCGGCCCGGAGGCCCCCCCCTTCAGTGACCTCCGTTTCCAATAGGGCACGGAGGGCTCGCGCCCCGGTTCGGCGAAGACTGATGACACACGTCGAGTCGTCAATCATCGTGTCCTGGAGATGTGTCACCACGTCGGTCGCCCTCGCGCAGCGCTCCAACGTGTCGTCGCTCACAATGGCACGTGCCTCTGAGCGTCGCGACCGCCAGGCGCTCAGGACGGCAGGCTCGCCCGGCCGCCGGTCGACGCGGAGGTGGAGCCGTGTGCTCATCGCCCGGACCCGGGACTCGTCTCGATGACATAGTAGATGACCAGGGCGGCGGCTGCAAAGGTCACCATGTACCTTCGTCCAGGCTGGGGGGGGCGCATCACCAGCGCCCCGCTGAATTCGCGCCGCATGCTCTCGAGCAGAATCCACCGGTTCTGCTCCGCGATGTAGATAGAGACGGTGCACTCGTCGATGGGCGCCATCGGCATGTGTCGGCCATGGAGAGCCCAGAGATCGAAGCTCACTGGGTCGCCCGCCTCCACGGTCACGGGTGTTGGCGCCCCCCCGCCGATGCTGCCCTCGACCACGTGGACCATGGTGGCGGTGAGTCTCAGCGCCTTGATGTCGCCGGGAAGCCACGCCTCGTTGTTGGCCGCCGGCAGCGGGGGCATGCGGTCGCCGCCCAAGGGCGCCGAGGGGGCCCCCGGGGCCGCGCCGAGGGCGAGGTCGTCGAGGAGCGCATCCACGATGGCAGCGCACCCGTCGCACTCTTCGATGGCGTACATCGCGGTCGCTCGTTCGGCCTCGTCGAGCTCGTCTATGCCGTGGGCGTGCAGGCGCCCCAGCAGGGTGTCGTGCGCCGGGCAGCCGTAGGGCTTCATGGTTTATTTCCTTCGAGGACGAGTTCTCGGGGCAGCTGGGCCGGCCCGGTCGTCGCATTGGGCCCCCCTGCTACTCCGGTCGCCGACGGGTTGCGTTGGAGGGCATCGCGCACGCTGCAGCGAGCCCCTTGGATTTGAGTCTTGGCCCAGGTTCGCGTCCGTTGGACGGGCTGCGGGCCCTCGACGAGTGACACTTCGCGCCAATCATCAGCGCTAAACGCTATGTTGGGCCATTCCGCCAGCGCCGCTGCGCCCATCTTGTGCGCTGCAGCGCTGAACCAGTCGTGCAGTGTCAGACGCACCGCTGACATCTCAAAAACTCGCGTCACCTCGCAATCCGTCGAGCTGTAGGACAGGCCCACGAACTCAACCAGGGCGTACACGGCGCGTTGGGTGGGACAGGGGATCAACCCGGCAAGCCGGGGATGCTCCAAGAGCTGCGCCGCCAGCTTCTCTGTGGCGGTGAGCGTCGTGGCCGCCTCATGTCGAGGAGGCTCATCGAGATCCGGCTCGCGGGTCCCTCCCTGCCGCCAGCGGTCGATGCACCACTGTCGGACGATCCGCAGCCGCAGCGCGGCCGGGTTCTCGAGGGTATCGAGACGGGTCCATTCCCGCGCCCGGTCCACGAGGTGGTTGGCCAGGTCGTCGACACACGCCTCGAGGCTTCCCCAGGTCAGTTGTTGCCGGGTGAGCCCGTGGCGGAGACCCTCCGCGTTCTGCTCTCGTCCCGGCGCGCGGTCAGGAAAGCACAGGTACCGCCTGACGCTGTTCCGGCACCGGCTCTGGAGGCCACTGGTGAGCCCCGCGGCAACGATGGCCCCGGAAAGTCGCGCGCTCAGCGTTCGCGAATCGGCCGGGCTGACCCGGCCGCCCACCGCGCAACTCTGGGCGAGCATCCGGGCGCGCGCCTCGACCGTGCCAAGGGGCTCCGGCGCCGGCCCGTGCGGGGGAGTCGGCCATCCGGGCGGCGCGCAACACTGTCGCTCGTGTTGTTGCCTCGGGGGCCCCAAGAACTCCAACCAGAAGCTCGCCAGGGCGATGTGCAGCCGCACGTAGCGCTCTGCATCGTCCTTCGCGGCGCACACCCATGCGAGGAAGAGCGAGAAGGCAGCATCGGGAGCGGCGAGGGGGGTGCCCCGGGGCGACACGCGCTCGCGCTCCCTCGCGAGCAGCTCCAGCGCGTGGCGGGCTTCGAGACGCCACGACGCGGGCAGCCCGGCAACCTCGATCGCCTGCTCGATCGCGTCGGAAGGGCACGCGGGCGAAGGCGCGCTCGCCGCCGCGACGGCAGGGTTGGGGTCGGCCTGGCTCATCCGCCACCTCCCAGCGTTTTTAGCACGTCGCGTGCTCGGGTTGCGGCCGGCGTGCGGTCGTGGGACCAGGCCGCGCCCAGCTCCAAGGCAAGCGGCCGCACGTCCACCCCGAGGAGATCGGCCCCGCGGAGGGCCCACGCGCTCCAGACCGCCGCGGTCTCGGGGTGGCGACACAGAAATCCACGCAGCGTCGAGCCGTCGTCAGCCAGGGCGTCGGACGGGCAGGGCATGCCTGCCCAATGACTGCGGAGCTCCACGAGGTCGAGGGCGAGCTCGCGCCGCAGGCGCTCCCGCTCGGCGGTCGGCAGCAGCGGCACGACCACGGACTTCGCGAGTCCGACCGCGACGCCCGCCGCGTGATCGACGTAGACGGGGTCGCTCGCGAGCTGCGCCGCCACCTCTGGCTCCAGCCCGCCGATCTGCAAGGGCACCCAGCGTAGGAACATGGTCGAGCTGCGCATGCCGACCTCCGGGCCGACGGCCACGTTGCCGATCGTCGCCAGCGCGGCACCGAGGGCCAGCTGGGAGGCATCGAGGGGCACCTCCACGTACTCGCCCGCGCGATCCGTCAGGGCCCAACTGAACTCGCCGGGCGGCTGCCGCACCGTGACGGGCGCCGCCGCCGGGCTCATCGCAACCCGCGCGATACCCACCTGGGCCAGATCGAGGCTGGCCAGGCGGGCCTGCGTGTCGAGTGCAGCCTCGGCGGTCGCCGCGAGCACCCAGTCAGGGGCCTCCGCGCTGGAGATGGACGGAAAGGCGAGGAGGAGGTTGAGCATGGCGATTTCCCTCGGGTCGCCTGACAAACCGCTCCTCGCGTCGGGATCGGAACGGGATTGCTGCCAGGGAATCGTCAAGCATCGGGGATGGACGCCGGGTGCCGCGCCGTCGTGAGCGACATTAGCTCGGCGACCTCGGCGCGGAAGTCGACTCTTCCCCGCTCATCCAGTCGCGAGGCGAGCTCGAGATGGAGCGCCCTCGCCCGTTCGAGCGTGGCGGCCGCGAGACGCTCCGCGCGGCGGATGAGCGCTCGCACGCGTGCATCCACACTCGCGACCTGCGCGGGGGGCGCGCGCCCGCCCAGCAGCGGGTGGTCCACGTGGACGGGCCCGAGCTCGGCGTCGAGCCCCCACCAGGCCACACCTCGGGTGCCCAGGTCGGTCGCGCGGCGGAGGTCGTCCTCGGCGCCGCTCGAGGCGTTCCCGAGCACCGCGCGCTCGGCGGCGCGCCCGGCGAGCAAGGTGGCGATCGTCACGAGCATCACGTGCTCGTCGATGACCGGCGGGTAGCTCACTTCGGTGGAGCCGAAGCCTGCGCCGTCCACCTCGATCACGCCGATCCCCGGTCCCCCCAGGAGCCACGCCACCACGGCATGCCCCGCCTCGTGCACCGCCACGCGCTTGCGCAGCGCGAGCGAGGACGGGGCCCGCCGCCGGGGCGCGATCTCCTCGAGGGCGGCAAGCGCGGCGCCCTGGACCGGGAGGCCGGGGTCGTCGTCGAGCCACCGCGCCACCGCGCGCACCAGCCCGTCGAGGGTGGCGCCGGACCAGCGGCTGCCGGACTGCGGGTCGAGCACGCCTCCGGTGCGGGCCGCGAGCGCGTCACGGGTGGCCGGATCGAGAGCAAGCCCGTGGGCGCGGGCGCGGCGCTCGAGGATCTCGCGGCGCTGGTCCTCGCCCGGGAAGCCCATGTGCACCACGCGCTCGAGACGGCCGGCGCGGAGCAGCGCCGGGTCGAGGGTGGGCAGACAGTTAGTGGTCCCGACGAAGAGCACGTCGCCCCGCCCGCTGAGCCCGTCGATCCCGGAGAGAAGCGCGTTGGCGATGGCCCGGTCCGACACGTTGATCATGCTGGCGCGGACAGGGAAGAAGGTATCGATCTCGTCGAGCACGACCACGCTCGGCTGGGCCCTCGCGGCGGCGAGCAGCTCGGCGACGGCACGCTCGCTCTCGCCCAGGTACGGCCGTCTCAGGTCGGTGGCCGACACCAGGAAGCTCGGCACCCCCGCCGAGGCGGCGAGCGCGCGCGCCGTGAAGGTCTTGCCGGTCCCGGGTGGCCCCTCGAACGCCAACCCCGACACCAGTTGGCGCCGGGCCCGGGCCCGTTCCACGGCGTTGCCGCGTCGCAAAGTCTGCAGTGCACGCGCGTAGCGGGAGAGGTCATGCTCGATGGCGCCCAGCCCACCGACGTCGGCGAGGGTGATGGCATCGACCTGCGGCCCGGCGAGGGCGTCGGCGGAAAGCTCTGGGTCGCTGGGGAGGGTGCCGAGCTCGCGGGCACGCGTGACGAGGTCGAGGACGTTCGCCGCCTGCCAACACTGGCCGCCGTTCTGGTCGAAGAGGCCGTCGGTGCGGTCGACGAGGCGCTGCCGCAGGGCCGGCGACATGGAGATGCCCTCCCGGCGACAGCCGTCTTCAAGCAGCGCCGCTCGCTCCCGGGCCGTGGGCGGCGGCACCGCCACGGCCGTGAAGAGGCGACGGAGCGCCGGGGGCAGCGCCGCCGCCCTTGGCCCGGTGGCGATCACCGCCACGCCGCCATCGCGCGCGGCTGCGAGGGCGTCGGCGAGGGCGGGGATGAAGCTGGCGTCGAGGGCGTTGCGCACGTCGATGACCTCCAGGCCACGCAACAGCAGCACCGCTGGCGCGCTCGCCACGGCACGCGAGGCCAGTCCCCGAAGGTTGTTCTCGGTCCCGCCGTGGATGCCCGAGCGCAAGGCGGGGAACGACGCCTCGATCAACGGGACCCCGGCTTCACCGGCCGCCGCGCGGGCGAGGTGGGCGCGTCCGCTGCCGGGGTCGCCCACCAGGAGCAGCGGGGGGGGCCCGGGCGGAGGCGGATCCTCGCTCGCGACGATGCGCGCGAGGGGCTCGACGACGCGACTGTTCAACTGCCCGAGAACCCCCTCGCGGCCGCTCACGCTGCCAAAGTCGATCGGTTCCGCCAGCGGCAGGACGCCGAGCTGTCGCAAGGCGTGCGCCAGCGAAGGGGACCGGCCGCTGCGGGCGTCCCGGACGGCGCGGCGGAACGTGCTCGGGGCCACGGGGGGGCAACGCAGGGTGACGAGTTCGGCGCGGGCGCGGTCCACGTCGCCGAATAGCGCCTCGGCCTCGGCTCGCGACAGCAGCCGCGGGAGCTGCCGAGGGCGCGCCCGGGGCGCCTCGACTCGCCGGGCGAAACAACGCTGCAGGAGGTCGGGGAGGTCGTCGTCTTGCTCGGAGGCGACGGCGACCACTGCGACCCCGCGTGGCCGGGTGCGCATCGCCAGGATCAACTCGCGTGTGAAGCCGTCCAGCGCGTGCCCCCTCGGCACGACCGAGAGCAGGTCGAGGTCGGGCAAGAGCACGGTGGCCGTCCCGGTCACGCTGGCGCGCTCCACGGCGGCCTTGAAGCTGGATCGCGCGGCCGTCACCATCGCGTCCCAGTGACGCTCGACCTTCGCGCGTGCGAGGTAGGCGTTGAAACTTCCGAGGCGCGCTTCGAGGCCCGTCACCAGCGCCCGTCGGTCGTCGTCGTTGGCCACCCGGAGCAAGAGGGCGTCGCCGGTGCGCGCGGCCGTGGCCGCGTCGTCGATTACCCGCCCAAAGCAGGCGTTGGCGATGGCCTGATCGTCAATCGCGTGGGGGAATTCAGGGGCGGGGGGCTCGGGTTCGTAGGGCATGGGTCGCTCCGACCCTCACACCGCGCGTGGCCCCCCGTTCGGCACGTGCACCCTGCCAGGATTCTGCCAGGGCCTGCCACGCTGCGCAGTTCTAGCCCGTGAACTCGAGCAACAAGTAGAACACCACCGCAAGCACGAGCCCAATGTGGATCACGCCCACGTGCTTCTCGAGCATCTTCGCCGGGCCCTCGCCGCGCTTGCCCCAGATCGCGTTCGCCTCGGCCGCCGCGATGATCGCGCAGATGAGGCCCACGCCGACCAGCGGCCGCTCCCCGCTGCCAACCACGCTCAGATGCGAGGCCGCGCCCATGAAGAACAGCATCGGGATCGAGAAGAGCGTGTTGGTGCGCGACGCCATGAACGCACGCTTGCCCGCGTCGGCCGCCTTCGGGTCGGCCTGGCCACCACCGGCCACCGCCTCGGCGCTGGCGATGACGATCTTCTGGTTCGGCCAGATGACGAGCCACACGTTGAGGAACATCAGCGTGCCCAGGAGCATGCCGAGCTGGATGGTGTAGCCCCAGCTCTGCGCCATGATGCCGCCGCCGGCCTGCTGGATCTTGAGCAGGATGAGGATGAAGCCGGTCAACCAGGTACCGACCGCGCCCCACCGGAACCACCACAGTGCCCGGGGTACGAGGAAGCGCGTGACAACAGGGCGAGCCGGCTCGGTGCCAGCCTCGGCCATGAACGGTACTTGCACGAAGTTGAAGTAGTACAAGAGCCCGATCCACGTGATGCCGGTGAGCAAGTGCATCCAGCGGAACAGGAAGGAAGGGCCTTCCGAGGTGAGAAGAGCGAGGTCCACGGCGACTCCGATGAGCCGTGCGACGTATCCTGCCTCTCGGTCGCAAGAATGTGGGATGGCCCACGGCTCGGGCGCGGATAGCTCGCCCGCATGGTGCTGCTCCTCGTCATGGCCTGCTCGACTGGTCCCGCGCTGTCCCCCGAGGCCGAACGGGGTCGCACCGCCTACCAGGCCAACTGCACGGCGTGTCACAACGCGGATCCCGCGCTCGACGGCGCGTTGGGCCCATCGGTCAAGGGCTCCTCGCGCGCGCTGATCGAGGCCCGCGTCGTCCATGGAAAATACCCGGATGGGTACAAGCCAAAGCGCGACACCACTCTGATGCTCCCCCTGCCCGCGGTGGCAAATAGCATCGACGACCTCGCCGCCTACCTCCAGTAGTGCTCGCTTTGGTGTACAAAACGGCCGCGTGATGCTCGCCCTCCTCCTCCTCGCCTGCGACCCCGGCGGAAAGCCGGGCGACAGCGCCGACGGCGACCTCGACCTCGACGGCTACGCCACCCCGGACGACTGCGACGACGCGCGCGCCAGCGTGAATCCGGGCGCGCCCGAGGAGTACTACAACGGTCGCGACGATGACTGCAACGATGCCACCGCCGACGACGACCAGGACGCCGACGGGAGCGTGCTCGGCACCGACTGCGACGACACTGACGCCAGCTCCTTTCCCGGCGGCACCGAAACGTGCGACGAGCGCGATAACAATTGCGACGGCTACGCCGACGAGGGCGTGTCGAGCACTTTTTTCCTCGACGCTGACGGCGACGCCTACGGTAGCAACGCGGCTTCGACGACCGGCTGCGAGCCGCCCGACGGCTACTCGAAGAACGCGTCGGACTGCAACGACGCCGACGACAGCATCTTTCCCGGCGCCACCGAGCTCTGCGATGGCATCGACCAGGACTGCGACGCCGAGGTGGACGAGGGGGTGACCGACACCTGGTACGCCGACAAGGACGACGACGGCTACGGCGATCCGTCGACGGGCGAGGCGCTGTGCGAGCGACCCGAGGGCGGCGTCATCGACGGCAGCGACTGCGACGACGCCGACGGCGACGTTCACCCCGGGGCTGCCGAGCGCTGCAACGGTAACGATGATGATTGCGATGGGAGCGTCGACCCCGACAGCGCGATCGACGCGCCCACCTGGTACGAGGATCTTGACGCCGACGGGCACGGCGATGCGTCGGCCGCCGCCGTTGCCTGCGAGGCGCCGGCCAACCACGTGGCCAGCGACGACGACTGCGACGACCTCGACCCCGACGTCTTCCCGGGCGCCATCGAACTCTGCAACGAGGTCGACGACGACTGCGACGGCACCATCGACCCGCGCACCAGCGCCGACGCCCAGACCTGGTACGCCGACGGCGATGGCGACGGTTTCGGCAACGCGGCGCGGTCCTCCACCGGCTGCTCGCAGCCCGCCGGCTACATCACGGACGACAGCGACTGCGACGATAGCGACGCCGACGTGTTCCCCGGGGCCACGGAGCGGTGCAACGACATCGACGACGACTGCGACGGCGTCATCGATCCCGCCAGCTCGGCCGACGTGCTCAGGTGGTACGCCGACGCCGATAGCGACGGCTACGGCGAGAGCGGTGACGGTGAGGCGCGTTGCGACGGCGTCGGCAACGAGACCACGACACCGGGCGACTGCGACGACGGCGACGGCGAGGTGAACCCGAGCGCCACCGAGGTGTGCAACGGGGTCGACGACGACTGCGACGGCAGCACTGATCCCGCCTCGGCCGCCGACGCCACCGACTGGTACGACGACGACGATGGCGACGAGTTTGGCGGCGACACGACCGGCGTGACCGCTTGCGACGCGCCGGCGGGCTTCATCGACACCCCCGGCGACTGCGACGACACCTCGCCCCTGGTCAACCCTGCGGCCGCCGAGCTCTGTAACGGTCTCGACGACGATTGCGACGGGGCGACCGACCCCGACACCAGCGCCGACGCGCCGACCTGGTACGCCGACGCCGACAACGATGGCGCTGGCTTTGCGGCCTCGACGACGACGAGCTGCGTGCAGCCCCTGGGCTACGTGGAGGCGGCCACCGACTGCAACGACTTCGACGACGACATCGGCCCGCACGCCACTGAGCTTTGCGACAGCGTCGACAATGACTGCGATGGCGACACCGACGAGGACGACGCGGCCGACGCGGACACCTGGTATCGCGACGCCGACAGCGACGGCTTCGGCACCGCAGCCACCACCACCTTCGCCTGCGACACCCCGCCCACCGGCTACGTGGCCGACAGCACCGACTGTCACGACACCACGCCCAGCGCCTACCCGGGGTCGCACAACACCGAGACGCCGGGCGACGGCATCGACACCGATTGCGACGGCCTCGACAGCTGCACCGATGCCAACTGCGACGGTTGGCCCGACATCGCCTTCGCCGGCCACTACGACGGCGACTACACCACCGACAGCTACCTCTACACGCAGTCCACCGGCCTGTACTCCTCGAGCTACCGCACCACGCTTTCCACTTATGGTGCCTACGACGTCGACTACGCCGACATCGACGACGATGGCTACCAGGACATCCTGCTGTCGAATTACCACAATGGTACGACCCGGCAAATCAACAGCTATGTCTACTGGGGCTCGGCCAGCGGCTACTCCTCGAGTGACCGCACCTCTCTGGCCACGCTCGGGGCGGTGGGTGCGGTGGTCAAGGACTTCGACGAAGACGGCTATACCGACATCGCCTTCGCCAACCACCACAACGACAGTAGTTACTCCACCAGCTCCTACGTGTACTGGGGCTCGGCGACAGGGTTCTCCACGTCGGATCGCACCTCGCTCCCCACGCTCGGCGCCCTCCGAGTCTTCTCCGACGACTTCGACAACGACGGTTGGGACGATCTGCTTTACTGCAACTTCTACTCGGGGTCGAGCCACTCCACGAACTCCTACCTGTACTGGGGTTCCTCGGCGGGATTCACGTCGAGTGATGTCACCTCGCTCGCGACGATTGGCTGCTACGACGCGGACTGGGGCGACGTCAACGGCGACGGCTACACCGACATCGCCTTCGCCAACTACTACAGTGGCAGCACCTACTCGAACAACAGCTATGTCTACTACGGCAGCGCCAGTGGCTACTCCTCGGCCTACCGTGCTTCCTTGCCCACCACCGGCGCCTTCGGGGTGGAGGTCGCCGACCTGGACAACGACAGCTACGACGACGTGACCTTCGGGGGTCACTACGGCGGATCGTGGACCACGACCACCTACACGTACATCTACTGGGGCGCCGCGCTCGGCGTGTCGTCGAGTGTTTATGACAGCCTGTCCACCAGCTGCGGCATCCGCGACCCCCTCGCGGTCGACCTCGACAACGACGGCTGGCTCGACCTCGTCTTGCCGAAGTACTACAGTGGGTCGAGCTACTCCACCAGCTCGTCGGTCTGGTGGAACAACGCGGGCAGTTTCTCTTCGACCGACGTGACCACGCTGGCCACGGTGGGCGCCACCGCCGCGGCGGCCGGCGATCTCGACGCCGACGGCTGGCCGGATCTGGTCTTCAATAGCTACTACACCGGCAGCAGCTACGCCGGCACCGCCTACGTGTACTGGGGTTCGACCACCGGCTACAGCTCGAGCGATCGCACCAGTGTCACCAGCAACGGCGCCTTGCCCTACCCCATCCTCATCGGCGAGACGAGCTGGTAGTCAGTCGCCGAGCACGTCGTGAATCCCGCCCTCGACCGCCCGCGCCAGCCGCTGGATCTCCTCGACCGTGATCGTCAACGGGGGCATGACGACGATGGCATCGCCGAGGTTTCGGACAATCGCGCCGTGCCGCCGTGCCGCCAGCGCCGCCCGGTGACCGACGCGGGCCGCAGGGTCTTGCGGATGCAGCACCACCGCGCCCATCAGCCCGAGTGCGCGGATCTCCCTCACCGCCGGGTGACGGATTGAGGCCATCGCCTCCCGCAGCGCCGCGAACGGCAGGCGTTCGAGCACCGGGGGTAGCGCGTCGAGCGTCGCGAGCGCCACCGCACAGGCGAGCGGGTTCCCGGTGTAGGTGTGACCGTGGAAGAAAGTACGGTATTCTGTGTAGGGTCCCCGGAAGTTGTCGTAGACGGCCTCCGTGGTGAGCGTGGCAGCCAGCGGCAGGTAGCCGCCGGTGAGTCCCTTGGCGACGCACAGGAAGTCGGGGACGACGCCGGCTGCCTCGCAGGCGAACATCGTCCCGGTGCGGCCGAAGCCCGTGGCCACCTCGTCGAGGATCACGTACGCCCCGTGCTCGCGCGCCATCGCGCAGAGCGCCCGTAGGAACGCCGGTGAGTGGGTGCGCATGCCGGCCGCGCCCTGGACCAGCGGCTCCGCCACCAGCGCGCAGATCGTCGGCCCGTGCTCCGCGAAGATTGCCCGCGCCCGAGTCAGGCAGGCCTCCTCGAACTCGCCCGCGCGCTCGGGGGAGGGGACGCGCACCGCGTCGAAGAGCAAGGGCTTGTAGATGCCGTGGAAGAGGTCGATGCCCCCTACCGACACGCTGCCCACGGTGTCGCCATGGTAGGCCTCCGTGAGCGCGGCAAAGCGGGTGCGCGCCGTCTCACCGGCCTGTTGCTTGGCCTGGAAGGCCATCTTCAGCGCCACTTCCACGGCGGTGCTGCCGCTGTCCGAGTAGAAACAGCGGTCAAGTCGCGACAGCCCGCACAGGCGCTCGGCAAGCTCGATCGCGCCGGGATGGGTGAGACCGAGCATCGTACTGTGGGACACGCGCTCCAGCTGCGCGCGGATCGCCGCGTCGAGCGCCGGGTGACGGTGTCCGAGCACGTTGCACCAGAGCGAGGCGGTGCCGTCGAGGTAGCGGCGCCCGTGGGTGTCGACCAGCCAGGCGCCTTCGCCGGAGGCGATCACCAGGTTGTCCTGCTTCTCCCACTCGTCGGCCTGGGTGAAGGGGTGCCAGAGGTGGCGGTAGTCGCGTTCGAGCCAGCTCATCGTCGGTCCGTGGGGCTCGCGCGCGTAGCCGACGGGCGGTCGGCGGGGTAGGCGCCGCCCCCCTCTCGGAGCATCCCATGAGTCTCGTTCCCGTTCACGGCGGCCTCGACGCCCCGGTCAACCGCTACGCCACCTGGAAAGATCAGAAGTCGATGCTGGCCGAGGCCGCGAGCCTCCCGCGCATCGTGGTCACGGATGGCGACCTCTCCGTCGTCCACCGCATCGCCGACGGCACGCTCTCCCCGCTCACCGGCTTCATGACCGAGAGCCAGTACAACCAGGTGCTCGACTCCTGGACCGTCACCAGCGGCGGCAAGAAGTACGCCTGGGCGATCCCCTTGGCGCTGCCGGTGACCGAGGACGAAGCCGCCCAGTTGACCGTGGGCGGCCAGGCCGCGATGGTCGACGCTCGCGGCAAGCTCGTGGGCTTCATCCGCGTGGAGAGTCGGTTCGCGTGGGACAAGCAGCGCTACGTCGAGAAGACCTACCTGACCGCGCGCCTCGACCACCCGGGCGCGGCCATCGCCACCGACGACGCGCGGACCACGCTCGTGGGCGGCGAGATCCGCGTGCTGCCGCAGTCGCGCCACGCCGAGTACGCCGACCTGATGCTCGCCCCCTCGCAGACCCGGGCGCTCATCCATGCCCGCCAGTGGCAGGCGGCGCTGGCCTTCCAGACCCGCACCCCGCTGCACCGCGCGCACGAGTACGCGCTGGTGTACGGCGTTGAAAGCCTCACGCGCTCGGGCCTCTACGCCGGCGTGATCCTCAACCCACTGGTGGGCCAGCTCAAGAACGACGACGTCGACGCGAGCACCCGCGTGAAGACCTACCGCATGCTCCGCGACCGTCGCCTCCTCGGCGAGGGCGACAGCGACCGCGCCCTCTGGGAAGGCGTGGGCTACGAGCTCAACGACGTGTTCGAGCTCATTTGTCTCGACATGAAGATGTTCTACGGCGGCCCGGCCGAGGCCATCATGCACAGCATCTACCGCCAGAACCACGGCTTCTCGCACATCGTGATCGGCCGCAAGCACGCCGACGCGCCCTACTTCGACAAGAGCGCGATCTGGGGCGACTTCGACGCCCAGCAGATCTTCGAGAAGCTGCCCGGCGAGCTGCACACCCGCCCGGTGAAGGTGGGCTTCGCCGCCTACTATGAGAGCATGGGCCGCGTGGATCTCACCGAGAACCACAAGGGCGAGGAGCCCTACTCCATCTCCGGCACCAAGCTGCGCGAGCAGCTGGTAGGTGGCGAGCGTCCCGATCCGCGCATCATCCGCGGCGACGTGGCCGACGTGCTCATCGAGGCCTACCGCAAGAAGGCGCAGGCTTGATCGCGCTGCTCCTGGCCTGCACGCCCGAGGCGGTCGATACCGGCGAGGCGGGCCCGGTCGCGAGCGACACCACGGCGGAGATCGTGGGCGCGGTGATCGGCACCTGCAACGGCGACAACTTCGAGATGCAGATCGGCTTCGCCACCGAGGTAAGCTCGGTGGTGGCCGAGCTGCGCACCGACGAGGGCGGCCAGGAGCTCCACGACCTGCCCTTCGCGGGGATGGACGAGGACACCGAGAGCATCTTCATCCACGAGGCCGAGCTCGACATGGGCGCCGGCTACGAGAGCGGCCAGTCGAGCGCCTTCGCCTGTAGCGACAGCCCCTACGCCGGCTACCGGGCCTACGACAGCAGCGGGGCGATCATGGCTTGTTACTTTGGGGAGTTTGTCGCGGATCAGTTCGACGCGACGGGGTGTCCGGTGTTGTAGGAGGGGCGGGCTTCCGCCGTCCCCTTGCACCTGCGGCCTTCGCTCCCTGGACGGTCCCTTCGGCCTCCGGTGCACCCCTCGCGCGACCACGCCCGCTTGGATGCGGGCATGGTCGTTTCACGGGGGGCGTTCCGCCCCCCGCGCCGCTCGCGCCTCCGGGCCCTGGACGGGCCCGTTTGGCGCGGCGGCTCCCCCTCTCGGCGCGGCGGCTCCCCCTCTTGAAACGACTTCGCCCGGCTGATTTGGCCGGGCGAAGCATGGTTCTATGTGGTGAAGGCGGCGGGAGTCACACCCGCCGCGCGCGGCTCACTCAGCTACTGCGCGCCGCCGCGACCGGCCTTGCCGGCCTTCCCGGCCTTGCCCTCGA